>Ga0310081_100015_pt1 | contig 35391 bp, 33 predicted proteins | sample LakEriER3TotalB7_FD_194448 | JGI IMG/M metagenome (GOLD analysis project Ga0310081, IMG submission 194448) | Enriched freshwater cyanobacterial communities from Lake Erie, Ohio, United States - ER36.Total.B7 | ecosystem: Environmental > Aquatic > Freshwater > Lake | place: USA: Ohio | collected... | reverse complement strand
ACCCACCCCCCAACGCAGCCCCCAGGAGTGGATCGCCAGCTTCGCGAGCCAATGCCCCCCTCATCTGGCCAACTGGCTTGGCCAATCGGGCAGCGGGCTCCAGAGCCCCACCCGGCTCAGCGTGCAGGTGGGATTGGCCGAGAGCTGGTGGAAGCCCGGCCTCTTGCTCCTGGGGGATGCGGCCCACCCCATGAGTCCGGTGCGGGCCCAGGGAATCAACATGGCATTGCGCGATGCCTGGGAGGCCAGCCAACACCTGATCCCAGTCCTCCAACCCCTGAACCAACCCCAGAACCAGATCCAGAACCAGATCCGGTGCGATTCAGCACTGGCCGCCATCGAGCAGGCAAGGCGCAGCGAAATTCAAACCCTCCAAACCCTTCAAGCCCAAGAAGCACAGCGCGGAGAACTGCTGCGCCACAACGCCTTCCTGCGCTGCGCGCTTGCCATCAGCGCACCCTGGGTGGGCGGGGCCCTGGGGCACCACTGGAGCCAGCTGCAAAAGCCGCTGCGGGAAGGGCTAGTAACCCTGCTCCCGGCGCCATGATGGGTCCACTCCCCTAGCAACCATGGTCAGCCGGATTCGCACCTCTGCCCTCACGGCCCTCCTCGCTGGCGCCGCACCCTTGGTGGCCTTGGCCCTGCTCGAGTTGCCCCTCCAGGCCAACACCAAGGAGCTGCCCTACCCAACCCTCGACGAACTGCGCGAAATCCAATTGGCTGCCTTGGATTGTGGCCGGGAAAACCAAAGCAGCTTCTGCGACAAGGCGCGCCGCATGGCGGATCCACTGATGGATAACCCCAAACTTGCAGCCAGTTGCAAAGACGCCGTTTGGTCGATCCTGCAACAGGCCAAGGTTGCCCCCCAAAACAGCTACGAACGTCGCGACCAACTCAACAAATCCTCCTCCGAACTGCTCGTGTTCTGCAAAAAGCAATCGGGCTCCGTGCTTGGCAACACCGATGACCTCAAAGGTGAGAAGAAAAGCCGCTTTGGCCTAATCCAAAACCAAAACCAATAGACAAGCGGTAACTTGGTGCCCCCAACCAGGGTTCCGTAGGCCAATGACGAACACAGAGGCCCTAGAGGTGCGGTCGATCGCCCTCGAGCACCCCTTCAACGACCAAAAGCCCGGCACCTCGGGCCTGCGCAAAAGCAGCCGCCAATTCGAAACACCCCACTACCTCGAAAGCTTTATCGAGGCGGTGTTCCAGGTGTTGCCAGGGGTGGCGGGCGGCACCCTGGTCGTTGGCGGCGATGGCCGCTACGGAAATGCCCGGGCCATCGCTGTGATTGCCCGCATGGCGGCAGCCCATGGGGTGGGTCAACTGATTACCACTACCGGCGGAATTCTCTCGACGCCCGCGGCCTCCCATCTGATTCGCGAGCACGGGGCGATCGGCGGCATCATCCTCTCGGCCAGCCACAACCCCGGCGGCCCCGAAGGCGACTTTGGCGTCAAGGTGAACGGAGCCAATGGGGGCCCAGCCCCTGAATCGATCACCGATGCCATCTACGCCGCAACCCAAAGCCTGGGCGGGTATCGCATCGCCGCAGGCGGCCCGACCTTGAGCCTGGAGGCCCCCGGCCAATGCCAGCTGGGAACCCTGAACGTGCGGGTGATCGATGGCGTCGACGACTACGTCGCCCTGATGCAGCGGCTGTTCGACTTTGACCAGATCGCTGCGCTCCTTCAAGGCAACTTCCCGGTGGCGTTTGATGCCATGCATGCGGTCACCGGCCCCTATGCCACCAAGATTTTCGAGGGGCTGCTCGGAGCGCCCGCGGGCACCGTTCGCAACGGCATCCCCCTGGAAGATTTCGGCGGCGGCCACCCCGACCCCAACCTCACCTACGCCCACGACCTGGCGGAGTTGTTGCTCAAAGGCGATCACTTCCGGTTCGGCGCCGCCTGTGATGGCGACGGCGATCGCAACATGATCCTCGGCCGCCACTGCTTCGTGAATCCCAGCGACAGCCTCGCTGTCCTCACCGCCAATGCCACCCTGGCCCCGGGCTACGCCGATGGCCTTAGCGGGGTGGCTCGCTCGATGCCCACCAGCGCCGCCGCCGATGTGGTGGCCAAGGAGCTAGGCCTGGCCTGTTTTGAAACCCCTACGGGCTGGAAGTTCTTCGGAAACCTGCTCGATGCCGGCCGCATCACCCTCTGCGGCGAAGAGAGTTTTGGCACCGGTAGCAACCACATTCGCGAGAAAGATGGGCTCTGGGCCGTGCTCTTCTGGCTGCAAATCCTGGCCCGCAAGCAATGCAGCTTGGCTGAGGTGATGGCCTCCCATTGGAGCCGTTTTGGGCGCCACTACTACTCCCGCCACGATTACGAAGCCATTGCCAGCGATGCCGCCCACGGGCTTTACGACCGCATCAAAGCCATGCAGCCTGCCCTTTTGGGCGAGCGCTTTGCCGGGCGCAGCATCGCCACGGCCGATGACTTCAGCTACACCGATCCGGTGGATGGATCGATCAGTGGCGGCCAGGGCCTGCGGCTGCTCCTCGATGACGGCAGCCGGGTGGTGCTGAGGCTCTCTGGCACCGGCACCCAGGGGGCCACCCTGCGGGTCTATCTCGAGAGCTATGTGCCCCCCAGCGGCAATCTCAACCAAGACCCCCAACAGGCCCTAGCCGACCTGATCAGCTCGATCGATCACTTAGCGGAAATCAAAGCCCGTACCGGGATGGATCGCCCCACCGTGATCACCTAGGCCAAATCCGTATCAGGCTTCAGCGCGGGCTTACGGGACCAACCCGCTTCCAATTGCTTGATCGCCACATAGAAGGGCGGAACCACACCAAGGGACAGCACGGTTGCCACAAGCAGGCCACCGAAGATCACGGTACCAAGCGACTGCTGGCTGTTCGCTCCAGCCGTAGTCGCCAACACCAGCGGCAAGAAGCCCGCCAACGAAGCAATTGCCGTCATCAAAATCGGACGCATGCGCGATTCAGCGGCAGCAATGACGGCCTCGGTGACCGTCATCCCAGCCTCCACATTCTGCTCGGCCACTTCGACAATCAAAATCCCGTTTTTGGCGGCCAAGCCAATCAAGGTGACCAGCCCAACTTGGGCGTAGATGTTGAGGTCAATCGAGCGAAGTGCCAGGAACACCAGCGCCCCAAGCATGGCCAAGGGCACCGTCATCAAAATCACCACAGGGGTGATATAACTTTCGTATTGGGCGGAAAGCACCAAGTACACCACCAAAATGCCCAGGCCAAACACCAGCACACTCGCATTGCCAGCAGAGAGCTGCAGCGAAGCAATACCCGTAAAGGCATAACCAATATTATTGAAATCAAGCGAATTGAAAATCTGCTGAATAGCAGTCAGCGCCTGACCAGAACTCTTACCAATCGCCTCAGCACCCTGTACCAGAATGGTGCGATAAAGGTTGTAGTGACTAATTACAGGCGGAGCACTGGTCAAATCAGCCTGGGCAAACTGAGCGACTTGAATCAGCTTGTCGTCCTTGTTGCGAACGTAGTAGCTCAACACATCTTCGAGCTTACTGCGCCCTTTGGCTTCAGCTTGAACATAGATATTGCGAACCTGACCATCCTCATAGGTGAGACCTGAGTAGTTACCACCTGCCAGTACAGCGATCGTTTGCATCGCCTGCTGAAAATCGACATTCAAGGTTCCCATGATCGACCGATCGATCTTGAGTCCGAAAGCCGGGGCACTGGGTATGAACTGGGTATAGAGGGAGGAAAACTGACCACTGGCAGTGCCCTTAGCAATGAGTTGCTGGGCCAAACCATTGAGCTCGGCAAAGGTATAGGCCCCATTACTCAAGTCGTTGAATTGGAAATAGAAGCCTCCTTGAGCCGAGAAGCCCGGAATGGCTGGGGGCTGGGAAGCCATCGCAAGGCCGCCACTGAGCTTCTCAAGCTTGGCGTTGAGCCGGCCCACAATGGCTGGAGCCTTGTGCTCTGCGCCAGAGCGCTCATCAAGGGGCTTGAGGCCAAAGAAGAAGAGGCCCTGGTCGGGGCTGGCACCGTTAAACCCAGAACCACTAATGATGCCGGCGGAGGTGACATCAGACTCTGTCTTGAGGACCTGGGCAATTTGCTTGCTCAAAGACTGGGTTTGGGAAAGGGAAGCTCCATTCTGGAGTTGATAGATACCTAACCCATAGCCCTGATCCTCCTCGGGAATAAAGGCTGAGGGCAAAGCAGAAAAGGCGATCGCCGTAAGTACAATGCCCCCAGCCAAGCCACTCAAAATAAGTTTGCGGCGAGCAATCAGCTGCACCAGCAGGGAGGCGTAGCCCTTCTGCAGGCGGGAAAAGAATTGATTAAAGAGATCAAAAATGAAGGACAGTCGGCTGCCAGCGAAGCCAAAGACCACCAAGCCGAAAATATAGGCACCAACACCAAAAGAAGCGGAACTAAAGCGCCCAAATGCCAAGCCCACCACCAGGCCAGCCACGGTCCAACCCCAACCCTTGGGCTTGGGTGGCAACTCTGATTTGAGGATTAAGGCCGACATCATCGGCGAGAACGTCAGCGCATTGAAGGTGGAGATGGCAATCGAAAAGGCGATCGTGAGGGCGAATTGCCGGTAGATGATGCCGATTCCACCCGGATAGAAGGCCACGGGCACAAACACCGCCATCAGCACAAGCGACGTGGCAATCAGCACTCCTACCAATTGGCCCATACAGGCGAGGGCCGCATCGATGGGTTTCATGCCCTTCTCCAGGTTCTTGGAGACCGCCTCAATCACCACGATCGCGTCATCCACCACCAAGCCAGTGGCCAGCACCAGGCCAAGCAAGGTGAGCTGGTTGATCGAGAAGCCAAAGACCTTAATAAAGGCGAAGGTACCCACCAAGGAGATCGGAATCGCCAGGCTGGGCACGATCGTGGCCCGCCAGTTCTGAAGAAACAGAAACAGAATCACGAGCACCAGCACAATCGCCAGACCCAGGGCATCAACTACCCCCTCAACGGCCGATTCAATGAATTGGCCAACGTTGTAAATCTCGGTCAAGGTGATGCCAGGTGGCATCTGGGAAGCGAATTGATCCATCAGTTCAACCACCGCCTCAGAGACCTGCAGGGCGTTGCTTTCCGGGGTTTGATAAACGCCAATCGTGACGGCAGGGTTGCCGTTGATATCCACACCTTGGGTGGCAAAGGTGTTGAAGCCATAGGTGGCCTCACCCACATCGGCTAGCCGCAACAGGTTGCCCTGGGGCGACTTGCCGACAATCAATTTGTTGAGCTCTTCGATCGTGAGCAAGTTGCCGTTGTTCTCCACCAAGATTGGGTAGGTGAACAACTGGTTGCCGCCGGCGGGCGGGCCACCCACCAGACCCCCGATCGCCACAGAGTTCTGACTCTTAACAGCGTTGACTACGTCATTGGCGGTTAGCTGGTTGGAGGTGAGCCTGATGGGATCTAGGAACAACCAAAAAGCCGGGTTACTACCCCCAAACAGCTGGGCCTGGGCAACTCCAGGTATGCGCTCAAGTTGATAAAAAAGCTGCTGATAGATCAGGCCATTAATGTAGGGAGCGTCAAATTGGCCATCGGTGGAAGAGACCTGATAGGCAAGCAGAATCGAAGGGGTTGTCTGGATAACCGAAACCCCAGTGGATTTAACCTGATCCGGGAGCTGGGGATTGGCAAGAGTGACCCTATTTTGAACATTAACCTGGTCAATGTTGACGTCTGTTCCCTGGTCAAAAAAGACATTGACAGTGCTTTGACCGGTGTTTGTGCTCAATGAAGAGATATAAGCCGCACCCGGCACACCATTGATTTGCTGCTCCAGCACATTAGTGACGGCCTGCTCCGTCACCAAGGAATTCGCACCGCCATAGGTAGCCGTAACCTGGATCTGGGGCGGAGCAATATTGGGAAGATTCTCAATCGGGAGGGTGGGAAGCGCAATGAGCCCCACCAACACGATCAGGATGCTGCAAACGGTCGTCAGAACGGGCCGTTTAATAAAGTTATCGGAGAGCGACATGGCTTTTTCTAGTTGCTCCCGTTTGCCAATCTCACTGGCATGCCGTTACGCAGCAGGGCCGTATTACTCACAACAACCCGATCCCCCGCCCGTAAACCGGAAAGCAACGGGTAGCTGTTGTTCTCCAGCTGGCCTAACGAGACTGGTGTTTGCACCACAATCGGCGTTTGGGGAGGGAGGGCTTCCAGTTTCTGCTTTTGAGCCGGCGGAATTTGGGTGGACGCCTTGATCTTGGGCAGAACTTGGGAGAGCGGGAAAATTCGATACACAAACGGTTGCTGGGCCTGCATCATCACGGCCTGCACCGGCACGGAGAGCTGGCGAGACGTGCCAGTAATGATGCGGTTGCGCACGGACTGGCCTGTTTTGAGCTTGCCGGTGAGGTTGGGAAATTCAGCCTTCACCAACACCGTATTGGGAGACGCCGTACTTCCACTCACACCAAAGTAAGGAGAAATAAACACCACCTTGCCACTGCCATTCACCGGGGGGTTGCCCTGGTTTTGGAGCAAAACGACCTGTCCCATTCGCACCCTAGAAGCCTGGGTTGCCGGCACATCCATCAAGGTCCACAGGGTGGAGTTATCAACAATGCCTGTAATCGCCTGACCCTGGCGGATGTAATCGCCAAGCTTGACGGAATCCAGGTCGCCGATTTCGCCAGCGATTGGAGCCGTGACGTACTTGTAGCCCAGGGTTGCAGCATCGGCGCGAACTGTCTGGGAGCTTTGAATGGCCTGGGTGACGTAATAGTCCCTATCTCGGGTGGATACAGCTCCCTGCTGATTCAAGAAGATGTAGCGCTCGGCATTCACCCGGTCCTTACGGGCCTCCGCAACACTGGAATTGAGTTCAGCCCTTGGCTGCACATTGTCCAGCACCAGAATCGGCTGGCCAGCCTTCACCCGCTGGCCTTGGCGCGCCAAAATCTTCACCACCCGGCCGTCCGCCTCGGGTCGAAGGGTCACATCGGTAGTGGAGGCCAACACGCTCACCACCTCGATGGTTGGGCTGAAGCTGGCCTCGCCAATCGTTGCCACCTTCACCACCAGGGCCGACCTTGTCGGCGGTTTCCCCCCGCAACCAGCCAGGCTGATCAGACCCAGCAAGGGAAGAACGATCAGGCGTGGGGCCTTCAGTGCTCGAGCCGGTTGGGGGTGGGCCAGAACGGAGCGGCGAAGCACAGCAGATGGTCGTTTGGTCGCAACTTAGTTGATGCGCGCCGTTTTGACCGGTGCGCCATGCCGCAAATTCAACAGACCCGTAGCGATCACCCGCTGCCCAGACTGCAAGCCCCGAAGTACGGGATAACGGTTGCCCTGCAGGGGCCCAAGCTGCACGGGGGTTTGGATCGCGAACTTGGTGTTGGCTGGCTGTTGCCGCACCACCTGCAGGTCGGCCCGGCCCGGCCGGCGCTCGAGATCAGCTCGGCTGCCCACCACATAGACAAAGCTCTGGCCGGCGAGTTGGCTGACGGCTGTGAAGGGCACGGCGAGGGCTTCCTCGCTGCCAAGAATGAGCTTGGTTCTCACCCGCAACCCATTGCGCAGCAGGCCCTTGGGATTGGCAAAGGCCGCTTTGACCAGCACCGATTGGCTAGCCACCGCCACCCCTGGATCCACCGAATCCACCACGCCTTTCACAAAGGGGATCTTGCGGATCGGATCGATTAATTCAACCGACAGACCAGGCCTGAGTTGGGGCGCGTAGATCGCCGGCACATCAATGCGGGCCAAGAGCCGACTCTCGCCAATCACTTTGGTGAGCGGTGAGCCCGCTTGGATCACATCACCGGCCTTGACTTGTAAATCAGCCACGGTGCCAGCGATCGGCGATCGCAGGGCCTTGAACGCCAAATCAGCCTGGCGGGCAGCCAGGGCCTCCCTGGCGGCGATATAGGCCTGGCGATACTCATCCCGTTGCAGGGAACTGGCAGCACCCTGGTTCACCAAAGAGTTGAAACGCTCATAGTTCAGTTTGTTGGTTTGCATTTGGCCCCGCAAGCTCGCTACATCAGCCCGCAACTGGGCCTGGTCCAACACCAGGAGCAACTGGCCCCGTTGCACCCGATCGCCCTGGCTCACCAGCAACTGCAGAATTCGGCCGCTGGCTTGGGCGGCCAACTGCACCTCGGAGGCTGCCTCCAGGGTGCTCACCGTTTCGATGCTGTTGGGAAATAGCACCATGGCCACCGGCTTGGATTGCACCCGCGGTACCCGTTGGGCATCGGATGGATTGGATTGACAGCCGGCCAGGAGCAGGCAGCTGGCAACCGCTGCAGGCAGCAAGGGAGGGATCCGCTTCATCAGCTTTGGGGAAAGGGCGCCCATGGGCGGAGCGTATCGCCATAGGCCCGATGATGGCGGTAAGCGCCGATGGCTCCCAGCAGCCTTGAGGGACCTTGAGTGACCTGTTTGGGCAGCACCGCGAAGCGATCCTGGCCAAGGTGGCCCCCCTGGCCGATCGGCTGAGGCCCAAGACCCTGGACGACTTCGTTGGCCAGGAAGGGATCCTTGGCCAAGGGCGCCTCTTGCGGAGAGCCATCACCGCCGATCGGGTCGGCAATCTGATTTTGCATGGCCCCCCCGGCGTGGGCAAAACCACCCTGGCCCGAATCATTGCCGGAAGCACGAGAGCGCATTTCAGCAGCCTGAACGCCGTGCTGGCAGGGGTCAAGGATCTGCGGATCGAAGTGGATGCCGCTAAGGAAAGGCTGGAGCGCCACAGCCTTCGCACCACCCTGTTTATCGATGAGGTGCACCGGTTCAACAGTGCCCAACAGGACGCCCTGCTGCCCTGGGTGGAGAACGGCACCCTCACCTTGATTGGGGCCACCACCGAAAACCCCTTCTTCGAAGTGAACAAGGCTTTGGTGAGCCGCTCACGCCTCTTCCGGCTGCAACCGCTCGAGCCTGCCCACCTGCGCCAACTTCTCAATCGGGCCCTAAAGGATCGCGAGGTGGGCTACGGGGATCGCCCCATCGCGATCAGTGAAGAAGCCAGCGAGCACCTGCTGGATGTGGCCGGCGGCGATGCCCGCAGCTTGCTCAACGCCCTGGAGCTCGCCGTCGAAACCACAGCCCCCGATACCGATGGTCTGATCAGCATCGATCTCGCCATCGCCGAGGAATCGATCCAGCAGCGGGCAGTGCTCTACGACAAACAAGGTGACGCCCACTTCGACACCATCAGTGCGTTCATCAAATCGCTGCGAGGCTCCGATGCCGATGCCGCCCTGTTTTGGCTGGCGCGGATGGTGGAGGCCGGCGAAAACCCCCGCTTCATCTTCCGGCGCATGTTGATCTCCGCAGGGGAAGACATTGGGCTGGCCGATCCCCAGGCCATCGTAGTGGTGGAGGCCTGCGCCGCGGCCTTTGAACGGGTGGGGTTGCCCGAAGGGCTCTACCCCCTAGCCCAGGCAGCGCTGTACCTCGCCGGGGCAGAAAAGAGCAACAGCCTGCTGGGATTTTTTGATGCCCTCAAAAGCGTCAAAACGGCCAACAAGCAACTGGTGCCGGCCCACCTTCGTGATGGGAACCGCGATGGCAAGGCCTTCGGCGATGGGGCCGGCTACCGCTACCCCCATGCCTACGCCGAGCACTGGGTGGCCCAGCAATACCTGCCCACAGGCCTCCAGGGCGAGGTGTTTTGGCAACCGGGCCACCTGGGCTGGGAGGGGGCCCTGCGCCAACGCCTCCAGCAACGCCGCGCCGCCCAGCTCGCCGCCGCGGCCGAAACGGCGGCTGACCAAGGCGATGTGTTGACCAGCAGCCCCGACGATCCCCAGTTGGAGCGCTGGTTGCAACGGCAAGCCACCGCGGAAGGGGAACGCCTCGACACCCTGCGCCGGCGCCTGTGGGAGGGAGCCCACTGGCAGCGCCACGATCGGGTGCTGATCCTGGAAGCCCATTCCCTGCTTTGGGCCCTCGACCCCCTCGAGGCCACCCCAGAAGGCGAGGTGGTGATCACGGTGGGCCAAGGCTCCGATCAGGAGCGCTTGGCGGCGCAGCTGCAGCTGCTCGATGCCCTCCGCCAACCCCAGGTGGTGGTGTGTCCCCCGGATCAACCCGAAGCGTTGATGCGCAGCTTGCAATCCCAAGGGACCCGCTTCGAATGGATCGCAGCCCGCCAACCCTGGCGTCAACTCGAACCAAGCGGGGTCGAAGCCTGGCTCACCGCCCTCGAGGGGTTGATTAGCCCCCAGGGCCAATGGCGACTGCTGTTCAGCACACCCCGAATTGGTCCAGCCACGGGTTTACTGGCTGCCCTCAAGACCCAACCGACCTCCGCTCCCGCATCAGCTCCTCCCGCGGCCACTCTTTCCACGACCGATGAAAGCTTCCAAGCCGACCTGATCGATCTGCTCAGGGAGCTTGCAGGCCAAGAAGGGGCTGGGCTGGAATCAGGCGAAGCCAATCAGCGGATCGCCAGTAGCTGGTTGGGCTCCCGCGGATGGACCGTAACCAGCGAGCTCTGGAACGAATCCCTGGAACTCGAAATCTCCCCAGCTCGCATCGCCCGCTGGCTCGCCGATGGCAGCAGCTACCGCACCCAACTTGAGGCCCTGGGCAACCAACCCCTGAGCGCCATCCAGCTCGAGCTCCTCCACCGGGGCTTTGGGCAACGGATCAACCAAACCATCCCCCAGCAACTGGCCCACCATCTGGTGATGGCGAGGGCCTAGCGCCCCATCGCTCCCACTTGCAGCGAGGCCATCAAAAAGGCCAAATGGGCCAAAACGGAATCGCCACATTGGGCTGGGCACACCGGATCCGGATTGGTCCTGCGGGCCTCCGCCGTGGTCTGGGGCAGCCAGAAGCGCACGGGCAAAGCCGCCACAACCCCTGCCGCGGAGAGGGCCTCCTGGCGTGAGGCCTTCAAGATGGCCGACCGCAACCCAAAGGCCTTGAGCTGGGGAGACAGCCAGGGGGACCAACCCTCCACGTGCTGATCCACCAGGGCACGGCCGGCGGGGGAATCCAAAAACCGCGACAACCGCTCCACCTTCACGCCGTACGCCTTCACCAGGGCCGCCCGGATCTCCTCGGGACTCCATTCCGTTCGGGCCAAATCATCCAGCAAGCGTCGATTGGTAAGCGGCGCACCGGTTAAAAACCCTTTAAAAACCCTTCGATCATCCCCAGCGGTGGCCGGATCACCGGCCCCATGGGCCGGTGCCGGTGCCAGGGGTAAGGCCATCGCGGGAACGCTCCCAGCCATCAAAGCCAGGGTCAGGCGGCCAACCAAGCCGAAGATCCGCGGGGCCATCAGCAGCTCTCGATCCATGGCGCCCCTGCTGGCTGAAGGCCAAGGATAGGGGCCAGTCTTGGACTGGAAGAGCAGCTCACCCCACCACTGCCGCCCAGAGCCAGCCGCCGCTCTGGCCCACTTGGGGCATGAGCTCCAAGCCTTCGCGCTGGTGATGGAGCCGGCCATCACCGTGATCAAAACGCCAGCAGCTGATTTCCGCTGCCAGTGTTCGCTGGCGCCACTTGATCGCCGCCTCCTTCGCCACCCAGCTGGTCAACACGGCCAAGCGCAGGCGATCACCGGGCAACTGGTGCAACTGATCGACTTCCTCGGGAGGGAAAAAACGCTCGGCCAAGGCCCAACCATCCAAGGGCCGATCAAAGCGCTCCAGGTCCACCCCAATCGGCACCGGGGCAAAGCCCAGCAACACCCCATCACGGCTATGGCTGAGGCTGACCCAACCGCCCTCCAACTGCGGGGGTTGACCCGGTGGACTGTGCAACGGCACCGCCACCGGGTCACAGCCCAGGGCTTCCGCCAACACCTCCCGCATGGCCGCCCTGCTATGCCAATAGCGCTGGCTGCCCAAGGGAGCCAAGGCTTGCCCCCAGAGAATTTCCTGGGCCGAGAGCGCCTGCCATGCAGCCCCCTGCAGGGGCATTAGCCACAGCTGGGCTGCCTGCCCCCTAATCGGCAGGAGATGCTTGAACACTGGCTTGGGCAGCGATGGCTCCAGAAGGCCCCTTAGGCTCTCGCCATTGTTGCGTTGACGCTGAATGCCCCTGCAAATCGGTGATCCCGCCCCCGATTTCACCCTGCCGGACCAGGACGGTCAGCCGGTGAGCCTGAAGGACCTGAAGGGTCAAAGGGTGGTGATTTACTTCTATCCCAAGGACGACACCCCAGGCTGCACCAAAGAAGCGTGCAACTTCCGCGACCAATGGGCCGCCTTCCAACAGCACGGGATCAAGGTGCTTGGCATCAGCAAGGACGGCGCCTCAAGCCACACCAAGTTTGTGGCCAAGTACAGCCTGCCCTTCACCCTGCTCAGCGACGCGGAACCCTGCCCGGTGGCCGAGTCCTACGAAAGCTACGGGCTCAAGAAATTCATGGGCCGCGAATACATGGGCATGATGCGCCACACCTTTGTGGTGGATGCCGAAGGCAAGCTCGAGAAGCTGTACTTAAAGGTGAAGGCCGAAACCATGGCCGACCAAATCCTCAGCGACCTGGGCCTGGCCTGAGGGCCGCGAGGGCCTCAAGGGCGAGGTCTGGAGCCCATTGCAGGCGCCCTCCCAAGCCCGCCAGTAACGGCTCGAGTTGGGCCCCATCGCCGCCGGTGAGCCAGATCTGGCAATCCGACTGCTCAGCCCAGATCTGCTGGGCAGCGATGGCGATGGCACCAGCCATGCCCCAGAGGACCCCAGATCCCATGGCCGCTTGTGTCTCGATTGGCCAAAGCCCAGCAGCCATGGGCCAGTGCCCAGCGGCCATCTCAGAGGGCATGCCATCGGCAATTCCTGCGGAGACCCCGATCTCCGGCAAGTGAGCGGTGCCCTCCGCCAGGGCCCGCAATTGCAGGGCGGCACCAGCCATCAAACGGCCACCCACAAACTGACCCGCAGCATCCACCCAGGTCAGGCTTAGGGCCGTGCCTGCATCCGCCACCAAGACCGGTGCACCCGAGAGCTGCCAGGCTCTCCAGCCCGCCAGGGCCCGATCTACCCCCAGCCACGGGGGCATCGCCTGCAGGGGAATATCGGCCAAGCCCATGCGCGCGCTGCCATCCAGGCCCACCTGGTCAGGGATGGGGCCTACGGCAGCCCAGCCGGCCAGCTGAACACCATCGTTCCGTAAACCGGCCAGGGGCGCCCCCCCAATGCCAAATCCCGGCGGCGCATGCCAGGTGCGCCAGCCATCAAGGCCTTGGGAGGCCCAATGCCAACGGCTGTTGCCAATCAACAGCCAGTGGGCTGCCTCGGGCGCCACCCCTAAATACCTTCGCCCATCACTCCGGGCAAATGGATGCCGCACTCCTGCTTCAAGCCCCCAAACCGGGTGGCCCGGCCGCTGGTCCCGCCATCGTCGGGGGCGCTGGAGTGCCAATCGCCCACGGTGGAATACCCCTGATCAAACAGGGGGTGCTGGGGAAGGGCGTTGTCCTGCATGTAGTAGTAGACGTCGCGCCTGGTCCAGCTCAGCAGGGGACGCAGGGACCAGCGCTGCCGAATCGGATCGAGGGGCTGCATGCCACTGCGGAGGTCCGTTTGGGTTCCGCGAACCCCGCTGGCCCAACAGGTCACCCCCAGATCGGTGAGGGCCTGATCGAGGGGTTCCACCTTGCGAATGCGGTGATAGAGCCCCAGGGCTTCGGCCGTGCCGGTCTCCCAAAGCCGGCCATGGAGGGCCTCCATGCGGGCCGGCCCCATCGACGCTTGGGCAACGTGCACGTTGAGCTCAAGCAACTGCGACAGCTGCTGGGCGTAGCGGTAAGTCTCGGGGGGGAGATAGCCCGTATCCACCCAAATCACCTGCACCGGCTGGCCACTCGCCCTGGCCAACGCACTGACCATGTGCAGCAGCACGGCCGCCTGAATGCCAAAACTGGTGGTGAGGGCAAACCCCTCCCCAAAGGTCTGCTGGGCCCATGCAAGCCGTTCCTGGGGCGTTAGGGGCTCGAGCAAACGTCGGCCCGCCGCCAAATCAATCGGCGCTCCGGCTCGATCACAGGGATAGGTGGGGGCTGGGGTCGTCACCATCGACCCATCATCGCTCGCAGCCCTAGCCCATGGTTAGGGTTCAAACCACCGCACCCAACCCCAACGTGTGTTGCCGGATAGACCGATGACAGCCGCACCGGTGGTGATTGTGGGTGGGGGCTTTGGCGGGCTCTACACCGCCCTGGCCCTGGCCGCGCGCAAGGGGCATCCGCCGATCTTGCTGATCGAGCCCAACGAACGCTTTCTGTTCCTGCCCCTGCTCTACGAACTCTTCAGCGGGGAACTGCGCAGCTGGGAAATTGCGCCCCGCTACGACGCCCTGCTGGCTGGCAAAGGCGTGGCCTGGTTGCAAGACCGGGTCAGCCGCATCAATAGCAACGCCAACACCGTTGAAACCCAATCAGGCCGCCAGCTGAACTTCAGCCGGTTGGTGATCGCGACAGGGGCCGCCACCAACAGTTTTGGCATCCCCGGGGTGGGGGAGCACAGCCTGGGATTTCGCACCTTGGCCGATGTGGAGAAGCTCCAACAGTTGGTTGGGCAGCTGCGCCAACACCGCCGGCCGCTGCAACGGATTGCCGTGGTGGGCGCCGGTGCCAGCGGCGTGGAATTGGCTTGCAAATTGGCCGACAGCCTGGAAGGGGCCGCCGTGGTGGAGCTCATCGAGCGCGGCAGCAACCTGTTGCCCGCCGCCAAGTCCTTCAACCGGGAGCAGGCCAAACTGGCGCTGCAACGCAAAGACATCCGCCTGCGCTGCCACACCGAGGTGGTTGCCGTCGGCAGTGACCATCTCGAGCTCCTTGGGCCCCAAGGGCCCGAACGGCTCGCCACCAATGGCGTCATCTGGACAGCCGGCCTGCGCTTTGAGGCCCCGCCGATCGAACCCAAGGCTGCCGCCGGGGCAAAGGCTGCCGCCGGTGCCAACGGACGCCTGGCTTGCCAGGCGGATTTGCAGGTTTTGGACCATCCCCGCTTGTTTGCCATCGGCGATATCGCCCAGCTGGACGGCGTCGATCCGGTGCCAACCACGGCCCAAGTGGCCTTTCAGCAAGCCGACTGCCTGGCGGCCAATCTGTTGCGCTCCCTAGCGAACGAACCCCTAGAGCCTTTCCACTTCAAGGACCTCGGCGAAATGATGAGCCTCGGCAAAGGCGAAGCGGCCCTCACCGGGGGCGGCTTCACCCTGGCCGGACCTGCCGCCTTCCAAATCCGACGCCTGGCCTACCTCTCCCGCATGCCCGGCAAAACCCACCAGGCCAAGGTGGCTGCCGGCTGGCTTGGTAGTGCCGCCCTGCAGTGGTCTTCATGACAGCCCGCCCCAGCCCTCCGGCTGGTCTGTTGCTCGATGCCATGGGCACTTTGATCGGGCTCAAGGACTCGGTGGGCACCACCTATGCAGCCCTGGCCCAACGCCATGGACTCACCGTGGAGCCCGCGGCTATCGATCGGGTGTTTGGCTCGATTTACGGCCAAGCCCCCCCCTTGGCCTTTCCGGGCCTGGAAGGCCCTGCCCTCAAGGGGGCGGAAATCAACTGGTGGGGTGAACGCATCAACGAGACCCTTCTCCAAGCTGGAGCTGGGCCTGCCCCCGAGGCGCTGCGAATCGAGCTGTTTGAGCGCTTTGCCTGCACCGACCTCTGGCGGGTGTTTGCCGACGTGCCCAGCCAGTTGGAGGCCTGGAAAGCCCGGGGCCTCAAATTGGCGGTGGTCAGCAATTTCGACCAACGGCTCCACGACTTACTCGAGGGCCTAGGCCTGAACCTCTGGCTTGATGCCGTGGTGATCTCCAGCCAGGCCGGCGCCGCCAAACCCAACCCCAAGCCCCTGCAGCTTGCCCTCCAAGCCCTCGAGATGGAAGCCCACCAGGTCTGGCATGTGGGCGATAGCGCTGCCGATGAGCAGGCAGCCCAGGCAGCGGGAATCACCTGCGTGCTGGTGAAACGCCCTTGAAGCAAGGAGTTCTGGCTGGTCGAACCGCAGGTTTACGTCCTTCCCAGCGCCGCCGCCTCGAGCGGCTCTGCCATCGGCGCCACCCCGAGGATGGCCTCGCCGAATTGCTCTGCCTGCAGCGGCTAGCCAGCGAAAGCCGGGAACTGAGCCTGCCGCTCACCCTGGTGATTGATGGGCGCGGCCTCTGCCGGCTGCTGTGGGTGGGGCCCCTGGAGCAGTCGGGTCGGGTGCTGGACAAGCTGCCCGGCCCTGAACGCCGCCAGGGCTCAGACCTGCGCCTGGTGACCTGTTGCGGCCGGGCCAAGCACCTCGAGCCAACCATTCAAGAGGGCGTGGTGGGCCTGGATCTCTCGCCCCAGCTTTGGTTGCGCTATGGCGATCAAGCCGCTGCTGGTGGCCAGTGGCCTGCCCTGGTGGTCAGCCCCAGCACCGCAGCCGACCAACCCTGGCCCCTGCAGCTCGAAGGCGATCTGGTGGATCTCTGTGCCACGGATCCAGCCAGCGTGGCCATCCCCCAAGGGGCCCCTGGCGCGGCGGCTGCCAGCGACCTGGTGGCCTCCGCCCAGGACAAGGTGTTGCTCCTGGCCCTCACCCCCGGCGATCGGGGCGCAGCCCAACGCTTGATCGGCGAACTCGAAGGACTGGTGCGCAGCGCCGGGGGCATCCCCGTCGGCGTGGTGGAGCAGCGCCGCACCCAGGTGTCCCCCCAAACCATCTGGGGGGAGGGCAAGGTGGCCGAAGCCTCCCTGGAAGCCCGCCGGGTTGGGGCCACCCTGGTGGTGACCGATCGGGAACTCACCCCCGTTCAGGCCCGCAATTTGGAACGGCTCCTCGACCTGCCCGTGAGCGACAGGAGCGAACTGATCCTCGACATCTTTGCCCAAAGAGCCGCCAGCTCCGCGGGTCGCTTGCAGGTGGAATTGGCCCAAATGCGCTACCGCCTGCCCCGCCTCAGCGGGCGCGGCCTCAGCCTGTCGCGCCAGGGCGGTGGCATCGGCACCCGGGGCCCCGGTGAGACCCAGCTGGAGAAAGACCGGCGGGCCATTGCCCGGCGCATCGAACGGCTCAACAAAGAGGTCAAAGCCCTTGGTGAGCATCGGGCCCGCCTCCGGGAAGGCCGCTCCGGCCTGAAACGGCTGGCCTTGGTTGGCTACACCAATGCCGGCAAGAGTTCGTTGCTGAATGCCCTCACCAAGGCCACGGGCAGCAACGCCGTACTGGCTGAAAACAAACTTTTCGCAACTCTTGATCCCACCACCCGACGCCTAGAGATCGCCGATCCCCAGGGGGGCAGCAGCATGCCGTTGCTGCTTACCGACACCGTGGGGTTCATCCGCAACCTGCCCCCACCCCTGGTGGAGGCGTTTCGCTCCACTTTGGAAGAGACCCTGGAGGCCGATGGCCTGTTGGTTGTTGTGGATCTCTCCGATCCGGCCTGGCCCGAACAGCGCACCACCGTGCACAAGATCCTCGATGCCCTGGGCTCTAAAGCCCCCAGGCGGCTGGTCGCCAACCAAATCGACCGCTGCCCAACGGGAGAAGTGGAGCGGGCCCGGGCCCTGGAGTCCGATGCTCTGTTTGTGTCTGCCACCGAGGCCCTGGGTCTGGTACATCTCAAAACCGAACTGCGTCAATGGCTGGAGTTTTGTGGCACCATCGATCCCATCCAATCCCCTCCCCCCAGCCCCGACGATGGTCCTTCAACTCGGCGACACGGTTCCTGATTTCACCCAAGACTCCCAACTTGGTCCGATCAATCTCTACGACTTCGGTGCCGACAGCTGGGTTGTGCTGTTCTCCCACCCCGCCGATTACACCCCCGTCTGCACCACCGAACTAGGCGAGGTTTCACGGCTACGGCCCGAATGGGAGAAGCGCAATGTCAAAACCCTGGCCCTGAGCGTGGATTCCGCCGAAAGCCACAAGGGCTGGATTGGCGACATCAACGAAACCCAATGCACCACGGTCGATTACCCGATCCTGGCCGACGCCGACAAGACGGTGAGCGATCTCTACGGGATGGTTCACCCCAACTCGCTCAACAACCTGACCGTGCGCTCGGTGTTCATCATCGATCCCAACAAGAAACTGCGGCTCCAGATCACCTACCCCGCCAGCACGGGGCGCAACTTCGATGAAATCCTGCGGGTGATTGACTCCCTGCAACTCACCGACCACCACCAAGTGGCCACCCCGGTGAACTGGAAGGACGGTCAAGACTGTGTGGTCGTGCCCTCGATCTCCACAGAAGACGCCCGCGCCAAATTCCCCAAGGGCGTCACCGAGGTCAAGCCCTACCTGCGCATGACCCCCCAGCCCAACAAGTAGGGGGGGCGGCAAAACCACGGATGCGGGTTTTGGGGCTCATGAGCGGCACCAGCGCCGATGGCGTTGATGCCGTTCTGGCGAGCTTTTCGGGCAGGCCCAGCCGGCCCAGCTGGCGCATTTTGGAGCGCTCAGCCCTGCCGTATCCGCCCCAACTGCGGGAAGCCCTGGTGGCGGCCGGCCAGGGCCAACCACTCAGGGCCTCGGATGTTTTGGAGCTCGCTGAGGCCCTCACCGAGGTCCACGTGCTCGCCGCCCAACGCTGTGACCCCAAGCATGCGGCCCAGCTGGTGGGCTGCCATGGCCAAACCCTGTGGCACCGGCCGCCCACCACCGAGCGCCAGGGGGCTAGCTGGCAACTGCTGCGGGCTCCCGCCCTGGCCCAGCGGTTACAAACGCCGGTGGTCTTTGATTTCCGCGCCGCCGACCTGGCCCTAGGCGGCCAAGGTGCCCCATTGGTGCCGGCAACGGATGCCGCCCTGTTGCCCCCAATCGGTGGTTGGCGGGCCCTGGTGAATCTGGGGGGCATCGCCAACCTCACCCTGCTGCCTCCCGCCAGGGGGCCGGAGGCCAAGGCACCCGTTTTGGGCTGGGATTGCGGGCCCGCCAACACCTTGCTGGATCTGGCTGCCCACCAGTTCAGCGGCGGGGCAGTCAGCTTTGATGCCAATGGAACCTGGGCGCGCCAGGGCCAGCCCGACGAAGACCTGATCCAACGCTGGCTGCAAGAGCCCTATTTCCAGCAGGCCCCACCCAAATCAACTGGCCGGGAATTGTTTGGCCGCTCCGACCTCGCCCAACGCCTGGCAGCGATGCAAACCCGGGCCCAAGAGCCCAATCAACAAGCCAATCCAGCCAACGCCCTGGCCACCCTCACGGCCTTCTCCGCCGCCGTGATTGGCCAGGATCTCGCCAAGGGGCCACCGGTACAAGAACTCCTGGTGGCGGGCGGTGGCTGCCGCAATGGCCTGCTGATGGAGGAACTCCAACGCCGCTGCCGCGGCACCCGGGTGCGCCCCCTAGCTGAACTCGGTATCGGCGACAGCGACCGCGAAGCCCTGGCCTTTGCCCTGCTGGCGTGGTGGCATGCATCGGGGCATCCCGGCAATCTCCCCTCGGTTACGGGGGCTTCTCGGCCAACGGTCTTGGGCGTTTGCGTCAACCCCGCCTAGGGCCGCTGCAGCCTGAGCCGGCGCGGGGCACCCCGCAACCGTTGGGGCCGCTGCTGCTCCTGCTGTTCGAGCACCTGGCGAAACCGATCCGCTGAAGCGATTGGTGGCTGGCCGGCCCGCTGGGCCTCAAGACGCTCAACCCCCTGCTGGATCAGCACCTTGGCCATGTTGCTAACCGTGCGCGATTCATCGTCGGCCAAATCAGCCAACCGCCGGCACAACTCCTCTGGCAACACCACCTGCACCCTGGGCGACTTTGGGCGGCCACTGGACGAGGTTTGCCGGGTCGCCACGCGAAGCCAAACCTGATGGATACCCGGAAGTGTACAGAGATCCCCATGGATAGTATCCACGACTATGCTGGTGGCACGTGTCCTTCTTGCACGTGTTCCTCGGAGGCTGTTCCATGCCCCGCACCATTTCCCAGACATCCAGCAAGCCCTCCCGGGCGAAAACCAGCCGTCGGCAGCCCACCCCTGAGCGCAGTGATGTGTTGGTGTCTGCGGTCATCAGCACCTACCTGCTGACGCACCTGCACCACGTGTTGCAGCGGGCCGAATACGGCGCCCAACAGGAGGGGCGCCTGGCCCAGGCCAACAACTACGCCGAGCTCCGCAAGGTGCTCTGCCTCGATGCCCGCAGCATGGAAGACGCCTCGGCCTGCGGCACTCCAGAAACCGATGTCCCCCAGGCCGCCTGAAGACCAGGCCACCTAAAGACCCAGGCCCGGCGAGCCATCGGCAACAAGCCGCAACGTCTCGATGCCATTTAGGGCCAGGGTTCATAGGTTGAGGTGTCCTGGCCCCAAGCGATGTCGAGCACCCCTGAAAGCACCACTGGAAGCGCCAGTGGCCATGCCGCAGCCCTCTATGCCCTAATCAGCAGCAATGCTGATCTCACCCAGGAGCTGTTCCGCCAAGCGCTCCAGGACCCCAGTGGAGCCCTAGAGCGCATCGTGGCGATTGGCGCCAGGGAGAACCTGCCCGTAACCAGCGCCGAGGTGAAAGCCCACATCGCCACCCTCGACGACAGTGCGAGCAAGCAATGGCTGCTGAAGGCCCGCGGGGGCCTGTGACAGGCGCGAGCGCTGGGGGGGCTTACCGAGGCTGCCCCCCTGGGCCCAACTGAAAAACAGCCAGTAACTGACAATCGCCAGGCCCGCGGTCACCACAAGGGCCGCCACCTGTTCGAGGCGCTTGATCATCGTTGGGTTGGGCGGTGGGAAGGGATCAGGGCTGGTCGGCAGTCAATCTCGAGTCTGCCCCACGTCCTGGAATTGAACCTCAACAGGGATGATGGAGGCGCTCCAGCCAGGCCCCGTGCTCCGACTCGAACGCATCGGCAAGATTTATCCCACCGGCGAGGTGCTGCGGGATGTCACCTGGGAAGTGAAGCCCGGAGACCGGATTGGCCTGGTCGGCGTCAACGGGGCCGGCAAATCCACCCAGATGAAAATTATCGCCGGGATGGAGGAACCCACCAGCGGCCTGGTGGTGCGCCAGGGCGACCCCCGCATCGCCTACCTGCAGCAGGAGTTCGACGTTGACCTCAACCGCACGGTGCGCGAGGAGTTATTTCAAGCTTTTGGCGAAGCGGCCGAGGTGCTGACCCGCCAACGCCGGGTAGAAGACGAAATGGGCAGCGAGAAAGCTGCGGCCGATCCCGAGCACCTCGACGAACTCATCCACGAACTGGGCCGCCTGCACAGTCGATTTGAAGCCCTGCACGGCTACGAACTCGAAGCCCGCATCGACAAGCTTCTCCCCACGATTGGCTTCACCCCTGAGGGTGCCGAACAACCCGTGGGCGACTACTCCGGCGGCTGGCAGATGCGCATTGCCCTCGGGAAAATCCTTCTCCAGGATCCCGACCTCCTCCTGCTTGACGAGCCAACAAACCACCTGGATGTGGAAACAATCCAGTGGCTTGAGGGCTATTTGGTGGAGCAAACCGCAGCCCTCGTGGTAATCAGCCACGACCGCACCTTCCTTGATCGCATCTGCAATCAAATCGTCGAAACCGAGCGCGGCATCTCCAGGAGTTATCTCGGCAACTACAGCCAACACCTGGAGCAAAAAGTGCTCGAGCGCGAAGCCACCCAGGCAGCGTTCGACCGCCAGCAGAAAGAACTCAGCGCCCAGCAGGCCTACATCGACCGCTTTCGGGCTAGCGCGACCCGCTCAACCCAGGCCAAGAGCCGCGAAAAGCTGCTCGACAAAGTCGATCGGCTCGAAGCTCCCCTGGAAACCGTGGGCGGGCCCAGGTTTCGCTTTCCCGACGCCCCCCGGTCCGGACGCCTGGTGGCCGAGATCCACGACCTCAGCCACAGCTATGGGGAGCAAATCCTGTTTCTAGGCGCCGAATTGGAGGTAGAGCGGGGCGATCGCATTGCCTTTGTGGGACCCAATGGGGCCGGCAAATCCACCCTGCTGCGCCTGGTGATGGGAATGGAGCAACCCGATGGCGGCCAGGCCTCCCTGGGCGAGCACAACGTGGAGGCCGGTTACTTCGAGCAAAACCAAGCCGAAGCCCTCGACCTCTCAAAAACCGTGATCGACACGATTTTTGAGGTAGTGCCGGATTGGACCCAAACCCAGGTGCGCTCCCTCCTCGGCACCTTCTGCTTCAGCAACGAATCGGTGTTCAAAGAAGCCGGCAAGCTCTCTGGCGGCGAGAAGGCCCGGCTAGCCCTGGCTTTGATGCTGCTCAAGCCCTGCAACCTGCTGGTGCTGGATGAACCCACCAACCACCTCGACATTCCAGCCAAACAAATGCTGGAGGACGCTCTCATTGACTACGAAGGAGGGGTTTTGGTGGTCTCCCACGACCGCTACTTCATTTCCCGGGTCGCCAACAAAATCGTGGAAATCCGCGATGGCGAACTGGTGCCCTACCTGGGCAACTACGCCTACTACCTCGAGAAAAAGGAAGAAGAAGCCGAGCTAGCCCGCCAGGCAGCCCTCGACCAGGCCAAAACCGCCAAACAAGCGGCCAACAAAGAAAAGCAACAGGCCAAAAAAACCGCTGGCAAAGCCAAAAAGGCCAGCTAGAGCGCCCCAGCTCCGGGCCCGCAAAGGGCCGCCCAGCGACATACAACGTCACCAAACCCTAGGCACTTACACGCATTTAGCTGGTGTCAAGGGGAAGGTGTGCATAACCTGACAACAGATCCCTGCGTCCGGCCCCATGACCTTTGCCCGCGGCTACGCCTTCGACGACCAAACCGCCCCATCCCAAACCCATCTGGGCCACCAAAGCCCCAGCGGCGACGCCATGGAGACCTATTTCTCCTGCATCACCACCTGCTCCCTGGATGACGGCGGCTGCATCACCCAATGCGTTGAGGAGTTCCGCGAACGCCAGTAGGCGACCTGCGGCCAAAAACCGCAAATCCGCATAGATGGGCGCGCGATGTCGCAACCGCTACGACCTCAAATGAAACACTTTGTAGTGTTGCGAGATCACCGCCCCGCGGACATCGCCATGACCGAACCGCTCAGCCTCAGCCTCGGCCAGGAATTCGAAATCGAGCGGATGAACCGCGCCATCGACTCCACCGCAGACCTCCAAACCCTCCAACGTCTGGCGAAGCAGCTGCTCCAGGCGTGGCACAGCCAGAAAGCCGCAACCCAATGGGTCCTGCGGCAACAACTCGGCGGGCCCACTCGAATGCCCCCCTCCCTACCCCCTGCCCTGGCCCAGCAATGGGGCCTGGAGGGACCGCACCTGGCCTAACCCCCAAGCGACTCAAACACCGGACGAAAAGGTTTAAGATTCGTAAACTTTCTTATTTAGCCATGGACACGGACAGGTTGTTATTGGCTTTTCTCGCCTTCGGCGCCGCCTGCACCACGCTTTGGGCCTGGATGCTCGCCAACACCGGCACTCAATCGAGCAATGCCAAGCAATGATGGAGAGGCGGTGACGCCTTTCCATCGGCAGCCGGCCTAGGGCCATGAACGCCTTTCTTTCCCAAATCCTTCCCGTTCTCTACGGCGCCTGCTTTTTGGTTCTGCTCTGGCAGGCCTTCAAGGTGATGGCCCAGGGTTTTAAGGCCGTGCCCAGGCCCGGTGACCCCAGCAGCGCAGGCAGCCACCCAACACCTGCAGACCACCCAAGTCCTTCGCCCGGTGACCGCACAGGCCGCGTCACGATTCATCCGGAATTGCTGGATGCCGAAGGCCAAATCACCCAAGAAGATCTGCTCACCGTGCGCTTCAGCGGTGACAACGAGCAATCCGCACGCCCTGGCGACAGCTCCGACTAAACCCCGTCTGGGGCGCTCGATAGGCTCTCTGTCGAGCACGTGCTTTCAACGCGAGGATTGACGGTGGATCAACGGACCAAAATCGTGGGCGCTGTGCTCACCAACCTCAAGCTTCCCCCGCGTTTTCGCCTCAAGCTGGTCAAGGAAGATCCCATCCGGCTGGAGCTCAGCATCACCCCGGCCTACGGCAAAGATCCAATCCTGGTAGGCCTGGTGGAATCGCAAGACCTGGTCGCCCGTCGTGACCGGGAGGGCCGCATCCCCCGCGACCTCCAGGGCACCTGGGATTGGACCGTGCGTCACGGCAAGGTGAGTACGGGCGGATGGAACCCTTACCTCAAAGAAGCCCTGCAAACCATGTTTGAAACCGGCCTGCCCGCCATCGTTTACGAGGAACTCACCGGCGAGGCCTATCACCCGGTGGATGGGGTGCGCCACGTGCGCTGAAGCGCGCCTTGCAAGCCAAACTCCCCGTGCAAGCCCTACCGATTGATGGGTTGCTGGGGCAAATCCAGGCGGCCCTCAAACCCGGCGCCACCGTGCTGTTACAGGCACCCCCCGGGGCAGGGAAAACCACCCGGGTGCCCCTGGCCCTCCGCGTGCAGTTGGATGCCTGGGGCCTTGCCGACGGCCGCATCTGGATGCTCGAACCCCGCCGCCTCGCGGCCAAAGCTGCGGCCCAGCGGCTCGCAGCGGAGTTGGGTGAACCCCTGGGCCAGAGGGTGGGCTACTCCGTGCGTTTGGAGTCGCGCACCTCTGCCGCCACCCGCATCGAAGTTCTCACCTGCGGCCTGTTCCTGCGCAGGCTGCAGGCGGATCCCGCCCTGGAGGGCGTGGCCTGCGTGGTGTTCGATGAATTCCATGAGCGGGGCGCTGATTCCGATTTAGCCCTGGCCCTGGTTCGGCAAGCCCGGGAGCTGGTCAGTCCCGAGCTGCGGCTGGTGGTGATGTCGGCCACCCTGGATTTGGCCCCCTTGGCGGCCCAGCTCCCGGAAGCCGAGGTGCTCCACAGCGAAGGTCGCAGCTACCCGGTGGCCGTGGACCACCTGCGCCCCCGGGAGGGGGAACGGCTGGACCAGCTCGTACTGCGGGCCCTGGAGCAGCACTGGATCGACCAGCGGGTTGATCATGAGACCGTGCTGGTATTTCTGCCGGGCCAGCGGGAAATCCAGGCCTGCCTGCGGACCATTAGCGCCACGGACTGGGGGGCGGCGATCGACTGTGTGGCCCTCCACGGCAACCTGCCCCTGGCCGCCCAGAGCCAAGCCCTTGCCCCCGCCCAAACCCCCGAGGGCAAGGTGGTGCTGGCCACCTCGATCGCCGAAAGCTCCCTGACGCTGGCCGGGGTGCGGCTGGTGATCGACAGCGGCCTAAGCCGTCGCTCCCGCTTTGATCCCCAGAGCGGCATGGATGGGCTGGTCACCGTGGCCGCCAGCCTGGCCAGCGCCGAACAACGGGCCGGCCGGGCCGGCCGACTGGGGCCTGGGCGCTGCCTGCGGCTCTGGAGTCCGGCCGAGCAGCAACGGCGCCCGAACTTTGATCCCCCCGAGCTGCTGGAGATCGATCCCCTGCCGCTGGCCCTGCAACTGGCCGCCTGGGGCGACCCCATGGGCGACGACCTGGACTGGCTTGATCCCCCACCCGCTGCGCCCCTGCTGGAAGCCAGGGATCTGTTACTGCAACTGGGAGCCATCGATAGCAAAGGTTCACTGCTTCCCCACGGCCAGCACCTGGCCCAGCTTGGGCTGCACCCCAGGCTGGCCCACATGCTGCTGAAGGGCCAAGCCATGCAAAGCCTGGATCTGGCCTGCGAGTTAGCCGCCTTATTGAGTGAGCGGGATCCGCTCAAACGCGACGAAGCCGGATCCGATCTCATGCCCCGCCTCGACTGGTTGCGCCGCCAGTCCGGCCGATCACCCCTGCGCCAACTCCAGGAGCAATGGCGCCGCCAGGTGACCTCCCTGCATCCAGGCCCGGGCGAGGCCAAACCCCGCCCAGAAGCGGCAGCCCCCAAAGCTTCACCCCCAGAAGCAGCAACCCCAGAAGCAGCCATGGCCGCCCGACTGCTCAGCCTGGCCTACCCGGAGCGCGTCGCCCTCGCCCGAGCTGGCAGCAGCCACCGTTTCTTGATGCGCGGTGGGCGGGGCGCCTTGCTGCACCCCAGCGATCCCCTGGTGGGTTGCGAAGCCCTGGCGATTGCCACGGCCGACGGCCAGGGGAGCGATGCCCGGATCGGCCTGGCCCTGCCGATCGCCCGGGCTGAGCTCGTGGCCCTCGCCGAAGCGGGCGCCGGCCAATGGCAGTGCAAGGCCCAATGGGATGGCGCCAGCCAGCGGGTGCGCTGTGAGCAAACCCTGCAGCTGGGCGCCCTCGTGCTCGACAGGCGGCCCTGGCATGGGCCCAGTGGCGAGCTGGTGCGCCAGGCCCTCCTCGAGGGGCTGGCGGAACTGGGTCTTAGCGCCCTCCCATGGAGTGACCGGAGCCGCCAACTGCAACAGCGCCTGGCCCTAGCCCACCAGCACCTGGGGGAGCCCTGGCCCAATGGCCACCTGGACCATTTGCTCACCCACCTCGACCAGTGGCTTGGCCCCCATCTCGAAGGACTGCGCAGCCTGGACGAGCTCAAGGGTCTCGATCTCTGCGAAGCCCTTTGGGCGGAAGGGCCTTGGCGGCTTCGCGCCGAGCTGGACGACCTGCTCCCCTCCGCCTTGGGTGTGCCATCAGGTCGCAATGTGCCGTTGGATTACACCAACGGCGAGCCGGTTTTGGCGGTGAAGCTGCAAGAGATGTTTGGCGCCACCCGCACCCCCACGGTGCTGGCCGGCCAGCTCCCGGTGACGGTGCATCTGCTCACGCCCGCGGGCCGGCCGGCCGCAATCACCCAGGACTTGGCCGGCTTCTGGGCCGGCAGCTACCAGGAGGTGCGCCGCGACCTCAGGGGCCGTTATCCCAAGCACCCCTGGCCGGAGGATCCCACCCAGGCAATCGCCACCGCCCTCACCAAGGCCCGCCTGAGTCAGGCCCGACCAGCCAAGACCTGACCAAACAACAGCGGACTAACGAGGCCCGCCTCAATCCAAAAGGTGAGCAAAGCCGAAGTGGCGCAGGCCCTCGACGATCCCCACGCAGCCATGGCCTTGGGCCAGATAGATGCCCTGGAGCCGGGGTAATGCCGCCAACAGATCGGGCTCGGCATTGCCCACCATCACCCCAGAAAGCCCCGTTTCGAACATGGCCAAGTCATTGAGACTGTCTCCGGCGGTAACCACCCGATCCGCCTCGATGGCCAGCACGTCGAGCAACGCCAGCAAGGTGGAACCTTTGTTGACACCTGCCGGCAGCACATCGAGGTATTGGTTATCCGAAATCAGGCAATCCACCCCGTGCTGTTCAATCTGGGCAATTAAGCCGTGATCAAACGTTTCGGGGTCGTAGTAGTAGGCCAGGCGACGCTCGGAGCTGATTGGCTGGGGGGACAGACCTTTGGCCCCATCCAGGAGCGCCCGCAGGGGCCCATGCTTGCCTTCCCAGCGTTGCTGAATCGGATCCACCGCCGCAGGGAGCAGCTCGAGGCTGGCCCCGCAGGCCACGGTGCAGCCCACATCGCCAATCACGAGATGGGGAGCCCGCAGGCCCAGGCCCTCGTCTTGAACCAAAAGCCGATCGATCGAACCCAGATCCCGCCCGGTGCAAAACACGTGCAGCACCCGATGCCGCTGGCGCTCTAGCCAGCCATAGAAGGCGCGCCGCTCGGCCAAAGGCCCCCCCAGCAAGGTGCCATCAAGGTCGGTGACGAGCACCAACTCGGGATGGTCGGGCAGGGGAGCCGAAAGCTGCTGCAGCAAATGCTGCCGGGGGTGAAGCTGGCTCGCCGTGGTCATGGATCCCTGCAAGGGTGGGCCACCCATGGGGAGGCGAGACTGGCTGCTAACAGCCACCCCTAGTTTGGCCCGCTTCTACGTCAAAAATCGCCGGGATGGATCCAGGCTCCTGAGCAGCGCCCTGGTGATTACGGCTGCAGGCCTCATCCGCATCGACCATCCCGCAGGACGCGTCGTCGCCATGGTGGCAGGGCTGATCAGCCTCTACTGGTGGAGCTGCTATCGAAAGCTCGCGTCATGAGCGGTAGCGGCGAAACCTCTGCCATCCCCCGTTACGGCGTCAGCGAACTCACCCAAGCCATCGGCAGCCTGCTCGAGCGGGGCTTTGCCCCCCGCTTTCTGCTGGATGCCACGGTCAGCAGGCCCCAGACCAAAAAAGGGCATCTATGGCTCACCCTGGTCGATGGGCAAGCGTCCATCTCTGGGGTGGTGTGGGCCTCCCAGTTGGCCAAGCTCAGCTTTGTGCCCGAGGAGGGCGACGGGGTGGTGGTCGTCGGCAAGCTCAATTTCTGGGCGAGTCGCGCCACCCTTTGCGTCCAGGTCCTGGATGTGCGGCCCAGCCTCAGCGGCGTACTGCGCCAATTTGAACGGGTGCGGGAGCTCTTAAGTGACGAGGGCTTGCTGGATCCCCTGCTCAAGAGGCCCTTGCCCGCCGTACCCCAGCGGATCGCCCTGCTCACCAGCGTGCCGAGCTCGGCCCTCGCCGACATGCTCCGCACGGCAGCCGAGCGCTGGCCCGCTGCCGAGGTGATCGTGGTGCCAATTCCGGTGCAAGGCCCCGTGGAAGCCCAAATCTGTGCCGCCGTCGAACGGGTGGGCAAAGAAGCTCAGGAGCTGGGAATTGATGCCCTGGTGCTGGCCCGGGGCGGGGGCAGCCGGGAGGATTTGGCCGTCTTCGATGGTGAACAACTGGCCCGTCGCATCACGGCATGCCCCATCCCGGTGGTGAGTGGCGTGGGCCATGAAGACGACACCACCATCTGCGATCTGGTCGCGGATTACCGAGCCGCCACCCCCACGGCCGCCCTGGTCGCCCTGCTGCCCGATCGGTCCATGGCCGTGCAGGGCATCAGCCAGCTCAAACGCCATCTTCGCGATGTGATCCAATTCCAGTTGCAGGGCTGCAAACACCAACTTCAAAGCCAATGGGATCGCCTCCTGGGGCTCCACCCCCGGCACCTGGTGCAACGGGAACGCCAACTGCTAGAGCACCGGCGCCAGTTGCTGCAGGCCCTATCCCCCCAGCACCTCCTGGGTAGGGGCTTCAGCCTGGTGCGGGATGGCCAAGGTCAGATCGTGAGCTCCATTGGCCAACTTAAAGCCGGCGATGGGGTGATGATCGAACTAGCCGACGGTGCCCTTGATGCCACCGTGGGACACATTCATCGCGATCGACCATGCCCAGGGCAACCAAAAGCAAAACCAAATCGGAGCTCCCCGTCCCCGAGGATGGCCAAGGGGACAACGGAGTCGCTGCCGACCTGAGCTACAACGAAGCGCGTACGGCCCTGGAACTGACCTTGGCACAATTGCAATCCACAAACTTGGATGTGGAGGCCATGGCTGGGCTCTACCAAAGGGCCCAGGGCTATGCGAACCGCTGTCAAACCGTGCTGGATGCCGTAGAGCAGCAGGTCATGCTGTGGGACAGCAGCGATCCAAAGGCACAACCAGAGCCCTACCAACCATGACATCAGACACCCAAGCTGAAGACCCAAGACCCCTGCCATGGCTGAAGTGGGTCTACCTGGCGCTCGCGGTCGCCGGGGCCATTTTCCCCTGGCTAGCCAACCTGGACTTCATGCAGGCCACGGGAGGCGCCAGCTTCAACTTAGGCCTGTTTGTGAGCCAGGCCAATGCCAACCCGGCAGCCCAGTCGCTTTCGCGGGACCTGGCCATCGGCGCCACCGCTGTGGTGATTTGGATCGTGCAGGAAAGCAGACGCATCAAGATGCGCGGATTGGTGTGGGTGCTCCTGAGCTGCATCACGGTTGCCTTTGCCTTCGGTGCACCCTTCTTTCTCTACCTACGCGAAAGACGCCTTGAAGAGCTCTGGATCGAAAAGCACACCCCCTAGATACCAACGGCCTTAATTGCGCTCCTCATCGACGACCTCCACATCAATCGTTGCCGTGCTGGCATCGATGAACTCAGCGGGGCTGGAAGGTCCGCTGCCATCGGTCAGGGAGGCTCCACAGGCCGGACAGCTGTCCTGGCCGCTGCTGACGAAACCACAAGCTGGACAGGGCTTTAAACGGCGTTGGAGCAACTGCCATCCGACAAAGCCACCGATCCCCAAGATCAGGGGCAGCACCAAAACAGTGAGGGTTAAACCCTCGGCTAGGTCGAGGAAAAGACGACCAAAGGTGCCGGGAGCGAGCAGAAGAAGGCCGCCCAAAACGATCCACACCCAGGGAATTTTGCGTTCCATCGTCGGATGTCTAAACCAGTACAACCATCCTCACCCCTAGCGAGGCAGCAGGAACGGTTCACGGGAAGGGCCCCGAAGGAGAACCAGGGAAAGACATTGGCCGTAGTAGAGGACAACTCCCACAAGCCAGACCCAGAGCGTGAGTACCAGCACACCGCCAATGACACCGTAGGCCTGGAAACGCAGGCCAAGCAAAAACAAGACACGTCCAAGCAGAATGTTCAAGACGGTGAGGGCAATACTGATCAGGAGGGCGCCAGGGATCAGGGGCCGCCATCGAATGCGCCGCGATGGCAAGACCCAGAGCAGCAACAAGGACGCGAAAAATGTTAAAGCGAATGAAAAGATCAGATCAATGCCGAAGGAAACAGGCCGCTGAAAAGAGAAGGAAGCCGGCCAAAGCTGGAACAACCACTGATTCAGGGAAAGGGCTCCCAGCAATCTGCTGTTTGTAATCAGCTGATCTACAGCGATGAACAGGGCAAACAGCGAAACAAGCCCAATAGCCTTCAATCGGAGCTGGACATAGCGGCGAACAAGGGTCTGCCATGCCATGCCCTCAAAACCAAAAGGCCGATTCCACCAAAGGCGATCTGCTCCGCGCTGGAGGGTGAGATAGGCGTTGCTAGAAGTAAGCAACAACACCACAACGCCCAACAATCCAGCGCCAAAGCCCTGATGCATAAAACGCAGCAACGTGGCCGAAAACAGGGCCATCGCCGAATCAGGCAAAACCTCAGAGGCAATGGAAATCAAGCGCTCCGTCACGCCCTCATCGCGACCCAGAATCCGGGCGGCTAAGGAAAGGGCAATCAACAGGATCGGTAGAAAAGACTGAAGACTGTGGTATGCGAAAGCCGCACTCAGATCAACGCAGTCGTGACGCAACCACAGGCGATAGGCCCGCCAAAATGGGAACAGGCGAGAGAATCGAGCAGAAGAAAAAAGCAACGGACATCGCCCCGGCATGGACGAGTGGCAAAGCGTAGGGAGAGCCTAACTCCGGGTATAAACAGCCAACAAAAAAGCCACCCTTTCGGGTGGCTTTTCGTCTCAGCTGCTGCTCCTTTCAAAGGAGGTCAGCAACATGAGGTTTGTTGGATGAATGTTTTACCTGGCATCGAGCTATCTTCTCAGGGGGCTACCCCCCAAATATTGTTGCCGCTGCAGCGTTTCACAACCGAGTTCGAGATGGATCGGAGTGGTTCCACTGCGCCATGGACACCAGGATAGAGCTTACTTTCGCAAACTCTCTGTTCATTCATCCTCAGGTGTGAACCCTGAGAACTGCATAGGCTAGAAGTTAAATCTGCTCTTCCCTGCAAGCAGACTAAGAACTGATTTAACAGCTTCTGGAAACAAGCAATTAGAGCCTGAGTGTTGGTCAAGCCCTCGGTCTATTAGTACTCCTCTGCTTCACGCATTACTGCGCTTCCACATAGAGCCTATCAACGGGTGTTCTTCCCGTGACCTTACTGGCTTATGCCATGGGAATACTCATCTTGAGGTGGGCTTCCCACTTAGATGCTTTCAGCGGTTATCCTCTCCGCACATGGCTACCCAGCGTTTACCGTTGGCACGATAACTGGTACACCAGAGGTGCGTTCCTCCCGGTCCTCTCGTACTAGGGAGAAATCCTCTCAATATTCCTGCGCATGCACCGGATATGGACCGAACTGTCTCACGACGTTCTGAACCCAGCTCGCGTACCGCTTTAATGGGCGAACAGCCCAACCCTTGGGACCGACTTCAGCCCCAGGTTGCGATGAGCCGACATCGAGGTGCCAAACCTCCCCGTCGATGTGAACTCTTGGGGGAGATCAGCCTGTTATCCCTAGAGTAACTTTTATCCGTTGAGCGACGGCCCTTCCACTCAGAACCGTCGGATCACTAAAGCCGAGTTTCCTCCCTGTTCGACTTGTAGGTCTCACAGTCAAGCTTGCTTCTGCTTTTACACTCGTCGGCTGATTTCCAACCAGCCTGAGCAAACCTTTGCGCGCCTCCGTTACCTTTTAGGAGGCGACCGCCCCAGTCAAACTGCCCACCAGGTAATGTCCGGTCTCCGGATGACGGATGACCGTTAGAACCCTAGCTCTGAAAGAGTGGTATCTCACCGTTGACTCACAACAACCCGCAAGCTGTTGATCAAAGTCTCCCACCTATCCTGCGCATTCAGAGCCCGGGCACAATACCAAGCTACAGTAAAGCTTCATAGGGTCTTTCTGTCCGGGTGCACGTAGTCCGCATCTTCACAGACAATTCTATTTCGCCGAGCCTCTCTCCGAGACAGCGCCCAGATCGTTACGCCTTTCGTGCGGGTCGGAACTTACCCGACAAGGAATTTCGCTACCTTAGGACCGTTATAGTTACGGCCGCCGTTCACCGGGGCTTCAGTCGCTAGCTTCACTTACGTTGACCAGCTTCCTTAACCTTCCGGCACTGGGCAGGCGTCAGCCCCCATACGTCGTCTTACGACTTAGCGGAGACCTGTGTTTTTGGTAAACAGTCGCCTGGGCCTCTTCACTGCGACCACCTTGCGGTGGCACCCCTTCTCCCGAAGTTACGGGGCCATTTTGCCGAGTTCCTTAGAGAGAGTTACCTCGCGCCCCTCGGTATTCTCTACCACCCCACCTGTGTCGGTTTCGGGTACAGGCAATGATGCCTTAGCGGGTATAGGGCTTTTCTTGGAAGCATGACGTCACCAACTTCGTTGCCGTAGCAACTCGCACTCACGCCTCAGCTCAAACCGTTTTCGCCGGTTCTCAACGCCTCGAACGCTTGGACCAGTAACCAACATCTGGCTTGGCTAGCCTTCTCCGTCCCCCTTCCCAAAACATCATCGGTACAGGAATGTTGACCTGTTGTCCATCGACTACGCCTTTCGGCCTCGCCTTAGGTCCTGACTAACCCTCCGCGGACGAGCCTGCCGGAGGAACCCTTAGGGTTTCGGGGCATGGGATTCTCACCCATGTTTTCGCTACTCAAGCCGACATTCTCACTTCCATGCAGTCCACGCCCGCTTACGCTAACGCTTCACCCCACATGGAACGCTCCCCTACCATTAAACAAGTTTAATCCGCAGCTTCGGTAGAATGCTTAGCCCCGTTCATTTTCGGCGCAGGATCGCTCGACCAGTGAGCTATTACGCACTCCTTTGAGGATGGCTGCTTCTAGGCAAACCTCCTGGTTGTCTGGGCAATCCCACCTCCTTTATCACTGAGCATTCATTTAGGGACCTTAGCTGGCGGTCTGGGCTGTTTCCCTTTCGACCATGGAGCTTATCCCCCACAGTCTGACTGCCTAGTTTCACACAGGGTATTCAGAGTTCGTATCGATTTGGTACCGCTCTCGCAGCCCGCACCGAAACGGTGGCTTTACCCCCCTGCTATAGCACTAGACGCTACGCCTCAACGTATTTCGGGGAGAACCAGCTAGCTCCGGGTTCGATTGGCATTTCACCCCTAACCACAGCTCATCCGCTGATTTTTCAACATCAGTCGGTTCGGACCTCCACTTGGTTTCACCCAAGCTTCATCCTGGCCATGGTTAGATCACCCGGGTTCGGGTCTATAAACACTGACTTTCGCCCTATTCAGACTCGCTTTCGCTATGGCTCCACCATTCCCGGTTTAACCTGCCAGTGCCTATAAGTCGCCGGCTCATTCTTCAACAGGCACACGGTCATCCGATTAGTCGGACTCCCATTGCTTGTAAGCTCACGGTTTCATGTTCTATTTCACTCCCCTCCCGGGGTTCTTTTCACCTTTCCCTCGCGGTACTGTTGCGCTATCGGTCACACAGTAGTACTTAGCCTTACGAGGTGGTCCTCGCGGATTCACACGGAATTTCACGTGCTCCGTGCTACTCGGGATACAGCTAGGCCTGATCCATTTTCGGATACGGGGCTTTCACCCTCTATGGCGCGCCTTTCAAGCGCTTCTCCTAACTTCACAGGTCCACGTTGCTGTCCCACAACCCCGATGCTCGGAAGCATCGGTTTAGGCTCTTCCCCGTTCGCTCGCCGCTACTCAGGGAGTCGTTTTTACTTTCCTTTCCTCCAGCTACTAAGATGTTTCAATTCGCTGGGTTGGCTCGAGCTACCCTATGTATTCAGATAGCCGTTCTAGGGGTTGCCCCATTCGGAAATTCCCGGATCAAAGCGTGTTTCCAGCTCCCCGAGACTTATCGCAGGTAACCACGTCCTTCATCGCCTCTGTGTGCCAAGGTATCCACCGTGAGCCCTTTGTAGCTTGACCAAATTATCCTCCAATGGCTTCAGGCTGTTGAGGCCCATTCTCTCTGCATTCAGTATCTTTTCAAACTTACCTTTTCAGGTCAGTTCAATCAGACTTGAATATCAGGATCAAACTCTTCTAGCCCTCCACGCAGTTAACTTGGATGGCTGAAAAGAACCATTGGATTTCTCGGCTCTAAAAACTCAATAGAATTTTCCCAAACACACAAAAATCTCAAGCTCAGGCTATTCACCCTCACTTGATCTCTTTAGCGCCTGGGCATCCATGAGATGCTTTATTTCCAGACTTACCTATGCAGTTGTCAAGGTTCTGCTGAAACTTAAGGCTTTGGTTAAAAGCCTTGAGTCCAGCATCGTTTCAACCGTTTAATCTCTAAACCAGCTTTCTGATCCCTCAAAAGAATCTTGATTGCTCAAGCACTTCTGATTTATCAAGCTTTTCTGTCGATAAACTCTGGAATGAAACGAGGCTGGAGTCTTGTGACTCAGCGTTGCTTACCTGGCCATCGTTTGATGCCAGTTCCGAATTTAATCTATGTCACCTCACCAGGAACTCCTTTCAGAATTCGAACAAAGGGGCCTCCGGTTGGATGGAGGTTAGCGGACTCGAACCGCTGACATCCTGCTTGCAAAGCAGGCGCTCTACCAACTGAGCTAAACCCCCAAACACGAATGGGCCATCCTGGACTTGAACCAGGGACCTCACCCTTATCAGGGGTGCGCTCTAACCACCTGAGCTAATGGCCCAGGAGTTATGTACCCTTAGTGGGTGACCTAGACAAAGTTTAGGAACTGAAATTGAGTGGACCTAGCAGAATAAATTCTCTAGACCCTCAAGTTGAGGTACCGATCGACCTTCGAGATGACAGGATTTCGGCCTGAGAATAAATTACTCAGACATCAAAATCAGTTGTTGTCTCCCTGTTAGGAGGTGATCCAGCCGCACCTTCCGGTACGGCTACCTTGTTACGACTTCACCCCAGTCATCAGCCCCACCTTCGGCGTCCTCCTCCACAAGGGTTGGAGTAACGACTTCGGGCGTGGCCAACTTCCATGGTGTGACGGGCGGTGTGTACAAGGCCCGGGAACGTATTCACCGCAGTATGCTGACCTGCGATTACTAGCGATTCCTCCTTCACGTAGG
>Ga0310081_100013_pt1 | contig 36531 bp, 32 predicted proteins | sample LakEriER3TotalB7_FD_194448 | JGI IMG/M metagenome (GOLD analysis project Ga0310081, IMG submission 194448) | Enriched freshwater cyanobacterial communities from Lake Erie, Ohio, United States - ER36.Total.B7 | ecosystem: Environmental > Aquatic > Freshwater > Lake | place: USA: Ohio | collected... | reverse complement strand
GGCGGGGGACTGTGTAGGCGGGGCCTAGGCGCTAAAGGCTTTGCGGGCGGGGATCGGATAGGGAATGCGGCGATGGCGCATGCGTTTCCAGACCCGCACAAAGGCCCGGATTAGCAGCTCCAGCTCCGCCCGGCCGATGCCGCTACTCACCAATTGGCCGTCGTTTTGACGGGCCTCCACGATGCGCTCCACCATGGCTTTGGCCTCGGCTTCGCTGGTGCCCGGGGGTAGCGAGCGCAGGGCGGCTTCACAGCCATCGGCCAGCATCAAGATCCCGGTTTCCCGGCTCCGGGGGGTGGGTCCCCGGTAGCGGAAGCTGGCTTCGCTGGTGCTGGCATCCCGCTCCCTGGCCTGGTGGAGGAAATAGCCCATCTTCAAGGTGCCCTGATGTTCGGGAATGAAGTCGGCGAGGGGTTTGGGTAGGCGATAGCGCCGGGCCAATTTCAGGCCCTCATCCACATGGGCTTGCAGGATTGCCGCACTGCCGAAGGGATCATCGAGCTTGTCGTGGGGGTTGCTGCCTTCCCCCTGGTTTTCGATGAACCATTGGGGCGCATGCAGTTTGCCGACATCGTGATAAAGCGAACCGGTGCGCACCAGGTCCACATCGGCGCCGATGGCCCGGGCCCCTTCCTCAGCCAGCCCGGCAATCATCAAGGTGTGCTCAAAGGTTCCAGGGGCCTCGCAGGACAGGCGGCGTAGGAGCGGACGTTCCAGATCGGCCAGTTCCAGCAGCCGGGCCCGGGTCAGCAGGCCGAAAAAGGTTTCGATCAGGGGCGCCACCAAGAGCCCTCCCATCAACAGCCCTGCCAGCAACAGGGCTTCGCTGAGCAGATCCACCTGAGCGATGGGGCTGCGGCTTTGCAGCAGCAACCATTGCAGCGCCAGGGCGCCACAGGGGAGGAACACCGCCAGTTGCAAGAGTTCAGCGCGGCTGCGTTGGCGACCGGCGTTGATGGCGGCAAGGGAGCCGATCAGGGCTGCCACCAACAGGCGGGTGCCCACCAGGGCGCCCATGGGTAGGGGCCAAAGCAGGCTGGCCGCAGCGAGCCAGGTGAGGCCGCAACTGGTGCCGAGGCTTTGGGAGAGCAAGAGCGTTGGCGGGATCAACAGCACCAGGGGGCTGGCCAGGGGGCCTAACCAGAGGCTGAAACCGCCGACCACCCCAAGCCCCCCAAGGGCCAAAAGGGTCTGGCGGGGCTCGAGGGAGGGCCGCCAGCGCCGTAACCCCGCCACCATCACGCCGCAGACGGCGAAGGACTCCACAAAATGGCCCAGCCAGGTCAGGGGCCGGGGCCGACGGTTCACCAGGCCGAAGTAATCCAGGACATCGAAGGCCTGGGGAGTGATGGCTTCGCCCTGGCGGGTGATTAGATCGCCGGCTTGCACGGCAATGGTGGGGATGCCCTGTTGGGTGATGAGGGCCTCAATGCGGCGCTGGCTCAGGCCGGGATCACTGCGCAGATTGGAATGCCCCTCAAGCGAACTCGCCAGGAGCCTTGCCCCAAGGTCCCGGCCAGCGGCTGGCAGGGCCTCCAGTTGCAGGGTCGCCGCTGTCAGGAGTTGGTTGCCAGCCACGCTGGCTGAGAGGCCCTGGCTCAGCATCCGCAATTCGGCCTGCAACACGTCGCGCCGCCATTGGCTCAGTTGCGTGGGGCTGAGGCTGGTGAGCCACTGCCGCTCCTGGGGGGTGAGGGCAATGGTTTGCACCTGGGATTGGCGCGCATCGGCCTGCTGTTCCACCGCGAGCAACTTGGCCTCCAGGGCCGCCATCAAGCTCTTGCTGGCCTGGGGATCCACCACTTGGACCGTGGTGCGGTGCAGCATTTGTTCGCGGCGATCGTCCAATGCCGTGCTGTCGATCACCCGCGCCGCCTTTGGGGCCCGCGCGGTGAAGGGCGCTGGCATGCCGGCCTGGAGACTGGGCTCCACCAGCCAGGGCCAGCTGGAGAGCGTGGCCACCAGCGCGCAGAGCAGCAACACGGCGGCGATGTCGCGGCTGCGCCAGAAGGCGGGCTGTTGTTTTGGCCGTTCGCTGCGCAGCAGTTGGCGCCAAAGGCTTCGAAGTCGCCGCAAAACCATCGCTAGGCCAAAACCTTGGCCAAAACCTTTGCTAAACGCTAGCCGGGATGCAGGATGCCTTTGTGAGTGTGGGGTTTTCCATGGCTATGCGCTTGGACGGCCGTCAGCTGGCGGCCGAGATCGAGCAGCGCTTGCAGGGCGCGGTGGCTGAACGCCTGGCCCTGGCCGGCCGCCCCCCGGGTCTGGCGGTGCTGCGGGTGGGGGATGACCCCGCCAGCGGGGTCTATGTGGCGAACAAGGAAAAGGCCTGCGCCCGCATTGGCATCACCAACCTGGGGGCTCACCTGCCGGCGAACATGCCCGCGGCCGAGGTACTGAGCGCCATTCAACGGCTGAATGCCGACCCCCAGGTTGATGGGATCTTGCTGCAATTGCCCCTGCCGGCTGGCCTGGACGAGGGGCCGCTGCTGGCGGCCATTGATCCAGCCAAGGATGCCGATGGTTTGCACACCCTCAACCTCGGACACCTTTTAAAGGGTGAGCCAGGCCCCCGCAGTTGCACCCCGGCGGGGGTGATGGCCCTGCTGGCGGCAGCCGGGGTGGAGCTCGCTGGCAAGCGGGCTGTGGTGGTGGGGCGCAGCATCTTGGTGGGCCAGCCCATGGCCCTGATGCTGCAGGCGGCCCATGCCACCGTCACGGTGGCCCACTCCCGTTCCCAGCAGCTCGAAGAGCTCACCCGCCAGGCCGATGTGCTGGTGGTGGCTGCCGGCAAGCCCCGCATCATCGGCGCTGACCACGTCAAACCTGGGGCTGTGGTGGTGGACGTGGGCATTCACCGGCTGGAGCCAGGCCCCCAATCCGGCCCCGATGCCAAGGCCAGGCTTTGCGGTGATGTGCGCTTTGAAGAGGTGGAGCCCATCGCCAGGGCCATTAGCCCGGTGCCAGGGGGTGTGGGCCCGATGACCGTCACGATGCTGCTGGTGAACACCTTCAGCAGCTGGTGCGGCCACTGCCAGCTCGATAACCCTTTGGCCGACTTGTTGCCGTGAGGGGGTCGGGTACCTGAGAGAATCCGCTCCAGCAATGCAATCCCGATGGCGGTGGCGGTGAGCCCGACAAGCGACAACACCTCCAGTGCGGGGGGCGACAACGCCTCCCATCCCGGGGATGGGCCCCCCTCGCCTGCGGGTTTTGATTTTGGCGGCTACTTGGATGCAGCCCGCCTACAGGTTGAGCTGGCCCTGGATGGCTCCCTGGGCCCGGAGCGGCCGGAATCCCTGCGGGAATCCATGCGCTATTCCCTGTTGGCCGGTGGCAAACGCCTGAGACCCATTCTCTGTCTGGCGGCCTGTGAGCTGGCCGGTGGCGATCGCTCCCTGGCCATGCCCACGGCGGTGGCCCTGGAAATGGTTCACACCATGTCGTTGATCCATGACGACTTGCCGGCCATGGACAACGACGACCTGCGCCGGGGCCGGCCGACGAACCACAAGGTCTATGGCGAAGCCAACGCGATCTTGGCGGGAGATGCCCTGCTGACCAGGGCCTTTGAAATGGTGGCTTTGCGCAGCCCCGGGGTACCCGCGGAGCGGCTGTTGCTGGTGGTGGGTGAGCTCTCACTTGCTTCCGGTGCGCCTGGGTTGGTGGGCGGCCAGGTGGTTGATCTCGAGTGCGAGGCCAAGCAGGTGGATCTCGAAACCCTCGAGTACATCCACCTGCACAAGACCGGAGCCCTGTTGCGGGCCTGTGTGGTGTGTGGTGCCCTGATCGCCGGGGCTTCCGATGAGCTGTTGGCTGCCCTGCGCACCTATGCCCGTGGCATTGGCCTGGCCTTCCAAATCATCGACGATATTTTGGATGTCACCGCCAGCAGCGAGGTGCTGGGTAAGACGGCGGGCAAAGATCTCACGGCTGACAAGAGCACCTACCCGAAACTGCTGGGCCTGGAAGAATCCCGCCTCCGGGCCGATGCCCTGGTGGCAGAAGCCAAGGCTGCCCTCGCTCCCTGGAGCGGCCAAGCCAGTCCCCTGTTGGCCTTGGCCGACTACATCACGAGCCGTGATCGATGAACGCTCTCGAGGCCTTTTTTAGCAACGGCGTCCTCGCCTGGGGATTGGCCGCCTGCGGGATCGCCCAGCTCTCAAAATTGGTGATTGAACTGGTGGTCCATCGCCGCTGGAACCCCAAGGTGCTGGTGGAAACCGGGGGCATGCCCTCTAGCCATTCGGCTTTGCTCACGGGCACGGCAGCTGGGCTGGGCTGGCAATTGGGTTTTGACGATCCCCTCTTTGCCCTGGCCGCCGTCATGTGTTTTGTGGTGCTCTACGACGCCAGTGGGGTGCGGCGAGCGGCCGGCCTAACGGCGGCCCGCGTGAATTCCCAGGCCCAGGACGAGTCCGAGAAGCCCCTGAAAGAAAATCTTGGCCATACCAGGCTTGAGGTGCTGGTGGGCAGCGTGATCGGCCCCCTGATTGCCCTGCCTGGTTTGGTGTTGTTGGGATCTCCAGTGCAGCTGGTGCAGAGGTTGTTACCCGGCATGGGCCCCTTGGCGTGAGCCTCCCCTCCAGCTCCGCCGATCTCCAGCTCACTACCGATCAGCAAGGGGCCGTGGCCGCCTTTTCCGATTGGCTCACCAGCCCCGCCGATGGCAGCCCCTTTGTGCTGAGTGGCTATGCCGGCACGGGCAAAACCTTCCTCTCGATGCGGTTTTTAGCCCAGGCCGAGGCGGCGGGCTTGTGTTGGACCGTCGTGGCACCCACCCACAAGGCCGTGGGGGTGCTGCGGAGTCATCTGGCGATGGCCCGGCTGCAAGCCACCTGGTTTCCCTCCACCATCCACCGGCTGCTGCGGCTCAAGCTCAAACGCCAGGGCGATCTCGAGCGCTGTGAGGAAACCGAGCAAACCGCCATGGCCCTGGAGCACCTGGGCTTGGTGTTGATCGATGAAGCCTCGATGGTTGACAGCACCTTGCTGGACATCGCCCTGCGCTGTGCCCAGCCCTTTCGAACCCGACTGGTGTTTGTGGGCGATCCGGCCCAGTTGCCCCCGGTGGGGGAGCCCCAGAGCCCGGTGTTTGCCATGGGCCGCGCCACCCAGGCCCAGCTCACCCAGGTGGTGCGCCACCAGGGGCCCGTGTTGCGCCTCGCCACGGGCCTGCGGGAGGGGGCGCTGCCGTGCCGCAGGCCGCCCCAGATCCCCCCAGTTCGTTCGGCCGAGGGCATGGTGGCGTTGCTCGATCGCACCGACTGGCTGGCCGCTGCCCAGGCGGCCCTGCGCCGCAGCGCTGAAACCGATAACCCCGACTTGGCCCGAATCCTTTGCTACACCAACCGCTCCCTCGAGCAGCTGGTGCCGATTGCCCGTCGGGCCTTGCACGGCGAGATGGCCGACCAGTTACCCGTGCTGCCGGGAGAGGTTCTGATCACTCGCTCTGCGGTGATGGGGCCTGCCTGCCGCGAAGGCGACGATGCAGGGGAAGAACCCGACATGGTGCTGGGCTCCAACCGGGAAGTGGTGGTGCGCGATGTCACGCCCGAGCGCTGCGACCTTGCCGATTTGGGTTTAGCGGCCCTCCCGGGCATCGGCGTGCCGGTGATTGAGACCCTCACCGCCACCGTTGAGGCGGGCGAAACCCAGCTGAACCTGCGTCTCCTGCCCCCTTTGGGATCGGAGTCGCGCAAAGTGTTTGATGGCGTGCTGGCCCGGCTGCGGCAACAGGCCAGGGATGCCGGTAAAAAAGATGGCAAGGCCATCTGGCGGCGTTTTTTCCTGGTGCGTGATGCCTTTGCTTCCCTTGGCCCGGCTGCGGTTCTCACCGTGCATCGCAGCCAGGGAAGCACCTTTGGGGAAGTGTTTGTCGATGGCGACGTCTTTTGGCCCAGCGACGACGTCTTGCGGCGTCAGCTGGTGTACGTGGCGGTCAGCCGCGCCAGCCAGGCGGTGTCGCTGGTGGCAGAGGGACGGGCCCCTGCCGACGGCCAACTCTGGCGCCAATGGCTCGAAGCCCCCAGCTAGCTCGCTAGGCCTGCAGGCCCCCAATCCCCTGCCAGCCCAGGTAAACCGCCAAGGCGATGCTCACCAGACCCACCAGCAGATCCCCCTTGGCAAACAGCCAGCTTTTGCTGTTTTCGAGCAGGGGCAGCACCCGCTCTTTCCCCACAAGCAGCAAGGCCACCAGGGGAAGAAGCAACAGGGCACCGCTCACCAGGCTGAACAACCCCGTGGCAAGGATCTCTTGGCTCTGGGGTAAATCGGCGGACAGCAGGCTGCCAGCGGTCTTGGCGAACAGGAAGAGATCATCCGGGCTGGCTACCTCCAGCAACCCACTGATGCCAAGCAAAAGAGGCAGGGGCATGGCGCAAAAGCTCTCGAGCTTGCTGGTCCAGCCGGGGGGGCCGCTCTCCTCCTTGGTACCCAACAATTCCTTGAGGCCGAGGCCCAACAAGACTCCGGCGGCAATCAGATCAAGCCCCGTGCGATGGCTTGTTCCCTTGTCCATGGAGAGCAGCAGGCCATGGCCCACGGTGAGCAGCAGGATCACGGCTAAGGCTGCGGTTATCAGCCAGCCCACCACAAACCAGCCACCCCTTTGCAGCGGCTTGGGGCCCAGCAGCAACAGCAACAGCAGGCCGATATGGATCGGAGAAAAGCCAATGGCCAGGCCAAAGGCCGAGAGCTCGGCTAGGAGGGATCCCAGGCCCATCGCGGCGGTTTGCGGATCGCCCATCGGCTACAAGCTGTGGTTCGGCACATTCCAGCGCAGGATGGTGCGCTGCTCCCGTTCCTGTCCAAGCACGCTGATCGTGCCGGTGGCCAGGCTGAGCAGGGCACCACCTTGGGCGCCCAGGCCCAGCCAGGTGCCAGCCAGGCTGCGCAGGATGTGGCCGTGGGCGAACAGGGCAACTTGCTGGACCCCTTGCTGGTCTGTGCCTTGGGCCAGGGCTTCAGCTTGGGCAATCACCCGCTCACAGCGCTGCTGCACGTCAGCGGCGCTTTCCCCACCAGGACAGCCATCGCGCCACTGGCTCCAGTGGGGGTTGTGTTCGCGGATCTCGGCGGTGGTGATGCCCTCGTAGCGGCCGTAATCCCATTCCTGCAGGTCGGGGCAGGGTTGCGCTTGGCTAGCCAAGCCCGCCAAGGCGCAGGTGCGTTGGGCCCGTTGCAGGGGGCTCGCCAGGACCCCTGCAAAGCGATGGCCGGCTAGCACGGGGGCCAGGGCGCGGGCTTCGGCTTCTCCCTCCTCGATTAGAGGCACATCGGTTCTGCCGGTGTGACGGCCGTTGCGGGCCCATTCCGTGGCGCCGTGGCGCAGCAGCCAGAGTTCAATCATTTAATGGCGAACCTCAAACCAGTCGGATCCGGTGGGACCAATTTGGCTGGCGGAGACACGGGTGACCTTGGCGGCGGTCGGTCCCATTTCACACCAGAGACGCAGTTCGGTGAGTTCTTGGATCGGTCCCTCCGCCTCCACTTCCACGGTGCCATCGGGTCGATTGCGTACCCAACCACTCAGTCCCAGGTCCTTGGCGCGGCTGCAGCAGCTCATCCGGTAGCCCACCCCTTGCACCTTGCCGCTCACAATCAGGCGCCAGCGTTCATTGATGGCGGTGGGCTTGCTTTCATGGGGCTGGAGAAAGCGGCGTTCCGTGGCAGCGGCTCGGCGCGAACGCAGGCGTTGGCCAGCCTCGATGGGATCACCGGGCATCCAGCCCAGTGGAGATGCAGCCAGCTGGCGTGCACGTTCTGCGCTGTCCATCCTTCCCTCCGTTGCGGGCATCCCCAGCCTTCAAGCTGCCACAGCGGCTCCCAATCGGCTACTGATTCGAGTTGCCATCGATGGAATTCATGACCCACAAAGCTTTCGCCAGGGCGCACCACCAGGCCATGGCAGCTGGCTAGCGCTTCGCGGTAGCCCAGGCTCAGCTCCCCGCGCTGGGCATGAAAAGGCAGCACGCCAGCCATGGGGTGGCTGTTCCCTTCGCCGTCGCCCAGGGTTTGGCCAAGCAGCAGCAACCCGCCGCACTCAGCCACCACGGGCAGGCCTGAGCGGACTGCCCGGGCGAGGTCCTGGAGGCTGCGCTGGCTCTTGGCCAGTGGGCCAGCATGCAATTCGGGATAGCCCCCGGGGAGCAGGACCCCGCGGCAGTCCTCCGGTAGCGCTTCATCGGCCAGGGGACTCCAGGGGATGGGCTCGAGTCCCACGGCCTCCAGCAGTTCGGTGGCTTCTGGGTAGCGAAAATGGAAGGCGGCATCGCTGGCGATGGCGATCGGCAGCCCCCCTGGTTTGCGCTCCGGCCCCTTGCGGTGCTGATCAAGGCACCAGGAGATCGGATCGCCCCCCGAGGGCTTCGGTGGGGCCAGGAGGGGCCAGAGCTGGTCGAGATTCAGGTGCTCTTCGGCCAGTTGGGCCCATTGGCCTTGCCGTTCCTCCAGGTCGGCTAATTCCCCAGGCGGCAGCAGGCCCAGATGGCGCGAGGGCAGCTCCAGGGCCGGATGCTGGGGCAGCGTGCCCAGCAGGGGCACGTTGATGCTGGCCAGGGCTTCGGTGAGCAGGGCTATGTGCCGGCTACTCCCAACCCGATTCAGCACCACCCCGGCCAGCTGCACCTGGGGTGGGCCGTGGTCGCGGAAACCGCGCACCAAGGCCGCCAGCGAACCGGCCTGCCGGGAGGCTTCCACCACCAGCACCACCGGCAGGTCAAGCAGGGCCGCCACCTCAGCCGAGCTGCCGTGGCTACTCGGACCGCGGCCATCGAACAGGCCCATTACCCCCTCGACCAGGGTGAGCTCTGCTTGGCTGCCGTGCCACGCGAAGCTGCGTCGAACCCACTCTTGGCCGCAGAGCAGGGTGTCGAGGTTGCGGCATGGCCGTCCACTCACCCGGCTGAGCAGTTGGGGATCGAGGTAGTCGGGTCCCACCTTGAAGGCCTGCAGGCCCTGGCCGCGGCGGCTGGCCAGGGCGGTGAGGCACAGGCTGAGGAGGGTTTTGCCGCTGCCGCTGCTGGGCGCTGCGATAAGGCAGGGCATGGAGAACTGGAGCTCCGGGCGATCTAACTGGGCAGCAGCTTGGCAGCGATGGGGGCGGCCGCGGCGAGCAGGGGGTTCGTGGAATCGTGGCCGCCGGAGAGCAGCCGGGCCATTTCCATTTCCTCGCTTTCATTGGGCAAGGGCACTTCATCCTCCACCAACTCCATGCTCGCCATGCCTCCCGATTCCAAACGCATGCAGCCGCCCGATTCGGAGCAAAGAATCACGCAGAGGGGAGCACCTGGGATGCGCTGGCAGATCAGCCGTAGGCCGACGATGGCGCCGGGGTGGGTTTTGGGTACGCCCATGGGAACCGGCATCAGCCGCAGGCGCACGGTTTGGCCATCGGTGCGTTCAAATTCAGCGCCAATACCGGCTCCCTCGCCCAGCCCATGGCCCACCACCCCTTGGCCTGGGCCTTGGCCGTCCACCCAATAGCTGTCCACCAGGTGCCAACCCAGGCGATCGGCGATCCAGGCTGCAAGCAGTAACCCCTTGACGGGATGGTCACCCTCCACGTCGATGTCGAGTTGCACCACCTGGTCGAGGGCGTCCCGGCGGGAGGGCGGGTCAAACACCATCGCCAGGGATTCGCGCCAGCTGCGCAGGCGCATCCAATTGAGGTCGTTGATGGCCTGGCCGGCTTCGATGCGTTCCACCAGGAGATCCAGGCAACGCCTGGGGGTGCCCAGGGAGCTATCCACCACCAGGCGCCGCGGAGCCTCGGCAAGGGAAGCCAGTAGGGCCGGGGCCTCATCCAGGCTGCTGTTCCACCACACCCAGCAGGGCAGTTCGGTGCCAATCAGTGGCTGAATCAGTCCGAGGCTTTGCTCCAGGGATCCGGTACCGCCCCGCAGGACCACCACATCGCCGCAGGCCGCACTGCCGCCCCGTTCCTCGGGCAAGGGGCAGTAGGCGGCCACCAGGGTTTCCAAGGGGGCTGAGCGATCGAGGGTGGGCGCCAGGGTGATCATCCGGCGCGGCATGTGGGCACTGATGGCGGCCTCCACAAATTGGCCGCGCAGGTCCTCGGCCCGGTGGCCGCCCTCCAGCCGGCCGATGGCCCACGCCAGTTGGGGATCCATGGGGGCTGTGCCCAAGGGAAGCCCGCAGTCCTGGGCGGCCTCGCGGGCGGCGGTGAGCACCTCCTCACGGAGGAGGCCGGTGATGGGCCCATCCACGCGCCCAGAGCGCACCAACTGCTGTTCAAGCCAGGCCCCATCCCACACCACCAGGGTGAAGGTGGCGGCGCCGCTGGACGCCTCCAGCCCCTGTTGCCAGAGCTGGTCGAGATAGCCCTGCACCTCAGCTGGGGGTAGGGCGTGGGGGGCCTGGAGGGTGAGCTGGGCAGACATGGCAGGAAGGCGAGAGCAGGGTCAGCAGGCGAGTCGAGGGTCTAGGGACGGCGCCAGGTCAGGCCGTCATCGGCCACCAGGCTGTCCGCTGCCGCCGGGCCCCAGGTGCCGGCCTCGTAGGGATGCACGGGCAATTGGGAGGGGGACTCCTCCAGCATCTGCAGCAGGGGGGTGTAGAGGCGCCAAGCCGCTTCGACTTCGTCGCTGCGGGTGTAGAGGGTGGGATCGCCCAGCATGGCGTCGGCGAGCAGCCTCACGTAGCCCTCGTCGGAGGGCTCGCCAAAGCTGTCGTCGTAGGAGAAGGCCATGTCCACGGGGCGGCTGCGCATCCCCGAACCCGGTGCCTTCACTTCAAACTTGAACTCCGCGCCCTCATCGGGTTGGATGCGCAGGATCAATTGGTTGGGGGTTGGTGCCCCCCCGGCGGCATCAAACAGGTGCACGGGCGCTTCGCGGAAGGTGAGCACCACCTCGCTGAGCCGTTTGGGCAGTCGCTTTCCCGTGCGCAGGTAAAAGGGCACCCCCTGCCAACGCCAGTTGTTGATGAACAGCTTCATGGCCACGTAGGTCTCGGTGGTGCTGTTGGGATTCACGCCGGGTTCCTGGCGGTAGCCGCTAATCGGAAGACCGCTGGACCCGCCTGGTCCGTATTGGCCCCTCACGCAGCACTTCCAAGGCTCGTCTTCATTGGCCAGGTGGGCTGCTTGGAGCACCTTGGCTTTTTCGTTGCGCATGGACTCGGGGTCAAAGCGCCCCGGCGCTTCCATGGTGGTGAGGGCCAGCATTTGGGTGAGGTGGTTCTGCACCATGTCGCGGAGGGCCCCAGAGCTCTCGTAGTAGCCGGCCCGCTCTTCCACTCCCACGGTTTCAGCGGCCGTGATCTGCACGCTGGAGATGTAGTTGCGGTTCCAGATCGGTTCGAAAATGGTGTTGGCAAAGCGCATCACCAAGATGTTTTGGACCGTTTCCTTGCCCAGGTAGTGGTCGATTCGGAAGATCTGGTTTTCCTTTGCCGAGCCCTTCACCACCCGGTTCAGCTCCTGGGCGCTGCCGTAATCGCGGCCAAAGGGCTTCTCGATCACCACCCGACTCCGGGCGGGATCCTTCAGCAGCCCTGCAGCGGCGAGGGACCGACAGCCACTGCCATAGAAATTTGGGGCTACCGAGAGATAGAAGGTGCGGTTGCCCCGGGTGGCCCGTTGGCGATCAATGACCTCGAGGCGGCTGCCAAGGCGAACCACGGACTGGGGATCTTCCAGATCCACGGGTTCATAGAAGAGCCCGGCTGAGAAGGTCTCCCAGGCACTTTGGTGGTCTGCGATTTCCGTTTTGAGCGCCTCAGCCATGCGGGAGCGAAAGTCGTCATCGCTCCAGGGCCTGCGGGCGCAGCCAAGCACCGCGAACTCGCTCGGCAGCCTGCGCTGGCGGAACAGTTCAAACAGGGCAGGAATCAGTTTGCGGTGGGTGAGGTCGCCGCTGGCCCCAAAGATCACCAGACACTGCGGTGGGATGACCCGCTCTTGGCGGAGGCCAACGCGCAACGGATTGGTGAGGACCGCACTCATCGTTGATTTTGGGCTTGCTGCCCCCTGGTTTACCGAGGCTGGACCCACGGTCGAGGGTTCTTCGGTGTTGGGGCTGGTTCTGTGTGGGAATACGCAAACGAGAGCGCAAAAAAAAGCCCACCTTGCGGCGGGCCTGGCGATCAGCTCTGACGGCTGGGGCTCAATAGGTTTCGACGTGCCAGCGCTCGGCTTTTTTAAGCACGGGACGCAATTCGTGCCAGTTGATGCCCTTGGCGGCAGCGGCAGTGGCCATCGCTTCATCGATGCCGGGCTCCATGCCGCGCAAGCCACACATGTACACGTGGGTTTTGGGATCCTCGATCATGGCGAAGATCTCATCAGCGTTTTCGCTGACCCGGTCTTGGATGTACATCCGGCCCCCGCTGGCGTTTTGCTGCTCGCGGCTGATGGCCTTGGTGTAGCGGAAGTTGTCGGGATACTCCTGTTGATAACGGTTGAAATCGTCGTCGTAGAGCAGGTTGGCCGTGGTGGGTGAGCCCATAAACAGCCAGGCCTTGCCCTTGAAGCTCCAGCCGTTGAGGCTCTTTTCCTTGGCCTCAAACATGCGGCGCAGGTAGGTGCGCATCGGCGCAATACCGGTGCCGGTGGCCAGCATGATGACGTTGGCGTCCTCGTCATCGGGAAGCAGCATTTCCTTGCCCACGGGGCCGGTGATTTTCACCTTGGCGCCTGGGGCGATGTCACAGAGGAAGGTGGAGCAAACCCCATTGATGGTTTCGCCGTCCTTCTCGTATTGCAGTTGGCGGACACACAGCGAAACGGTGTCGCCTTCCAGGTTGTCGCCGTGGCGGGTGCTGGCGATCGAATACAGGCGCAATTTGTTGGGCTTGCCGTTGGCGTCCTCGCCGTCGGGAATGATGCCGATGGACTGGCCCTCGAGGTAGCGCAGTTGGGGCTCACCACCCTTGAGGTCAAAGGTGATGTGGTTGACCCGGCCAATTGCTCCTTCAGCCAACAGGCTGTAGTTCTCCGTGACCGTGCCCATGAACGGATCTTTGGGCCGGTAGAGATTGACGGGAACGTCGGCGTGGGACACGGCTGCTGGTTTCGAAGGGGCGGCTTTGGCTTCGGCCTTGGGAGCTGGAGCCGGTTGGGAGGGGGATTGGGGGGCCAGGGGCGCTTCCCCTGAAGCTGGGCCTGGACCCAGCACGGCTGTGATGCGACCCCCTTGCAGGGCAATGGTTCTCACCGTGCTCTGTAGTTGGGCGTAGGACACCAGGAGGCGTCGTTCGGCTTGGCGTTGCAAGCCCAGTCCATAGGCTTCAACGACAACCGTGAACATGCGGCTATCGGACTGGTTAGCGCGGCCTGTAGAAACATGCATGCAGGCTCAGCCCCCGTAAAGCCGGCTGATCATAGGGAACCCTCCTGGCGGCGGTTACCCCGACGTCACCGCTAGGTTTGTGTGTAAGAACACCTTTGAGCCGCTCCCTTGGTGCAGCTGCTTGTTGACCGTGTGCGCTTGACCAAGCCACTTGAGCCTGCCCAGCAGCCATCCTTCCGTCTGGACACCATCCAGCAAGAGATGGAGCGCTTGCCCCAGGGGGCCAGGCGTCTTGCGGTGCAGTTGCGCCTGGACATGGATCCCCAATGGATCTGGGCGGTCTTGACGGATTACCCCAACCTCAGCCGTTACATCCCCAACCTGACCTCTTCGCGCCAGCTATGGCGCCGGGGCAACCGGGTGGGACTGGAGCAGGTGGGAACCCAGCAAATCTGCGGCCTGTGCTTCAGCGCCAAGGTGGAGCTGGAGCTGGTGGAAGACCGGGATGCCGGTGAGTTGCGGTTTGCCATGAGCCGGGGCGACTTTCGTCGCTTTGAGGGTGTCTGGCGCATCACCAGCCAAGGCCAGGGTGACCAGCTGGTCACGTCCTTGGTTTATGAGCTCACGGTGCAAGGTCGGGCTGGGATGCCAATTGGCTTGATTGAACAGCGCCTGCGCGATGACCTCGCCAGCAATCTGCGCGGTGTGCAGCAAGAAGCCAAACGGCGCTCAGCCAAGGGCTAGGGGGACGGCAAGCCGGCGAACCACTTGGGTTCCCCCTCGGTCTTGGCTTTCAACAAATTGCATACCCCCAAGGGGATTCGAACCCCTGTCGCCTCCGTGAAAGGGAGGTGTCCTAGGCCTCTAGACGATGGGGGCGAGGCCACAACTTCCAAGGTGTGGTCGAGCTTTTGGCCCAACCTCTCGTCGAGTTGATGTGTTGGAAACTACGGGTCCGCGGGACCCTTCGTCAAGGCTGGCCAGCGGGCACTGGGGTGGCTTGGCCACTCCAGACGGGCACGGTGAAGTGAAAGCAGGCGCCTTTGCCCAGTTCGGATTCAACCCAAATACGCCCCCCGTGCACCGCCGTGATCCGCCGGCACACCGAGAGGCCCACCCCAAAGCCCGAGGTGCTGCCTGAGGTTTGGGGTAGCCGCACCCGGTCGAGAAAAATCCGCTCATGCTCGTCACTGGGAATGCCAGGTCCGCTGTCGCAAATGCTCACCTGGACCCATTGGTCCGTGCGGTGCCGCATTTTTAGGCCCACGCTGCCGCTGTCTGGGGTGAACTTCAGGGCATTTTCCAGGAGGTTGAGCAGCACCTGGCGCATGCGCCGTTGATCGCCGAGCACATCGGGCAGATCGCTGGGGATGTCGGTGCTCAACTGCAATTGGCGGCCCATCCAAAGTTTTTCCAGTTCCAGGATCGCCTCTGCGCCCACCTTTCCCAGGGCGAGGCGCTGGGGGTTGAAGAGGTCCTCCCAGCGGGTGGTGCCCACCTCGAGGAGGTCCTTCGACAACGCTTCGATGTCGTCAAAGCGGCGGTTGATCACATCGCGAAACCGGGGGGCATCGATTTGGCCCAAGAGGTGGCTTTGGAACGCCAGCTTGGCGGCGGTCAAGGGCGTACGCAGTTCGTGGGCCACCATGCGCAGCAAGCTTTCTTGCACCCCTAGCCGTTCGATCAGGGTCTCGTTTTCCTGGCGTAACACCAGCAGTTGGTCCTCCAATTGGACCTCCCGCAGGGTGCGGCTGCCGTCGATCTCGACGGGGCTCAGGCTGAGGCCAAGGCCGGTGACCGTCTCCACCTGCTTCCAGCGGGGCAGCCAGCTGCGCAGCTTCTTGCTGAGGGCATTGCCAGCAAACACCTGCTTGGGATGGGGCTCCAGCTTCACCAGCGCCGGGGTGGCGACCAGGCGATGGAGCTCGAGCAACTCCGGGTGCAGCGCCGGGTCGACAATCTCCAGGCTTACCTCAAAGCCGCAATCCTCGGTTTTGAGGGTGTGGAGCAGGTTGCGGATATCGGGCGTGGCCAGGTGAAAGTTGGCCGCCACCAACAGCAGCTTCAGCTCCTGGCGATCAGGCCCCTCGCCGAGCTCAGCGACCTGGGGTGAGGTTTGCGGGGTGTCTGGATTCACGGCGATACCTTATTGGTATCGGGCCACAGCCATCAGAAGTGGCTATGACTGAGACGTTCTCAGTGAAACGTCCATTTGCGGCGCTGCCATGGGCCATCCCCCTGAGTTCTCGCTCGAACCAAGGCCAAATCAGGCGCCTGCACCCAAGCCTCGCGGGGCATCTGCTGGCGGGGCATCGGCTGGCGTCAGGAGCCGGGTTCAGCTCGACTCCAACTTGAAACGCTGGTTTGGCCGCAACCTGGGGCTCTGGCGTACGCGGCGGTTGTATTTCTTTTCCGAAGGGGAGGACCTGCGGGTCGACATGATGCTCCGGGTGGAAGCCTTTAGCGAACCTGCAGAAGGCGATGCTGCCTATCGCTTCAGTTGGTGGCCAGAGCAGGACTACTCCTTTTTTGAGAACAACACCATTTGTGTGGCTGAGGGCACGATGGAGGTTTATCTCTGCGGCCACCAACTGCGCCGCAGTCGGGGCTATCTCTGCGGCAAGGCGATCGAAAGCCAGATTCGCCAGGTCGATGAGCACGAATTGATCTTCGAATCGCACTACGAGCAGTGGCGCATCCTCGAGCAAATCCGTCTGGTGGATCAGGACCGCTACCGATCCCGTTCCATCTACTCCTGGAAGGCTGGAATGCTCGAGATGATGGCCACCCACCATGAAATCCGGGTTGAAGAGGCTGGGGCCCCGATCTCCTGATGCAGCAGCATGGGACCCATTCAGAACCTGATCTTGTGATCTCCTTGCTGCGTCGCCTGTCCGCTGGCCTTGTGGCCCCGTTGCTGGTCTTGCCGTTCCTGGCTCTGCCAATCCTGGCGTTGCCACTCTTCTTGGCCCCGTCAGCTGCGCTGGCTGATAACGCGGCGGCTACGGAGGCGGAAATGAATCTCTACACCCGCATCGCTGCCGTCAATGTGTGCATTGCCAGGGGGGCTGGAGTGGATTTCGAAAAGGCTGTGGGCATTGCCGGTGAAACCATCGCCCAGCTGATCCAAGGCCAGCATGGGGGCCTGATTGCCCAGGTGGGGCCCAAGCCCCTCAGCATCGATGATCTGCGCAAAGGCGCTATCAATTCAGCTGTCCTGGGTGCTTCCGAGATCTGCCCGAAGGAAGTGCCAGCCGATGTTATGGCGAAGGTCCAAGCCGCCCTCAAGGCTTCCCCAGCTTCGAAGGCTCCGGCCGCCAAAGCGCCCACCTCCAAGTAGGCGGCTACCAAGTAGCCCAGTTTTGATCGCTCCCACCCAGAACATCTCCATGCCCACCGTGCGCCTTGCCGATTACCGCCCGGCGCCCTATCTCCTGGAGCGCACCGACTTAACGGTGCAGCTGTTCGCGGATCACACCCTCGTGCAAGCCCGGCTTGCCTTTAGTCCCAATCCAGCCGCATCGGCGCTCGGGCCTGTGGAGCTGCAGGGCGTTGATTTGGAGCTGCTCGATTTGCAGCTTGATGGTGAGCCGTTAGCCCCTGGGGCCTATCAACTGGATGGGGCCGGGCTGCGGCTGCTGGCTCCGCCTCGGGAAGCTTTTGTGTTGGAGAGTCGGGTGCGGATTCACCCTGAAACCAACACCACCCTGGAAGGCCTGTATGTAAGTGGGGGCATGTTCACCACCCAATGCGAGGCCGAGGGCTTTCGGCGGATCACCTTCCATCCGGATCGCCCGGATTTGTTGAGTCGGTTCCGGGTGCGGCTGGAGGCGGATCGCTTGAGCTGTCCGGTGTTGCTGTCGAATGGCAATTGCCTTGAAACGGGCGCCATTGCTGAGCAAGGTGAAAGTTCCGATTCTGGTGAAAGTTCCGATTTTGCTGAGGGCTCAGGGGGACGCCACTACGCCATTTGGGATGACCCTTTCCCCAAGCCGTCTTACCTGTTTGCTTTGGTGGCAGGCCAGCTGGAGGAGGTGGCCGATACCTTCACCACTGCCAGCGGCCGGGAGGTGGCCCTGCGCATTCACGTGGAGCCCGGCGATGGTCCCCTCACGGCCCATGCCATGGCATCGCTGAAGCGCTCGATGCTGTGGGATGAGCAGCGTTATGGGCTCGAATACGACCTCGATGAGTTCAATGTTGTTGCCGTGCGCCATTTTAATATGGGTGCGATGGAGAACAAGAGCCTCAATATCTTTAATTCAAAATTAGTGTTAGCGGATGCCGAAACAGCAACTGACGCCGAATTGGAACGGGTTGAAAGTGTGATCGCCCATGAGTATTTCCATAATTGGACTGGCAATCGCATTACCTGTCGCGATTGGTTTCAGCTGTCACTGAAGGAAGGACTCACCGTCTTCCGTGACCAGAGTTTTACGGCTGAGTTGCATGGGGCTGCCCTGAATCGCATCGAGAATGTGTCGATGCTCCGCAATACCCAATTCCGTGAGGATTCAGGTCCTACGGCGCACCCCGTGCAGCCCGATGCCTACCAGGCGATCGACAATTTCTACACAACGACGATCTACGAGAAAGGATCGGAGGTGATCCGTTGTCTCCACACCCTGTTGGGTGAGGAGACCTTCATGCGAGGCATGGCCCTGTACGTGCGTCGCCATGACGGCACGGCGGCCACCTGTGAGGAGTTTGTCCAGGCGATGCAGGATGCGGCCCAGGAGGGCGACCCCGCGGTCGACCGGAATTCCAGCCAGGGCAAAGCCCCCTTGGATTTTTCCCAATTCCGGCGGTGGTACCACCAGGCAGGCACCCCGGTGCTGCGGATTCAACGCCATTGGGATGGCGAAGCAGGGGTGCTGGAGCTCCATATTCAGCAGCACACGCCGCCCACCCCCGGGCAAGCGACCAAGCAGCCCCTGGTGATTCCCCTGGCGATCGGCCTGATCGGCCAGGCCGGCCAGGCCCTGCCCGTGCGTCTCCGGGGTGAAGATGCGGACCAGGCCGCTGCAGCCGTGTTGCCCCAACGCTGGGGGACAGGCACCCGCTTGGTGGTGATTGATCAAGAGGAGCAGCACCTGCGCCTTGAGGGCCTGCCTTGCGATTCCCATCCCCCCAGCCTGTCGCTGTTGCGCCAGTTTTCAGCGCCGGTGAAGCTCGAGATGGGCCGCCCCACCAGCGAGTTGGTGCACCTGCTGGCCTGCGACAGCGATCCCTTTTCCCGTTGGGATGCGGGCCAGCTGCTGCTGAGGAAGGCGGTGTTGGCTCGGGCTGCGGGTCAAGCGGATGGCCTGTTGGAAGAGGAGTTGGTGGATGCCTTTGCCCGGATCCTGGCGGATCCGTTGCTGTCGGAGGCGAGCCGCAGTGTGCTGCTGGCACTGCCGGGCATGGCCGAGCTGGAAGATGCCCTAGGGGCCCAGCACCTGGTGCCGGACCCTCCGGCCCTGTTTGCGGCCTTGATGGCTCTGCGACAGCGCTTTGGCGAGGCCTTGGCCGATCCGTTGGCTCAAGCCCTTGGGCGCTGCAGCCCCCAGTGGGGACTGGCCTGGCCCCAGGGCAACGGGGATCGGCTGCTCACCGGTGTGGTTTGGAGCTGGCGTTGCGCCGCCGGGGACCCTGGGGTGATGAAGTCAGCCTGCGAGGCCGTTTCTGGGCCGTCGATGACCTTGGCCCGGGCCGGTTTGCGGGCCCTCAATCCCTATCAAGGGGCTGAACGGGAGAACGCCATGGCGGCCTTCTTTGCCCGCTGGCAGGACAGGCCGGTGATCCTCGATGCCTGGTTTGGCCTGGAGGCCTCGGCCCCCTTCGCCGATGGGCTGGAGCGGGTGGCCCGCCTCCTGGAGCACCCCCGCTTTGATCGGGCCGCCCCCAATTCTGTGCGGGCGGTGCTGGGTGGTTTGGCTGGCAACACCCCCGTGTTCCACGCGGCGGATGGTTCGGGGTATGGCTTTATGGCCGAGCAGATTGCCGCCCTCGATCAACGCAATCCGATCACCGCATCCCGCATGGCGAAGGTGTTGAGCCGGTGGCAGAGCTACGGCGAACAGCGCGGTGCCCGCATGCGGGAGGCCCTGGAGCAGTTGGCAAGCTCAGGGCTTTCCTCCAACACCCGTGAGGTGGTGGAACAGTGCTTGGGTCGCCCTGGGTAAGGCTTGGCGAATCCAGCTTGTCGTCACCCATGACCTGGAGCTCATCGGCTCAAGGTCATGGGTGGCAGAACCGGCGGTGGGGGCGAGCCAGCGTGAATCTGCAGGAAGGCCTGCTTGCGTAAAGCGGCCCCCTCCGGGCCGGCGTATTGGCCCCAAAGCCCTTCCCAGTAGAAATAAATCACGCCATGGCCCTTGGCGTTGGCGATCTGCACCCGCTGGCTCAAGTCGTCCATGGGGGTGGTGCGCCCCCCAAATCCAGCCAGGATGCCAATTTCCACGGGGATGCCCCAGCCACTGGCCTTGACCAGGGCCGGCTGCTGGAGATCTTTGGCAAACCCCGCCACGGAATAGGCGTAGTTCTGCACCACCAATTCATCGATGAGTCCGCCGAGGGACCAGAGCTCCCAGTCCTGGAGCCATTTGTTGTAGGCAAAGCGAAAGGGGCCCGGCGACAGGCTCACGTAGGCCCGCCCTGTGCCCTTGGACTTGAGCACCTGCCTCAGCTCCCGGAGCAGCTCGGTGAGCCGGTGGCGCCGCCAGGTCATCCAAGCCCGATCGGACACGTTGAGGGGGGGATCATTGCCGGTGTCTTTCCGGTAGAGCGCCCGGGTGTAGGGGTCGTAGCCAAGATCGACGGGCCAGGCGAAGTGGTCGTCCAGCTGGATGCCATCGACGCTGCAGCGCTGCACGATTTCGCCAATCAGGCCGATCAAGCGTTGGCGCACGCCTGGATGGGCGGGATTGAGCCACACCATCGCCTTGCCATGCATGCTCACGCTGCTGGAGCCATCGCTGGCCTGCAGGATCCAGTCGGGGTGTTGCTGCACTACGGCGGCATCGGCCGGTTCCATCAATCCGTACTCAAACCAAGGAATCACCTGCATGCCGCGGCGATGGGCCGCTGCCGTCATGCGGCAAATCGGATCGAGGGCCTTGCCGCCGCCGCTGTTGGCCTGGGATTGGGCCAGGGCCGGCTCGATGGGGGCAAAGGCGGAGCGGTGGAAGGTGGTTCCCCGGCTCCACACGTTGGGGTAGAGGGTGTTGAAGCCGGCTTCGGCGAGCTCGCCGACGGCCTGGTCAATCCTGGCGTTGTCGTAGTAGAGCGGGCTCGGGCTGTTGGTGAGCCAAACGCCAACCCGCCTGGACTGGCCCCAGGCAGCGGCACAACCCAGCAGGCTGGCCATGCCCAGGGTGGATGCGCCAAGGGCGGCCAGGAGCCGCTTTCCTAGCAGCCGCTTTCTTCTAGGCAATGCCACGGGTTTGCGGGCGATTAACGGTGGTTTAGTAGTGATTAACGGAGCTTTAGTGGTGGTCAGCGGAACATCGAGCTGACGGAGCTCTCTTGATGGATCCGCCAGATGGCCTCGCCCAGCATCTTGGCCACAGAGAGCACCTGCAGCTGGGGGAAGCTCCGTTCTTCGGGCATCGGAATGCTGTTGGTGACAATCACCTCCTCAAACAATCCCGGTTCGGAGAGCCGTTCGATGGCCGGGGGTGAAAAGACAGCGTGGGTGGCGCAGGCCAGCACCCGGGCTGCCCCTTGCTTGCGCAGCAACTTGGCCCCCTGGTAGATGGTGCCCCCGGTATCAATCATGTCGTCGATCAACACAGCCGTTTTGCCCGCCACATCACCAATCACGGTGAGGCTTTCGGCCACATTGTGGGCCGAGCGGCGCTTGTCGATGATCGCCAAGGGGGCATCGCCCAATTGTTTGGCGAAGGCCCGGGCCCGGGCTACCCCGCCCACATCCGGAGACACCACCACCAGCTCACCCAGGTTGCGGGTGTTGAGGTAATCCACCAAGACAGGGGATCCGTAGATGTGATCGCACGGAATGTCGAAGTAACCCTGGATCTGGGCCGAGTGCAGGTCCATGGCCAGCACGCGATCCACCCCAGATTTGGCCAGCAGGTTGGCCACCAATTTGGCGGTAATCGATTCGCGCCCAGCGGTCTTGCGGTCGGCCCGGGCGTAGCCGTAGTAGGGCACCACAGCGGTGACCTGGCGCGCCGAGGCGCGTTTGCAGGCATCCACCATGATCAATAGCTCCATCAGGTGATCGTTCACCGGAGCACAGGTGGGCTGGATCAGGAAGACATCGCAGCCTCGGATTGATTCCTGGATTTGGATATAGAGCTCTCCATCGGCAAAGCGCTTGATCACCCTGGGGCCATCGGGCACGCCCAGGTAAGCCCCAATTTCCTTGGCTAGCTCTTGGTTGGAGGTGCCACTAAACAACCGCAATCGCCGGGTGTCGAGGTTGGCCTGGGGCTGCTGGCCCTCGTTGGCGAGCCGATCAGCAGTCAAGAAACTGGTCACGACGGGCGGGGGGGCGTCGGCTTAAGCCCGATGGTAGAAGCGTGCCGGCCCCTTCACCAGAAACAGCGATGACCCTTTTGGTGGTACTCAGTGCGGGACCCGCAGCCCAGGTGAAGGCCCTGCATGGGGATTTGGCTGAGCCTTTGGCCCGGGCGCTCCAATGGACCTGGGACGATCGCTGGGAGCACCTGGGCCCTGGAGACGATCCCAATAGCGCCCTCCAGCAGCTCCAGCCCCCAATTGGGGAGCCAGCTCCAGGGCCCAGGCCCGCTTTGCTAGGCCTGCCCCTGGATCCTGGGTTGCCCCTGGTCTGCGGTGGCCACTGGGCAGAGGCCCTGGGGGCCTGGCGCCAACCGGCGGTGCTGGTGTTCAGTGCCGAGCAACTTGAGAGTGGCCTCCCTGCCGCCATGACATCCCTGTTGAAAAACTGGCAGGTGCCTCTGGTGGGGCTGGTCCAGTGGGGAGAACCCTGGGCATCGGCGGAGCGCCGCCGCGATGGTTTGCCCTGGCTCGGTGCCCTCCAGGCTGAGAAAATCTCCTGTGGGCAAATCTCCTCTGAACGAGCCTCCCAGTTGCGATCGGCCCTGGATTTGGCGCTGCGCTGCCGACTCTCCTAGGTAAGGGCGACTAGGGGTTGGTGGGCCATAGGGGGCTAGGGGCATCGCTGGCGATATGACGCAGCGGCGTCCCCTTGGTGGCCAATCCACCTGGGCGTTGCTTTGGGTTGTCAAGCGGTGGGTTTTGAACTATTGAGCTGTTGAGCGGTGCCAGGGGAATGCTGCTGAATTGCACCGTGTCCGGTTGGGCCAATCCAGCGGCCAGCAGGCTGAGGATCTCCGCCTCGCTCAAATTGGTCGTCACCTGGCCCTGCATATTGCGCACCAGGCCTGGGACTCGTCCCAGCTGTTCAGGGATGGCCAACTCCCGGAGCAGGCTTCTGGCCACTTCTTGCTGGTTGTCCTGGCGGCTGTCGTCGGGATGGAGAGGATCTCGGAATCGGGCCAGCTGTTCGATTTGGCGGCCCTGGAGTTTCTGCAGGCCGCCATCCAGCTTGATGGCCAGGTTTTGGCGTTTGTCGCTGTAGCGCATTTCCATGGCTGGATTGGCGTTCACCCCACCGAGGCCATCCACCAGCTCCCTCAAGCCTGCGCGGCTGATCACCACGTAGCGCTCGGGTTGCTCCGAAGGCAGGCCCACCAGTTCCCGCACCGCATCGGCGGTCAGGGCAGGACCACCGATGCGATAAAGCTTCCCGAGGGGTTGTAGGGCCCGTTGGCCAGGGAGTCGCACCGCCAGGCTGGTGGGGATGGTGAGCGCCTGGAGCGGCCCCGAGGGGTTGATGCGCAGGAGCAACAGGGCGTCGTTGTTGGCGGGCCCCAGGGGGGCGGCTCCGTTGAGGGGATCCCTAAGCCGGTCTGAATCCACCCCAATCACCAGCACCGTGATCGATCGGGTGGGCGCCTTGGCCAGGTCGGCGGCGGTGAGGGTCTTCGGAGCTTCCTGGCTGCGATCGGCTTCAGGCCAGATCTGGCCGAGGAGTGCGAGGCCACCGGCCAGGCCCAGGCCCGCTGCCCCAAGGCGAAGGGCTACCCGCTTACGCCGCGAGGGCACTGGCTTTTTGGCGGGTGTGGGGCGTTGGGCCATGGGGTGTGACGCGCCCGAGCAACGACAGAAGCGACCACTTTGGCCCAACTCCGTTGGTGGCACCCGATAGCGTTGCGGTGTGGATAGGGCCCCGATGGTTTCGATTGCTCCCCATGAGCGGGCCAAACCCTTGGCGAAGGGCAGTATTTATCCGGCTAAAGACCTCTGCAGCCAGTGCGGGCTTTGCGATAGCCGCTGGGTGGCCTATGTGCGCCAGGCCTGTGCCTTTTTGAACCAGCAGTTTGAGGCGATGGAGGAGCGGGTCCATGGCCGCTCCCGCGACCTCAACAACGAAGACGAGCTCTATTTCGGCGTTAGCGAGCGCATGCTCAGCGCGCGCCTCCGCCAGCCCATCGAGGGCGCCCAGTGGACGGGGATTGTCAGCCGGATTGGGGTTAGGGCCCTGGAAACCGGCCTGGTGGATGCGGTGTTGTGCGTGGGTCAGAGCCCCGACGATCGCTTTACCCCGGTGCCGGTGCTGGCCCGCACCCCTGGGGAGGTGCTGGCAGCCCGGGTGAACAAGCCCACCCTTTCTTCAAACTTGGAAGTGCTGGAGCAGTTGCCCGGCAGTGGGATCCGGCGCTTGATGGCCATTGGGGTTGGCTGCCAGATCCAGGCCCTTCGCGCGGTAGAGGCCACCCTGTCCTTGGAGAAGCTCTATGTGCTGGGTTTGCCCTGCGTGGACAACGTCAGCCGCGACGGATTGCAGACATTCCTGGAGAGCGCCAGCCGCTCGCCGGCAACGGTGGTGCACTACGAGTTCATGCAGGATTTCCGCATCCATTTCCGCCATTCCGACGGCAGCACCGAAACGGTGCCGTTTTTTGGCCTCGACACCCCCAAGCTCAAGGACGTGTTCGCGCCCAGTTGCTTGAGCTGCTTTGACTACACCAATGCCGGGGCTGATTTGGTGGTGGGCTACATGGGGGCCACCTTCGGTCGCCAGTGGCTCACGGTGCGCAATCCCAAGGGCCAGGAGCTCCTCGATATGGTCGAGGCTGAATTGGATGTCGCCCCTGTCACCAGTCGGGGCAAGCGCCAGGCGGCGGTCCAGCAGGGCATCGATGCCTACGACAAGGCCGTCAAATTGCCGATGTGGCTCGCCGAGCTGGTGGGTTTCATCGTGAAGAGGGTTGGGCCCCAGGGCTTGGAATATGGCCGCTTTTCGATTGATTCCCACTTCACCCGCAATGCCCTTTGGGTGCGGCGCAACCACCCGGAGAAGGCGGATGCCCATATCCCTGCTTTCGCCAAGAAAATCATCAGCCGCTACCGGCTCCCGTCCCCATGAAATCCCCTAGCAGCAGGACCAGCGGTGTGCTGCTCCACCCCACGGCCCTACCTGGAGCTGGCGGCTGTGGCACCTTCGGCCAGGCCGCCCACGACTGGGTCAACCTGTTGGCCCGCTCCGGAGTGGGGGTGTGGCAACTGCTGCCCTTGGCGCCCACCGATTCCACCGGTTCTCCCTACAGCTCCCCCAGCGGGTCTGCGCTTAACCCCTGGCTGCTCGATGCCGAAGCCCTGGTGGCCGATGGTTTCCTGGATCAAGCGGTTTACGAGGCGGCTTGTGAGTCCTTGCCCCCAGCCCCGGTGGGTGGGGCGATGGCCCTGGAGTTGATGCCCCGGCGCTCCGAAGCCTTGGGGCAGGCCCTTGCCCAATGCTGGCCCGATCAGCCCGCCAGTGCGCACCAAGCCTTCGATCGCTGGTGCCGCCAGCAGCGCCATTGGTTGAAGGATCACTGCCGTTTCATGGTGATCCGCCGGATCTACGCCAACCAGCCCTGGTGGGACTGGCCTAGGCCCCTTGCCCAGCACCAGGGCCCTGCCCTACGCCAGCTCGAGCAGCAGCAGGCCATACCGCTGCTGGAGCAAGCCCTGCTCCAGTGGCATCTCCAGCGGCAATGGGAGCACCTGCGGTGCCAGGCCAACCGCCAAGGGGTGCAAGTGGTGGGTGATTTGCCCTTTTACGTGGCCCATGACAGTGCCGATGTCTGGAGTCGCCCCGCCTTGTTTTCCCTGACAGGGGCTGGCCAGCTCACCCAGCAAAGCGGTGTTCCCCCGGATTACTTTTCCGCCACGGGCCAGCTCTGGGGCACCCCGGTGTACCGCTGGGGATGCCATTGGCGGTCGGGGTTCCGTTGGTGGCTGCAGCGCCTGAGGCGCCAACTCTCCCTGTTTGATCTGGTGCGGCTCGACCATTTCCGAGCCCTTGAGGCCTTCTGGTGTGTGCCTGGCTCGGCACCCACCGCGGAGCACGGCCATTGGCGCCGCTCCCCGGGATGGCCCTTGCTGGGCCTGCTCTGGCTGGGCTGGGGATGCCGCTTGCCCCTGATCGCCGAAGATCTCGGCGTGATTACGCCACCGGTGGAAGCTCTGCGGGATGGCTTCCGGCTGCCGGGGATGAAGATCCTGCAGTTCGCCTTTGATGGCGATCCCGCCAATCCCTACCTGCCCGCCAACATTCGGGGGCCCCGTTGGGTGGTTTACACCGGCACCCACGACAACGCCACCACGGTGGGTTGGTGGCAGAGCCTCGATGACGCCTCCCGTGCCCGGGTGGAAGAGGTCGTGGGAGCGCCAATGACCGCCCCCGCTTGGCAGTTGTTGGAGCTTGCCTTGGGCAGCTCCGCCGATCTGGCAGTGGTGCCGTTGCAGGATCTTTTGGAGCTGGACGATCGGGCCCGCTTCAATACCCCGGGCACCAGTTCAGGCAACTGGACCTGGCGGCTGGAGCAATCCATTGCCCACCTCGAGGGTCCCCTGGCGGGCTACGGCGCCATGGCCCATCGCTATGGCCGCGGCAGCGCGAACTGATTGGGTTTCCCCTTTAGGGGGGCCAGCAGGGCCCCATTCCATTCCACGGCGGAAGCTCCCTTGGGCGAGGGGTCGATGCTGAGGCTGAAGGGGCTGGTCAAGGGCAGCACCAGTTCGCCTTTACCCGCCTGGAGGTTGGTTCGCAGCCCCTTGCTGTCTCGCAGGCTCACCGCGCTTGGCTGGTCCAGGCGAATCAGCAACTGCCCGGTTTCCGATGTGACCGGGATGGATAGGCCTGCGCTGAGCAGGCTGAGAGCCTGGCCTTTGGCTGCCAGGTCGAGGGGGCGCAGGTTGGGGTAATCCCGCTCCAATTGCGCCTTGGTTTCCGTTGCGTTGGGGGCGTTGTTTGTTTGCGGCTCTTCGCTGGCGTTGGGCTTGAGGCTGCCGGGCGGCAGGGGGGGCACCGGATACAGGGCGAGAAGGCCAGCGCTGGCGAGCTGTTGTTGTTGGAGGTTGACCCCGTAGAGCAGGGCCAGGCACAGCCCCGCATACAGCCAGGTCCCCTGCCAGGTGGTGAACACATCGATGGAACCGGGCGTGAAGCGCAGCACCAGGCGCTGGCGGCGATCGGTCGGTTGGGGGTCCCTGGAAGGCAGGGCCCCATCCAGGCAACCCGCCGGCAAGCCCAGCTGGGCTTCCAGCAAGGGCAGCATGGTGCGCAGGTAGGTGGCCTCAGGCAGGCGATCGCGCCAGCCGCGCTCGAGGGCCTCGATCACCGGCGAGCTGATGCGGGTGGCAAGGGCCAGTTGGCGCAGATTCAAGCCCTGGGCCTCGCGGGCCCGGCGCAACCGTTCCCCGGCTGTCTTCAGCCCATCCAGCTCTTCTGCCGGGTTGAACGCGGCGCCATCGGTCCTCTTGGGACGCCACCAGCGACCCAAGAGCTCTCGCAAGCGGGCGGTGGGTCTGGTCAGAACGGGTTGGCTACTGGTAACCATTCTCGGCTAAGGATCGCCATCTCGGGTTAGGGCACGCCATTCCCGCTGGTCCAGGCGTCGCCAGCGCCCCTCGGGGAGGTCATCGAGCCCGATGGGACCGATGGCCACCCGCTGGAGATCCAGCACGGTGAAGCCCAGGGTGGCCGCCGTGCGCCGTATTTGGCGGTTGCGGCCCTCCCCCATCACCAGCTCCAGGCAGGTGGCATCGGCCCCCTGGTCCACGGTGGCGATGGCAACCGGCTGGCTGGGTTTGCCATCCAGGGGCAGCCCTTCGGCCCAGCGCTTGAGTTGGCCTGGGCTAGGTCTGCCGCGGAGCCAGACCCGGTAGGTCTTGCGGTGGCTGTAGCGCGGGTGGGTGAGCTTGAGGGTTAGATCGCCTTGGTTGCTGATCAGCAGAGCCCCTCTGCTCTCAAAATCCAAACGGCCCACGGGGTGCAACCCCTGCCCCTGGGCCAATTCCGCTGGCAACAGGTCCAAAACGGTGGCACGCCCCCCGGGGTCTTGGCAGCTGCACAGCACTTCCGGCGGCTTGTTCAACAGCAAGACCAAGGGCTCTGGACGGTGGGCGAGGGGTTGGCCGTCCACTTCGATGTGGTCGCGGCTTGGATCGGCCCGATCGCCCAACTGCGCGGGGGCGCCATTCACCTTGACCAAGCCAGCGCGCAGCAGCTCTTCGGCGCGGCGGCGGGAGCAGAGGCCCGCAGCGGCCATCACTTTTTGGAGTCGTTCTGCCGGCATCCCCCCCATGGTGGGATGCGAGGTGCTGCGCAGCTGCCCCAAAGCTGCCCCGAAAAACCGATGTAGAGTTGCGAAACCTAGGTGTTTCGTAACCCCGCAACCATGTCATCGCTGCCTGTTCTTGGCCCTGACGGTTCTTCCCTGGGTGGCGCTTCCCTCGGTGGTAATTCCCTTGGCGGTGCTTCCCAGGGTGGCGGCGACCTGGTGCGTTCGTATTTGCGTGATATCGGCCGGGTGCCGCTGCTGAGCCATGAGCAGGAGATCACGTTGGGCCGTCAGGTGCAGGAGCTGATGGCGATTGAGGAGCAGGAGCAGGAGCTTGAGCAGCAGCTGGGCACCAAGCCAAGCCAGGCAGAGCTAGCGAAGGCTGTGGGTTTAGGGGATGCGGTGCTGAACAAGCGGATTAAGGCTGGGCGCCGGGCAAAAGAGCGGATGGTGGCGGCGAATTTGCGGCTGGTGGTGAGCGTGGCCAAGAAATACACCAAGCGGAATATGGAGCTGCTGGATTTGATCCAGGAGGGCACGATTGGCCTGGTGCGTGGGGTGGAGAAATTTGACCCAACACGGGGCTACAAGTTTTCGACCTATGCGTACTGGTGGATTCGCCAGGGGATCACCCGGGCGATTGCGGAAAAGAGCCGCACGATCCGCCTGCCGATCCACATCACCGAAACCCTGAACAAGCTCAAGAAGGGCCAGAGGGAATTGAGCCAGCTGCTGGGCCGTACGCCCACGGTGACGGAATTGGCGGAGGCGGTGGAACTGCCCGAGGAGGAGGTGAAGGATCTGCTGTGCCGGGCGCGTCAGCCGGTGAGTTTGGAGATGAAGGTGGGCGATGGGGACGACACGGAGCTGCTGGATTTGTTGGCTGGGGATGGGGAGCTGCCGGATGAGCAGGTGGATGGGGAGTGCCTAAAGGGTGATTTACGTGCGCTGCTGGAGCGGCTGCCCGAGTTGCAGTGCCGGGTATTGAAGATGCGTTATGGGATTGATGGTGAGGGGCCGGAGGGCGCCGAACCCATGAGCCTCAGCTCGATCGCCAAAGCCCTGGGCCTCAGCCGCGACAAGACCAGAAACCTCGAACGCAAGGGCCTCGATGGCATCCGCGACCAATCCCCCATGCTCGAGGGGTATTTGGTGGCCTAGGTGGCATCACCTCATGCAGGGCTGCACGCAGAGCACTAGATCAACGAAAAGCTAGAAAAAAGAAAACCCAGAAAAAAGAAAAGCTAGAAAAACTGATCGAAGTTGTCGAAGTCGACGGCGCTGAAAGTGCCGTCTTGCACCTGGCCCATCAGGCGTTCGAGCTGGACCCAGAGGGCCCCGGCGGTGCCGACCGACAACACAAAGGACACCAGCAGGGCAGCCCCGGCGGAGAAGCCAAACACCTGGAGGCCGCCGCCAATGAACAGGGTGATGCCCAGCACCACGCCCATGTAGGGGATTGTGACCACGGCTGTGCCGAGGGGAAGCAGGGCCAGACGGTCCTGTTTCCAGCCGTCTAGCCGTTGCTGCACCAACTTGGCGAAGGTGAGGCCGCAGAGCATGGCGATGGCCAGGCCCAGCCCCGCCACCAGATAGGGGGGCTGGCTGATGGGGGCGAACTCAAGCAGGATTTCGCTGCCATCGAGGTCGCCGTAGTAGCCGCTGAGCGCATCGAGATCGGCATCCAGCAGATCGATCGGGGCGGCCATGGGCAACTTCGGTGGGTGGTGCGCCAGGGCGCGATGGGGCGACCCTAGGCCAGCTCCCTTGCGTTCATGGTTCCCACCTCTGGGTACCGAGATAGGTCAGCTCGACAAAATCACTGCCCTCGTGGTCCTGGGGGGAAAAGGACACTCGGTAGCCGCCCAGATCAATGGAGCGGAGCGAATCCAGGGCTGCTATGAACCGCTCGCGGTTGGGATCCGGACCAGCTTTGCGCAGGGCCTCCACCGTGAGCTTGGCGGCTAAAAAACCCTCCAGGCTGGTGAAGCCATAGCGAGGCTTCTGGCTCTGGCGGCGCATCGCCTGCTGATATTCCCTCACAACTGGTAGACGTCCATCCCATGGGAATGGCACCACCTGGCTGATGCCGATGCCATTAGCCAGGTGCGGCGACAGGGCGTTTTGAAGGGCCTGGGTGCCCACGAACGAGACGCTCATCACGGGGGCATGGTTGCCAAGTTTCCTCAGCCGAAGAATCAGGTCGGCTGCGGTGCCATAGGTGGTCACCAGCACCAATCCGTTGGGGCTGGCTGCCACCATCTCACGGGCGGCAGCTTCGTTGTTCAGGCTGTTCCGGTTCACGGAAACCTCTGCCACAGCGGCCAGGTTGTAGCCCTTCAGGGCTGCCTTGGTGGCGCGCAGGCCATCCAGACCGAAGGCATCCCGCTGGTAGATCACGCCGATCCTGCGGAGGCCCGCGCGCACCAGGGCCTTGATGCTTTCGCGTAGTTCACTCCGGTAGCTGGTGCGCAGGTTGAAGACCGTTGGGCGGAGCGGGGTGCGCAGCAGTTCGGCGCCGCTCAATGGCGCAATCAGGGGAATCCGCTGCGCATCGACCAAGGGGAGCACGGCTTGCACCGTGGGGGTGCCCACATAGCCGAACAGGGCTAAGACCTTGTCGCGCTCCAGGAGAGTTCGCGTATTGCGCAAGGTGAGCTTGGGCTCGTAGCGGTCGTCAAGGGTGATCAGAGCAATTGTCTTGCCGTTGATGCCGCCGCGCTGATTGACCTGGGAGAAATAGGCCAGAGCACCTGCGCGGTACTCCTGGCCCAGCTGGGCGGATCGCCCGGAGAGGGGGGCTGATTGCCCGAGCCGAATCGGCGAGGCTGCTGCTCCGAGTCCCAGTCCGAGGCCTGTGATTGCGGCGAAAGCCAGACGCAGGCAGGAGGTTGGGAAAAACAAGGCTGAAAATCTCCTGGCTGGCCTAGCGTCGCGGCCAGGTTGTTGTCACTGGTATGGCTCAGCGTAAGCAACGCCGGTGGAATCTCCTGGTGCTTGTGGCCTTGCTGTTGGCGCTTGTTCTGGCGCTGTTCAGTGTTGCAGGCATCGAGCTCGATGGCACCCGTTCCCGGGACAACCTGAGGTTGGCATCCACTCCCCGGGCGCTGACGACCAAAGACGGTTCTGGATCCCTGCTAACGGGTTCTCGCGAGCGCGGCGACCGGCTCATGCCAGCGGAGATGGAGGCCGACCAAAGGGAATTCGATGAAGCCAGATTTCACGTCTATTTAGGTATTTACACCAATAACAACTACAGCGTTGATTTGCGCATACCCAGTTATGTGAGTAGCGGTTATGTGTGGATGAATTGGGATGGAGAAATGCAACGTTATCTGGAGGAGCAGGATCTGCCCATTCAGCAGCTAATTGTGCCGATCAATGTGCTGGACTCAAATCCATCTTCGGTGTTGAAACCTGTGGGAGTCAAGCCGTTGCGGCTGCCTAGTGGGCGTTACTACCAGCTATTCACATACCAGGGCTTATTCTACATTGATAATGTAGATTTCCGACGCTTTCCTTTCCTGGAGGTCAATCTCCCTCTGGTCTTCGAAGCGAATGATCCTGAAGGTGGGCTTGACTATGGAAATCTGCGTCTTTTGCCTGAATTGAAGGATAGTGGCATGGGCCTCTATGCAGGCATCACTGGTTTTCTCACCCAAGGATGGTCCATGGCGGAATATCGTCATCACTACGCCACCAACTTTGGCCTTGGCGGTGCAGAAGCTGACTACAGCCAGGTCATTTTTGACCTGGGCTATGGGGCTTCGGCCTGGTCGTCTTTTTGGCGTTTGCTGCTGCCTCTTGCCGTTGTGATGGCAATGGTGTTGTTGGTCTCCAAGTTGCGCAATGATCTTCAGGATGTGCGCTCGACGATTCCCGTCACAATCCTGCTGACGTTGGTCTTCCTTCAGCAGAGCTATCGCTCTTCTCTCCCTGATCTGCCCTATCTGGCCTTTCTGGATCGGGTGTATGTGGTGGCCTATCTATTAACCCTCGTCGCCTTTGTGCTGGTGATCTGGATCGGCAAGCGATCGGCTGAGGTGGAGCAACTGCCCGATGAGCTTTCTCGCCAAACGCAGATCAACCGCCTGGAGAGGGTCGACGACATCTGGCCCCTGGTTGTGGTTATGGCCGGCATTATCTCGGTGGGCCTTTGCTGGTTCACCATCCCCATGACAGCCATCCTGTAAGCCTGATTTCAAACCAGGATGGTTCGTCTCTCTCCTAGGCCGCCAGGGGATTCAGCCGAGTCAGCAGCCGTTCCCCTAGCAGGGCCGTCAACCGGCGCGGTCCGAAGGTTCTGCCCAGTAGGGATGCCAGGGACCTGAGGTCGTCCGTGTTGAGCCGATCGTCTTGGACCAGGGTGAGCAACAGCCGCTGGCGCAGGCTGCGGCCCCCAGGCCCCAGCAATAGCTTCAGACCCGCGCCAGCGACGGGCAACAGATCGGTGCTGGGGCCTTCGCTTTCCACCACGGCCAGCAGGTTTTCGAGCCGCTCGATTTGGAGCCGGCCGTCGCCATCAAAGAGCACCTCCAGCAGTTTTTCGCGCATTTCCGCGGTATCGCCGGCCAACAGGCGCTTGGCCACATAGGGGTAGGCCACCTGGACGATTTTGAAATCCGGATCCAATCGCAGCGCCAGACCCTCCTGGCTCACCACGGCGCGAATGATGAGGGCAAAGCGCGCCGGCACCCGGAAGGGATAGGCATACATCAACTCAGAGAACCGGTCGGTGATCGCCTTGAAATTGAAGGCCCCCACGTTTTCGCCGATGGCACCACCAAGCACCTCCTCCAAGGCGGGCACGATCGGTTCGAGGTCGGTTTTGGGATTAAGGAAGCCCAGTCCAACGAAATCCCTGGCCAGGGCGCGAAAGTCGCGGTTGATCAGGTGGACCACGGCCCCGGTAAGGGTGAGCCGATCGCTATCACTGATCGAATCCATCATGCCGAAGTCCACGTAGGCCACATGGCCCAGGGCCCCAGTTTTGCCAGGTAGGGCAAACAGATTGCCGGGGTGGGGATCGGCGTGGAAATAGCCGAATTCCAGCAATTGCTGCAGCCCGGCAATCACGCCGGTGCGGATCAGGGCCGAGGGGTCGAGCTGGCGGGCTTCGAGCACCTGGCGTTCCTGGAGTTTGGTCCCGTTGATCCAGGTGGTGGTCAGCACCCGCTCCGCCGAGAGCAGCCTCTCCACCCGGGGCACGGTGACCTCGGGATGGTGGGCAAAAAGAGTGGCAAAGCGTTCGGCATTGTCAGCCTCTTGCCGGTAGTCGATCTCGGCAAACAAGCTGCGGCCAAATTCATCGATGATGTCGCCCAAGCCAAAGCCCAGGTTCAAGGGCAACGCCGGAGCTGCCACCACGGCAAGCAGCCGGATGATCACCAGGTCCCGCCGCAGCAGATAGGGAAGATTGGGCCGTTGCACCTTGACGGCAACCCAATGGCCATCGGCGAGTTGGGCCTTGTACACCTGGCCCAGGCTGGCTGCAGCCACCGGATGGCCAGGGAAATGCTCAAACAGTTGGTCTGCGGGGCCTCCCAACTCCTGCTCAATCGTGGCCAGGGCGATGGCGTGGGGGAAGGGGGGCAGGTTGTCTTGCAGTTGGGTGAGTTGCTCCAGCCAGTCGCGCCGCACCAAATCGGGGCGGGTGGAGAGGGATTGGCCCACCTTGATGAAGCAGGGCCCCAGGCCCGTGAGGGTGCCCAGGATCTTTTGGGCGAGCCGCTTTTGGACCTCTGGTTTGGGGCTTGAGCCCTGGATCACCAGCACCACAGCCAGGCTGCCCAGTTGCCAGAGCACCTCCACCAGGCGGGCCACCAGCACCCAAGGCCGCAGCAGTAACCAACGCAAATCCCGCCCTGGGGAATAGGTGGTCACGCTGACTGCCGCCGATGGAGAGCGCAGACTCTAGAAACGCCTGTGGTGGATCCATGGATTGGGTGGGGGCAAAGGGGCGATGAGCCTGTGGCTGCATTTGCCGGCCCATGGCCGCGGGCGAGGCCTGGCCCCAGAGCTGCGCAGGCTTCTGCGGCAGGTGCCGGCCCGCTGGGATGTGCCCGAGCTGCCTGCGGTGGGCGGACCCCTAATCCCCACGGGCTGGGTGGCCGAGGCCCAGCAGGAGTGCGCGGACCTGTTGGGTGCGGAGCGCTGTTGGTTTGGGGTGAATGGCGCCAGTGGCCTTTTGCAGGCTTCCCTGCTGGCGATGGCAGAGCCCGGTAGCCGGGTGCTGCTGCCCCGCAACCTGCATCGCTCCCTGCTGCATGGCTGTCTGCTGGGGGACCTGGAGCCGGTCCTGTTTGATCTGCCCTTTGACCCCGCCACCGGCCTGTGGTTGCCGCCATCGGCGGCCCACCTGGAGCAGGTGATTGCCGCTGCCCAGGCCAATGGCCCTTTGGCGGGCCTGGTGCTGGTGGATCCCAGCTACCAGGGCCTGGCGGGGGATCTGGCTGCTCTGATGGCCCTGGGCCATCAAGCGGGCCTCAAGGTGCTGGTGGATCAGGCCCATGGCCAGGGGGAAGCCCTTGCTGCCGGTGCCGATCTGGTGGTGGTGTCGTGCCAGAAATCCAGTGGTGGCTTGGCCCAAAGCGCCCTGGTGTTGCTACAGGGCGAGAGGGTGGATCCTGGGGCGATGGAGCGGGCCCTGTTGTGGCTGCAAAGCTCCAGCCCCAGCGCTTTGTTGCTCGCATCGGCTGCCGCTTCCGTACGGCACGCCACCAGCGCCCGTGGCGAGGGCCAACGCCGCCGGGCCCTCGCCATCGCCGGGCGCCTGCGCAGGCGTTGCCATCAAAAGCAATTGCCCCTGGTGGCCAACCAGGACCCCCTGCGCCTGGTGCTCCACACCGCCGCCATGGGCATCAATGGCCTTGATGCCGATGGTTGGCTGCTGGAGCGGGGGGTGATTGGTGAGCTGCCTGAGCCGGGTACCCTCACCTTTTGCCTCGGCATGGAGCCCCCGGCCTGGCTGGAATGGCGCCTGCCTCGGCATTTGCTGGCCCTGCGCCGCGCCCTAGGTGGCCGGCCCTTGCCGCCCTTCAGTGCCCCCCCCTTGCCCTTGGTGGCCACGCCAGCGATGCCCCTTGGCCAGGCCTGGCGCTCGCCCGCCATCGGTGTGCCCCTGGCCCATGCGGTGGGGCGGATTGCTGCCGAACCGCTCTGCCCCTACCCCCCGGGGATCCCCTTGCTGGTGCCAGGGGAGCGGATCGATGGGGATCGGGCTGCCTGGTTGGCCTGTCAACAGGCGCTATGGCCCGGCCAAATCGCTGATACGGTAAAGGTTGTGGCCACGAAGAGCTGATGCAGCAGGCCGGGGCCTACCAGTGGGATTTCGTGACCCCGGGCCTGCCCGATGGGGCGTTTGAGCATGCCCCGGGCTTCAGCCCCACCCCCATGGAGCTGCGGGTGATGCTGCTGGCCCACCTGCGGCCCAGGCCCGATTCGCTGGTGTGGGATGTGGGCGGGGGCACCGGAGCATTGGCGCTGGAAATTGCCAGGCTCATGCCCCAGGGGGCGGTGCACACCTTGGAGCGGGATCCCGATGCCATTCGCCTGCTGGAGCAGAACCGCCAGCGCTTCGGCATCGCCAACTTGCACATCCATGCCGGCCAGGCGCCCCACGATCTGCAGCAGTTGCCGGCCAACCCCGATCGGGTGTTGTTGGAGGTGGGCCGGCCGCTGGGAGATGTGTTGTTGGCGGTGTGGGACGCCTTGGTGCCCCAGGGGCGCTTGGTGATTAGCACCGCCAGCCTCGAGGGCCTGGTGGATGCCACCGACACCCTCGGCCAGTTGGAGGCCCGGGATCTCCAGGTGGTTCAGGCCACCGTGCATCGCATGCAGCGCCGCGGCAGCCAGGCCAAGCTGGCGGCAGCCGAGCCCCTGTTCTTGATCGCCGCCGAACGTTGAAGCCCAGCCCGCCCCCCAGCGATGCCTCTGCCAACGGCAACCCTGCCAACGGCAACCCCGCCGGCGGCAACGCCAAGAGGCGGACAGCCACGCCGCTTGCCAGGCTGCTGAGTGGCTGGGCCGCCGGTGGCTTTGGGTTTGTGGTGGTGATGCTTGGGGGGTGGTGGTTCACCGCTGCCGTGGGCGTGATCGTGCATTTGGGCCTGCTGGAGTTCTTCCGCATGGCCCAGTTCAAGGGGATTCGCCCGGCCACCAAGACCACCCTGGTGGCGGTGCAGTTGCTGTTGATTTCCACCCAGGCCGCCACGGGCATGGAGGGCAGCCACTGGTTTTCCGGGGATGTGGCGGCCGCGATCCTGCCGGCCTCAGGGGCGGTGATTTGTGGCTGGCTGCTGTTGCAGCCGGTCACCGGCACGATTGCCGATATCGCAGCCTCGATTTTTGGCCTGTTTTATTTGGGCTTTTTGCCCAGCCATTGGATCAAGCTGCGCGACCTGGCCGACCAAGCCCTGGCCCCCAACCTGGCGGGCTGGAGCTGGCCCCAAAGCGCTGGCCTGGGCCTCACCCTGATGGCCTGCTTTTTGATTGTGGCGACCGATATCGGCTCCTATGTGATTGGTCGCCGCCTGGGCCGCCATCCGCTGTCCCCAATTTCGCCTGGCAAAACCGTGGAAGGGGCCCTGGGCGGCATGGCCTGTGCCTGCCTGGTGGGCGCCCTGGGCGGGGTGCTGCTGGGTTGGCACTGGGGAGCCCTGGTGGGGGCAGGCCTGGGG
>Ga0310081_100012_pt1 | contig 37622 bp, 36 predicted proteins | sample LakEriER3TotalB7_FD_194448 | JGI IMG/M metagenome (GOLD analysis project Ga0310081, IMG submission 194448) | Enriched freshwater cyanobacterial communities from Lake Erie, Ohio, United States - ER36.Total.B7 | ecosystem: Environmental > Aquatic > Freshwater > Lake | place: USA: Ohio | collected... | reverse complement strand
CAGCCCAGTGTTCGCGGCACAGAGGCCAGCACCCAAGCGGTGATTCGGGCTGTCTACAACCAGATCCTTGGCAATACCGGCTACGCCGGCGAACGCACCACCGTTGAAGAGATCAAGCTCGAAAACGGCAACATCAGCCTGCGGGAATTCATTCGCCAGGTGGCCCGCTCGAACGCGTTCCGGCGCCGTTATTGGAGTGGCCTATACATCACCAAAGCCATTGAGGTGATGCACCGCCGCATCCTGGGCCGTCCCACCCTTGGTCGCTGGGAAATCAACGCTTACTTCGACACCGCGGCTCGCAAGGGCTTCTATGGCGTGGTTGACGCCATGCTGAACAGCTCCGAATACAACGAAAGCTTCGGCGAAGACACCGTTCCCTTCGAACGTTTCATCACCCCCGCCGACCGCAACGCCCGGCAGGTGCCCACCTTCAACAGGGCCTTCAACCCAGGCGCCTACGTCGAGCCTGCAGGCCTGCGGCCTGATGTGACGCCGCCCCAAGCTCTCCGGAGCACGGGCGATCTGATCCAGCGCAACCTGACCGATCGCAATCGCGTGGTTGTGGGCAGCTGGACTGCCCAACTCTCCGGTGGTGCGGTGGTTGCCCCACCGAGTAGCCCCTCCCCAAGCCAGGGACCTGGCAGCATCCGCCAAGACCCTGCCCCCACACGGCGTTGGCGGCCAACCACCATTGACAAGGCCGCCATCTAAGTCGGCCGGCCCGCCCCCAGACCAGACCCAAAGCGGGCTTCAGCCCTCAACCTTCCGACTTCACAGTTGGAAGGTTTTTCATGCTGAGCTACACAAATCAACGCAAAATCGTGGTCGCATCGTGAAGCAAGTGCGCCAATCAGCAAGACAAAATGATGAACAATTACCACACCGTGTTGCTATTAGCGTCATTTGCCAGAGTCCTTGCGGCGGAAGGGATCTGAAAACCGGATAGGCCGTGAAGAACTGTTACCGGGCCCGGGGACAGCGAAGGTCTTTGGCACAGAATGCATCAGCGATCGGCGCAAGTCGATCTCTCCACTTACCCACCGGATACCGGTCACCGTCAAGGCGGCCGCTTGTTTCGAGGCAGAACTGCATGAGCATCGTCTCCAACTCGATCATCAACGCGGACGCCGAAGCCCGCTATCTAAGCCCTGGCGAACTTGATCAGATCAAGTCGTTCGTCTCGGCTGGACAGCGTCGCCTCCGCGTCGCGCAAGTTCTCAGCGAGAGCCGTGAGCGCATCGTCAAACAGGCCGGCGGCGCCCTGTTTCAGAAGCGTCCTGATGTCATCTCTCCAGGCGGCAACGCCTACGGCGAGGAAATGACAGCGTCCTGCCTGCGGGACATGGACTACTACCTCCGCCTCGTCACTTACGGCGTGGTTGCTGGTGACGTGACCCCGATCGAAGAGATCGGCGTGATCGGAGCCCGCGAGATGTATCGCTCCCTGGGCACGCCCCTCGAGGCCATGGCCGAGTCCGTGCGCGAAATGAAGTCCGCCGCCATGGGCCTGCTCACCGGCGCCGATGCTGAAGAAGCTGGCTTTTACTTCGACTACGTGGTTGGCGCCCTCTCCTGAGGCCCCGAACCCCACCTTTGTTCCGCACCGTCTTTTCGCCCTAAGCAGGATTCATGCAAGACGCCATCACCAACGTCATTAACCAGGCCGACGTTCAAGGTCTGTACCTTGACGGCTCTGCCATGGGCCGCCTGGAGCAGTACTTCGCTAGCGGTGAGCTGCGCGTTCGTGCAGCTGCCACCATCAGCGCAAACGGTTCGGCCATCATCAAAGAAGCCGTGGCCAAGTCGCTGCTGTACTCGGACATCACCCGTCCCGGCGGCAACATGTACACAACCCGTCGCTATGCAGCTTGCATTCGCGACCTCGATTACTACCTGCGCTACGCCACCTACGCCATGTTGGCCGGTGACACCTCGATCCTCGACGAGCGCGTTCTCAACGGCCTCAAGGAGACCTACAACTCCCTTGGCGTGCCCATTGGCGCCACCGTGCAGTCTATCCAAGCCATGAAGGAAACCACCGCTGCCTTGGTGGGTCCTGATGCCGGTCGTGAGATGGGTGTCTACTTCGATTACATCAGTTCCGGCCTGGGCAACTGATCCAATCGCTTAGGCACAACCCCACGGATCGTTCCCATGCGCCTGTTCAAGATCACAGCCTGCATCCCCTGCCCTGAGAAATCACGCACCCAGCGTGAGCTCCAGAACACCTTCTTCACCAAGTGGGTTCCCTACGAAAGCTGGTTTGCTGAACAGCAGCGGATCATGAAGCAGGGCGGAAAGATCCTGAAGGTCGAATTGGTCTCGGGTCGGCGGCAACAGAACGTTGGCAACTGAGACCAAATTCCTGCTTAGCAAGCCCGGCCATGCCGGGCTTTTTTTGTGGCCTGATCCCTAGCCAGCCGCAAGCTTTCACGGCTCAATAGAACCATCGACAACCCTCGCCGCCCCGACCCACCAGCCTTGCCCCGATCCAGCACCCGGCGTGATTCCCCAGCGGCTGGCGTGCAAGCCAGTGCTGCCCAAGGCTTGCTGCCCCTGCCATGGCACCTTTGGCCCGCTGAGGCCCGCCTCGTGCTCGGCATGGTGGCCCTCTGGAGCGTGGTGGGCGTCCTGGTGCTCACCTCCTCCAGCTGGTGGGTTGCCGAACGGGAAATGGGCGATGCCGCCTACTACCTCAAGCGCCAATTGATTTGGATGGTGGCCAGCTGGGGCCTGCTTTGGCTCGGCCTCCGCACCAGCCTGCGCCGCTGGCTGCACATCGCCCCCATGGCCCTGTTGATTTGCCTTCTGATGGTGGCCGCCACCTTGGTGGTAGGCAGCACCGTGAATGGGGCGAGCCGCTGGCTGGTGATTGGGCCGATCCAAATTCAACCCTCGGAACTGGTCAAACCCTTTGTGGTGCTCCAAGGGGCATCCCTCTTCGCCCATTGGAAACGCAGTGGCAGCGACCAAAAACTGCTTTGGCTCGGCATCCTGGGGGCCTTGATCCTGCTGATTCTCAAGCAGCCCAACCTCAGCACCGCTGCCCTCATTGGCCTGCTGCTGTGGCTGATGGCCTTGGCCGGCGGCCTTTCCAAAACCCTGCTGCTCGGTGCCGCCGGAGCAGGAGGCCTGGTGGGTACCGCGAGCATCTTGCTCAATGAATATCAACGCATTCGCGTGATCTCCTTTCTCAACCCTTGGCGCGATGCCCAAGGGGATGGCTACCAGCTTGTGCAAAGCCTGCTGGCCATTGGCTCCGGCGGCTTCCTCGGCTCCGGCTTTGGACTCTCCACCCAAAAACTGCAGTACCTGCCAATCCAGTCCACCGATTTCATCTTTGCTGTCTTTGCAGAAGAGTTCGGCTATGTGGGTTCGGTGGTGCTGCTCCTCTTCCTGCTGCTGTTTGGCTTTGTGGGGCTACGCATTGCCCTGCAATGCCGCACCAACCAGCAACGGCTGATCGCGATTGGCTGCACCACGATCCTGGTGGGCCAATCCATCCTCAACATTGCCGTTGCCAGTGGCGCTATGCCCACCACGGGCCTGCCCCTGCCGCTGATCAGTTACGGCGGCAACTCCCTGATGGCCAGCCTGCTGATTTGCGGCCTGCTGTTGCGTTGCTCCCTGGAGGGCAGTGGCCTCTCCCCCACCCCCAGGCGTCACCGGCCCGCAGCCGCCCGATAGGCTGGCTCAATGATCAGCTTTGGGCCCCAACTGGCCGATTGGGCCCGCACCAGCGAGACCTTGCTGCAACAGTCCCTGGCCTCTCCCACCCCCACCACCTTGGCGGTGGTGTTCGCCGGCGGCTTGCTCACCAGCCTGGGGCCCTGTTCCCTCTCTCTGCTGCCGGTCACCCTGGCCTACTTGGCCGGATTCGGCGCCGCCGTAGCCGATGGCCAGCGGCGCCCATCCCCTTGGCAAAGGAGCTTGAGCTTTGCCGCCGGCATCGTCGCGTCCCTGGTTTTACTGGGGATGGTGAGCGGACTGCTCGGCCGGATCTATGGACAAATTCCTGGCCTCATCCCCACCATCGTGGCGGTGTTGGCCCTGTTGATGGGTTTCAACCTGCTGGGAGTTCTGAAGATTCCCCTCCCCCCTGGGCCAGACCCTGAAATCTGGCGAAGCAAGGTGCCCGCTCCCCTCGCTCCTTTGGCCGCTGGCTTGGCGTTTGGCCTCGCTGCAACCCCCTGCACCACGCCGGTCTTAGCGGTGCTGCTGGGCTGGATGGCCCAGAGCGGTAAGCCGGTCGTTGGCATGGTGCTGCTCACCAGCTTTGGCGCTGGCCAGGTGCTGCCCCTGCTGCTGGCGGGGACGGCGGCGGCAAGCCTGCCGACCCTGCTCAACCTCCGCCAGGTGGGCCAGTGGGTGCCCCCCATCAGCGGCGTGATCCTGGTGACCACCGGAGCCCTAACCCTGGTGGCCCAATGGCTATGAATGCAGACCAATGAAACCTCTCCTCCGGCTGGCGTCCTGGATCTCCGACCTGCGCCTCGCCATTGGCCTGCTGCTGGTGATCGCCGTTGCCAGTGGGATCGGCACCGCCATTCCCCAAAAAGAAAGCCCAGCCTTCTATCACCAGCTCTATGACGGCCAACCCTGGCTGGGGCTGATCAAAGGGGATGGGGTGCTGGCGCTCCAGCTCGATCACATCTATTCCAGCAGCTGGTTTTTAGGCCTGCTGGCCTGGCTGGCCCTATCCCTGCTGCTCTGCAGCTGGCGCCGTCAATGGCCCGCCCTGCAAAACGCCATGCGCTGGGTGGATTACCAATCACCGCGCCAACTCAGCAAGCTGAGCGTGGCCGAAACCGTGGCCAGCCAAAGGCCCGCCGCCAGCCTGGTGCAGCTGGAAGGGATGCTGAGGGCCCAGGGCTGGCAGATCCAGAGCCACCCAGGCAGGTTGGCGGCCCGCAAGGGCCTGCTGGGCCGGGTCGGGCCGATGCTCGTCCATGCCGGCATGGTGGTGCTGATGCTGGGCGCCGCCTGGGGCTCCCTGGCTGGCCAGCGCTCCGAGCAATTTCTGGCGCCGGGACGCACCCTGGATCTGCTCAACAGCCGCGGCCAAAGCCAATTGGTGGTGGCCCTCGATGGCTTCTCCGTCCAGCGGGATCCGGCTGGCCGGCCGGAACAATTCACCTCCCAGCTGCGGCTCCTGGATGGCGATTCAGGCCCGGAGCTCAAGCAGGCCGAAATCAGCGTGAACCATCCCTTGCGCTTCAAGGGCATCACCCTTTACCAAGCCGACTGGTCGCTCGCGGCCATCACGCTGCAGCTCGGCAAAAGTCCCTTGCTGCAACTGCCGCTGCAGGCCTTCCCCCAACTCGGCGAACAGATCTGGGGACTGGTGCTTCCCACCCGCCCCGACGGCAGCGAACCGGTATTGCTGAGCCTCAACAATGAGGCGGGCCCCGTGGACGTCTACGGAGGGGATGGCCAACTCCTCGGCCAACTGGTACCAGGCGGCGGCGCCACGGAGATTAAAGGACTGCCGATTCGGGTGGCCAGCGTGCTTCCAGCCAGTGGCATCCTGTTGAAAAAAGATCCCGGCGTGCCCCTGGTCTACGCGGGCTTTGCCATTGCCCTTGCTGGAGGAGGCTTGAGCCTGGTGGCCACCCGTCAGCTCTGGGCCATCGGCGAGGGGGAGGGGGAGAGCGGTCGCCTGCATGTGGCCGGGCTCTGCAACCGCGACCTTCCGTCCTTTGCCCAGGAGCTTCCCCAGTTACTGGGCCAGCTCTAACAGGGCAGTCGGGTGCCGTGACTCACCCGCACCACGGTGTGGACATTGCCCCGGGGATGGAAATCAGCCTCGAGTTGCATCCACTGGGGCGCAGCCGCTGCCACGCAATCATCAAGGATGCGGTTGGCCACTTCCTCGTGGGAGATGGAGCGGTCTCGGTAGCTGTTGACGTAGAGCTTGATCGCCTTGAGCTCCAGCACCCGGGGGCCCGGTTGGTAGATCAAGCGCAACACCGCGAAATCGGGATAACCCGAAAACGGGCACTTACAGGTGAACTCAGGCAGCTCAATGGCCACTTCGTAGGGACGGCCAGGACGGGGGTTCTCAAAGCAGATCAGTTCCGCATCGGAAATCGCCCGCTCGCCATAGAGCGGTGTGCGCGTTTGCTCCACCGATTGCTCGCTATCCATGCTTGCGATCGTAGACAGGCCCCCAGGCCAGGTAGCCGTTGCTACGACGACTCCGTCAACCCTCAGGCCTAATGGGTCCTATCCCCTTCCTTGGGCGGGGATTTCCTGAGAGACTCCCTTTAAAGCCTTAGCTGCTTCCATGAAAAAAATCGAGGCCATCATTCGTCCCTTCAAGTTGGAAGACGTGAAGATTGCGCTGGTCAATGCAGGCATCGTGGGCATGACCGTGAGTGAGGTGCGCGGTTTTGGCCGCCAGAAAGGGCAGGTCGAGCGCTATCGGGGCTCGGAATTCACCGTGGAGTTCCTGCAAAAGCTCAAGCTCGAGATCGTGGTGGATGACAACCAGGTGGACACGGTGGTGTCCGCGGTGCAGGACGCAGCCCGCACTGGCGAAATCGGCGACGGCAAGATCTTCGTCAGCACCATCGATTCGATCATTCGGATCCGCACCGGCGATCGCGACAGCGGCGCGATTTAGGCCCCTGTTCCCACCTCGACGTTTTTCAGCTGGTGGCCAGGGTTGTGGCCACCAGCTTTTTGATGGCCCCAGCGTCGACGACAGAAAAGTCCACGGCCGGAGGTTCCCCAGCCGAGGGGCCCTGGCCCCGCAGCCAAAGCAAATACTCATGGTTGCCCGCTGGCCCCGTAATCGGTGAGGCCACCAAGCCCGCCGCCGCCAGGCCGAGCCCTGCCGCGGCCGCCATCACCCCAGCAATCGCATCGGCGTGGGCGTCTGGATCGCGCACCACCCCGCCCTTACCCACCCGGGCCTTGCCCACCTCGAACTGGGGTTTCACCAGCACCACCAGCTCCGCCATGGCCTGGGGCGCCAGCAGAGCCTTGAGGGCTGGCAACACCAGGCCAAGGGAAATGAACGACACATCCGCCACGGCCAAATCGGGCCATGGATCACCCTCGCCGTAGAGATCAGCGGCGATGAGATGGCGCAGGTTGGTGCGCTCCTTCAGCACCACGCGCCCATCACTGCGCAGGCTCCAGGCCGTTTGGCCATAGCCCACATCAATGCCATAGACCCGCTGGGCACCGTGCTGCAGCAGGCAATCGGTAAAGCCGCCGGTGGAAATTCCTCCATCAATGCACACCCGACCAGCCACCTCCAGGGGGAAGGCCTCAAGGGCCGCCAGGAGCTTTTCGCCCCCGCGCGACACAAAGCGCGGCGGATGTTGGACCTGCAGCTCCAGCTCGGGGGCCACATCGGTACCGGGTTTATCGAGCACCTGATCCCCTGAACGCACCCGACCGGCCCGAATCAGCTGCTGGGCCTGCTGGCGCGAGGTCACCAGCCCACGGGCCAGGAGCTCCAAATCCAAGCGTTGCTTGCGGGCCATGGCGCAGGGGTGCGGCTTCAACGCTGCCCGGTTGTGATCAAACCATATGGGAAACGGAACACATTCCAAGCAAGCGGGCCTGCTGGCGAAAAACCAGCTGAAGATGCCCCAAACGAAGAGGCGAAACCGATGGCCACTTCCCTTCAACGCCGAAACAATTTGCGCTCCAGCAACGTGGTAGAGCTGCTGCGCCCGGGCTGCTTTGTGCGGCTGCCCAACCACCCGCGCGACCTCCCCCCATTCCAAGTGATCCAGTGCCGCGGTGGCCGCTGCTGGGTGCGTCAACAGAGCTGGGGGCACCTGGTGCAGTGGGAAGTGGCCCACCAACAACTCAGCACCGCAGCCTGAGCCAGGGGATCACCGGTCTACCCCGATACAGCCGCCCCATACATTGGTGGGGCCGTTGCCACGCGCTGGCCCTTGATCGAGCGTTACACCCTGCCCGAAATGGGCGCCATCTGGAGCGAAGAGGCCAAATTCCAGAGCTGGCTCGATGTGGAAATTGCCGCCACAGAAGCCAACTGTGAGCTGGGGCGGGTCCCGGCTGAGGCGGTCGCCACCATCAAAGAGAAGGCCGCTTTCAGCGTGGATCGCATCCTCGAGATCGAGGCTGAAGTGCGCCATGACGTGATCGCCTTCCTCACCAATGTGAATGAACACGTGGGCGATGCGGGCCGCTTCATCCACGTGGGCATGACCAGCTCCGACGTGCTGGATACGGGTGTAGCCCTCCAGATGAAGGCCTCGGTGCAACTGCTGCGCACCGAGCTCGACAAGCTGGCCGATGCCCTGCGGGACCTCATCCGCGCCCATAAAGGCACGGTGATGATTGGCCGCTCCCACGCCATCCATGGCGAACCGATCACCTTTGGTTTCAAGGTGGCTGGCTGGCTGGCCGAAGTGCTCCGCAACCAAGAGCGCCTCGAGCGGCTGGAGCGGGTGGTGAGCGTGGGCCAGATCAGTGGTGCCATGGGCACCTACGCCAACACCGATCCCCAGATCGAGGCGGTCGCCTGCGCCAAGCTCGGCCTGGTGCCCGACACCGCCAGCACCCAGGTGATCTCCCGGGATCGCCATGCTGAGTACATCCAAACCCTGGCCCTGGTAGGAGCGGCGCTTGAGCGCTTCTCCACCGAGATCCGCAACCTGCAGCGCACCGACGTGCTCGAGGTGGAGGAGAACTTCGCCAAGGGGCAAAAGGGCAGTTCGGCCATGCCCCACAAACGCAACCCCATCCGCAGTGAGCGGATCAGTGGCCTGGCCCGCGTGCTGCGCAGCTATGTGGTGGCAGCCCTGGAAAATTGTGCCCTCTGGCACGAACGCGACATCAGCCACAGCTCGGTGGAGCGGATGATGCTGCCCGACTGCTCCGCCACCCTGCACTTCATGCTCAGGGAGATGACCGATGTGGTGAAGGGCCTAGGGGTTTACCCCGAGAACATGGCCCGCAACATGAATGTCTATGGCGGGGTGGTGTTTAGCCAGCGGGTGCTCCTCACCCTGGTGGAGTCGGGCATGGCCCGCGAGGAGGCCTATCGCATCGTGCAGCGCAATGCGCACACCGCCTGGAATGTGGAAGGCGGCAATTTCCGCGCCAATCTGGAAGCCGATGGGGATGTCACCAGCCGGCTGACTCCAGGGCAATTGGCCGATTGCTTCTCAACCGATTTGCACCAAGCCAACCTCGCCGTGATCTGGGAGCGGCTGGGGGTCTAAGCCCAAGCAAGAGGCTTAAACCCCATTCGGGGATGGACGCTCTGTGGCCGGAACCAGCTGGCCATGGCCTCCCGCCAACAGATCCTCAATCTCACAGACCGGGAAGCGATTGATCGCCTTGAGGGCCGCGCGGGCATTGGTGCGCAACTGCTCGCTGATGGCCTCGCAGTAGGGCACCTGGGCCAACAGATCCACGGTGCGGCGCAGGATCCGCACCACGTCTCCCTCATCCAGGGAGGTGTTGGCGATCAGATCGCTCCAGCTCGTGCCCTTGGCCCAGGCGTGCACCAACCCCGTGAGCTCGGGCTCCCACCAGATCGGCACCGTCACCTTGGCCCGCTCCTGCTGGCGTTCCAGCTCCCGGCGCAAACCGCGCAGATCATGGAGGGCCTCCTCCGCCTGGGGCGGCGGCGGGTAGCCACACCACAGATCGGGGCGGTTCACCTCGGTGGAGATGGCTTCAAAGACAGCCGCTAATTGGGCAGGATCGAGCTCATCCAAGTGGCCGCTCATCAAGGCCAAGCCAAGCCACAGCTCGTTGTCGCCCCGCAGGGCAGCCACCGTGCGGCCCACTTCGGTGGGCTCCAGCCCATCCTCCCCAGCCAAGGCGCCAAAGAAGCGCAGGATCTCAATCAGGGCAAGGAAGGTATCCCAATGGCGATTGGAGCGGAAGTGCAGCAGCCGCTGCCGTTCCCCAATCTCGTCATGGAGTTCCTCCATGCGGCGGCGATGCTTTTTGAGTTGCTTGCGATCGCCCCAGCGATGGGCCGGATGGAGCTCCAGTTCTTCTTCTAAGTGGTGCACCAACTGGGCATGGGCCTGCACCTCCCCAGCCAGGTCGTACTGGGGGGTGCTCATGTCATGGCGATTGGCCATATGGCCCACGGCCAGGGCCAAGCCGCCGCTGGCCTGGTCGCCATGGCGCAGCTCACCGCCGTGGCGCAGCAGGGGCGGATCCACCTGGCCCACCTGGAGGCAGCTGAGTTCGGCGTGCAAGCTCACCACCGCATTGCAGGGCAGCAGCACCCAAAGGTTTTCATCCGTGAGGCACAGGAGCAACGGGAACTGGCCCGATCCCTTCACCTTTTCCACAATCACCGCTGGGGTCACCCGCCCTTTGAGCTGGGGTGCCTTCAGGCTCACCAGGGTGCCTTCACTGGAGAATTGGAGGGCCAATGTGAGCTCATGGGCCAGGGTTTCTTCGGCCTGCTGTTGCAGGATCCGCAGGATGCGGCGCTCTTCCCGCAGCCGGGCCCGCTGCTTTTCGTAATCTTCAAAGTCTTCCCAGGGCACATCCCCTGAACCGTCTTCCAGGCGATCCAGCTGCCCCATCAACTCGGCAATGCGGGCCTCGTCTTCGACTAGATCCAAGGTGGCCAGATAGCGGCCAAAGCTGCGCTCCACCAGCTCCTTGGCCTTGGTCAGGTCGTAGCGCTGCAGGAGGTTGAGCACCATCCCGTAGCTCGGCGTGAACTGGCTCACCAGGGGATCGGCAGGGCTCGTGGCCAACTGGCCCGCCTCTCGCACGCCCTCAAAGCGGCTCTGCACCGTGACCACATAGCCCTGGGTATCAAGCCCCCGGCGGCCAGCCCGGCCAGCCATCTGCAGAAATTCACTGCCCATCAAGGGCCGGTGGCCCCTCTCGGTGCGCTTCGACAACGCCGAGATCACGGTGGTGCGGGCCGGCATGTTGATCCCCGCGGCCAGGGTTTCGGTGGCAAACACCACCTTGATCAGGCCCTGCTGGAACAGCTCTTCGATCAGCTCCTTCCATGCGGGCAGCACCCCGGCGTGGTGGGCCGCAATGCCGCGCAGCAAGGCATCGGCATGGCCCCCATCGCGCACCGCCTCGGGGGTGGCGGCGATGTAGGCATCGAGGCGCACCTTGATGCGGGCCTGCTCCTCTGGGTTCACCAGGCAGGCCTTGCCCAAGTCGCGAACCCCCTTGTCGCAGCCCCGGCGGCTGAAGATGAAATAGATGGCGGGGAGCATGTCGCGCTCAGCCATCTGGGCCACCACAAAACCCAGGGGCGGGGCTTCGGGCTGGGGAGGCTTGGCCGTTTTCGGGCCTTTGCGCTGGCCGCCCTTCGGGGCGCGCCACACCTTGCAATTGGGATGCAACCCCGTGCCTTCGTCGTTGAGCAGGGGATGCAAGCCCTTGGCACTGCAGAAACTGAAGGCCAAGGGCACCGGCCGAAAATCGCTCAAGACCAGCTGGGTGGGGCCATGCACCCGATCAATCCAATCGGTGAGCTGACCGGCATTCGCCACCGTGGCTGAAAGCGCCACCAGTTGAATCGGTGGCGGGCAGTGGATGATCGACTCCTCCCAGACGGTGCCCCGCTGGGAATCGTTCATGTAGTGGCATTCATCGAGGACCACGGCCTCCACATTTTCGAGGGGGTCGTCGTGGTCGTCGGCCTCCGCATACAGCATGTTGCGGAAGATCTCGGTGGTCATCACCACGATCTGGGCTTCGCGGTTGAGGCTCAGGTCACCGGTGAGCAGGCCCACCTTTTCGGCGCCAAATTGCGCACGGAAATCCCTCAGCTTCTGGTTGGAGAGGGCCTTGAGAGGTGTTGTGTAAAAGACCTTCTGACCATGGGCCAGGGCCCGATAGATCGCGTACTCCCCCACCAGGGTTTTACCGGAACCCGTGGGGGCACTCACCACCACCGAGTGCCCCTGGTTGAGGGCATCGATCGCTTCGAGCTGGAAGGGATCCAGCGGGAACGGGAAAAGGCTCTCCAGCACTAACTCCCGTGACCCTGATGCCGATGGGGAAAGCTGCGTCGGTCCGGCCTGGTCGGGCACTGGGCGCCGGCTCTGAAATTCCTCCAATCCTATGGCGCCCTTTTCGGCCCTTGGGCGACCAAAGTAAGGATCGCTTTCTATGTGCCGGCCTCCCCGTGGCTCAGGCTGGAATCCCCCACTGGCAGCAACACCTGGTTCGCGGCCTCGAGGCCCTTCCCCCAGAGAGGCTGAGGCGGCTGCGCAGCTACCAGCCCCTCGGTGCCGGCCAGCTTGAAGCCCAACCAACCGATGGGGATGGCGAGAGAGCGCCGCTGCTGGATTTGGCCAGCAATGACTACCTCGGCCTGAGCGGGCATCCGGAGCTTGTCGCCGCTGCCGAAGCCGCCCTCCACGCCGACGGTGTCGGGGCCGGCGCCTCCCGGCTGGTGAGCGGCAGCCGGCCTGTCCACCAAGCCCTCGAAGCAGCCCTTTCAGCCTGGCTCGGCCGCGAGCGGGTGCTGCTCTTCCCAAGTGGCTTTCAAGCCAACATCGCCGCCGTCAGCGCCCTGGCCGATCGCCACAGCCTGGTGCTCGCGGACCGCCTCATCCACCACTCCCTGCTCGTGGCGATCAGGGCCAGTGGGGCCCAGCTCCAGCGCTTCGCCCACAACGACCTAGCCGACCTGGCCCAACGGCTAGGAGCCGCTCGCCAGGCCAACCCCCAGCAGCGGCTCCTGGTGATCAGCGAAAGCCTGTTCAGCATGGAGGGCACCAGCCCCAAGGTGCCCGAACTTGGTGAGCTCTGCCGCCGCCATGGCGCTGCCCTGTTGCTGGATGAGGCCCATGCCCTGGGCGTCCTGGGACCCGGGGGTCGGGGCCTGGGCCATGGCCACGACAGCATCGCCATGCTCAGTGCCACCTTTGGCAAAGCCTTCGGTAGTGGTGGGGCCTTTCTGGCAGGCAATGGGCTGGTGGGGGAATGGCTGCTGCAGAGCTCGGGGGCCTTTCGCTACACCACGGCCCTGGCGCCTGCCTTGGCGGCGGGGGCCCTGGCGGGCCTTGCCCAGATGCAAGCCAACCCCAGCAGCGCTCTAGCCCTGCTCGCGCGCGCCAAGCGCTGGCGCGATGGCCTAGAAGCTGTCGGTTGGCCCCGCCCCCCCGGCACAGGACCGATCCTGCCCTTGGTGGTGGGCAGCGACCGCGCCACCCTCACCCTGCAACAGCATCTGGAAACAGCAGGCCTGCTCACCGTGGCCATTCGGCCACCCACCGTGCCCGAAGGCACGGCAAGGCTGAGGCTGGTGCTGCGCCACGATCTGCCGGAGGGCAGTCTGGAGCAGCTGATCCAGGCCCTGGGGGACCCACCGGAGCGACCATGCAATTGATTGCGATGCACGGATGGGCCGGCGACAGCCACGGCTGGACCCCATGGCGCCAGGCCTGCCAATCCCGGGGTTGGTCCTGGCAAAGCGGCGACAGGGGCTACGGCTACCTGGGCAAGGTCGAACCCCACTGGAACGAAGCCCCCCCCAACGCCAGCCAGCGAAGGGTGGTGATCGCCCATTCCATGGGAATCCACCTGCTGCCAGCTGAGGTGCTGTCCGAAGCCGATGCGGTTGTGCTCCTGGCCAGCTTTGGCCGCTTCATTCCAGAAGGCAAGGCGGGCAGGCGTCTGCACTTGGCCATCGAGGCGATGGCTGGGCAACTGCGCAGCAACCAGGGCGAAACCATGCTGGCCGATTTCCTCGCCCGGGCAGCCGCTCCGGCGGATCCGGCACTGTTAACCCCAACCCCTTTTGACTCGGGTCTCTCGGCAATCGGTCGCCAGCGGCTCACCCGCGACCTCGATGCCCTCGCCCAGACGTCCGGGCTACCGGATGGCTTCCCCCAGCAGGCCCGGGTCCTACTGGTCGAGGCAGGTTCTGACCAAATCCTGGCCCGGGAAACCACCGAAGCCCTGGCAGCCTGGTTGCCCCAGGCGGATCGGATCACCCTGCAGGGGGCGGGGCACTGCTTCCTAGGCAGCCCAGTGCTCCCCATGGCCCTGGCTTGGCTCGAGCCCCTGGGATGAGCAGCCAGATTTTTAGCCAGCAGGTGCGGCACCGCTTTGGCCGGCAAGCCGACCACTACAACGGCCACGCCAAGCTGCAACGGGCCATCGCCTGGCGCCTGTCCCGCCATTGTCTCTCCCTCCCCCTGCCGCCGGGTGCCTGGGCCGACCTTGGCGCCGGCAGCGGCCTGGTGGGCCAAGCCCTCAGGGAGCAGGCCCAGGCCCTCCAAGAGGTCAACGCCCAGGCCAATCCATCCTTGCTACAAGTCGATTTCTGCCCCGAATTGCTGGCGTGCAATCCCATCGCCATGGCCCAGGGCGCGCTGCTCTGGGATCTCAACGCGGGGCTACCCAGCGAACTCGAACAACCCGCCCTGCTCACCTCCAGCTTTGCCTTGCAATGGCTGGACGACCCCATCCAGCAACTCGAGCTCTGGTGCTCAGCGCTCCGCCCTAGGGGCTGGCTGGCCTTAGCCGTGCCCACGGCGGGGAGTTTTCCCCAATGGCATCAGGCCGCCGCGGCCGCCCAGGTGCCCTTTACCGGGCTGGCCTTACCGAGCGCCAAGGGCCTGGTTGCCGCAGCACGGCGCCATCTGCTGATGCACACCTGCCAGCCGCTGCGGTTCACCCAGCCCTGCGGCAATGGCCTCACCTTCCTGCGCGACGTCCGGCAGCTCGGGGCCTCCGCCAGCAGGCAAAAGCCCCTCCATCCCAGCCAACTGCGCCGGCTCCTGCAGCACTGGCCCGCGGGGGGAACCCTGGGCTGGGAGGTGTTGCTGCTGGTGGGCCAAAGGATGACGCCATGACATCAGGCCAAAACATGAAAACGGGCACAGACATGGGCACGGGTCAAGACCCGAGACAAGCACTCCCTCCCCAGCTGGTTGTTTGCGGCACCGATACCGATGTGGGCAAAACCGTGGTGAGCGCCCTGCTCGTACAGGGGCTTGGCGCCCACTACTGGAAGCCGGTGCAAAGCGGCATCGAGCACGGCGGCGACAGTGGCTGGATCCAAGCCCTGCTTGGTCTTCCGGCTGAGCGCATTTGCCCGGAGAGTTACAGGCTCACCAACCCCGTTTCTCCCCACTGGGCCGCCGAACTGGACGGCCGGCGCATCGAACCAGAGCGCCTTGCCCTCCCCAAGGTTGCGGGGCCTTTGGTGGTCGAAACAGCAGGGGGGCTGCTCGTGCCACTGCGGCGGGACTGGCTTCAAATCGAGCAAATAGCCCAGTGGCAACTGCCAGTCGTGCTGGTGGCCCGCAGTGGCTTGGGCACCTTGAACCACACCCTGCTCTCCGTGGAGGCCCTGCGCCATCGAAACATCCCCCTGCTGGGGCTCGTGCTCAACGGCCCACCCCACCCCGACAACCCCCGCACCCTGGCCGAGCTCTCCGGGGCTCCCGTGCTCGCCCAACTCCCCCATCTCGATCGCCTCGATGCCCAAGCGCTCGAGCGCCAATGGCAAAGTCAAGGCCTGGCCCATACATTGGCCACAGCACTGACGGCAATCGCCAACTCCCTGTGAACAAACAAACCTGGTTGATTTCCGCTTTTCTTGTTCTCCTCTGCGGAGGCATCTTTGTGGCCTTCACCGATGTGGAAATTCGGTTGGTGCGCTGGGTGAGTTGCGGTCCCCTATCGACCCAACAGGAAGACCGCACCGAGCTCTGCCGTTAACGCTGCCCATGGGGCGATCGGCCCGTTAGGGGCCCGCCAGAATCGCCGCCTCCGCATCCGAGCGGGACAAGCCATAGGGGAAATGCCTCACGCTCACCCGGCCTTCGTTGTGCCAACTCACCTTTAACTCCTCCACCTCCAACTCAATCTGGGCACTCCATTTGGGGCCATGGAGATCCCAACAGCAGGGTTGGGAACGCTGTTGCTGGGCACCGATCGACGCCAACCAGGCCTCCAGGGCCGGCAGGGGATGGTGATAAAGGGGGGTCTCTGACGTGGGCTCGTCTGGGGTCAGCGCCTCTGATGTTGGTGGTGTCGCCATCTCAAACCTCTCCCCTCAGCCAAGCCAAGCCCAGGCCTAGGGCCAAGCTCAGCAGCAATGTGCCCCCCAAGAGTAAAAGTGCCAGCCACTCGCCGCCGGATAGGGGCCTCCGGGTTGCCCCCTGGACTGGCCTGGCCGATGGCAGGGGGGACGAGGGCCAAAGGGAAGCCTGGGCCAGCAGCATCTGGCGCAGGGCCAACAGCTCAGCGTCGTACCGCTGGCGGGAGAGGGGATCACTGAGCACCCCATACCCCTGCTGTAGCTGCTGAAAGGCGGCGGCGGCCTCAACCGGCGGCAGGCTGGTGGTATCGGGGTGATAGCGCTTGCTCAGGGTGCGGAAGGCCTGGCGCAGCTCCTCGGTGGTGGCCTCCGGCGCCACCTCCAGCAGGGCGTAGTAGCTGGCAGGTAGCGATGGCAGTGGCAGGCTTGTCACAGGGCCCGAACCCAGGCTGGGGGATCCTAGGAAGATCACCGCTGCCGCCTGAGTGGATGGCCCATGATCACCACGCCCTCTGGCAAGAGCTCGGCTGGGCCCCCTCTGCCGTCCAGGAGCGGCTGTTCCTAGCCCTGCAGGAGCAGCTCCGCACCTGGAACAGTCGCCTCAACCTCACCCGCCTGGTTGAAGGTGACGACTACTGGATTTCCCAGGTGTTCGACAGCCTCTGGCCCCTGGTTCCCCTGCTGCAACGTTCGCCAGAGGAGGCCCTGCACCTGATCGACGTCGGTACCGGTGGAGGCTTTCCCGGACTGGCCGTGGCCATTGCCCTGCCCCAGGCCCAACTCACGCTGGTGGATTCGGTGGGCCGCAAGGTGGAAGCGGTCAGGGCCATGGCCCTGGAGCTGGGCCTGGCTGATCGGGTGAGCGTGCGCTGCGAGCGCATTGAGCAAACTGGCCGCTGCCGAACCTGCCGCGGCCAGTTCGATTGGGCGATGGCCCGGGCCGTCGCCAGTGCGCCTGTGGTTGCTGAATACCTGGTGCCGCTGCTGAATCCCCAGGGCCGAGCACTTCTCTACCGGGGCCAATGGGATCCGAGCGACCAAGACAACCTGGAGAAGGCCTGCCTTCCCCTCAACGCAGGGGTTGAACAGTGCCGCAAACGCGACTTACCCGGGGGCAAAGGCATCCGCCACGCGCTGGTGTTGAAGCCGCTCGGGCCCTGCCCGAAAAACTATCCGCGGGCCGTTGGCATACCCAGCAAACAACCCCTCGGCGCCCCACCCCAGCCCCCTGGCTAGGGACTGGTCAATCGCTGCACCGTTTGACCGCCCAGTCGGGCCTTGAGCTGCCGCAAAATGGCAGGGATTTCAGCCGCCCAGGGACTGCCCGAGAGGACGCCACGCAACTGGGCTTCATCAACGCCACCGCCTGGGGCAGGGGAAGCCCCATCGGCCTCCAAAGCAGTGGGCGCGAAAGCATCGGCATTCGCCCCGGGAAACCAATGGCCGCCCTGGCCCATCAAGCCGTAGCGAGCCTTGGCATAGCCCTCGAGATCCCAACCGACCAACAAATTGTGCAGCCACAGCAGCACCGGCAGGTTGATCTCGCCGGGGGTATCCGCCCACTCGGGCAGACCCTGCTGCCAGGTGGCCAACCAGGTCTCACCCAACGCCCCTTCCAAGGCCTCCCTACGGGCCTGCTCCAACCGTTCCACGATGGGCGACACCAGGCCGACGGCCCCATCCAACAGCGCCACAGCCTCGAGATGGGCATCCAAATCGCCTGGGTGGACAGACCCCACACTGATCGTGTGAATCCCTGGGGCGGAGAGGCAAAACAGGTCGTTGAAAACGATGGGATGCAGCGGCGCGCACAGCTCAGCCATCCGGGCTGAAGGGCTATGCAGATGACCACCCTTGTCGGTGGGGCTGATCACAAACACACCCATGTCATGGGCCAAGGCCCGATCAATCGCCGGACGGTTGTCCTGGCGAATGAAATACCAATGCAGGTTGATGAAATCGAATTGATCCGTGGCGATGGCCGCTTCGATCAACGCCAGGGAGCCATGGGTCGAAAAGCCCACATGGCCAATGCGGCCTTCTGCTTGCCAACGGCGAACCACCTCCAGGCATCCCCCAGGGCGGAGGGTCTGGTGGAGATGCTCCTCGAGGTTGATGCCGTGAATCGCCAGCAAATCCAACCGCCCACCAACCGCCAGGCCCAAGCGCTCAAAACTGGTTTCCAGTTCGGCTTCAAACACCCCAGGGTCGGGATTGGGCGGCACCTTGGTTTGCAAGATCCGCTGGGGATCGCTCACCTGCTCCAGCACCGTGCCCAACTGGCGCTCGGAGGTGCCGTAGTGACGCGCGGTTTCGATGTGGTGAAAACCAGCTGCCACCGCTTTCTCCAGGGTGGCCCGCAGGTTGGCCTGACTCTCCGCCGTGATCGCATCGGCAGGGAGATCACTCCAGCTCTGTTGAAAGCGCATCCCGCCCAACGACAACACCGGCATGGCCAGGCCCGTGCGGCCAAAACGGCGGGTGGGCACCCTCATGGTCGCGGCAGGGTGCGCTTGAGCCTGGCGGGCTGGGGCAAGCCCAAGGGGTGGATGACCTGCTGGGCCAATTGGGATGCAAGTTCCGGCAAGGCCCCGTAGGCCACCCAGTGGATGCAATCCACGGGACAGGTGTCGATCGCCTCTTGGATGAGCTCGGTGCTGTCACCGTCTTGGCGGATGGCTCGGGAGCGACCCCAATCCGGTTCCACCACGAAGGTATGGCTGGCCACGTGGGAGCAATAGCGACAGCCAATGCAAACCGCCTCATCCACCCAGACAGCTTTTTCCCGAAGGGCTCCTCCCAGCAAGGGCTCAAAGCCATTGGGGCGGGGTGAGCTAGCCCCATGGCCAGGGGCAAAGGCCAGGCTGGGATCCGGCAGCAGGGGGTCCACGGTCAGACCCAGCGGGTCACAACCAGCTCAATACTGCCGTCGTTGTGGTCGGTTTGCTCACGCACCTGGAAGCCCTCTTCGACTGTGGCGGCCAAAATGGTGCGCAGGGCGTAGCGCTGGCTGAGCTGGGCCAAAAAACGCTCCACGGGAACGGCCTGGCTCCAGAGATCCAAATCGGTCACCAACTCATAACTGCCCGTGGCGGGGTTGAGCCGGAAGCCAATGTCGGCCCCGTTGCCTTGGCAAACCGCCAACTCAGCCGTGACGGTCTGACCCCGGTAGCCACGCACCTGGAGAGCACCAACTTCGGGAGCATGGCCCAAATCTGAGAGGGCCTCAACCAGCGCCTGGCGGTCGCGAAGTTCGGTCTTGACGGTGGTGAAGTGGGACATGGGCTCAGGCTGTCGGGGTGTCGTTAGCGGAACTGGGGGGTAAAACTTGAGTAAGGGCGGGAACTGCGCCAACGGCGGTTTCTTGGGTCACTGCCTTCGGGAGGAACGCCTCAGACGTGCTTTGGCGCTGGTGGACAGATCCAAGTCGGGCCTCAATGCGTTCGGTGAGTTGCTGGCAACCCTCTCCCTGAACCCCCTCTACGAGCTCTTGCACCCTGCCACCGGAATGGATCCGGAAGCGGATGGTTTGTTGTGCCATCCCACGCCAAACCAGAGTGCATCGATGATAGCGGTGGTTGCCGGCCCTTGAGCTCAAGCCAGCAAGCCTTCATCCACGAGCGTCTGGAGGCGTTCCAATACCTCGGGTTGCTCGAGCTGTTCCAAGGCCAAGCGGGCCTCATCGCGCACACTCGATTCCATGTCACTGAGCATGGCGTGGAGCAGGCTTTCCACCAAGACCTGCTGCCGCGGTTCAACCAAGTCGGGATAGAGCCGCCCCAGGGCCCAGGCGCTGTTCGAGCGCACCGCAGGCTCAGTATCAATCCGCAAACTCAACAGCAGCTGGGCCGCGGCGGGATCGGCCTTGGCCGGGCCCGTACTCCCCGCTTCCGCCAAGGAGCTGGCCGCCCAGAGCCGCACGGCAGCGATATCCACCTGGAGGGAACGGGTCAGGGGGTTGAGCACGGGGGCATCGGGGTAACTCCCCAAGCTCCAGGCCACAGCCTTGCGTACATAGCCGTTGTCGTCGGATGCCAGCAGGCCCAGCAGATCTTGAACAGCCAGGGGACTGGGGTTACGGCCCAAGGCGTAGACCGCGCTCATCCTCACGATCGGGCATGGGGCCCCAAGCAACGGCAGCAAAAGGGGCAGGGCCCTGGGATCCCGGTGCTCACAAAAGATGCGCAGCCCCTGCATCCGCTGGTCGTGGTCACCCACCAATAAGGAAAGGCCCAGATCGCATTCAGCAGCCACATCAGCCGCCTCAGGATCGCTGCTGTCGAGAGCATCGAGGGGATCGCCCAACAACTCTTGGGCGAGCTCCTGGGCCAGCACGTCGAGGTCGAGGTAAAGCTCCTGGGGGCTCTCATCGAAGGGGCCCGAGCGCCCAAGCGATACCGACAGATTGGGCTGGAGATCAGTCACGACAGGGGCTCAACTGATCGGTGCCGGTGCGGCCATATCACCGGGCAACCAAATGCGAGCACTCACCGCAAACAGGGCCAAGCCAAACAGCAGCACGATGGCCGCTGGCAAGAGGGTGGAGCGAAAAAACTGCACAGGTCACCATCAGTGCGAATCATTCTGACGGCAAGCCGCCCCCCTAGCGTTCGCCTCGATGCCTATCCCTTTTGATGGCCATTAGCCCTGCCAGAGAGCCAGCCAAAGCCGCCGTAGCCGCTCCAGCGCCGGGAAGTGAACGGCAACGGTTGGTGGCCGTGGCCGCCGAAGGCCTGGCCAGTGGGGCGCCCTTGAACATGGGCGGCAAATTGCTGCAGGGCTGGCTGGCCAGCAGTGGCGTCCCCCTGGAGCTGATCGGGGTGATCCCCCAGCTCGCTGGACTGCCCTATGCCTTCAAGTTCCTCTGGGCTCCGCTCCTGGATCGTTGGCCCATCGCCCGGCCCGATCGCCGTAGGGGGTGGATGTTGGTGCTGCAAGTTGCCTTGGTGGCTGTCCTGCTGGTGCTTGCCGTGGTCGCCACCAAGGCACCCACGCCAGGACGACTTGGGCTGATCACCCTGCTGGCCCTGGTCTTAGCCACCGCCAGTGCCACCCAGGACATCGTGATCGATGCCTATCGAACAGACCTGCTGCCGGAGGAGGAGCGCGGCCAGGGGGCTGCCACCCACAACTTCGCCTATCGCACCGGCATGTTGCTGGTGAGCTCGGGCGGCTTCCTGCTGGCTGGCCGCTTCGGCTGGCCGGCCGCCTTCGCGGGCTGTGCCGCCCTGATCCTGATGGTTGTGCCCTTCACCCTGGGCGCTCCCACCCTTGTGCCGGTGCAGCATCCCGTCACCAGCCTGCGCCAGGCGGTGGTGGGCCCCGCCCGGGAATTCCTGCGCCGCACGGGTGGGAACCAGGCCCCATGGGTTTTGTTGCTCGTGCTGCTCTACCGCTGGCCCGATGGCCTGCTGGCCGCCCTCTCGATTGTCTTTCTGAAGCAGGCGGGCTTTAGCGATGCCCAGATCGGCCTACTTGACGGCGGCTGGGCCATCGCCGCCACCATGGTCGGCACCGTGATCGGCGGGGTGCTGTTCGCCCGGCTGGGCATGAACCGCTGCCTGTGGCTCTTCGCCCTGGTGGGGGCGGCAGGCAACCTGGGCTACGCAGCCCTGGCCCGCTTTGGAGGCGGCCTGCCCGCTCTCATGGCAGCGGTGAGCTTGGAGAACATCTCCAGCGGCATGGTGGGCGCCGGGTTTGTGGCCCTGCTCATGAGCCTGTGCAACCCAAGGTTTTCCGCCACCCAGTACGCCCTGCTCTCGGGGGTCTACGCCTTCAGCCGTACCCTGCTGGCCCTGCCCTCGGGCTGGCTAGCAACGCAGGTGGGCTGGAGCGCATACTTTCTGGCCACAGCCCTGGCGGCCGTGCCGGCCTTCCTGCTCATGGCCAAGCTTGTGCCCTGGAACGGCGAGGGCTGCCGGGGGGCGTTTGATCCCCTCCGCGATGCCACCTAAACCCACCTAAGCCGCCTGGAGCGTGTCCCCGAAGCGGCGGCGCAGCTGGCCACAGGCGGCGTCGGCATCAAGCCCGCGACTGGCGCGCACACTTACCGCCACATGGCGCCGCTCCAAACCAGCCTTGAAGGCAGCCACCGCCTCTTGGGTAGGCCGCTGGAATTCCTCCTCTTCGATCGGGTTGTAAGGGATCAGATTCACATGGCTCTGAAACCCTCGCAGCAACTGGGCCAGGGCCTCGGCGTGCTGGGGGCGGTCGTTGAGACCGCCCAACAGGATGTACTCAAAACTGACCCGCCGCCCCGTGATGGCGACGTAGCGGCGGCAATCCTCGAGCAACGCCTCCAGGGGGTAGGCATGGGCCGTAGGGATGAGCTCCTCACGCAACCGCTGGTCGGGAGCATGCAAGCTCACGGCCAAGGTGAACTGGGCGCGCCCCAGCCGCTCCAAGGCCCGTTCGGCCAGGGTGGGCAGGGTCTTGGGCACGCCAACCGTGCTAACCGTGATCTGCCGTTGGGCCATGCCCAAATCCGTGCAAAGGCAGTCGATCGCTGCAAGCACCGCATCGATGTTGAGCAAGGGCTCACCCATGCCCATGAACACCACATGGCTGGGCCGCTGATCCATCACCTCGCGCACACTCAGCACCTGGTCCACGATCTCGTGGACCGCCAACGAGCGCTGCAGGCCCCCCTTACCCGTGGCACAAAAGCGGCAAGCCATCGGGCAGCCCACCTGGCTGCTGACGCAAACGGTCAACCGATCGGTAGCCGGGATGCCCACGGTTTCGAGGGTGAGGCCATCGGCGGTACCCAACAGCAACTTGGTTGTGCCATCACGGGCCACGCTGCGGTGCAACTCGCTGGAACGGCCAATCCAATCGCCGCCGCCCTCGGGGGGCTGGGCCTGGAGCTGGGCGCGCCAATCCTTCGGCAAAACGGAAATCGCTTCCAGGCTGCGGGCCCCTTTGGCATAGAGCCAATCGTGGAGTTGGCGGCCTCGGAAGGCCGCCTGGCCTTGGGATTGGGCCCACTGCTCTAACGACGAAAGGCCCATCCCCAACAGGGGACGGGCCCCGGATGGGGAGCTCACCAAATCAGGAGGCCGTGCCCCAAATACCACTCCACCGCCAGAAGGGCAATGAATCCGAGCATGGCCATCCGGCCATTGAAGAGCTCAGTGTGGGTGTGGAAGCCATAGCTCGGCAACTGGCGCTGGGGCACGGGAGTGCCCAAGCTTGTGGTGATGGACTTACTCATCGGTGAGCAGACCTTCTTCTTGTAGACCCTCGAGGGCTGCAGGATCGGCAATCAGCTCTTCTTCCAGGCCTTCTTCCACCACCGGGCGGGTGAAGGCGGCGCTGCCGCTGGCAGTGGCTTCAATTCCATGGCGGCTGCGCGTCGCCACCAAATCCTCATCGGATGGATCGTCGAGCACGGCCATCGAAGCCGAGGGAGCCGGCATCTCGACGGTGTAGTCGGGACGCAGGTTCTGCATGCGGCGATAGCCCATGCCGTCTTCCTCAAGGATGTCGGGATGGGGACCTGCCTCAGCCCGGAGCTCCTCTTCGAAACCACTAAAGCCGGTACCAGCAGGAATCAGGCGACCAATGATCACGTTTTCCTTGAGGCCCCGCAGCCAATCGCTCTTGCCCTCGATTGCCGCCTCTGTCAGCACCCGGGTGGTCTCCTGGAAGGAGGCCGCCGAGATGAAGCTGTCGGTGTTCAGCGAGGCCTTGGTGATACCCAGCAGCACCGGGGTGAATTCGGCGGGGGCGCCACCGGTGATCGCCATGGCGGAGTTCACCTGTTCCACCTGGCGCAGCTCGATGAGCTCACCGGGCAGCAGGGTGGTGTCTCCCGCATCTTCGATGCGGACCTTGCTGGTCATCTGGCGCACAATCACTTCGATGTGCTTGTCGTCGATCGCCACGCCCTGGGACTTGTACACGTTCTGCACTTCGGTCACCATCCGGAACTGCAGCTTGGAGATCGCCTCCTGGGCCGCATCCATCGTGGGCTTACGGCTGCGCAGATCCTCGAAGTAGCACTCGAGCAGCTCGTGGGGATTGATCGGACCGTCGGTAAGGGACTCACCAGCATGGACCTGCTGGCTATCGCTAACCATGACGTTGCGACCTAACAGGATCGGGTAATCGGTCACGACATCGTCGTGCTCAATGACCGACACGGTGGGGTAGTCGTCGTCATCACCCTGCTTGATCTGCACGGTGCCGCTCTTGCGGCAGAGGATTGTGGATTCTCGGGGACGGCGGGCTTCCAGCAGTTCTTCAATACGGGGCAGACCCTGAACAATGTCGCCGGTCTTCTGGCGTTCAAACACCAGCAAGGCCAGGCTGTCACCCCGTTGCACCAATTCACCGTCACGGACGTGGAGCACCGAATCGGGCGAGACCATGTAGGGACGGCCAAGGCGGATGGTGATGGTGTTGGCATCGATGGCTTCCACCTGCCCGCAGCAAGGAGATGGCACACCCTTCGCCAGCAGATCACCGTCGACGATGCGCTGGTCGACCTTCACCCCAGGTTGGACCGAGCCCAGGTCAATCATGCGGGTATCGGAATCCCGTTCGACGATCAAACGGCGAATCGGCTCGCCCTCAACCTGCTCAGGGATTTGCAGGACACCGTCTTCCTTGCAAAGGATCTGGGTGGTAGCGACCACGTCGCCCTTCTTGACGCTGATGCCGTCTTCCACCTGGAGGTCGGTGTGAGTGGAACCGTGGCTGGCATCCGAGAGGGTGTCCCGGCGGACCAGGAGCGACTCAAGAATCGTGAGCTGAAGACGCTCAATCGTCTTGGCGCGCTTGTCGGCCACAGCCTCCACATCCACCGTCATCTGCGGAGTGGTGTCGTAGGTATCGAGAATCAGCTGGGTGCGCAGAAGTTCCACACCTTCCACCGACTTAATCAACTCACCGTCTTTAAAGGCCAGGCGCTGGGTGGCCTTTAAGCCCAGGGAAGGACCACCGCTTTGCTTGACGGTGGACAACTCGGGGAGGTGGGCCGCATCAGGAATGGCGTACTCCTCAACCGGACGAAGCAGTAGGGCCCCACCTTCAGGGGTATCGACGGCTTCCACGAAGACCATCGCCTCAGCCTTCAGGCCCTTAGCGATCTCTTCGCCCGGATTCACCATCTTGCCGTCGGCGAAACGGGCAATGGTTTTGCTGTCGGAAACGAGGTGAAGCTTGCCGGAGCGAACAATGATTTCGCGAAGAATGTCGTTCTTCTGAGTCACCGTCACGATGCCAGCGGTTTGGCTGAAGATGTCCTTGACAACCTCAGTGCCGGCTTCGATCCACTGACCGTCTTCGATCATCAACAGAGAGATGTCCTTGTTGATCTCGTGGGTTTCCTGGGGAATCCACAGCAGGATGCCGCCCTTGTTCACCTCGTAGCCGTTTTTGGCACTCCGGGCTTTCTTAATGGACAGGCCAGGGGCAAACTTGACGGTGCCACCGGTCGTCGTACGGAAACGGTCATCGTTGAGTTCGGCGATGACCTCGCCGTTACCAATCTTGCTGCCAGGAATGGTGTTGAGGCGATAGCGAATGTTGTCCTTGCCCTCGAGGTGCCACAGCTCACCGGAGTGGGTGGATTCGCCCTGGAGCTTGCAGTCCTTCAGGGTGAGGCTGGCGGTCACGATCTGAACTTCGCGGGAGTCACCAGCGGATTCACGCAGGCGAACGGCACCGCCGTACTCACTCACCAGACGGCTCTCTGCCAACACCTCGCCGGTGGTGACTGCTTTGGTGCCCTGAATCACGGGCAGGGCATTGGGGGGCAGGTTGTAAACATCGCCGCTGAACACCCACATCCGCCCCAAACGCTGGGCCTTCAGGGTGATGTTGCCCTGGCGGTCAGTGGATTCCTTCGGCTGGATGGCGTCTTCGTAACTGACCTGACCAGCCAGATCACAGATCACGTCCTTGGTGGCCTTCTCAACGCTCTTCTTGACGGCCACGCCGGCGGCGATCTGGGCGAGGATCGTGTCAGCAAGAGCTGTGTCACCGTCGGCGACGAACAGAATCGAGCCGCTGGTGATATCGATTTTTTGGAGCTTGCCCTTGCCGGAAGGCGTGAGGGTCAAGCTGAAATCCGTTTCAGCCACCTGGGCCTCCACACCGTGGGGGGTCCGGAAGGCCCTCACCCGGGCCTTGGGACCAAACTCCACAACCCCTTCCAACAGGGAGCGCACCACGCCGGATTCTGCAGTCGACACACCACCGGTGTGGAAGGTCCGCATGGTGAGCTGGGTACCGGGCTCACCAATGGATTGGGCGGCCACGATGCCCACGGCTTCGCCGAGGTCAACGAGCTGGTTGTGGGCCAGGGCCCAGCCGTAGCACTTGCGGCACACCGAGCGGGAAGCCTCGCAGGTGAGCGGGGAGCGCACCTTGACGGTCTTGACGTTGGCAGCCTCAATCCGGCGGGACAGGGGCGGGTCGATTTCGCCATCGCGCTCGACGAGGGTTTCACCGTTTGCGTCCAGCACCGGCTCAGCGGCTAGGCGGCCAACCAACTTGCTGGCGAACTTGCCCTTCTCATCGGCATCGATGGGAATACAACGGGTGGTGCCGCAATCGTCTTCGCGCACAATCACATCCTGGGCCACGTCCACCAAACGGCGGGTGAGGTAACCGGAGTCAGCGGTGCGTAGGGCGGTGTCCACCAGGCCCTTCCGGGCGCCGTAGGAGGAGATCACGTACTCGGTCACCGTGAGGCCTTCACGGAAGTTGGTGCGGATCGGAAGGTCGATGATTTCGCCCTGGGGGTTGGCCATCAGGCCGCGCATGCCCACCAGCTGACGCACCTGGGACATGTTGCCCCGCGCGCCCGAGTTGGCCATCATCCACACCGAATTGAGTGGATCGTTCTCGTTGAAGTTGCGGCGAACCGCGGCCACCAGCCGTTCGTTTGTTTCAGTCCAGGTGTCAATCACCTTGGTGTGGCGTTCCACCTCGGTGATTTCGCCGAGGCGATAACGCTCTTCGGTTTCGGTAATCTGCTCTTCCGCTTCTGCCAGCAGGGCAGCCTTATCGCCAGGGATGCGCAGGTCGTCGACGGAGATCGACACCGCTGCCTGGGTGGCGTAGTGGAAGCCCAGGTCCTTGAGCTCATCGGCCATGGATGCCGTGGCCGCCGTGCCGTGGTGCTTGTAGGCCCAGGCCACGAGATTGCGCAGGGCCTTTTTATCGATCACCCGGTTGCGGAAGGGAGGTGCCTGCTTGCTCAACGGGCCATTGCCTTGCTTGGCCTTGGCTTCAGCTTCGGCAGCAGCCAATTCTGCAGCGGCCTTTTTGGAAATCTTTTTGGTTTTCTTGGCTGGGGTGGCTGTCATGGCTGCGCGCGGGTGAGAAACGGAAGAAAGAGAAAGAAAGGATCTGCCTGGGCGGCAATCGTTAGGACGCAGCCACTGCGTCAAGGATCGTGTGGTTGATCACCACCCGACCCACCGTGGTGAGGAGGTAACGGCTAATCAAGCCACCCTCTTCATCGAAGCGGTCCCGGCGGAAGAGCCATTGCTCAATGCGGGTGCCATCACTGAGGGTTTCTTCCTTCTGGGGCTGCTTGTCTTCGTCATCGCTTTCAACTTCGCCGTTGAAGCGCACCCATACCCAGTCGTGCAGGGTGACGTGCTTCTCATCGAAGGCCTCGATCACATCTTCCAAGCCCGCATAGGTTTTGGCCCGGTCACCGAAGTCGGGCTTGATGGAACCGGGCTGCTCGGCCGTCAGGTAATAGGCGCCAAGCACCATGTCCTGGGACGGGGTGATGATCGGCTCACCCGTGGCCGGGGACAGGATGTTGTTGCTGGCCAGCATCAGCATGCGGGCCTCCGTTTGGGCTTCGATTGCCAGGGGCACGTGGACGGCCATCTGGTCACCGTCGAAGTCAGCGTTGAAGGCTGGGCACACCAACGGGTGCAGTTGGATTGCCCGGCCATCGACCAGCTTCGGTTCGAAGGCCTGAATCCCCAAACGGTGCAGGGTTGGGGCACGGTTCAACAGGATGGGGTGACCTTCGATCACCTCCTGAAGCACCTGCATCACCTCGTCGTCGGCGCGCTGGATCAGCTTCTTCGCCGCCTTGATGTTGTTGACGATGTTCTGGCGAATCAGGCGATGGATCACGAACGGCTGGAACAGCTCAATGGCCATCTCCTTGGGCAAGCCGCACTGGTGCATCTTCAGCTTCGGTCCGACAACGATCACTGAACGGCCGGAGTAGTCGACCCGCTTACCGAGGAGGTTCTGGCGGAAGCGACCCTGCTTGCCTTCGATGATGTCGCTAAGTGACTTAAGCGCCCGATTGTTGGCGCCCACCACGGTGCGGCCCCGGCGGCCGTTATCGATCAGGGCATCGACGGCCTCCTGCAGCATCCGCTTTTCGTTGCGGACAATGATTTCGGGGGCCAAAATCTCCTGAAGACGACCGAGACGGTTGTTCCGGTTGATCACCCGGCGATAGAGGTCGTTGAGATCGCTGGTGGCAAACCGACCACCATCGAGCTGCACCATCGGGCGCAGATCAGGTGGGATCACGGGGATCACATCCAACACCATCCAGTCAGGACGGGCACCGGTGGCGATGAAGTTGTCGATCACGCGCAGGCGCTTGATCAGCTTGGCGCGTTTCTGCCCCTTGCTAGCTGCGATGTCCTCGCGCAGCTGCTCGGCGGTTTCATTCAGCTCGATGTCCTCAAGCAGTTGCTTGAGGGCCTCGGCACCGATACCGACAACGGGCTCGTTTTCGATCTCCGAATCTTCGGCGTAGATCTGATCTTCAATCTCCAGCCACTCGTCTTCGGTGAGCAGCTGCTTGTAGGTGAGATCTTTGTGATCGCCCGGATCGAGCACCACATAGCAGTTGAAGTAAACAATTTGCTCCACATCCCGCAGGGGCATATCGAGCAGGATCGCCACATAGCTGGGGATCCCCTTCAAATACCAAACGTGGGACACCGGGGCCGCCAGTTTGATGAAGCCCATCCGGTGACGACGCACCCGACTTTCGGTGACCTCCACTCCGCAGCGCTCGCAGACGATGCCGCGGTGACGCACCCGTTTGTACTTACCGCAATGGCATTCCCAATCCTTGGACGGACCAAAGATTTTTTCGCAAAACAGCCCGTCCATTTCTGGCTTGAGCGTGCGGTAGTTGATGGTTTCAGGCTTGGTAACTTCACCCACCACCTGGCCATTGGGCAGGGTGCGCTGCCCCCACTGCATGATCCGCTCGGGGGAAGCGAGCGTGATCTTGACGTAATCGAAGTGGTTTTCGGTGCGGAGGTTGCTGTTAGACATCGGGGTTGGGGCGCGCGGAGATCGAGAGAGAGGGGCTATTCAGCGATCAGTCGTCGTCGTAGTCCGCGACGCCGAGGGATTCATAGGTGGGCCTGCTGGGGGTGCTGCGGCGGGGATTGACGTCCTGCATCAGATCCACTTCTTCACCGGCGTCGGTATAGACGGCGATGTCGAGACCCAACGATTGGAGCTCACGCATGAGCACCTTGAACGATTCCGGCGTACCTGGGCGGGGAATCGGCTTGCCCTTGACGATGGCGTTGAGGGCCTCATTGCGGCCTTGCATGTCGTCGGATTTGACGGTGAGCAATTCCTGCAAGGTGTAGGCGGCGCCATAGGCCTCAAGGGCCCAGACTTCCATCTCACCCAAGCGCTGGCCGCCCTGCTGGGCCTTACCACCCAAGGGCTGCTGGGTGACAAGAGAGTAAGGGCCGGTGGAACGGGCATGAATCTTGTCGTCGACAAGGTGGACCAGCTTGAGGATGTGGGCGTAACCCACGGTGACGGGCTGGTCAAAAGGCTCACCACTGCGCCCATCAACGAGTTGGATCTTGCCGGGGTTGTCAGGGTTGTAGACCCATTCCTTACCCGGGAGGCTGGCTGCCTCCTCGAGGTAGGTCTGCACGGTCTGCTTCGACTTCTCGGGGCCGTGCATTTCATCGAAAGGCACCACCTTGACGCGGCAATCCAGGTGGGAGGAAGCCCAACCCATCAGGCACTCAAACACCTGACCCACGTTCATCCGGCTCGGCACACCCAGGGGGTTGAGCACGATGTCGATGGGGGTGCCATCGGGGAGGTAGGGCATGTCCTGCTGGGGCAGGATCCGGCTGATGATTCCCTTGTTGCCGTGGCGGCCGGCCATCTTGTCGCCGACCTGGATCTTGCGGCGCTGGGCCACATAAACCCGCACCACCATGTTGGCGCCGGGCGGCAACTCATCCCCCTGTTCGCGGGTGTAGATGCGCACGTCCACAACACGGCCGCGCTCGGTGCCAGGCACCCGCAGGGAGTTGTCGCGCACATCGCGGGCCTTCTCGCCAAAGATGGCCCGCAGCAGCTTCTCTTCCGGGGGCTGGTCGGATTCGCCCTTGGGGGTCACCTTGCCCACGAGGATGTCGCCGCTCTCCACATAGGCACCAATGCGGATGATGCCCATCTCGTCGAGATTGCCCAGGCTTTCCTCAGCAATATTGGGGATTTCCCGGGTGATTTCTTCCGGTCCAAGCTTGGTCTGGCGGGCTTCGATCTCGTACTTCTCGATGTGCACCGAGGTGTAGAGATCGTCATGGACCAGACGGTCGCTGAGCAGGATCGCGTCCTCGTAGTTGTAGCCCTCCCAAGGCATGTAGGCGATCAGCACGTTCTGACCGAGGGCGATCTCACCGCCCTCGCAAGCCGAACCATCTGCCAACACCTGGCCGGCAATCACAGGATCGCCTTGTCTAACGATCGGACGCTGGTTGAGACAGGTGTCCTGGTTGGAGCGCTGGTACTTCTGCAGGTGGTGCACGTGGTCGGTGCCCTCCTCATCGCGGATGACGATGGCGGTGGCATCAACAAAGGTGACCGTGCCATTGACCCGGGTAATGGGAACCATGCCGGAGTCACGGGCCACCTGGGTTTCCAGGCCGGTGCCCACCAGGGGACGCTCCGGGCGGAGCAGCGGCACAGCCTGACGCTGCATGTTCGAACCCATCAGGGCCCGGTTGGCGTCGTCGTGCTCGAGGAACGGGATCAGGGAGGTCGCAACCGAAATCACCTGCACCGGTGAGAGCTGCACGTAGTCGACTTGCTCCGGCGGAACTTTTTCAAAGTCCTGGCGGTAGCGCACCGGCACCAGATCCGAGGTGATCCGGCCTTCGGCATCGGTGGGCACGTCACCGGGGGCAATCCGGCACTCGTCCTCGAGGTCTGCAGCCAAGTAGAGGGGATCGCCCTGCTTCAGGACGATGCCGTCCTCCACCCTCCAGAAGGGGGTTTCGATAAAGCCGTACTCGTTAACCCGGGCATGGGTTGCCAGGGAGCCGATCAGACCCGCATTGGGACCTTCCGGAGTCTCGATCGGGCAGATCCGGCCGTAGTGGGATGGGTGGATATCACGCACGGCAAAGCCGGCGCGCTCCCGGGTCAAACCGCCTGGGCCCAGGGCGCTGATGCGGCGCTTGTGGGTGAGCTCAGCCAAGGGATTGGTCTGATCCATGAACTGGCTCAGTTGGCTGGAGCCAAAGAACTCCTTAATCGCCGCCACGAGGGGCTTGGGGTTCACCAACTGGGCTGGGGTCAAGGATTCGGTCTCCCCAACGGTCATGCGCTCTTTGATGATCCGCTCCAAGCGGTTCAAGCCCACCCGCACCTGGTTCTGCAGGAGTTCGCCCACCGAACGCACCCGACGGTTGCCGAGGTGGTCGATGTCATCGAGGCTGGCGCCGCCAACATCGAGCTCGAGATTGATCAGGTAATCGATGGTGCTGAGCACGTCCTCAGGGGTGAGGGTGCGCACGGCATCGGGGATGGTGAGACGCAGCTTCTTGTTGATTTTGTAGCGACCCACCCGACCGAGGTCGTAGCGCTTGGGGTCAAAGAAACGGCTATGCAGCAGGGTTTGGCCACCGCTCACGGACGGGGGTTCACCTGGACGCAGCTTTTTGTAGAGCTCAAGTAGGGCCTGGTCTTCCGAAGAGATGCCTTCGTCGTTGGCAGCCTCGATGGATTTTTGGTAGTACTCGGGGTGGCGCAGCTTGTCGAGAACGTCGTTGTCCGACAGGCCGATCGCCCGCATCAACACGTGGGCGTTGATCTTGCGGGTTTTGTCGACCCGCACATGCAGCAGATCGTTCTTGTCGGTTTCAAATTTCAGCCAGGCACCCCGGTTAGGGATGAGGCTGGCGTTGAAGGTCTTACGGCCGTTCTTGTCCTGCTCGTCCTTGAAATAGACGCCAGGGGAACGCACGATCTGGTTCACGATCACGCGCTCGGCGCCGTTGATGATGAACGTGCCGCGCTCGGTCATCAGGGGCAGCTCCCCGATGAACACCTCCTGCTCCTTGATCTCGCCGGTCTCTTTGTTAACGAGACGGCAGGTCACATACATCTGCGACGCGAAGGTCGCATCACGACGTTTCGCCTCTTCCACATCGTGGCGGGGGCGCTTCAGGCGGTACTCGCTACCGATGAAGTGCAGCTCCAGCTTGCCGGTGTAATCGGTGATCGGGGAAAAGCTTTCTAGCTCCTCGATCAGGCCCTTCTCCAGGAACCATTTGAAACTCGCGCGCTGTACCTCGACCAAGTCGGGCAGGTACGTAGCGGTCTTAGCGACCTGGATCGCGCTGCTCATGCGGTCAACCTGCAGGAACTGGTGGGATAAATAGGCCTGTCGAGGCAAGGGTCTCGAACCTGCTGGGAGGCCACAGAAACAGCCGCCCCCATTACTGGGAACGGCCGCCCATGGAGGGCTCGCTTAGCGGGTTTTCTTCAAGACTGCAAGCGTCGACAACAAGGAGCGCTTCCGCATCCAGGCCAATAAAAAATCATACAGTGTGAAGCGTCAGGCCGAACAGGCGGGCCGCATTGGCGCTGCTGTTATGGGCCACTTGGGTGAGGGTTTCACCACGCAGCACCGCTACCCGCTCTGCCACCGAAGCGACAAAGGCTGGCTCGTTGCGCTTGCCCCTGCGGGGCACCGGGGCCAGGAAGGGGCAATCGGTTTCTACCAAGAAGCGATCAGCCGGCACCTGTTGGGCGCAGGCATGGGTGGCATCGGCCTTGGGGAAGGTGACGGTGCCACTGAAGCTGATGTAAAAACCGAGGCTTAAAAATTCAGCCATCTCCTCGGGCGTGCCGCCCCAGCAATGCATCACACCCCGGGGACAGGCACCTGAGGCCGCTCTCCCTCGCAGCTCCTCGAGCATGGGCTCAGCCGCATCGCGGCAGTGGATGATGACTGGCAAATCCAGCTCAACCGCCAAATCCAGTTGGGGCCGGAGCATCGCCAATTGCTCCTCCAGGTTCTTGTCGCGGAACAGGTCGAGCCCCAACTCCCCGATGGCCACCACCCGACCATCAGCCTGGGCAGCGGCCTTCAGAACGGAAGGGGTATCGGCCTGCCAATGCTCCGTATCCAGCGGGTGAACCCCGACCGAGTAGCGCATTTCAGGAAAACGATCCGCCAGGGACCTGATCGCGGGGATTTCCGAAGGCTCAACGCAGGCGTGAACCAGGGCCTTGACCCCGGCTTGACGCCAACGCTCGGCTACCTCCTCAATGTCGTCGTCGAAATTGCGGAAGACAATGTGGCAATGGCTGTCAACAAGACAAAAATCCCCAGGAGATCCTCCGACTAGCGGTGGGGATTCCTGGAGATTGGGCTCCTGGAGGTTGGCTTGTGGGAATTGAGAATCGCCCATGGGCTCAGGGCAATGGTTGAAGAACGCCTGGGCAGGGCCTGCTTCAGGCTTGGGCAGCTGCCGCGGGCTCGATCGCCTTTTTGACGGCGGCGCTCAGACGGGACTTCTGGTTTGCTCCCGTGTTGCGGTGCAGCACGCCAACTTTGACAGCCTTATCGATCTTGCTGAAGGCGGCACTCATGCTGGTTTGCACGGCAGACTTGGAGTCCTCACCTGGGGTCTGACCGTAGGCAGCCACTGCAGTGAAGCACCGCTTCACCAGGGTGCGCAGGGCCGACTTGTAGGTGCGGTTGCGAAGGCGATTGCGCTCGGCAATCTCAATACGCTTTGTCGAGGACTTGTTATTGGCCACAGGCGGACGGGCAATCGTTCAGCAGTAGAAAATCCTACCCTCAGGCCTCCCCTCGCTTCAAACCAAGCCAGTTACAAGGCAAAGGCCAGTGGAGTGGCGGCTTAGCTTGAGGGACCTTGCCCCCTCTGCAAGACCCGTGGTTGCCAGCCCTGCCACCTTCTCGATCACCTGCCTGCGGGATCGCGGCCAAGCCGCCGAGCGCCTCGCTGCGATTGCTGAGCGCACCAGCGGTGGCAGGCTCACCGAAGAAATGGCTCGGGTGGACGCCATCCTGGAGCAGGTGCGCAGCCACGGCGACCAAGCCCTCCTAGCCCTCACTAAGAAGTTTGATGGCGTCAGGCCCGACCCCCTGCGGATTCCCCCAGGGCGCCTCGCCGAAGCCTGGGCGAGCTGCCCAGCACCGTTGCAGCAAGCCCTAGAGCTCGCCCATGGGCGGATCCTGGCCTTTCACCAACACCAGCGGCCCCAGGATCTGGCCGTCACCGGCCCCCACGGGGAACTGCTCGGCCGGCGCTGGCGACCGGTGGAGCGGGCAGGTCTTTACGTGCCTGGCGGGAGGGCCTCCTACCCCAGCACGGTGTTGATGAATGCGGTGCCAGCCAAGGTGGCTGGCGTGGCCAGGCTCGTCATGGTGACCCCGCCGGGGCCCAGTGGTGAACCCAATGCCACCGTGCTTGCCGCCGCCCACCTGGCGGGCGTGGAAGAGGTGTACCGCGTCGGTGGCGCCCAGGCGATTGGGGCCCTGGCCTACGGCACCGAAACAATCCCCAGGGTGGATGTGATCAGCGGTCCGGGCAACCTCTACGTCACCCTGGCCAAAAAGGCCGTCTACGGACGGGTGGCGATCGATTCGCTCGCCGGCCCCAGTGAGGTCTTGGTGATCGCTGACCACACGGCCCAAGTCGATCAAGTGGCCGCCGATCTGATGGCCCAAGCCGAGCACGACCCCCTGGCTGCGGCGATTTTGCTCACCACCAGCCCCCAGCTCGCCGAGCAACTGCCAGCCGCTTTAGCGGCCCAGCTCGAGGGCCACCCCCGGGCCGAAATCACCCGGCAGGCCCTGCAGGATTGGGGCTTAATCGTGGTGTGTGCAGATTTGGAAGAGGCCGCAAGCCTCAGCGACTGCTTTGCCCCGGAGCACCTGGAACTGCTGGTGGAAGATCCCGAGCCCCTCGCCGATCGCATCCACAACGCCGGAGCAATTTTCATCGGCCCCCACACCCCGGAAGCGGTAGGGGATTACCTGGCGGGTCCAAACCACACCCTGCCCACCTCCGGCACCGCCCGCTTTGCCGGCGCCCTCTGCGTCGAAACCTTCCTACGCCACACCAGCTTGATCCGCTTCAACCAGGCAGCCCTGCAAGCCACCGGCCAAGCCGTGATCACCCTGGCAGAAAGCGAAGGGCTCTACAGCCATGCCGAATCGGTGAGGCGGCGGCTGACGTGAGGCCCCTTCCCCTCCGCCCGGTGCTGCTCAGCCTGGGTGCGGTTGGCGTGATGGCGGCAACCCTTGGACTGAGGCTTTCCTAGCAAGCCACCCCTGCAGGGGCAATCGCCACGGCACCGCCGGTGGCGCTGGCCAGCAAGGCCGGTTTGCCCACCGCAGCAGACGGGCGCCATTACCCCCTGGTGCCGGCTGATCCGGCCACCACCGCCGCCCTGCTGACCCGGGTGGAGGAAGCCCTGCGCTCCCCGGCCACCCCCCAAGCAGGGCTGCCGGCCCTCGGCCACCAGCAGCAGGTGATTTACCGCGTACTGGCCCACCAGAAGCACCAGGCGACCCAGGTGCGGGCAGCCCTAGCGGAACGCTGGCGGCCGGTGTTGGACCTGCACTTGGCGGCACGGCGCAACTTCATCGCCATGCACGACCCATCCCGGCGGCCCAACCACCTGCCTGCCTGGCGGATCTTGCCCCCCGAGCGGGCGGAGAACCTGCTTCGGTATTACCGGGAAGCGGCGGCGGCCACGGGCATTCCCTGGGAAGTGCTGGCCGCCGTCAACCTGGTGGAAAGTGGCATGGGCCGCATCGATGGGGTGTCGGTGGCCGATGCCCGCGGACCCATGCAGTTCCTGCCGAGCACCTGGGCCGAACCTGGCATCGGCAACGGGGGTGACATCCGCGATCCCCGCACCGCCATCGGTGCCGCTGCCCGCTACCTGGTGCGCCGGGGCGGCCTCAAAGACATCCGCAAGGGCCTGTGGGGCTACAACAACAGCGACCACTACGGCAGGGCGGTGCTGGCCTACACCGCCCTGCTACGCAACGACCCAGCGGCCTACAGGGGCCTCTACCACTGGGAAATCCACTTCGCTTCCGCCGCCGGCGACCTCTGGCTGCCGGTGGGTTACAACCAGCGCAAGCCCCTACCCGTCACCACCTGGTTGCGGACCAATCTGGCCGGCGCCAACCCAGACCAACCGGCCGTTCGGGATCTTGAGCCTTGACAGGGCATTAACCCGAGGGGACTAGGCAGCTGGTTTAGCGCTTGGCCAGATCCCGAACGCCGGGCACCCCATCCACGATTTCACCAACCAAGACTTGGTCGGTGATGTCAACGAACAGGCCGTTCTCCAGCACCCCAGGGAGATTGTTGATCTCTTTCTCAAGGGCGGCTGGGTTAGTAATTCCGCCAACAAATTTGGCATCCAGCACCACGTTGCCCTGGTCGGTCACCACCGGCCCCGCCTTGCGGACCGCCATGCGGAGCTGGGCATCCGCCCCCATCTCCTTGAGCTGGCCTTGTACCTGGCGCCAGGCACCAGGAAGCACCTCCACGGGCAGGAGGAAACCGAGATTGAGCGTGTCCACCAATTTGGTGGAATCCACCACCACCACGAAGCGATCCGCGCGGCGGGCCACCAGTTTTTCCTGCACGTGGCAGGCCCCACCGCCCTTGATCAACTGGAAGGAGGGATCCACTTCATCGGCGCCATCGATGGCGAGATCGATCCGATCAATGGCATTCAGGCTCTTCAGGGGAATACCCAGCTCAGCCGCCAAAACCTCGCCCTGGAAGGAGGTGGTCACTCCCACGATGTCGTTGAGATCACCGCGCCGGAGCTTGGCGCCCAGGGCCTGAATCATCAGGGCCGCCGTCGAGCCAGATCCCAGACCCAGCACCATGCCATCGCGGATCTGCTCCACAGCCGCTTCGGCCACGGCCTGTTTCATCTGGTTTTGCAGATCCGACATCACGGGTGGGCTCGGGGCCGCGACCGTAGCTCAGGCCGCCGGGGGCATGGCCGAAGGCTTGATGGAAACATTCAGCTCCTGCTTGCCGCGAATCACCCGCAGGGGCAAGGGTTGCCCCACCGTGGAGCGCTCCACCAGTTGCAACAACGCCGACGGATCGGCGACCAGTTGGTCGGCGGCTGCCACCACCAGATCGCCGCGAAGCAGGCCGGCCAATTCGGCGGGGCTGTCGGGCAAAACCCGCTGCACCAGAGCCCCATCCTGTTCGGGGAGCTGGAGCAGGGCCCCGGGGGCGCGGTTGTTTTCGCGGGCGCGGCGGGCCGTGAGGGGAACCAGCTGCAAGCCCAGGTAGGGGTGGAGCACCTGGACGCCGTCGCTGAGTTGCTGGGC
>Ga0310081_100009_pt1 | contig 40828 bp, 46 predicted proteins | sample LakEriER3TotalB7_FD_194448 | JGI IMG/M metagenome (GOLD analysis project Ga0310081, IMG submission 194448) | Enriched freshwater cyanobacterial communities from Lake Erie, Ohio, United States - ER36.Total.B7 | ecosystem: Environmental > Aquatic > Freshwater > Lake | place: USA: Ohio | collected... | reverse complement strand
GCTCAAGGGGGCGGGCAGCGGTTAGAAGGTAGCCCGATCGTGATGGCGGTTCACCTGCCCTCCAAGGCTTTGTAGCCAAGCGGAAAGTTCAGCACCATGGTGCTGTTCGTCGTTCAGCAAGTCGCGGAAAAAGGCCTCGTTGCTGACATCCCCAACCAAGACACAGAAACGGCTGGCTTCTGCGTAGAGGCTGATCAAATCGTTTTCCAACTGGGTGTTGTGACGCAAAAGACCAATCAGGTCGGGAGCATGGGTCACGGCCCTGAGCTGGGAAGCGGCAGGGGCAACCCCAACAGCCAACATGCGCTGCACAATTTTTTCTGCGTGCTGCATTTCCTCCACCGTTTCGCGGCGAAAGCGTCCTGCAGCGTCAATATCACCCCAGAGCCCCACAAGGGAGGCCTGGGTCATGTACTGCTGAACTGCAGAAAGCTCAAGGCTTAGGGCGCGACCGAGGTAACCCAGGACGCGCGGATGAACGGCGCCCATGGGGATCAGAGACGACGGGTGGTGGCAGTGGCGATGAGGGCAGGCTCAACTTCACTGTGGGGACGGGCAATGATGTGGGCAGCCACAAGGCCATCACCCACGCGCTCGCAGGCATCAGCGCCGGCGCGAACGGCCGCGTTGACAGCACCGGTTTCACCACGAACCATCACGGTGACGTAGCCGCCGCCAACGAATTCCCGGGCGATCAAGGTGACTTCAGCCGCCTTGGTCATGGCGTCGGCGGCCTCAATGGCGGGAACCAGGCCGCGGGTTTCGATCATGCCGAGGGCGATGCCCTGAATGGAAGGAGCCATGGCGTTGCTGCGGGATGGGGTGGAAGGACGGGAGGTGCCGGCGCCGCCGCCGGAGGCTTGGGCCGAACCAGAACGGTTCGTGGCAGCCCGGGGGGCTGCCTTGGCTGGGGATTTGGCGGCGGGTTGGGCCGCACTGGAGCGCGAAGCTGCAGGGCGAGCCGAGGCTGCTGCTTTGGCTGGGGTGGCCTTAGCAGCTGGGGCAGCGGGCAAGGCCTTGGGAGCCGATGCCGCAACCGATGGCACTGAGCTGGCAGGCCGCGTGCCGGCCGAGGTACTTGCAGAAGCTGCCGAGCTCGCCCCAAGGGCGGGCTTGGCAGCTGCCGAAGCACTGGAGGTGGAACGCGGGGTGGGTGTAGCCATGACTCAGTAGGAATTGGGGCTAGGGAATGGCCAGGAGAGCGGGGCGGGGAACGCCCAAATCAGCTAGCCATCGGGCTCCCAAAAATCGATGATTCCGCCGATCGTGAGATCAGTTTGAACCTCCGGGTTGCCGCAGGCAAAGCGAGCTGCCGAACCACTGGCGGTGAAGACCCAGTTACCTGGAGCTGCACCGACAGGATCAACGGCAACACTGAGCTTGCCCCTCGACGTGCGAAGCACGCGCAGGTTGGAGTGTTCCAAGCCAGGCACGCGCTGGGTGCAAACCAGGGATCCCGTCACCTGCATGATTTCCATTACTTGGCACCCCCGGAAAGTGGGGCATCAGTTGAAATTGGGACCCCAGTTGAAGTTGGGACTCCAGTTGAAGCAGGGGAACCGGCAGGGGGAGTTTTGCCAGCCTCAGGATCCCAGTGGTCAATGATGCCAACGATGGTGAGATCGCTGGGATAGGACTTACTTCCGGCAGCCTCCCGGGCGGCGGAACTACCCACACAGATCACCCAATCACCGGGAATACAGCCCACGGCATCGACGGCAACTTTTTGGGTGCTGCCGTCCAGCACAACCTGCAGGTGTTTGTGCTCGAAATCGGGGATGCGGTTGGTGGAGACCAACGGCTTAACCACTTTGCAGATCAACATGTCAGTGGCCTCCTCCGCTCGCGAACGTGATCGTGGAACCTACCGCTTCGGCAGGGGTGTGGCGGTCCTGGTCCCGAACCGTCAACAGGGCATGCAGCAATCCCTGGCGAAAGAGGTCGGCGTAGCGGTTCTCCAGGGCGGCTTGAATCCGCTCGCAGTTGCGAATCGCCCGGTCCCGGGCTCCAGGGACCTGGCTGTTGTAATCAAAGCGGACGACCACCGGCACCGGCAAGCCCCGGGACACATTCAAGCCGGTGAAAATCTTGATGCCGACGTCCAGGTCGGCGGCCCCTTCTTCGACCGTATCCATGTAGGCGAAATAGGTGAGGTTGCGCAGGTGGATCTCTTTGAAACCAATGCCCACCCCAATGAACCGTTCGGCATGGCCCGCATCGCCGTAACTGCCGCCATGGTGATGGCGCACATAATCGATCTGGGACAGGTTGTTCTCCAAGAAGCGGGCAACCAGCTTCACCATGCTTGGGTCGGGGCTGGAGGCGGCAGCCTGTTCAACCATCGCCTGAATGCGGGCTTTTGCTTCCTGCTCGGCAAGGTGGACGGTGGCTGCGTAGACATCCTGGGCATCGACCCAGCGCTCGAGGTTGGTGCTGCCATCCATGCCGGGAACGTGCACCCGGATGGCGTCGGTGTCGGTGTCGATGCCCATCAAGAGCAAATCAACGGAGGCCCCGCAGCAAAAACTGTTCTGCACAGCCTGCTGAAAATCCTTCAGCCGCTCAAACCCACAGGAGGCCGCAAGGGAATCATTACTGCCATGGGCCGCACAACCCTCGTGGCCGGGATCTTTTGAGCTGAAGTGGTACAAGACCACCTTCAAATAGCGGGTGTCCTCGTGGGCAGGATTGGGGATGGCCTCGCGGTAACGGCGGTGCTCGGTCTTCACCCAGCGGTTCACCGTGTTTTGCACATCAAACAGGGCCCCGGCATGGGAGCGACGCCGAACCGAACTAAACGGCAGGCGCAGGGCATAGGCAATGGCATGGGCGAGGCGGCCATCCGAGCAGGGCGTGATGTCGAGGAGATGGAAGCCACAGGAAAGCAGGAAGCCATCGAATGCCTCGGCTGCGGGGCTACCGGGTTTGCCGGCTAGGGGATCGGCTTGGAAGAAGGCATGACTGGTCTGCTCGTAGGTCTCAAAGAGGCACCAGGCAAACAGGGTGCGCATGTCGAGCTGGGTTACCCAGGCCTTCTCGAGGATGGGCAGGGGAAGCTCAAAGCCAAGCTCGGTGCGGGCTAAACGCTGGGCTGCTCCAACGAAGTCGTCTTCGTGTTGGAGGGTTGAGAGCCGCTTGAGCACCGGCACGATGCGATCAAAGCTGCCCTTCACCTGGTTGTCATAGGCATGCAACACCCCATTCGCCTGGCGATCGGTGAGGGGATGGAGGCTGCCCCGGAATGGGGTGCGGGCTGATGCCGGGGTGGACTGGGTAGGCAGGGCTGCGGGCTCAGCCGCCATGGCTCCCGGGCGACGACGGGGGGCCGTCGGAGCCATGGGGCGATAGGGAGTGGCCGAGCGTCGGGGCATCAGGGATTAACCGCGGGCCCCACCGGAAACGGTGATCAACGAACCGGCGGAGGTGTTACCGCTGGAACCCGTCACCCGGCTCACGGGCTCAGGAACTTCCTCATTGCGCTTGGGTTGTTGGGCTGCCATCGCCGACATCGGACCCGTGCGCGTGGGATTACGGCGGCGGGCCGAGACCCCTTCGGTACCCGTGACCCGGTCACCCCGGTCCCAGTCGTCGCCGGTGATCTTCAGGCCGGCCGAGATACCTTCCCCGGTCACCCGGGAGGTGGGACGGGCGTCCTCGTCGACGGAAAAAGGAGCTGCCGCGACCGCTATGGGGCCACGGGAGAGCTGGGCGCCACGACGGTCGAAGCGGAACTGTTCGGTGCCGGTGACCTTGTCACCGGCCAGGTCAAAAGGGCCGGTCACCCGGTTGCCTTGCTCATAACTGGTTCCGGTTACGGCGCCAGCACGGTCGTGGGCCGTGTGGGCTGCCCGGGCAGGGGACTGAATGCTGAACTGCTGCCAGGGTTGGCTACCCGCCAACGGATTAGGGAAATCGGCATCGGATGCGCTGGCCGCACCGCAGGCCTGGGCCATCTGGTCGGCGCCCAGGTAGGGGGTTCCAGTGATGGGTTCACAGGCCCCCCGGTCGGCGCCGGTGAGGCTGCCGCCAATGCCGGGTTGGATCCCGCTCATGCGGTTGGCACCGCGAACTGGAGTGCGCTGACGGATCGCCGCAACTTGGTTGTTGGAGCAATACTCACCGGCCTGTTCAAAGCCGGTGTAGGGGGTGCCGGTCACCACCTTGCAGGTGCCGGGTTCATCGCCGGTGACATTGCCGGAACGGCCCGTGTGGGTGCCGCTCACCACGATGGCCCGGTTGGTGACGCTGAAGCCAACCTTGGCTGCCTCAGGGGCGGGCTTGGTGCCACAAAAGCGATCGTATTGCTGGCTGCCGACATATTCATCGCCGGTGACCAAGCGGCAACTACCGGGTTCATCACCGGTGACGTGCTCACTGCGGCCCACATGGGTGCCGGTAATGCCCGTACCGCGGAGGGTATTGAGGGTGGAGACCTTGGTGGGGGCCCGGCCAACCAGCTGACTTTGGTCACCCACGTATTGGGTACCCGTGAGCTGCTTACCGGAGCCGGGTTCATCGCCGGTCACCTTTTCCGAGCGACCCACCATCACGCCTGATACGGCGAGGCCAGAGCGGGTTTCGCTGCGGCCCACCTTGCGGGGGGAGGGGTTGCTGGTGCCGCAGTAGGCGGCGGATTGGTTGGCCGACACATATTCCGTGCCGGTCACGTTTTTGCAGGTACCGGGCTCATCGCCAGTAACCTTGTCGGAGCGACCCACTTCATTGCCGGTCACCTGGTTGCCGTGGCTGGTGGCCGTGACCCGCACCTTTGCGGGTTGGCTAGCCACGGGCTCGGTTTGGCAGAAGGTGCGGAAGATGTCGGCACCCATGTACTCGGTACCAGTGATGGAACGGCAGGTGCTGGCTTCGTTTCCGGTGGTTTTGGTGGAACGGTTGGCTTGGGTACCGGTCACCACTTGACCACTGGTGGTTTCGCTGACCCCCACCTTCCAGGAGGCATCGGCTGCAGCCGCCTGCTTGGAGCCATGGCGGTTGGGGCCGGAAGGACGGGTTCCGCCACTGCGGGAGGTGCCGGCACTGCCCACTTTGTTCTTGAGTTCACGGAGTTTCTGGGACAGCTCGCGGCTGGTCAGATCGGCATTGCCATGGCGGGCAACGGCTGCGGCACCAGTACTGCTGGACGTCGTCGCAGACTTACCGCGCTTGGAGAGGGCGTCTCTGCGGGCCAGAACAAGGGCGCGGCTGGGGTTGTGCTGAGCTGCACGCTTGGCCGTCACCTTGCGGCTAGTGGCGGCGGAATCGCTGCGGCCACTGGCGAAGGAATCGCTACGGCTGGGGGCGGACAGGCTGGCCAACTTGGCCGAACCCTTGCAATCGCAATCGTGCTTAACAGGTGCGGAGCTGTTGACAGCGGCAACTGGCGCAGCTGAAGAAGGAGCAGCGACATCTGTGGCCGTGCGGGTTCGATCCTTGGAGGTATCGGCACGCTTGCCCCGTCTGGAGAGGGCATCACGGCGGGCCAAAACCAGCTCACGGCTGGGGTTAGCAATCGGCCGGGCTGGGCTGTGGGAACGGCCACTGGCCGGTGCACTCAAGCTGCGGCTGGCTACGGACTGCGTCATGGCAGCAGTAGGAGCAGGGGTCACCGGGGAGCTGGCTGACACTGCAGGAGCCGCCCCCGTGCGGGTGGGACGGGCGTCAACGACCGTGCGCACACGGCTCTGACCTGAGGTGTAGCGGCTGGAGGCTTGTTTGCCCCCGGTCGTGAGGGCCCTGCGGCGCTCAAGAGCTGCTTCCCGGCTGGATGTGCTGGCCATGTCCGCCCGTCGAATGGAATGCTGAAAATTGGTCTGCTCTTCCAAGCAACAGGCCTACGGCCGCTGCCCAAGAACAACAGAAAAGGGGGTGGGCCCAAGCCAAGGCAAGGGCCCGTTTTTAGACGCTGAAGATCAGCGGCCTTCGAATACCACGAAGCAAGAACCCTGGCTTTGGGTATAGGCGTCGTAGCCCACCAGGCGAACGTGGTGGTCAGGGTAGGCGCGGTGGCAAGCCTCGAGCTCGCTCACGATGACTCCCAAATCCTTCTCGCCGAAGAAGGGAAGCTTCCAGAACGACCAGTAGGTCGCCATGGAGTTGCTGGGGTGGACGTGCTCAACGAGCGGGCTCCAACCCTGGGCAATGATGTAAGCAATTTGGTCGTAGATCTCGTCCTGAGTCATCGGCGGGAGGAAGCCGAATGTCTCCAGGGTGGCGACTGTTTGGTAGTCACCCACGGTGCTCTTGAAAGGCATGGGGATCCTTTGGGTGGATGGAGTGAAGTAACCCTTAGAAGGGTTGTTGTCGCGTTCGAAACGTCTTAGATGGGTGGGGAAATGGGTGGGGGTGATTGGGGTTTAAAAACTGCCGAAACGGTTTTTTTTATCCAACCACACCCGTCATCGTCCCGAATCCGATCAGTTGACGTCGAGCTTGTCGACGGTGTCGAACTCGAACTTGATTTCCTTCCAGGTCTCAAGTGCGATAGCCAGCTCAGGGCTGTGCTTGGCGGCTTCCGTAAGGATGTCGCGACCTTCACGCTCGATTTCGCGACCGGCATTACGGGCCTTGACGCAGGCCTCGAGGGCCACGCGGTTGGCAGCAGCACCTGCAGCAGAACCCCAGGGGTGTCCGTGGGTACCACCACCGAACTGGAGCACGGAGTCGTCGCCAAAGATGGCAACCAGCGCGGGCATGTGCCACACGTGGATACCGCCGGAGGCCACGGCGAACACGCCGCCCATGGAGCCCCAGTCTTGGTCGAAGAAGTTACCGCGGCTGCGATCTTCGGGAACGAAGGATTCGCGCAGTTGGTCGATATAACCCAGGGTCGACTGACGGTCGCCCTCGAGCTTGCCGACCACGGTGCCGGTGTGCAGTTGGTCACCGCCGGAGAGGCGGAGGCACTTGGCCAGCACCCGGAAGTGGATGCCGTGCTTGGGATGGCGGTCGATCACAGCGTGCATGGCACGGTGAATGTGCAGCAGCATCCCGTTCTTGCGGCACCACTTGGCAAGACCAGTGTTGGCGGTAAAGCCACCGGTGATGTAGTCGTGCATGATGATCGGCTGACCCAGTTCCTTGGCGAACTCGGCCCGCTCGTACATCTCTTCAGGAGTTGCGGCGGTGCAGTTGAGGTAGTGCCCCTTCTTCTCGCCGGTTTCCTGCTGGGCCAAGTTGGTAGCTTCGGCTACGAACTCGAAACGGTTCTGCCAGCGCTGGAAAGGCTGGGAGTTGATGTTTTCGTCGTCCTTGGTGAAGTCGAGACCACCGCGGAGGCATTCGTAGACAACCCGGCCGTAGTTCTTACCGCTCAGGCCGAGTTTCGGCTTGATGGTGCAACCCAGCAGGGGGCGGCCGTACTTGTTCATCCGGTCGCGCTCAACCACGATGCCGTTCGGGGGACCCATGCAGGTCTTGATGAACGCCATCGGGAAGCGGATGTCTTCCAGACGCAGGTGACGCAGGGCCTTGAAACCAAACACGTTGCCGACCAAGGAGGTCAGAACGTTGGTGATGGAGCCTTCCTCGAACAGGTCGAGGGGATAGGCGATGAAGGCGTAGAAGGCTTCCTTGTCTCCAGGGACGTCTTCGATGCGGTAGCAACGGCCTTTGTAGAAGTCGAGGTCGGTGAGGAGCTCGGACCACACGGTGGACCAGGTGCCGGTAGAGGATTCAGCGGCCACAGCTGCGGCCACTTCTTCGCGGGGAACGCCTTCCTGGCCGGTGCACTTGAAGCACGCCAGCAGGTCGGTATCGAGGGGGACGTAATCAGGAGTCCAATACGTGTCGCGGTACTCCTTAACCCCGGCGTCGTACTTCTTGCTCATGGAGTTTCTGCGGTTGGGTCGGTGAGGGAAATGGGTTGGTTAACGCCGTTGGCGCTGGTCAACTCAGTCCTTCTGACCGGCGTAGTTGCCGTTGTTCAAAGCAGGCTCCACCTCTTTGTGGGGGCGCGCAATGATGTGGGCCGCGACGAGGCCGTCGCCGACGCGCTCGCAGGCGTCAGCGCCAGCGCGAACGGCTGCGTTCACAGCGCCGGTTTCGCCACGCACCATCACGGTGACGTAGCCGCCGCCTACGAATTCACGACCGATCAGGCGCACTTCTGCAGCCTTAGTCATGGCGTCAGCCGCTTCGATCGCGGGGACCAGGCCCCGGGTTTCGATCATGCCGAGGGCGATGCCCATGGTTTCGTTAGCCATTACCTGCTCCTGGAGGAGGGGGTGGAATGTTCGCAAGCAACCTTGCTCGGCCGGTCAGCCCCCCGTCAACCCATTTGGGCCGCCAGGGCCATCACCGTCTGCGCTGCGATTGATAAGCCAGGCTCATCCATTGCACACAAAACGTTGGAGATCCTGCTGGGCCCTGTCGTGCCAGGGCTTTTCAAGGGGCCTTGCCGGGGACAGCTAGCGCATTAGAGGGGGTTGGCTTCGGCCACAAAAGCCACTCCGCCGTAGTAATCGAGGAGGGGCTGGATGCCTTCCCGCAGTTTGGGAAGGATTTCAGGCTCACAAAACAGGATCACGTGGGCATTGGCTCCCAAGCCGCTGAAGTCCATGGCATCGGAGACCTCGCCATGGGGGCCCTTCCCCGTGACGTGCTTCATCACCGCATAGCCCGGGGCACCGGAGGCCTCGATCGCCTTAATCACCTTGTCCAGCTCCCGCTCGCTGAGGATCAGATCAACACGTTTCATCGAATCAGCTGGCAGCAGGGATAAGTTTGTTAACCAGCGCCATGTAGGCCGGAATGCCCACAATGATGTTGAAGGGGAAGGTCACCCCAAGCGCTGTGGAGATGTAGAGGCTGGGATTGGCCTCTGGCACGGTCATGCGCATGGCTGCGGGCACGGCGATGTACGACGCGCTGGCGCAGAGCACCACGAACAGCAGTGCATTGCCATGGTCCAGGCCAAGGCCTTTGGCAATCAGGACCCCAAGGAAGGCATTCAGCAACGGCATCAGCACCGCGAAGCCAATCAGAAAGGGGCCGGCTTTGCGCAGGTCGGAGAGGCGCTGAGCCGCCACGATGCCCATGTCCAAAAGGAAAAAGCTCAAGGCTCCATAGAAGAGCTTGTCAGTGAACGGCAGCATCTTCTCGACGCCATGGGGGCTGTTGGAGGCCACCAAGACACCAATGATCAAGCTGCCCATCAGCAGAAACACCGAGCTATTCAAGAAGGCTTCATGCAGCACGGCACCCCAGCGCATGCCCTTGGCGTCAGGGCGCTTTTGGGGGGCGGCCAACTTCACTAGCAGCAGCCCCACAATGATGGCCGGTGACTCCATCAGGGCCAAGGCGGCCACCATGAAACCATCGAAGCTGATTTTTTGGCTTTCGAGGAAGCTCTGGGCCGTAATGAAGGTGACCGCACTGATCGAGCCATAGGTGGCGGCGATGGCGGCGGCGTTGAAGTTATCGAGCTTGGTTTTGAGGGTGAAAAAGCTATAGATCGGAACAACCAGCGACATCAACACCGCCGCCAAAATCGTGGGCAGCACCTGGCCCCCCAAACCGCTGTGGGCCAGTTCGAGGCCGCCTCGAAAACCAATGGCCAGAAGCAAATAAAGGGAAAAGAGCTTGGGAAGGGGTGCGGGGATCTCGAGGTCGGATCCCACCAGAACCGCCACCACCCCCAAGAAGAAAAACAGAACCGGCGGGCTGAGCAGGTTCTGAAGAACCAGGCTGGTGTCCATCGTGGCCCGGTAAGGGAAAAGTCGGCGAACCCTAGGCCGCCTGGGCGTTGCGAAAATGAAGCTCTGATCAATCGCGACAGACACCGGTGGTTCAAGGCGCCGATGGTTCAAGGCACCTGTGATTCAGCCCATTGGTCACAATGGCCCGATCGAGCTGGGTACCCCGTGCAAAGACCTGTGTTGGTGATTGCCAGTGGCAACCCCCACAAGGTGGCCGAGATCGGGGCCATGCTCGATGCGGTGGATCTGGACTTGCGCCAGCAGCCAAAGGGGCTGGACATTGAAGAAACCGGCAGCACCTACCTGGCCAATGCCTGCCTCAAAGCCGAGGCCGTGGCCCAGCTCACGGGTCAGTGGGCCCTGGCCGACGATTCGGGCCTGGAAGTGGACGCCCTCGCTGGGGCCCCGGGGGTGTTCTCAGCCCGCTACGCCCCCACGGACCACGAGCGGATTCACCGGCTGCTCCATGAGCTCGGCACCAGCCCCTACCGCAGTGCCAGCTTCAACAGCGCCATGGCCCTAGCCGATCCCTCCGGCCTGGTGGTGTTGCAAGCCCAAGGCATCTGCAGGGGTGAGATCTTGCACCAAGCCGAAGGCTCCGGTGGGGGCTACGACCCCATTTTCTGGGTGCGGGAAGCGGGCATGACCTACGGGGCCATGCCCCAACACCTCAAGCTCAAGCTGGGAAGCCGGGGCAAGGCAGCCCGGCAAATGGCTCCGGGATTGAAGGCTGCTCTTGGCTTGGGCTGATGGCTTTGCTCGGTTTTGGGTTAAGTCAACGAGCCTTTTGGTTAATGCTGTGAATCGCCCGCATGGCAGCAGCGGCGGCTTCTTCCACATCGCCTTCCTTGCCCGCCAGGGTGAGTCGACCAAAGGCACCCACCGCCTTGACATCGACAACGGTGATGTTCGATGCCTTCTCGGCCTCATTGGCGGCGATCAGCACGTAGCCCGCTGGTTCGGTTTCCAGGATGAACATGCTCATCCCGGCTTGGATCATTGAGCCCCGCCTGTTTTGGCGGTTGATCAACACTGCATGGTCGGGGGTGATGGCCCGAATGATTTCCGTCCAACTCACCTCACAGCGGCTGCGCTGCTCAATCCTGTTGCCGATGGCCTCAAGCACCACGTCACCGGAATGGAGCACGTTGCTCTGGTCGCGGTGATACAAGGCAAGGGAGCCAAAGGCCCGCTCCACAATCATTTGGCCCAGTCGCACCGTGCTTGCCTTCAGGGCAATGTCGGTGACCCGATGCACGGCCATGCCAGGGGACACCTCAAGCCAGAGGCAGGCATCGCCAGGGATCGGTAGGAATCCTTGGGAAACGGTGCCCATGTAGGCCGCCAGCTGGGGCTGAAGCGAGTCCAGAAAGACGTAGGTGCGCAGCTCAATCGACTGCACATGGCTGGATTGGCGGGCCAGTCGGGAACCCTCGCTATCGGTGGTGATGACGCAACTCGCCCCGGAGCTATCGCTACCCAGGCTGTTGCCACCCGAACCGCTACCAGCAATCGACAACGTGCCCGTAATGGCAGGCCCGTTGCCCCTAGAGCGCGATGGTGGCAGCGAACGGGAGGCCATGAAGGATGGCAGGGAGCCCCAGGCGGGCCGGGGGGATAACGCTCCCCGCGCGGGCCTGAATTGGCGGGATCTTACCGCCCGCCTTTCGGGGACTTGCCGTTAAGGCCTGAGCCGGTAGCGTCCGGCCAACGTTGATGGGACGTTCATGGCCACTAAGCGCACCACGGGCACCTCCAGCTCGAGATCCAGTTCTGCCACGGAAACGGAGCCGATGCCAGCCAAAAACCCTGGTTCTGCAATGCCTGAGTGGATGGCCCAAGCCACCGCAGAGGGCCTCAAGCCGGAACAGGCCCTGGCCTTCATTGGCCTGGGCCTGATGCGAAAAATGGCGACTTCTGGCCAGGAGAGGCCGTGGATGTGGAGCGAATCGGAAGACGGAGGCCAGGCCGATCTGAGCGCCCTGCGCCAGCGGCTCGAGCTCACCCAACTCGCCATCCACACGGGGGCGCCTTTGACCACCGCTGAAGTGACCCACCTGATGGGAGCCCGTCCCGGAACGGCCGTGGTCGAGCGGGGGGGCCTCACCGCCCGTCGGCTCAGCCGCAACGTCTGGAAATTGAGCCGCACCAACGACGACGACGATCGGGGTTTTGGATCTGGTTTTGGCGGCGACGGCTTCCGCCGTCGCCTTTGAGATTCCTTCTGGTTGGGGCCTATCCGGTTTTAGGTGAGACCCACCAGGCGCATGGAGCAATCCCAGACCCCCTGGGCGGTTTCCGGATTGCTTGCCTTTTCAGAGAGTTCTTGGCTGAATTGCTGGCCGCCCTGTTTTTGGCGGTTGCCCCAGCTCCAATGCACCCCTGAGGTGCTGAAGCCTGGGTCGGCCACCACCTGGGCCACCCTTTCACCGGCGAGGGCCTGGCTCACGTAGCCCCCGGTCACGTTCTTTTGGAACCAGGGAAAGATCTTCTGAAACGCCCTCGGTGTATTGCGAAACAGGGGGCTGTCGGCCACGCAGCCGGGGTACAGCGAACTGAACACAATCCCCGTGGTGGCGTGGCAGCGGCGATGCAGCTCCCGGGTTGTGATCATGTTGCAAAGCTTGCTGTCCTTGTAGGCCTTGCCGGGCTTAAAGGCCTTGGAATTGGCCATCGCAATCGGAGCTTTGAAACCGGCCTTAAACCCGGAAAGATCACCCAGATCCGCCGGAGCAGGAATGGGGATCTTGCCCCCCAGCTCTACGGAATTGGCCGTGACCGTACCCAAAATCACCACCCGCTTTGCCGGATGCTGGGAGCGTTGGATGTTGGCCATCAACAGCTGAATCAACAGAAAGTGGCCCAGGTGATTGGTAGCCATCGAAATCTCGTAACCCTGGGGAGACCACTCGGGCTGCTTCAACCGGGGCTTGTAGACGGCGGCATTGCATACCAGGGCGTCGAGGGGCCCCGCCAGGGAGCCCAGCAGGGTTTCGACGCCTGCGCGCACACTCTCCAGATCGCCCATGTCCATGCGTAGATGGTGCAACTGGGCCGATGGGATCCCCCTAGATTCCGCCGCCTGGGCCGCCCGTACGGGGTCCCGGTTGGCCGTTACCACCGTCCAGCCACGTTCGGTGAGGGCCTTAGCGGCATTGAGGCCTACACCGGACGTGGTGCCTGTGATCAGAACAGTTCTGGCGCTATTGGCTTCAGCCATGGATGGACGCTGGTGCACAATTGGCGCCCCAACTTACGGGGTAGGACCGTTTAACGCTGGGGCTGCCAAACAACCCTCAATCGATTCGGCGCGATCCACTGATTTTGTTCACGGATCAAACCCTGTTCCCCACCAACGGCAAACAGCTGATCAAACCGATCGCGCGCCTTGGTGAGCTTGCCGGTTTCCAGATCCATCACAGCTTTGAGCTCCCCTTGGCGCTCCATCCGTTCTTGATACGCCACGGCCAAACGCATCAAGCTCACCCCGGTCACCACAACCAGGCTGAGTTTGAGGGTCAGACCGAGCACACTGCAGACCAGCTTCTGGCTTTCGGAGGAAAGGCTGAGAAGCTGGCCATCGGAGCCAAACACAGCGTGCCGGGGAGGCACGATTGTTGGCTGGAAATGGGCAGGTGTCTGGGCCCTAGGAGCGGATCGCCGGGAGGTCTGATGCACGCAGACTAGGAAAGGACATTTGCAAGGCTTCTAGCGGACATTGCCCGCTCCGCCAAGGGATAGGGGGGCAATGTGTTCAGACAAGGGCAGGGGGCTTAACCCCTTCCATCAAGCCTTGTAAAGGCTAAAGCAGAGGCGAACGGCCAAAACACCGGCGTGGGCGGCCACCACCAGGGCAATCAGCACTTCGGCTTGGCTGAGGGAGGAAACCATGGGGCTGCGATAAGAAGCAACGTCGATCCATTGTTCGTCCTTTGGGGGCTACGGTCCAGGCTCCCGCGCCCTGCTGTCACAGCTCTTGATGGCCGACGTCCCCATGCCCGCAGCTGCTGGTTCTTTGCTGATTGGCCCCAATGCCATTCGTCAACTTGATCTGGCCCCCCTCGATCCCTGGGCATCCCTCGAGCCAGCCAGCTTGGTGAAGGGCGGAGCCGAGCTAACCCTGCAATTCGACTGGCCCCGGGAGGCCGATGATCCCCGCGAACTCTCGGAAATCCCCGAGATCCGCCTGTGGTCGTTGCGGGCTGACGCTGCCTACCCCTGGCTGCCCCTGGTGTTGGAGCGCTCGAGCGGCCAACTCACCCGCCATGTGGCAATGCTGCTGCCCCATAGCTTTAACCGCACCGAAGGGATTCGCTTCGCTGGTGAATCCCTGGAGCTCTGGATCACCCATCGACTTTTTGTTCTGGATGGCTGGGCCCAGCTTCATGAATTGAGCTGCCGCCAAGGGTTGGGCCAAATGGCAGCGGTGCTGGGCTTTGAGCTCGATGCCAACTTCTGGGACCACGCCTGAGCTGGCGCCTCCCACCTGGATTCAGGCGAGGGCGGTGGCTCCTTGCAGCACCTCGAGGAGCAGCCCCAAGGCCCGCCGGCCACTATCGAGGGCCAGCAGCAGGGTGATCAACCGCAGCATCCACACCAGCCAATGCTCGGGAACGCGATTCAAGCGGGAGGCCGACCAATGGGCTGCCACCGCCGCACAGCATCCCAAGGTGAGTCCCATCGGAAGGAGGGCTCGGCCATCCTGCAAAAACGTGACGGTGGCGGCAGATGCTGCGGTGAGCACGCCAAGCATGCTCAGCCGGATGGCGAGGCGCACCGGTAAACCCAGGAGCCGCACCATCAAGGGGACCATGACCAACCCACCACCCACACCAAGCAATCCACCGAGCATGCCGGCCGCCGATCCCACCCCCACCAGGCCGACCAAAGGCAGGGATGGGCTGGGGTCAGGGGCCTCGACAGGCTTGGGGCAAATCGTGATCGCCAGAACCCCGTACATCGCGGCTTGAAGACTGAGCAGTTGCCAGCCGGCCATACCGAAGCCCAAATGGCTAAACAACAGGGCCCCAAACCCTGCACCCAAGGCAATAGCCAACCCTGCCCGCCAGGGAATCGAGCGGGACTGCAGGTGGGCCACGGTGCCTCCGAGCCCCGTGGGTACAATCGCCAAGGTGCTGGTGGCCAGGGCATGGTGGGGGTCCAGGCCCACCAGCAGTAGCAAGGGGGAGAAAACCAGTCCGCCGCCGATGCCCAGGACCCCGGAAAGCAAGCCCGTCAGAAGCCCGAGGGGCACAAGCGACAGCAAGCTCCAGGTCATCGGGGCAATCTGGGGCAATGGCTGAGACCACAGCATCTCCCACCCAGGAACCGCGCTGGGTGGCCACCACCGCGCTCGATGGGGCTTGGCAGATGGCCATCGATAGCTGGCTGCTCGACCAGGGCCGACCGGCCTTCCGCCTCTATCGCTGGCGGCGCCCCACCCTGTCGCTGGGGTTTCACCAGCGCCATCTCGACCCCCACTGGCCCGATTTGGTGAGACAGGGGGTGATCGATCTGGTGCGGCGGCCCAGTGGGGGTCGCGCCGTTTTGCACGCAGGAGAACTCACCTACGCCCTGGTCTGGCCCCGCCCCTCTCGATCGAGGCGGGAGGCCTACCGGCTCAGCTGCACTTGGCTGCAGCTGGCCTTTGAAACCCTTGGCCTACCCCTGGTCTTTGGCGATCAAGCGACCAACCTGCAGCAGAGCAACTGCTTTGCCCTCAGCACAGTCGCTGACTTGGTGCATCCGGGAGGGGGCAAGCGGATCGGCAGCGCCCAACTCTGGCGCCGGGGCCAACTGTTGCAGCACGGCTCGATCCTGCTGGATCCACCAAAGGCGCTTTGGCAACAGGTTTTTGGCAAGGAACCGCCCCCCCTGCCAGAACTGCCAGTGGGCCCAGCTGACCTGGAGCAGTGCCTCCTTGATGCTGCTGGCCAAGCCCTGCCTGAAGCCTTGCGGGGGGGCCTGATTGCCGCGAGCCCTCTCCAGGCCCACGAACTAGGGCAGATTGCTGGCCGAATCCCAGACCATCAGCTGGGATCGATCCCGGCAACGTCCCCCGTGGCCACCATCGTGCGCACCACCTGGGGCAAACCCAGGCCCAGGGGATAGGTGTTCTGGCGTCTGGCCATCTCCATCAAGGGCGTTGGCAGCTTCAGGCCCAACTTCGCCAAAACCACGGCTCCGAGCTCGGGACGCTCCAGGGTGCCGCAGGGCAGACCGGCGGCACTAAGCACAAGGAGCCGGGTGGCCTTGCTCTCTTCGAGTTGCTGCACGGCCTGCCAGAGGGGTGCGTTCTCAGAGATCGAAGCCAGGCTGGACAGCGGCTTGAGATGGTCACCGATGCGATCAGTGTCCCAGCGCTGAACGGGCAGTTGTTGCAGGGGTTCATCGTCGATGACCCCCTTCCAGCGGCCTTGGTCACAGACCAAAAGCCAGTCACCCTGGCCCAGTTCCTTCGCCTCGCCGATACGCAACTGGCTGAGTTGGCGCAGGGAGTCTTTGACATCGAGCACCCGATAGCGGCGGCCAGCGGCCTCCCGCACCCGCAACTCCTTGAGGATGGTTTGCAGGGTGAGTAATTGGTACTGGTTGCGGGCGGCCCCAAGCCCAAACCAGCCCAGCAAAATCAACCAGGCCCCACTGAGTCCGGCACCGCGCACCAATAGGAGGGTGCCGAGCCCCATGGCCATGAGGGCCAGCACCCGGCCACAGGCATTGGCCACTTCAATGCCACGGCGCTGGCTACCACTCACTTGCCAGACAAGGGCTTTAACAATCAGGCCGCCATCGAGGGGCAGACCTGGCAACAAATTGAACAAACCCAACACCAGGTTCAAGCTGCCCAGCTGGGCGACCATGTCGCCGAGCACCGGGGCGATGTGGGCGGCATTGTGAACATTGGCCATCAAGGCGAAGCCAAGCACCAGGCTCACCGCCGGGCCCGCCGCCGCGACCCTCAAGGCTCCCATGGCCGTGCTGGATTCCCGCTCAACGCTGGCCACGCCACCCAAGAGAAACAAGGTGATGCTGCGCACCTTGACCCCCTGGGCCATGGCCACAAAGGAATGGCCAAGCTCATGCAAGAGCACGGAAACAAACAACAACAGCGCCGTGACAAAGCCCAGGCCCCACTGCCAGACCACGGGGACTGCAATCTTGGTGTTGAGGCCGTAATGCTGGGCAAAAGCACTGGTGGCCAGCAACAAAATCACGAACCAGCTGGGATGGACCTTGAGGGGGATCCCGCCGATCTTGAGGATTTGCCAGCCGTCATTCACGCGTGATCTGCCCCAAAAGCCCGGGCCTGCGCCCAGACAACAAAACCAATCCTAGAAAGGGTTCGCCCCACCTTCGCTTGCCTACCGGTGGCCGATAGCCAACCCCTGCTGAAAATTTGTGGCTTTACCCAAGCCGACCAGGCTGCCGCTGGGGCTGCCATGGGCGTGGACGCCATTGGGGTCATTGGGGTGGAAGGCTCGCCCCGGTTCGTGCCGGTGGACCAACGCAAGGCGTTATTCCAGGCGGCCATCTCCGCATCGCCCCCCTGTGCCGGCGTGCTGGTGGTCGCCGACCCCACCGATGGAGAGCTGGCGGACATGGACCCCCGCTGGGGCCACCAGGTGGTGCAACTCCATGGCGGGGAGAGTCCCGAACGTTGCCATGACCTCCGCCAGCGCCTCGGCTGCGGGATCTGGAAAGCCCTACGAATTCGCGGCCCAGGCGACCTGGCGGCGGCGGCCTCCTATGGGGGGGCCGTGGATGCCCTGTTGCTGGATGCCTGGGTGCCCGACCAACTCGGGGGGACGGGGCACCGCATCCCGATCGAGTGGCTGGAGGGGTGGCACTGCCCCATGCCCTGGTGGCTAGCGGGGGGCATCCGCGCCGATCGGGTGGGAACTGTGCTGGCAAGGCTGAGCCCCCATGGACTCGATGCCTCCAGTGGGGTTGAACGTGCTCCAGGCGACAAAGATCTTGCGCTGGTGGCCCAATTGGTCGCGGCCGTTCGCTCAAGCAGCGAGGATCAGAATCCTGTGAGTTGAACGGAGCACCGACTTGATGGCCATCCTGCGTCGTTTCCAACCCCTTGCCCTAGGCCTTGCGGCAGCCCTCACGACTGGAGCCCTCACTGCTGCCAGCGCCCAGGACATGGTGGGCTGCCAATTGGTGGATGGATTGCTCTCCTGCGTGCCCGGAGTGAGTCCCCAGCCCCAGGCCCAGATCAATGCCCTCCGCTCCCAAATCGCAACCGATATCCAGTTGGAAGGAACGGTTCAACAGCAGATCAACGGCCTGCAGCAGATGGTGCTAGCGGGCCAGGCCAGCGAAGGTCAATTGCTGCAAGCCACCCTGACGGCTGATGTGCTCGCCTCGCTGCCGCCCAGCGCCTTCCACTGGTACAAACTTCAGCCCGGATCCAAGCAGTGGATCCTGATCCAAGGCGCCTCAGGCTCCACCTACCTAATCAAAGCCAACGATGTTTCCAGCCAGGTGATGCTGGTGGTGGCCCAGCCCACAGCAACAGGCAGCCAGAGGCAGGCCACCCCTTCTGTGGGGCCGATTCAACCGGCCAACCGCTAGTACAGGCTTTCCTGCTGCTTCACCAGTTCAAAGAATTCCGCCTTCAGGCTGGGGTCGTGGCGGAAGTCACCACGGACAACGGAATTCACCATGGTGGTTTGGGGTTCCTTAACCCCACGCCACTTCATGCAGTAGTGCTGGGCTTTCACCAGGATGGCCAGACCCTGGGGCTCGCAAAGCCGCTCAATTTCATCGGCCAGGATCATCACCGCCTCTTCCTGAATGTGGGGACGGGAGAACACCCAGTCAGCCACGCGGGAAAACTTGGATAGGCCAATCACCCGATCACCGGGCTTAATGCCAATCCAGCAGTTGCCCAGGATTGGAACGAGGTGGTGAGAGCAAGCTGAGCGGACCGAAATCGGACCAACCGTATAGATCTCATCCAGCTTTTTGACGTTCGGAAAGCTGGCGATCTTGGGTTGTTGGTGATAGCGGCCCTTGAACACTTCATGCAGATACATCCGAGCCACCCGCTCGGCGGTTTCCTCGGTGTTGTGGTCGTTGTCGATATCGATCACCAAGCTGCGCAGCAGCTCACGCACCTTGCCGGCCACTTCGATCTCCAGCTGCTCCATCTCCCCGGGGGCGAGATGGTCAGAGATGTTGTCGTTAGCCAGATAGGCAACCCCGGCGGCATCCAGCCGTTCACGGATTCGCAAGCTCACCGGAGAAGGGCCTGCTTCAGGCGCGGTGGCGCGGGAGGGAAGGCTAGAAGGCAGGGTCGATGTCATAGGAAAGCTCAGAGAGCACCGGCGGCCGGCATGAGGGTGAGGTCTTCGACCACCTGGTTGGCAGGCTGTTGGGCCAAAACCAGCAGGGCATCAGCCACTTGACCCATCTCAAGCATGGCACGGCGATCGAAGTCGCTGTGGACCGTTTCGGTATCCCAAAGAGGTGTATTTACCGCACCCAGGGTGAGGGTCGAGACCCGAATCCCATGGGCCCGCTCTTCGGCAGCCAGATGGCGGCTGAAACACACCTTGGCCGCCTTGGTGGTGGCGTAGGCCCCCCAGTCGGGGAAGGTCTTGTGGGCGGCATGGCTACTGACATTGATGATCAGCCCTTCGCCAGCAGAGCGGAGCAAGGGCAGCACCGCTTGGCAGACCTGGAAGACCGCCGTCACGTTGAGCTGGAGCAGCCATTGCCACTGGTCCAGGGGCATCTCGGCCAGGGCCCCGGTATAAGCCGCACCGGCATTGTTGATCACAACGCTGGGGACCAGCCCCCGACCCAGCAACTCAGCAAGGCCCGGAGCAATGGCAGCGGAATCAGCCAGATCAATGCCTGCGATCTCCACCCGCCGATCCCCCTGCCGCAGGCTGGCGGCCAGGGCTTCCAATTCGGGACCGGGCTTTCCCTCAGCGGTCGGGCGGGAGAGCAGCAGCAGGTCGTAGCCGGCGGCGGCGAAGGCTTTGGCAGCGGCCGCCCCTATACCGCGGGATGCGCCCGTAATCAAAACAGCAGCCAAGGCTTCAGAGCTGAAATCGACGCGACCCTAGGCGCTGGGTGAAGGATCAGGGGTGCCACCCTCCAGGAAGCGGCCCATGCGGCGGAACTTGGCGTAGCGCTGCTCCAGCAGATCTGCTTCGCCCAATTGCTGGAGCTCGCCAAGGTGCTCGAGCAGGGCTGCCTTGAGGGTTTCGGCGGCCTGCAGGGGAGCCCAGTGATTGCCGCCGGAGGGTTCGGGCAACACCTGGTCAACGATGCCCAGCTTGAGCAGGTCGGGGCCAGTGATTTTGAGGGCCTCAGCGGCAACAGGAGCCTTGCCGGCATCCCGCCAAAGGATCGAGGCACAGGCCTCGGGACTCGCAACGGTGTAAACGCTGTGTTCAAACATCAAGAGACGGTCGGCAACCCCAATCCCCAGGGCACCCCCGGAACCGCCTTCACCGATCACCGTGGCAAGAACCGGCACCCGCAGGCGAAACATCTCGCGCAGGTTGAAAGCGATCGCTTCGCCTTGGCCCTGCTCTTCCGCCAGCACACCGGCGTAGGCACCAGGGGTGTCGATAAAGCTGAGGATCGGCAAGCCGAAGCGATCGGCGTGATCCATCAGCCGCATGGCCTTGCGGTAGCCCCCTGGGGAGGCCATGCCGAAATTGCGGGCCACGTTTTCCTTGGTATCGCGTCCCTTCTGATGGCCCAACAGCACCACCCCCTGGTCACCGATGCGGCCAACCCCGCCGACCAGGGCCTGGTCATCGCTGCCGCGACGGTCGCCATGGAGCTCCACCCATTCATCACTGATCACCTGGATGTAATCCAGGGTGCTCGGGCGCTGGGGATGGCGCGCCACCTGAATCTTTTGGGACGGGCTCAGCGATTCAAAAATTTCGGTGCGCCTGCGGGTGGCCAGGGTTTCCAGCTGGAGCAACTGCTGGCTCACATCCACCTCCGAATCGCGCGCAAGCTGGCGGATTTGCTCGATCTGCTGCTCGAGCTCAACAATCGGCTTTTCAAACTCGAGCAGGGCGCGACGGGCCATGGCGATCGACAGGGCGGGGTGGGGAAGGAAACCGGGCTTAGGCGGAAGCCATGGCAGCTGCCAGGCCTAGGGCCTGAAATCCATGCCGAAGCGAGGCCGAACCAATCAGATCCATCTTCTCGAGGGTGATGTTGTTGCGTCCCCAGCTGAAGTTCGTGTGGATGCCTTCAAATTCCAACAGGATCGCTTCAGCAAAGCAAGCAAACATCTGGCGCTGGGGTTTCTCCATTTCAGCCACCTCCATCATTTGCCAGCCGATATCGCTGCCAAATTCGACAATGCCACCCTTCAAGACGTGGATGCCTTCTCCGCTGGCCTTGCTGTTGAGGTTCTTGGGGTAACCCCCATCAATCATCAAACAGGGCGAGCGCAGGTTCGCCGCATCAATCGTGAGGGTTTGGGGCAGGCTGGCCACCCAAACCACCACATCGGCTTGGGGCAGGGCTTCATCGAGGCTGAGGATCCGCCCGCCCCCAAGTTCGGCTTGCAGGTCAATCAGCGGTTGCTGCTGCCTGGCCACCAGCAAGAGCTCCTTCACCCCCGTGCGCTGGCTTAACCAGCGGCAGACCGCACTGCCGATGTCACCGGTGGCGCCAACGACGGCCACGGTGGCCTGGCTCAGGTCGATCCCAAGGGCAGGAGCGTTGGTTTCCACCTGCCTACAGATGACCCAAGCGGTGTGGGTATTGCCCGTGGTGAACCGCTGCCAATCCAGGGTGGTGGCACGAATTTGCTGCTCCTTGAGCAGGTTGAAATTTTCGAAAATGATCGAAGTAAATCCACCCAAGGCCGTGATGTCAACGCCCGATTTTTGGGCCAGCTCCATGGCGTTAAGCACCTTGCGCCTGGCCGTTTTGAAACGGCTCAGCATCTCCGGCACAAAGCAGGAATCGATGTAGACCCCCTCAATCGTTTGACCCGTGGGGCTTGTGAGCGCGATGCGCTCGACAAGCACCGGGGGAGCGCTGCACCACATGTCGAGGTCGCCTTCGGCGTACTCAGGGAAGCCAAGGGAGAGGGCCTTGCTCCGGGCTTCCTCAAAACTGGTGGAGTGACCGATTAGGCCAAACATGGGATCACCCCAACGATGTCGCGGACGCTACATCGTCCCGTGGTGAAACGGACCAGAACGGCCCTCAAACCAAAGCAGCCGCAGCCATTTTGGCGATTTCCCGGGTCGTGAAGCCGATCTCGGTAAGCGCCTCTTGGTAGGCGATCAAGAAGTCTTCAATCAGGTCTTCCTTGTCCATGTGCAACACGGCGGCATCGCCAGCCACCTGGTCGAGCATCTTGCGCACCAGGGGCAAGTTGTCACGGTTGGCCTGCTCCAGCTCCCCACGGCTGGTCTCCAGATTGGCCTTGAGCCACTCCTGGCCGTAGTTGAGGTGGGTGTACTCATCCTTGACCACACCCTCGGTGATCTTGCGGGCGAAGGGATCGGCCACAGGGATATAAATGTGATAGGCGGCGATGGCAAACGCTTCAATCAACAGCGCTTGGATCAGCAGGCAGGTCACCACCTTGCCATCGGAAAGGGCCGTTTGGAAGTTGCCATGGAGGGGAGAGAAAAACTCCTTGGCAAAGCCCATATCAGCGGTGACACCCAGATTGTTGGCGCAGGCCGTAAAACCTTTCATGTGCTTGAGCTCCATCCGAGCGAGGCGGCTGAGCTCGTCCGCTTGGTCGGGTAGCAGGGTGCCAATCGAGATGTAATTGTCGTGGGCTTCCTGCTCGCCTTCGATCACGATGGCGTTGATCCGGCTATAGGCGTCTTTGTAGGTCTCGGTACTGAAATCGGGCAGCGCATCCCCAACGATTGAATCCGTTTGGGGAGCAGCGGGAGAGGCAAGGGTCGCCATGACGTCCGCACAAGGTGAACAAGTCATTCGACTGTAACCACCCTCAGCCTGGGCCTGATCGGTCCGCTAGAGGCCAGTCACTGGCCAGTAGGGATTGGAAGCGCTGGCACCAGCCCTCCAGCAAACAGGCCCAGAGCTCGGCCCCGAGGGCTGCACTCGCCCCAGCACAGTCTCCAATGACCCCGGTGCTGCTCAGATCGCCGGTTAACCAAGCGGTGGGGGCCGCCCCTTCCAGGCTCCAGCCCACGGGGGGGGATCCGCCCTGGTGGCCATCGCAGGGGCGCTCGGGGCCCACCAGTTCGGGGGCCAGGTGCAACATCAAGCTGGTTTCAGCCAGGGCTGCATGGAGCCCTTGGCTGCGCTCCGGCTCAGGGATCAGGGCACTGAGCCCTTCCGGGCCGCTCCAGAGAAAACAGGGCATCACGGCCAAGCTGGGAACGGTGCTGCGCAGGTGGCGGGCGGCGGTTTGGAGTAAGGCAATTTGGCCGCCATGGCCGTTAAACAAGACGAGACGCTGAAATCCGGCGCCAGCCAACTGGTGGCCTACGGCCACGACCTGGGAGATGAATTGGTCCGGCGGTAGGGAGAGGGTGCCAGCAAAACCGAGGTGCTCGGGGGAAAAGCCGAGATTTTGCAAGGGCAGCCGCCAAATCGGCAGCTCCTGGGGCAGGCGCTCGAGCACCGCATCCACCAGCCTGTCGGCAAACAATCCATCGGTGCCCAGCGGCAAATGGGGGCCGTGCTGCTCCACCGCACCAAAAGGCCACACCACGGTGCTTCCCCCTTGGATCGCAGCCTGTTCCACCTTGGGCCAAGGCATCTCGGCGAGGCGATGCTGACGCGACATGACCTTTAGAACTGATCCCTACAGTGTGGGGCTCCAAGAGCGATGTGGAAATGGCCGGAACCGGCAACCAGCAGCCTGCCCCTTCAGCTCGGCCCGTTCCCCCAAGCGCGCCGCGTCCGCTTCCGGCTACGGGACCGCGGAAGCCGCCCCAAGTGCTGATGCTCAAAAAAGATGAGCCCCTGCCGGCGGCACCTGAACCCACCTCAGCCCTGCAGGCCCCTGGGGCTGCGCCAGCTCCGGCCCCCGTTCCTATTGCCGCCCCCGGTCGTCCTCCTGTCCCTGCCAGCAGCCCCAAGCGGAGCGACGAGGAGCTCTTCGACATGGGGGGCCTCGAGGGGCTCACCATGGCCGATTTGCTGGGTCCCGATTCCGGTCGCCAGGGCCGAGGCCAAGCCGCCCCCAAAGCAACGGCTGCCACGCCTGCTGCTGCCACCCCGGTGGTGGCCCGCAGCGTCGACGACTTCGACTTCGACGCCGATGCCTTCCTGGCAGCCCTCGACGAACAGGATTTCGTCGGCACCACCGGTGAGGTGGTCACCGGGGTCGTGATCGCCCTCGAGAGCGACGGCGTTTACGTGGATATCGGCGGCAAAGCCCCCGGATTCATGCCCAAAAAGGAATGCGGACTCGGAGCCATAACCAACCTCAAAGAGCGCTTTCCCAAGGGCCTTCAGGTGGAAGTGCTAGTCACCCGCGAGCAAAACGCCGATGGGATGGTCACCATCAGTGCCCGGGCCTTGGCACTCCGCCAGAGCTGGGAGCGGGTTAAGGCCATGGAGAAGGACGGCAAGGTTGTTCAGGTGAAAGTGACGGGCTTCAACCGCGGTGGTGTGACCTGCGATCTCGAAGGGCTGCGGGGCTTTATTCCCCGTTCCCAGTTGCAGGAAGGCGAAAACCACGAAGCCCTGGTGGGCAAAACCCTGGGCGTCACCTTCTTGGAGGTGAACGCCGAAACCCTCAAATTGGTTCTCTCGGAGAAGAAAGCGGCCACGGCCGCCAAATTTGCCGAGTTGGAAGTCGGCCAGCTGGTTGAAGGCCAGATCGTTGCTGTGAAGCCCTATGGCTTCTTTGTGGACTTGGGGGGAATCAGCGGCCTGCTGCACCAGTCCTCCATCACGGGCGGGCAACTCCGCGACATCCGGGAGGTGTTCACCCAAGGAGATCGGGTCAAGGCCCTGATCACCGACATGGACCCGGGCCGGGGGCGCATCGCCCTCAACACGGCCCTGCTGGAGGGCCAGGCCGGTGAGTTGTTGATCGACAAAGACAAGGTGATGGCCGAGGCCACCGAGCGGGCCAACCGCGCTCGATCGGTACTGCGTCAGCAGGAACAGGCTGCCGGATGAATGAGGCCTTTGCACCCGATTGGGAGCTGGATTACTACTCCAGGCCGATCCTGGAGAGCGATGGCAAAAAGCGCTGGGAACTGCTGATTTGTTCCACGCCAGAGCCTGGTCATGCTGACCAGGCGTCCGGCAGCCCTGAAGGAACCCCAAAAAACAGCGCTTCCAAGAGCTTCCGTTGGGTGTTGCCGTGCCCCGCATCGAGCGTGAACTCGATCTGGCTCAAGGAGGCCCTGCAGCAGGCCCTGGGGGCCGCTGCCGACGAGGGCTTTGGACCACCCCGGCGCTTGCGCTGCTGGCGGGGTTCCATGCGCACCATGGTGCAACGGGCTGCCGAAGGATTGGGGCTCGAGCTCGTGGCCAGCCGCCGCTGCTACGCCCTAGTGAGCTGGCTTCAAGAGCGGGAACGGGATGTCTACCCCCTGGAAGAGGGCTACATGCAAGGGCCGCTGGCACCTCCTCCGGTTGCCCTTCGTCCCGTGGCTGTTCCATTACCGGAAGCGGCAAGGGGTGAGAGCTGGGCCTGGGCCACCCTTCCCCTGGCTGCCCTAGGCGAGGCCAACGACTGGGAGATGGGCTTTTGCGGATTGGTGCCCCTGCCCGAAGGGCTCGATCCGGAAGCGACCGTGCCTGGCATTCGCCTATTTAGTTCGAGCCGCTCCCTGGCGATGGCGGGGTGGATTGCCGGTCTTGAACCTGTGCGCCTCGATATCGCCGATCAGCAACTCGTGCTCGAGGCTGGCTTGGACGATCGCTGGTTGCTCACCAACCTGCCGGAATCGGAAGCAGACACCGCAGCCGAAACCTTTCGCACGGCCCGGGAGCGGGCCGGCGGCCTGCAGTTCCTAGCGGTCCAGGCGAGCGAAGAGGAACCTCGCTTTGAGGGGTTTTGGTTGCTGCGCGACCTCCCAGATGCCTAGATTTTGTCTGGAGCAGACGGGTGGCTGAAGCCCTTGCCCCCCCTTTTGACCGACCCGACGTGGGCTTCAACAGCCTGCCGGGATGGACCTGGATTGGTTGTTACGGGGGCTATTACCTCCAGGCCGATCTTTTGGCGGAGTTTGAGCATGGATTTTTTACGCGGCAATGGAATGGCCGCGGGCCTGGGGAGCTGGCCGGCTATCTGAGTGCGGGTGTGAGTGTCCACCGCCCCAAGCAGGTCCACGGCAATCTCGTTTTAGGGGCCGATCAGGCCCTTGGCGAACCCTGGCCTGAGGCCGACGGCCTCATCAGCAATGAAGGCGGCCAAAGTCTTTGGGTCTGCGGTGCCGATTGCACGCCAGTGCTGATTGCAGATCCCCATTCCGGGAGAGTTGCCGCCTGCCATACCGGATGGCGGGGGGTTGCAGGGCAGATTGTGGAGCGGGCCATTGGGTTGCTCGAAAACGCCGGATCGAAGCGCGCCGATTTGCTAGTGGCCCTGGGGCCCGCCATTGGTGGCCAGGCCTATCAAGTGGCACGCTCCGTCAGTGAGCAGGTGGCGGAGGCCCTCACCCCCAAAAAAGCCAGCCCTAAACCTGGATCTTCAGCCGGGGCAATCCAGGAACTTGAAGCCTGTGGTGGCTTGGCTGACGATGCCAAACCAGGCCACGATCGCCTGGACATCCGCTTGGCAACCCGACGCCAACTCGAAAATCTGGGGCTTACTCGTGCCCAGATTGCGGTGTGCCCCCTCTGCACAGCATCGGAGCCCCTGCTATTCCATTCCTGGCGGCGAGATCAGGTCAAAGCAGTGCAATGGAGCGGCATCGTCTCTCAAGCCTAAAGGGGGGATCTCGTTACATTTTACAAGCTTCTGCAGTGCTGCTCATGCAGAAAAACCAAGCCCGTGGATGCAGGACCCAATCCCTGCCAAACCCACTGCTAAATGTTCCGAATACGCAGAACAGTTTCGAAGCCAAGGATTAGAAGACCTAACTCTCCATGGGGAGAACTTCCATGGGGATTGAATTCAGAACAGCCTAGTACACCGAGACAGCCCTCTAGCGCCATAGGCCTCAATGGCTAGAGCTTGAAATCACGGCCAACCTTGCCGCCGATGGGCTGCTCAATACCTGCATAGCGAAGCAAAAGCGCAAAGCATCCCCTGGCTATGCTTCAGACCCTTGCATGGGTGCACCTCAATGTGTAACCATGCAAAAGTTGCATAATTAATTTTCATGCTTACGGGAGCCGATCTACTCGCCAAAGTCAAAGAGCTGGGCGATATCAGCAAATCCGACCTTGTTCGCTCCTGCGGATACGTCTCGACCAAGAAGGATGGAACGGAACGCCTCAACTTCACCGCGTTCTACGAAGCCCTCCTGACAGCCAAGGGGGTTGATTTCGGTGGGGCGTCCCAAACGAGCAAAGGTGGCCGCAAACTCAGCTTCAGTACCAAAATTCAGTTCAACGGCAACCTGATGGTTGGCAAGGCCTACACGGGCATGCTCGAACTCAAGCCTGGCGATGAGTTTGAAATCAAACTGGGTCGCAAGCAAATCCGCCTGGTTCCCATTGGCTCGGAAGACGACGACGAATGATTAACCCTTGATGGGGGGGGTCTGGAGGCGGGCCAACGCCAGTTGTTCTGCCACCTTGATTCCATCAATCGCTGCGGAAAGGATGCCGCCGGCATAGCCGGCCCCTTCTCCAGCGGGATACAACCCTGGGGTGTTGAGACACGCCAGGGTTGTGCTGTCTCTGGGGATGCGCACGGGCGAGGAGGTGCGGGTTTCAACCCCGGTGAGCAGGGCCCCATCCATGGCAAAGCCCGGCAGTCGCTTGGCGAACTCCGGCAGTGCTTCACGGATCGCTGCGATCACGAAGGGGGGCAGACAGCCTTCCAGGCTTCCGTAGTGCACCCCTGGCAGATAGGAAGGTGCCACGGCCAAGCCTGGCTCGCCCGTGCTGCGGCTTTCACTGGGGCGGCCGGCGAGGAAATCACCCACCCACTGGCCCGGCGCCCGATAGGTACCACCGCCTGCGGTGAAGGCCTGTTGCTCCCAATGGCGCTGGAAGGCCACGCCTGAAAGGGGATCCTCAGGCCCATCGCCATAGGGAAGTAGGTCTTCCACTCCCACGGTCACCACCAGTCCACTGTTGGCATTGCGCTCGTTGCGCGAGTGCTGGCTCATGCCGTTGGTGACCACCCGGCCCAGCTCAGAGGTGGCACCAACCACCAGGCCGCCGGGGCACATGCAGAAGCTATAGACACTGCGACCAGCAGCCCCTTGGCCACTGCAGTGGTGCACAAGTTTGTATTCGGCGGCCCCAAGTTTGGGGTGGCCCGCCGCGGGCCCCCATCGGGCCCGATCGATCAACGGCTGGGGGTGCTCAATGCGAAGCCCCACGGCGAAGGGCTTGGGCTCGAGGCTCACCCCCACCTCGTGCAGCATCGCGAAGCTGTCCCGGGCGCTGTGGCCCACGGCGAGCACCACGTGCTCAGCTTCAATCCGTTCCCCGCCCGCCAGCACCAGGGCCTGCACGGCATGGGTCTGAGGGCAACGCTCTAGTCGGTCAACCCGGGCTTCAAAGCGAACCTCACCACCCAGCTCTTCGATGCGCCGCCGCAGCCCCCGAACCACGGTGGCCAACTTGAACGTGCCGATGTGGGGGCGATGCAAGGTGAGAATTTCAGAGTTGGCACCGGCTGCCACCAACTCCTCCAGCACTTTGCGCACGTAGGCCTTCGACTCGCTCACCTGGCTGTAGAGCTTTCCATCGGAGAACGTGCCAGCCCCACCCTCGCCAAATTGGGCATTGGATTCGGGGTTCAAGGGTGTCTTGCCTTTCCAGAAGCCAAAGGTGTCGGCACTGCGTTCCTTCACGGCTTTGCCCCGTTCAAGGAGCAGCGGCCTGAAGCCCATTTGGGCCAACACCAGGGCGGCGAAATAGCCACAGGGCCCCGCCCCAATCACGACTGGTCGGGCTTGGGTGGGTCTTGATAGGGCGGGGGGAGGGTCGGAAGCCCCCCCCTGGGGAACCGCGGCCACAAAGCGGTATTGGGTATCGGGGCTGCGCTTGAGGTGGGGATCACCGGCAAAGCGGGACAGCAACTTGGCCTCGGCCTTGGCATCCAGGTGTAGGTCCAGATCCAGGCTGTAAACCATGGCAATGGCTTGGCGTTTGCGGGCATCCACACTGCGCTTCACCAGCCGATGGCCCTTGAGCTGGGCGGGAGAGAGCCGCAGCCTTTGGCACACCGCAAGCACCAAATCGGCCTCGCTGTGATCGAGGGGCAATTTCAGCTCACTTAGCCGCAGCACCTGCGAATCTCCTGATAGTTGGGCGCCGCGTTTTATTTCAGCAGCCCGCAGCCCCCACGATGGCCTGTCAGGGTGGCGGCACCATTACGGGGCTTTGCATGTCGATCACCCATTGCCCCCTCTGCATTGGCTTGGCGGTGCTCAGCGCCGTGCGCTCCATGGGCCATGCCGTGATGGTCTGGCAGTTTCGATCGCAGCCACAGCCAGCCGGGTGGCCAGCAGTGAATCTGGGTTGAGGCTGATCGAATCAATGCCCTCCTCGACCAGAAAGGTCACGAAGGTTGGATCATCACTGGGGGCCTGTCCGCAGATGCCGATCTTGCGGCCGCAGCGTTTGGCCGTACGAATCGCCATCCGAACCAGGGCCATCACGCTGGGATCGGATTCATCAAACAGGGGGGCCACCAAAGCCGAATCGCGGTCGACCCCCAAGGTCAGCTGGGTGAGGTCGTTGGAGCCAATCGAAAATCCGTCGAAGCGTTTGGCAAAGGCCTCGGCCGCTAGGACGTTGCTTGGCAGCTCCGCCATGACGTACACCTCCAAACCATTCTCACCCCGCACCAAACCCTCCTCCGCCATGGCCGCGAGCACCTGATCACCCTCCTGGGGCGTTCGGCAAAAGGGCACCATCGGGATCGCATTCACCAAGCCCATCACCTCCCGCACCCGCTTGAGGGCCTGGCACTCAAGGCCAAAAGCCGGGCGAAAAGCCTCTGAGCAGTAGCGGGAGGCCCCCCGCCAACCCAGCATGGGATTGGCTTCCACCGGTTCGAAACTGGCTCCGCCCAGCAACTGGGCGTATTCATTGCTCTTGAAATCGGAAAATCGCAGGATCACCGGTTTTGGATAAAAAGCCGCAGCGATGCGGGCCATGCCCTGGCTCAAGCGATCGACGTAGTACTCACTGGGCGGCTCGTAGCCCCGGGTGAGCGCGGCGATCTGCTGGCGATGGCCTTGATCCCGGACCCGGTCAGGCTCCAGCAGGGCCAGGGGGTGGATGCGGATCTGGTTAGCAATGATGAATTCAAGGCGCGCCAATCCCACCCCATCGCAGGGGATCGCGGCCAGCTTGAAGGCCTCGTCGGGGTTGCCCAGGTTGATCAGGATCTGGGTGCGGGTTGCAGGCAGATCCTCGATGGCCTGCTCCTCCATCCGGTAGGGCACATGGCCCGGATACACCCGGCCCTCCTCGCCTTCGCAGCAGCTCAGCGTGACGATTTGCCCGTCCCGAATGCGGCTGGTGCCATCGCCTGTCCCCACCACCGCGGTGATGCCCATTTCGCGGGCAATGATCGCCGCATGGCAGGTCCTGCCGCCCTGGTCGGTGATCACCCCACGGGCCTTTTTGAGGATGGGCTCCCAATCGGGGTCCGTGCGACTTGTCACCAGCACATCCCCCTGCTCGAAGCGCTGGATTTCGGAGGGATCGCCGATCACCCGGGCCCGGCCATGGCTTGCCGAGGTGCCAACCGCACTGCCGCAGACCAACGGTGGCGCCTGGTGGGGATCCAGCCGCCACGTTTGCAATAGGGCTTGGCCGCGCTGGGATTGCACCGTTTCAGGCCTGGCCTGAAGGATGAACAGCTCGCCGCTGATGCCATCTTTGGCCCATTCCAGGTCCATTGGCGTTTGGGTGCCCCGCTTGGCGCTGTAGTGACGCTCCACCAGCACCGCCCAACGGGCGAGCTGGAGAGCCTCCTGATCGCTGAGCGCATAGCGCTCCTGATCGGGTATGGGCACCACCTCATTGCGCACCGGATGGCCCGCCTCGGCCTCCGCGCTGCCTGATGGGGTGAGCACCATGCGCAGGTTTTTACTGCCAAGCCGTTTGCCCACGATTGGGGCAAAGCCGAGCTCCAAGGTGGGTTTATGAATCAGGACTTCGTCGGGATTCACAACCCCCTGCACCACGTTTTCCCCCAACCCATAGGCGGCCGTTAGCAAGACAGCGTCGTGAAATCCGGTTTCGGTATCGATGCTGAACATCACCCCGGAGCAGGCCAAATCCGAACGCACCATCCGTTGCACGCCGATCGAAAGGGCCACCTCGAGATGGTCGTAACCGTGCTGCTGCCGGTAGACGATCGCCCGGTCGGTGAAGAGGGAGGCGTAGCAGCGGCGACAGGCCTCCAACAGGGCCCGATCACCCTGGATATTCAGGAAGGATTCTTGCTGCCCGGCAAAACTGGCCTCCGGCAAATCCTCGGCGGTGGCACTGGAGCGCACCGCCACCGCCGGGACCCCCAAAGCTGCGTAAGCAGCCAGGATCGCCTGCTCCAACTCTGGCGGCAAGGCCGCCTGGAGCACCAGGCGGCGGGCCCCAAGGCCAGCGGCCTGCAGGGCCTGAAGATCGCGGGTATCCAGCTGGCCCAACAGCCCCTTGAGGGGCTCCACCAAGTGGTTGGCCGTTAAGAGATTGCGGTAGGCAAGGGCTGTGGTGGCGAAGCCACCCGGTACCTGCACCCCCTCCCTGCTGAGTTCCCGGATCATTTCGCCCAGGGAGGCGTTTTTGCCGCCCACCTGGGCCACGGCCCCAATCCCCACCTGGGCCAAGGGCACCACCAGGGCAGCATCCCCCTGGCTCTGCTGCGCCATCACCTGCGTGGCCATGCCCCTCTAAGCATCTCCATCACTGTGATGGGCAAAGACGGCCTTGACGGCCTCTGTGCCCGGCTCACTGTTGCTTCTGCTTTTTGGGTGGCACAGTGGGGACTACCGCGTTTGCACACACTTCGTGTCTCGCTCCTTTCTAGCCCTATCGGCTGCTGTTCTCAGCGCGCTCACCCTCCAGGTTGCCCCTGCCCTGGCCCAGCCAGCTCCCAGTGCACCCCCGGCCGGCCCGGCAAGCGTGGACACCATGAACGACCTGACCCTCGCTGCAGCCGTGAATGTCTGCAACCTGGCGGTCGAGCAAAAAGTGCCCGTTCAGGCCGCCACCATCGCCGGCGCCCAGAGCATTGCCTATGTGGTGACAGCCAAATACGGAAGTCAGATTGCTGGCAGCGGGAAGCTGGAGGTGGGCCAAATTGTCAACGGTTCGATCGTCCAGATCGTGGCCCGGGTCAAGGAGGGCTGTTATCCCAAGATCACTGCTGCAGACCAAAAATTTGTGGATTCAGTGATCGCCGATTTCACCAAGCAGCTCAAGGCCCAAGAGGGCAAAAAATAGGCCTTCTGCCCAGCTATGACGGGGAGCTTACAGCCACCGCTGTTTCAAGCTCCTTCGCCAGACTCCCTTTGCTTCTCAGCGCTGAGGGTGTCGTCCCTCAGCTTCTCAACAGTCAACTTGTCGCCATCGCGTTGGTCTGGGGAATCGTTTTGTTCAGGCAGCAGTTGGGCCAAGAGCCCCCCTCCAACCAAGACCCCTCCGAGAACAAGGGCCAGGCCTTTGTTACTTGCTGCAGCAGCATCACCCCAGGCCGCAGCCGCCAAAAAGGCACCACCCAAAAGCACAGACGGCACCAGCACGATGCCCTTGGCCGTGCGGTTCAAGCTCATGACACCTTGGGCCCTGGGACTGCTGGAGCTGGGGCAGCTTGAACTGGGACAGCCTGGGGACAGCTCGACGCAGCAAGCCCCGCCGCCACCAAGCCACTGGCCAAATCCTGGGAATCCCCAAGTTTTTGAACCTTGGCCATCAGCACGCCATTGTCCTGGCCCATGGGGCGGAGATTGACCCGACTGCGGCGCGGTAATTCGTGTCTCAACCAGTCGATCGAGGCTTGCTCCTGGGCCTGATCGACGCTGATGCAGGCCAGTTCCACGGTGTAGTTGCGATTGCCATCGCCCACCTGGAGCACGGTTGCACTGCGCACCTGGAGCACTTCAGCCGCAGCGGCAGGCGCCGGACTCCATAACAACGCAGTCACCAAGGGGGCGAGCAGCAGCCCCACCATGGTCAACAGGGCCCGAGCCAGCCGACTCAAAGTTTTGCGCCGCAGCTCGGGCAGAAGAGATGGGCGCTGGCGGTGCTACTGCCACAGGCGTTGCACTGGCGGCTGGTGTCGATGGCCAGCTCGGGATGGCTCGGCAAGCCCACCATCTGGGCATTGCTCGCGCCGGGAGGAACCATCGGATAGCAATTTTCGTTGCGACGCACCTTCACATCGATGAAGACCGGCCCTGGATGGTTAAGGGCTTCGGTGAGCTGGTCGTGGAGAGTGGCGCGATCGGTAATGGCAATCCCTTTGACCCCGAAGGCTTCGGCCAAGGCAGGGAAATTGGGCATGCCACCGGTCATTTCAGAGGCGGTATAGCGCTCTTCGTAGAAGCTTTCCTGCCACTGGCGCACCATGCCCTGCCAGCCGTTGTTGATCACCACCACCTTCACTGGCAGGTTGTACTGGCTGAGGGTGCCCAGCTCCTGAATGTTCATCAGGATGCTGGCGTCGCCCGCCACGCAGATCACCTGCTCGTCGGGGAAGGCCGTTTGGGCCCCCATGGCCGCTGGCATGCCAAAGCCCATGGTGCCCAGGCCTGCACTGCTAATCCAGCGCCGCGGGCCATTGTGCAAGAACTGGGCGGCCCACATTTGATGCTGGCCCACATCGGTTGTGTAGAAGGCGTTGGGTGCAAGCTCCTGCAAGGCCACAACCACCTCCTGGGGGGCGATGTCCCCTTCAGGGGCCGGCACCACCAGGGGGTAGTGGCGCTTCCAGGTGTCGATCCGCTCGAGCCAAGCTTCCGTGCGCCCCTCGGAGCATTGCCCGGTAGAGGCGGCCAGGAGGGCCGAAAGGGCAGCCTTCACATCGGCCACCACCGGCACATCGGGCAGACGGGTCTTGCCCATTTCCGCCGCATCAATATCGATATGGATCACCTGGGCCCGGGGGGCAAAGCCATCCAGCCGGCCGGTGACGCGGTCGTCAAAGCGGGCACCCACCGCAATCAACAGATCGCATTCGGTTACGGCGAAGTTGGCATAGGCCGTGCCGTGCATGCCGAGCATCCCCAAGGCGAGGGGCTGCTTCTCATCGAAGGCACCCTTGCCCATCAAGGTGGTGGTGACCGGCAAGCGGAAGCGTTCCGCCAACTGGGCCACTTCCGGGTGGGCTCCACTGCTGATGGCGCCGCCACCCACATAAAGCAAGGGACGGCGGGCCTGGCCAATCAGCCCAAGGGCCGCCGCAATCGCGCTGGGCTGGGGGGCTGGCGGAAGCTTGAAGCCGGCGGGAATTGCTGTCCCAGGAGCAACGGGCACATAGCTGAATTCTTCGGCGCCCACGTCCTTGGGTACATCGATCAACACCGGACCCGGCCGGCCGCTGGCGGCAATCAGAAAGGCTTCAGCCACGACCCGACCGATATCGGCAGGATCACGCACCACCCAGGAGTGCTTCACGATCGGCAGGGTGATGCCAAAAATGTCGGTTTCCTGGAAGGCATCCGTACCAATCGAGGCCCGGGGCACCTGACCGGTGATCACCACCATTGGCACCGAATCCATCTGGGCCGTGGCGATACCCGTCACCAAATTGGTGGCTCCAGGACCGGAGGTTCCAAAACACACCCCCACCTTGCCGGTGGCTCGGGCATAGGCGTCGGCCGCATGGGTCCCGCCCTGCTCGTGCCGCACCAGGATGTGCTTCAACCAGCCCCGGGATTCCGCCTTGTGGAGCTCGTCGTAGATGGGCAGGATCGCGCCACCGGGATAGCCAAAGATGTGCTTCACCCCATGCAGACGCAGGGCATCCATCAGGGCGTAGCCCCCCTTGACCCGCATGGGGGCGGCGCTACTGAAGGTGGCTGGCGCGGACTGGGCCGCAGGAGTGATGGGCGTAAGCGTCACGGCTGCTGCGGGCCAAGCAATCTGGCCATTCTCTAACGACGTCAACCCTAGGTGCCAGAGAGGCTTTTGGAGCTAGGGCCTGGCGGCCGCCCCGCGGCTGCGGGCCATGGCCCGCAGGATCAGGGCCGGATCCAGCCATTGGCCGCCGTAGCGCATCCCCCAATGCAGGTGGGGACCCGTGGTGCGACCACTCATCCCCACCCGGGCAATCACCTGGCCGGTCCGCACCCGTTGGCCTGGCTGGAGCTGAAGCCCACCGCTGCGATAAATCCCATCGGCCCCGCTGCCCAGCAAATGGCAATAGATGTGCTCATAGGGGCCCGATTGGATGACGAGTCCCACCCCACAGCGCCCGTCGTGGATCACCTCTTTGACGGTGCCGCCCCACCAATTGCGGATGGGTGAACCGAGGGGAGCCGCAATATCCAGGCCGTAATGGGGCTCGATGGCCCCCCAGGGGCCCGTGCGACCCCCAAAGGAGCTTGTGTAACCAGAGAAGCCCGTCACCGGGAAAACCCCTAGGCGCCAGGGGTTTTGGACTCGCCTGGCCTGGCCCATGGGCTGGGCGAACCCCGATGCCCCGATCCCTGAGACAAACAGGGCCGCCCCAGCCGCGACAATTCTCTGGAAGACAGGCCTAGAGCAGCCCGAGGGCATGGAGCGGACCTCGCCCGCTGAGCAGCTCCAGCAGGAACGCCGAGAAACCCACCATGGCCAAGCGGCCATTCCACACTTCGGAACTGTTGTTCCAACCCCAAGCCCATTTGTCCTGGGGATAGAGCTTCACCTTGGTGGGCAGCTCGGCCGCCTGGTCGAGGTTGACCTCAGGGCCTGCCATCGCCCGTTGCACCAGATCGGCCAGGCCGGAGATAAAAGCTGGATTGATATCCAAGGCGGGCACCCGCCGGAAATGGGTGATTCCAGCTTCGTGGGCCAGCTCGCGGTATTCGATATCGATTTCCTCGAGGGTTTCGATGTGCTCGCTCACAAAGCTGATCGGTACCACCACCAATTCCTTCACCCCCTCACCGCCCAGTTCCGCCAGGGCCTCTTCGGTGTAGGGCTTGAGCCACTCAACCGGCCCCACGCGGCTTTGGTACGCCAAGGTTGAGGGATTGGGGTGGCCCACCAGTTCGCCCAGGCGCTGCATGATCAACTCACTGCAGGCTTGGATTTCGCGCTGGTAGGGATCGCCAGCCTCCTCCACATAGCTCTTCGGTACGCCATGGGCACTGAAGAAGATGTGGGCTGATCCGGGATCTTCACAACCGCGAATTTGCTCCGCAATCAACCCCGCCATGGCATTGATGTAGCCAGGGTCGTCGTAGTAGCTCCGGATGCAGCGGATGGGGAGCTGGGAAAACTTGGGATCGGCCTGGCGCAGGCGCTTCAGCTCTCGAAAGCTGGAACCACTGGTACTGATTGAGAAGTGGGGATAGAGGGGTAAGACCACCACCTCTTCAACATCGTCGGCCTTGATGTCTGCAACGGCGGATTCCGTGAAGGGATGCCAATACCGCATGGCCACATAGCTGGTGGCATCCACGCCCCGACTGCGCAGCTCGCTTTGCAGTTCGCGGGCCTGTTGTTCCGTAATCCGCCGCAGGGGGGAGCCCCCGCCGATCGAGCGATAGGCCTCCTTGGATTTACCGCTCCGCAGGGTGCTGATCAACCAGGCCAAGGGTTTCTGCAGGGCCGGGTTGGGTAGCCGAATGATTTCCGGATCGGAAAACAGGTTGTAGAGGAACGGACCAACGTCCTGGATCCGCTCGGGTCCCCCGAGGTTCAGCAGCAGCACGCCAACTTTGGCCATGCCAGGTTCCAAACGGCGCAATGGGTGAGAGCGTAACGCTGCCGGCCCGGCCCTAGCGCAACAGGGGGGCCATCGATAAGGTCTGGACGGGACTGGAGCGGGCCGGAAGGTGAGCCAGCTAGTTGCAAACACCCCGCCCATGGGCACGCCGATCGACGCTGTCCTGGCCGAACAAAACGCCCTTTTAAGTGCGGCGGGCATTGGTTTGCGGTTCGAGAAACGGGGCGAACGGCTGGGCCTGCGGGGCCCCCTCCCATGCCGCCAGGGCCGGGCTGCCCACCCGGTTCAGCGGATCAGCTTGGGATTACCAGCCACAACCGATGGCCTGGAGCAGGCCAAAGCCCAACTCAAGGACGTTCTCCGCCAACTCCAACAGCAACGGTTTGATTGGTCGTTCTGGGCCCGCCAGGGCAAGCCTGGAACCCAGCAGCTGCTCGAGACCACCGGCCCCCGCCCCCAGGAAGGGGCTGGGTTCGACCTTGTGATTCAGGACTTCGAGGAGGCCTTTTTCAGGGACCCCCGCCGGCGCCGCAATCCTTCAGGGGCGAAAACCACCTGGACCAGCGCCTATCGCCCCTACCTGCGCCGCATGGCGGCCGTGGCAGGGGAATCGGTCCTGGCCCCCGATCGCCGACTGTTTGAGCAGGTTCTGGAGAGCTACGAGCCCACCAGCCGCAGCCGGCAGCAATGCGGCACCGCCCTCGCTGCCCTGGCCCGCCACCGCGCCATTGCCCTTCCAGAGGATTGGTCGGAACGGGCGGCTGGTTACGGCTTGCATGCCGCCCAATTCCGTCGCCTGCCCAGCGATAGCCAAATTGTGGACAGCATCGAACGGGTGCCCAACCCCTCTTGGCGCCTTGCCTATGGGCTGATGGCCACCTATGGACTGCGCAATCACGAAGTCTTCTTCTGCGACCTCTCGGCCCTCGCCCCGGGCGGCGATCGGGTGATTCGCGTGCTTCCCACCAGCAAAACCGGCGAGCACCAGGTGTGGCCGTTCCAGCCGGATTGGGTGGAGCGCTTTGGCCTCGAGCAATTGGGCGAGGCTCCCCAGTTGTTGCCCCAGGTGAGCACGGATCTGCGGCGCACCACCCTGCAGCAGGTGGGCCGGCGGGTGGCCGAGCAATTCCACCGCTATGGCCTCTGCCACACCCCCTACGACCTGCGCCATGCCTGGGCGGTCCGAACCATTCACATCGGCCTGCCCGACACGGTTTCAGCGCGGATGATGGGCCACTCGGTGGCGATTCACACCCGCACCTACCACCACTGGATTACCCGGCGCGATCAACAGCAGGCTGTCGATACGGCCCTGGCCCGCCTGGCCCATACAAAAGCCACCTGAGCCCCAGCCCCGGGCTGAACCGCCAGAGTGGCCCCCAAGATCCTTCCCCATGCCCCCCTTGCCTGACATCACCTCCCCCGGGATCACCCCGGGCGATCTGTTGGCCGCCGACCACGCCGCCCAGGTCCTTGGTCCTGGTGGGGATTTGGCCCCGGAAACCAATCAAGATGGCTACAGGCGACGCATGGCCCGCCGCAAGGAGGTCCAACAACAGCGCGTCGGCGAGCGGAACCTGGAAAAGGGCCTGGTGATGGTCTTCACCGGTGATGGCAAGGGCAAAACCACCGCCGCCCTGGGCCTGGTGCTGCGCACCCTGGGCCATGGCGACCAGGTGGCCGTGGTCCAGTTCATCAAGGGGGGCTGGCAGCCCGGGGAGGCCAAGGCCCTGGCCCTCTTCGGCGAAGCCCTGCACTGGCATGCCCTGGGCGAAGGCTTCACCTGGGAAACCCAGGACCGGGATCGGGATCGGGAGTTGGTCCAGCAGGCCTGGCAGACATCGCTCACCTACTTGGCCGATCCAGGGCGCAAGTTGGTGGTGCTCGATGAGGTCAATGTGGCCCTGAAGCTGGGCTATCTCGCCGTGGAGCAGGTGATCGAAGGCCTCTCCCTCAGGCCCGAGCTAACCCACGTGGCCCTCACGGGCCGGGGGGCACCAGCGGCCTTGGTGGAGCGGGCTGACCTGGTGACGGAGATGAAACTGGTGCGCCATCCCTTCCGGGAGCAGGGAGTCAAGGCCCAACGGGGCATTGAGTTTTAAGGGGCGGTTGTGACTGCGGTAACGGTTTGGCAGGCAGGCCGCAGGGCCGTTGCTACGGTCAAGCAAATAACCAGGTTCAATGGGTTACAAGCGCGTGCTCCTCAAACTCAGCGGCGAGGCGCTGATGGGCGAGCAGGGCTATGGGATTGATCCAGCGATTGTTCAATCCATTGCCAAGGACGTCGCCGGCGTGGTGGCCAAAGGGACCCAATTGGCCATCGTGGTGGGCGGCGGCAATATCTTTCGCGGCCTCAAGGGATCGGCCGCCGGCATGGACCGCGCCACCGCCGACTACGTGGGCATGCTCGCCACGGTGATGAATGCCATCACCCTCCAGGACGGCCTCGAGCAAGCCGGTGTTCCAACCCGGGTTCAGAGCGCCATCTCCATGCAGGAAGTGGCCGAGCCCTACATCCGCCGCAAAGCCATTCGCCACATGGAGAAGGGCCGGGTTGTGATCTTTGGTGCCGGCACGGGCAACCCCTTTTTCACCACCGACACCACAGCTGCCCTGCGGGCGGCAGAGATCGGGGCCGATGTGGTCTTCAAGGCCACCAAGGTGGATGGTGTCTACAACAAGGACCCCAACAAATATCCCGATGCCGTTCGCTTCGAAAGCCTCTCCTTCCTTGAGGTGCTGAGTGGCGAGCTGGAGGTCATGGACAGCACCGCCATTGCCCTCTGCAAGGACAACTCGATTCCGATCGTGGTGTTTGATCTGTTTGGTCCCGGCAATATCGGCCGGGCCGTTTCGGGTGAGCCCATCGGCACCCGCATCCAACCTTCCTGAACGAGAGCCGAGAATCGCCATGGATTTGGACGCCAGTATGAGTAAGTCGCTGGAATCAACCCAGCGCACTTTCAACACAATCCGCACCGGCCGGGCGAACCCTTCCCTGCTGGACAAGGTCAGCGTGGAGTACTACGGCGCAGACACCCCCTTGAAGTCGCTCGCGACCATCTCCACCCCCGACGCCCAAACGATCCAGATCCAGCCCTTTGATGGCAGCTCCATGGGCTTGATCGAGAAGGCCATCTCCTTGAGTGATTTAGGGCTCACCCCCAACAACGACGGCAAGGTGATTCGGATCAATATCCCCCCCCTCACCGAGGAACGCCGAAAAGAATTCTGCAAACTGGCCGCGAAATATGCGGAAGAGGGCAAGGTGGCCCTGCGTAATGTGCGGCGCGACGCCATCGATCGCATCAAAAAGCAAGAAAAGGATGGCGATCTCTCGGAGGATCAAAGCCGTGATGAACAGGAGAAGGTCCAAAAGGTGACCGACAAGTTCATTACCCAGCTCGAAAAACTGTTGGCCGAAAAAGAAAAAGACATCCTCAAGGTTTGAGCCAGCCCTTAGAACCGCACGCCCCGTCCTGGGATGTGGTCGTTGTTGGCGGCGGGGCTGCCGGCGCAGCTGCCGCCTTCCACCTCGCCAAGGGCGGACGCTCGGTGGTGGTGCTCGAACAGCAGCGCTTGCCCCGCAGCAAACCCTGTGGTGGCGGCATGGCCGCATCGGTGCAGCGGCTTTTTCCCTTCGATCTGAGTCCTGCCGTTGACTCGGTGATCGAACAGGTGCGCTTCAGCTGGTGCCTGGCGGATCCGGTTACGGCGGTCCTGCCGGGGGATGCCCCCTTTTGGATCGTTCGCCGCACCGTGCTCGATGCCTACCTAATCGAGCACGCCAAGGCTGCGGGTGCCACCGTTGTCGAAGCCACCACGGTGGTAACTGCCGCCCGCGATGGCGACCATTGGCTCGTTCGAAGCGAAGCCGGCGACTACCGCAGCCGGGCTGTGGTAATCGCCGATGGATCGGGCTCCCAGTTGGCAGCACAGCTGGGGCTGGGGCCCGCGAAACCCCGGTTTGCCTCCACCGTGTCGGTGGATCTGGAGGGCCCGGTGGCCGAAAAACACACGGCCTACTTTGAATTTGGCTTGGTCCGCCATGGCTTTTGCTGGGCCTTCCCGAGGGAAGGGGGCTATAGCATTGGGGTGGGCACCTTTATTGGCCGCGAGGCCGCCGATAGCGATGCGGTGCTCTCCCAACTGCTCCCCAGCCTTGGCT
>Ga0310081_100008_pt1 | contig 43784 bp, 47 predicted proteins | sample LakEriER3TotalB7_FD_194448 | JGI IMG/M metagenome (GOLD analysis project Ga0310081, IMG submission 194448) | Enriched freshwater cyanobacterial communities from Lake Erie, Ohio, United States - ER36.Total.B7 | ecosystem: Environmental > Aquatic > Freshwater > Lake | place: USA: Ohio | collected... | reverse complement strand
GCAGCTCGAGCAGCTCCAGCAGCCGCGGCAGATCGCCGGCGCTGAGTTCCGGGAAGGCCAGCCCCAGGCCGCCGTTGATCTGCAAATCCACCCCCCCTGGACTGAGCCAATCCCCCTGCCAGTCGATCCCGGCGGCAGCCCCCCCTGGGGCAATGGGCTCGATGGCCTCAATTTGGTTGGAGTGATCCAGGCCCACCCGCCAGCGTTGCTGGGCCCCATGGCTGCAGCTTTTGGCCTGGGGCAGACGAACGTTGGTCAGCCAGCGCATGGGCAAGACGGGAGAGGATGGAATTCTCGCCGCCATCGCCACCGCTGACGCCCATGCCTGCCGCTTCCGGATCTGCATCGGCCCTTGGCACCCCAGCCCCTCTGGTGGCGGTGATCATGGGCAGTGATTCCGACCTCCCCACCATGCAGCCTGCGGTGCAGATGCTGGAACGCTTTGGCGTGGCTGCGGAGGTTCGGGTGCTTTCGGCCCATCGCACCCCCTTGGAGATGGTTGACTTTGCCCAGCAGGCCTCTGCCCGGGGCTTGAAAGTGGTGATTGCTGGCGCCGGCGGCGCCGCCCATCTGCCGGGGATGGTGGCCTCGCTGACCACCCTGCCTGTGATTGGGGTGCCCGTGCAGACCCGGGCCCTTTCAGGGGTGGATTCCTTGCATTCGATTGTGCAGATGCCCGCCGGTATTCCCGTGGCCACCGTGGCCATCGGCAATGGGGCCAATGCGGGCCTGCTGGCCGTTCAAATCCTGGCGCTTGGGAATCCTGGCTTGGCCACAGCGCTGGAGGCCTACCGGGCCGAGCTCCACGGGCAGGTCCGCGCCAAGGATCAACGCCTGCAGGCCCTTGGCGGCCAGGCCTATCTCGAGCAGATGGGCTGATGTTGGAACGGCTGGTGTTACCTCCCTGGCTCAAGGCGGGCCTGGCCCTGCCCCTGTTGGTGCTCAACCTGTGGGTGCTGCGCCAATTGCTCTTGCCCTTGGCACCGTTCCCGGCGTTGTTTGTGGGCGCGGCGCTGATTGCTTTTTTGTTGGATATTCCCAGCCGCTGGTTGATGACCAGGGGGCTCCCCCGCCTGTTGGCCTATGGCTTAGTGCTGGGGGCGAGCCTGGGTCTGATCTCCCTGGCGGGCGTTTGGTTGGTGCCGCGCCTGGTGGAACAGCTTGGGGAACTGATCAATGCCTTGCCCAGTTGGCTGGCCGATGGGGAATCCCTGCTGGGGCGTTTGCAGGACTGGGCCCTGTCCCGGGGCTTGCCCACGGATTTCGGTGACATCAGCAATGAGCTGCTCAAGCGCACGAGCCAGCTGGCCAGCCAGCTCAGCCAAAGGCTGTTGGGCCTTTTGGGGGCCACCTTGGGCCTCACCGTGAACACGGTGATCGTGCTGGTGCTGGCGGTGTTTTTGCTCTTGGGCGGCGAGCCCATCGCCGCCGGGCTGATCCAATGGCTCTCGCCTGGGGTGCGCGCGTTAGTGGCGAGCACCTTGAACCGCACCTTTCGGGGCTATTTCGCCGGCCAGGTTCTCCTGGCGGGCATCCTCAGCGGGGCCCAGATCGTGGTGTTCACCCTGCTGGCCATTCCCTATGGGGTGCTGTTTGCGGTGGCCATTGGCTTCACCACCCTGATTCCCTATGCCAGTGCCGTCACGATCGTGGTGGTGAGTGCCCTGTTGGCCCTCGATGACCCCAGCACCGGCATCGAAGTGCTCGTGGCGGCGATTTCGGTGGGCCAGGTGGTGGATCAGGTGATCCAGCCCCGGTTGATGGGCAGCATCGTGGGCCTCCAGCCGGCCTGGCTGTTGATCAGCCTGCCGCTAGGGGCCAGGCTTGGCAGCCTGCTGGGCTTGGGAGATCTGCTCGGATTGCTGTTGGCGGTGCCGGTGGCCAGCTGCGCCAAAACCTTCCTGGATGCCTGGGGCGCCCAGCTGCGCTTGGGCGACCAACTGGGCCGCCCCAACCCCGAAAGCTCAAGCGGCCATTAGGCCTTTGCCCTCCAGGTGGCCGATCACCTGGGCCACGCAGGCCTCCAGGCTCTGGCTCCCGGTATCAACCTTGAGTTCCGGGTTCTCGGGGGCCTCGTAGGGGCTGGAGATGCCGGTGAAATCCTTGATGACTCCAGAGCGGGCTTTGGCGTAGAGGCCCTTGGTGTCGCGTTCTTCACACACGCCGAGGTCCGCGGCGCAGTGGATTTCGATGAAGTCGCCGGCGTCCACCAGGGCCCTGGCCTTGTCGCGGTCGGCCTTAAACGGCGACACAAACGCCGTGAGCACCACGATGCCCGCATCGAGGAACAGCTTGCTCACTTCGCCAATGCGGCGGATGTTTTCTTCCCGGTCGGCATCGGAGAAGCCCAGGTCTTTGCAGAGGCCGTGGCGGATGTTGTCGCCATCCAGCACGTAGCAGGCCAGGCCCCGCTCAAACAGGGCCCCATTGACCGCGTTGGCCAGGGTGCTTTTGCCCGCACCCGATAGGCCGGTGAACCACAGGATCGCGCTGCGGTGCCCCCGTTGCTGGGCCCTGGTTGGCCGATCCACCGAGGCGGCATGCCAGGCGATGTTGGTGGATTGGCCCACCGTGGTGGTTGGGGGGGTGGCGCTCATGACGGACAACGGCTGCCGCTGGGGGGATGGAATTGCTTGCCATTCTCCCCGCCAGCTCCCAGCCCCTAGCCGCCGGCTTGCTTGGGCCGGTAGCCCGCCTTCTCCAGGGCCTCCAAGGCGGGAGCCACCTGGTCGCCCTGCAGCTCAATCACCCCGTCTTTGAGGGTGCCGCCGGTGCCCGCCGCGGCCTTGAGTTGTTTGAGCAGGGCCTTGGCTTCGGCATCACTGCACACCAGGCCGGTAATGGCGGTTACCAATTTGCCGCCCTTGCCGGCCTTGGTGCGCTGCACCCGAACCCGCTGTTGGGCCTTGGTTTGGGGCTCGGCTGCTGGGCCGCTGGGCCTCTGCAGGCTGGCGCTCGAACTGGCCATTGCCCCGAATTCCTGCCAGCCACCCTTGGGCATTGCCTTGGTTGGAGATCTCAAGTTCTTACCCTGGCATCAACCAAGCCGCAGCGCCGCCGGTGACCAGCACGATTCCTTCCAACTCTGCGGCACTCGATCCGTTGGCCCTGGATCCTTCAACCCTGCAGCCTTCGGCGCGCCCCTCAAGGGCCGGCCGCTTTGGCCAGTTTGGGGGCCAGTACGTGCCGGAAACCCTGATGCCGGCCCTGGCGGAGCTCGAGGTGGCGGCAGCGGAGGCTTGGCAGGATCCGGCCTTCACCGACCGCCTCAACCACCTGCTTCGCAACTATGTGGGCCGGCCTACCCCCCTTTACGAAGCCGAGCGGCTCACCGCCCATTACGCCCGGCCCGAGGGCGGACCCCGCATTTGGCTGAAGCGTGAGGACCTCAACCACACCGGTGCCCACAAGATCAACAACGCCCTCGGCCAGGCCCTGTTGGCCCTGCGCATGGGCAAAAAGCGGATCATTGCCGAAACCGGCGCTGGCCAGCACGGAGTGGCCACGGCCACCGTGTGCGCCCGCTTCGGTCTGGACTGCGTGATCTACATGGGCGCAGAAGACATGCGCCGCCAGGCCCTCAACGTCTTTCGGATGCGTTTGCTCGGAGCCTCGGTGCAGCCGGTGACGGCCGGCAGCGCCACCCTCAAGGACGCCACCAGTGAGGCCATTCGCGATTGGGTGACCAACGTGGAAAGCACCCACTACATCCTGGGCTCCGTGGCCGGCCCCCATCCCTACCCGATGCTGGTGCGGGATTTTCACGCCGTGATTGGCGAGGAAGCCAAACGCCAGTGTGCGGAGTCTTTTGGGCGCTTGCCCGATGTGCTGGTGGCCTGTGTGGGCGGCGGCTCCAATGCGATGGGGCTGTTTCACCCGTTTGTGCAAGACACCTCGGTGCGGCTGTTGGGCGTGGAAGCCGCGGGAGAGGGCGTGGCCTCGGGACGCCATGCCGCCACCATCACCGAAGGCCGGGTGGGGGTGCTCCATGGCGCCATGAGCCTGCTCTTGCAAGACAGCGAGGGCCAGGTGCAAGAGGCCCATTCGATCAGTGCAGGCCTGGATTACCCGGGCGTTGGCCCTGAGCACAGCTATCTGCGTGAGATCGGCCGGGCTGAGTACGTGGCTGTCACCGACCAGCAGGCCCTGGATGCCCTGCGCTTGGTGAGTGAGCTCGAAGGCATTATTCCTGCCCTGGAGACAGCCCACGCCTTTGCCGCCCTCGACAGTCTCTGCCCCACCCTTGCTCCCGGCACGGAGCTGGTGCTCAACCTCTCGGGCCGCGGCGATAAGGATGTGAACACCGTGGCCGATCGCCTGGGCAGTGCCCTCTAGGGGTGTTGGGGCTCCCTAGGCCTGGTGCTGGTTAGGCCAACAGCCGTTCCAGCACCCCCGCCACCGAGCGCACGGCCGCATGGGCCGTCGCGTAGGCCATCCGCATCGGGCCGATGAGGGCCACCTGGCCGCGGCCCCCATCACCGGTGCGGTAGTCGGCTTGCACCACGGAGCAGTCCCGGAGGGCTGCGTGGGGATGCTCGGCCCCAATCCAGATGCCGCCCTGTTGCAGCACCTGCTGGGGGGCGTCTTCCACCAGTTCCACCAGGGGGCGCAGGGTGGCCGTTTGGCTGAATTCCGGTTGACCCAGCAGGCCGGCCAGGCCCGTGGCGACGGCGCCTCCACCGGCGGCCAGGCCTGCATCTTGGTGACTCTGCAGGGCCTGGCGCACCAACCTGCCGCTGCGGTTGAGCTGGGGGGGCAGGGCGTTCCAATCAATTTGGCCGCCCTGCCCCAGTTGCAGTTGGTTGCCGGCCCAGCGCTCGAGGGCCGGCAATTCGTCGCTGGCTTGGGCGGGTAGCCGCAGATTGAGGCTGGTGGCTGCTGCCGATCCGGCCACCAGGAAGATCAACAGCCGTTCGCCGCTGGGCACCAGGCGCAGGGCGTGCAGATGGGTTTGGGAGCGTTCAGGCCGGGTGATCAGGCTGAGTAACCCGGTGAGATCCGCCAGCCGACGGCTGAGGTGAAGTAGCAGGTCGTCGAGGGCCGCCCATTGCAGGCTCAGACCGGTCAATTCCCGGTCTAGTTGCAGGGCCGCGGCCCCTGGGGCCGGCAGGAGCTGATCCACGTAGAGGCGGTAGCCCTGTTGGCTGGGGATGCGGCCGGCGGAGGCGTGGGGCTGGGTCAGCAGGCCCTTCTGCTCCAGGGCTCCCATGGCGGACCGCACCGTGGCGGGGCTGGCGGGTAGGCCAAAGCGCCGCACCAAGGTTTGGCTTCCCACGGGCTCCATGGTGTCCACGTAATGGCGGACCGCCAGCTGCAGCACATCCCGCTGGCGGTTGGACAGTGGACGGGGAGCGAGGCTCTGCAAGGGGGCGAGGCTCGGGCAGGGGATGGATGGACTCTTGAACTGATCGTAAGGATGCAGCTGCCGCACCAGCGCCGCAGCCCCACCACCTAGTAACGCGGCACGCTGCGGTCCACGTCCACGCTCCAGGCATCAATGCCGCCCTGGACGTTCCACACGCTGCCAAAGCTGTGCTCCTCGATCAGCCAGCAGGCGAAATGCCAGCTGCGCACCCCCGCATGGCACAGCACGGCGATGGGCCGATCCCGGTCCAGTTGGGCGTCGATGCTGGCCATCCACTCGCCCGAGCGGCTGAGGGGGAGATGAACCACGGGGTAGGGCAGCCGGGCCAGTTCCAGTTCCTGGTCTTCCCGCACATCCACCAGCTGGATGGACTCCCCCTGGGCCAGGCGTGCGTTCAGATCCCGGGCGCGGATCGTTTCAGGGGTGGCCATGGCGGGCAAGCGAAGGGGTAAGGGTCAAGATGGGACCCATCCTGCGTTGGGCGCATGAAGGCCCGCCCCTTCCTGGCGGTTGTGCTTGCGGTGGCGTTGTCGCTGCTCAGCCTCGGCATCGGGGGGTGGTGGTTTGTGTTGCAACACTCCCCGCTGCAATTGCAAAACCAGGCCCTGGTGGTGCCGGCCGCCGCTCGGTTTGTGCCGCGACTGACGCCGTTGAGCTTCTACTGGCTGGCCGATCCCGAGCAACCCGTTGTGTACGCCCGGGCGGTGGCCCCGTCGCGTCAGCGCCGCCAGGCGGCCGATACGGTTGCGTTCCTGCGCGATGGAGCCTTTGCTGCCGCGGGCATCGACTACGCCACGGAATTAGCCAGTTGGATTGGTCCAGAAACGAGCCTGGCCCTGGTTTCCGAAGGCCCTGGGGATGCGCCCCAGGGCTGGTTGTTGGCCCTGCGTAGCCGCAATGGCGATGGGGCCCGTCGCTTTTTGCAGCGTTTTTGGCAAACCCGCAGCCTCTCAGGCACCGACCTGCAGATCAGCACCTACCGCGGCATGGGCCTGATCAGCGGCCGCGGTGCCCTTGTGGGGGCTGGTGAGCCCCCTGTGCCCTTGGCGACGGCCCTGATTAACGACGACCTGGTGTTGATTGCCTCGGGCCGATCGGTGTTGCAGCAGGCCCTCGATGTCTCCCAAATCGATGACCTCAACCAGGCGGCAAGCCCCCAGTTCCTCCAGGGATTGCAGCGCCTGGGCCCAGGCTCGGCCCTGCTCACCGCCAGGCCCGAGGCCCTCATCGAATGGCTGGGGCTCCCCGCAGATCGGCTTGTTGCAGGTGGGCTCAAGGATGTGATGGCGTCCCTGCGGCCCGAGCAGCGCACCCTGGCGGCGGAGGCCTGGTTCCAGCTGGCGGAGGGCAGCCTCCCCTGGCGCCCCTTGGCTGATCAAAGCCGCAATGGGGCCCTGTTGGCGGCGGTCCATGGGGAGGCAGACAGCTTGGCCTTGCTGCAAAATCCGGCAGCTTGGCCTGAAGCCCTGCAAGGGCTGCTCCAGGGCGTGTTGGCCGGGGCTGGATCCAGTCCAATTCCGGCGCTGGTGGCGGCGGCCGACGCCGGACCGCTGCTCTGGAGGGACAGCCCGACGGGCTGGTTGATCGGTACGGGGCTGGCCCAGCCAGCACCAGAAGCCTTGGATCCGGCCCTTGCAGCCCAAGGTCTGCTGAGTGCACCTTTGACCGTTGACGGGGGTCCTCCCTTGCGGGTCTGGACCCACCTGGAGGCGGGCCCCAATGCCGCTGCGGCTCCCCCCTTGCAAGCCAGCCTGGAAGCGGCCCGCTCCACGGAAGGCACGATTGCTTGGTGGGGCCAAGACCTGGAGGTTTTGAAGCGGCAACGGGAGTCGCGCCAGGGCCCCAAGCAGCGCCAAGCCCAGCTCGCTGCCCTGGAGATGCCCAAGGCCCCCCTCCAGTGGGCCCTGGGCCCGGCCAAGGCCCAGGAGCTGTTGCAGCGCTGGACCACCTGGCGCCTGCTATCGGGCCTGGCAGGCCAACCCTTGGCCGCCTCCGTCGATGGGTTGGCGGTTGGTTTGGAGAGTGAGGCCAATGGGGTGCACCTCAAGGCGAGGTTGAGTTTTGGTTGAGCTGCTGCTGCTGCGCCACGGCATTGCCGAAGAGCGGTGCCCGGAGCGCGTGGATGGGGAAAGGGCCCTAACCCCCCTTGGCCGCAGCCGCACCAGGGCCGTGGCTGGGCGGCTGGTGCTGCTCGGCCTGGGCTGTGATCAGTTGGTGACGAGCCCCCTGGTGCGCGCCCGCCAAACGGCGGAGATTGCTGTTGCGGAGGGCCTTGCGGCCGAGGGATCACCGTCCTTGTCGTTGCGGGTTGATGCCGCCCTGGCGCCAGGCGGTGATCCCTTGACCCTGGTGGCGGAGTTTCAGCGGGCGGCTTCGGCCCATGCCCGGCTTCAGCGCCTGGCCTTGGTGGGCCATGAGCCGGATTTGGGGGCCTTGGCGGCCCAGCTGATCGGTGCGCCCGAGGGGTCGATTGTTTTGAAAAAGGCTGGTATTGCTTTGCTGCTCCTAGGGCCTGGGTGGGGCCAGCTGAAGCTGCTGATGGCTCCCCGGCAACTTCTCGGCACCTAGTAGCGGCAGTCTGCGCTACGGCACGGGGAAGGCCGCCAGCCCTAGGTTCACTTCCTTGCTCCGCGCCGGGAAGCCCCAAGGCATGGCCAGTTCATCAGTAGGGACGGCAGCTCCCGTGTTTCGCCCTGGTCTGGAGGGGGTTCCGGCGACCCAGTCGGCGATCTGTGATATTGATGGCCTCAAGGGCAAGCTCACCTACCGCGGCTACGAGGTGGGAAGCCTCGCCACCAACAGCAGTTTCCTGGAAACGGCCTACCTGTTGATCTGGGGCGAGTTGCCCACCGCCGATGAGCTGCTGGCCTTTGAAAGTGAGGTGCAAATGCACCGGCGGGTCAGCTTCCGGATCCGCGACATGATGAAGAGCTTTCCTTCGGGGGGGCATCCCATGGATGCCTTGCAGGCCAGTGCCGCATCCCTTGGGTTGTTCTATTCCCGGCGGGCCCTGGATAGCCCCGACTACATCGCGGCGGCGGCGGTACGGCTGATCGCCAAGATCCCCACGATGGTGGCGGCGTTCCAGCTGATTCGCAAAGGCCAGGACCCCATCCAGCCCCGCGACGATCTCGCCTACGCCGCCAACTTTCTGTACATGCTCACGGAACGGGAGCCCGATCCCCTGGCGGCTCGCATCTTTGATGCCTGCCTGATCCTGCACGCCGAGCACAGCCTCAACGCCAGCACCTTCAGTGCCCGGGTCACCGCCAGCACCCTCACCGACCCCTATGCGGTGGTGGCATCAGCCGTGGGAACCCTGGCGGGCCCCCTCCACGGTGGAGCCAACGAAGACGTGCTTGAGATGCTTGAGCAGATCGGCACTGAAGATCAGGTGGAACCCTGGTTGGATCGGGCTATCGCTGAAAAGCGCAAGATCATGGGTTTTGGTCACCGCGAATACAAGGTGAAGGATCCCCGGGCCGTGATCCTGCAAAAGCTGGCCGAAGAGTTGTTTGACCAATTTGGCCACGACCCCCTTTACGACCTGGCAAGAAAGCTGGAAAGCGTTGCAGCGGAAAGGCTGGGGCCGAAGGGTATCTATCCCAATGTCGACTTCTATTCCGGCCTCGTCTACCGCAAGCTGGGCATCCCGGAAGACCTCTTTACCCCCCTCTTTGCCATTGCCCGCACCGCCGGCTGGCTGGCCCACTGGAAGGAGCAGCTCGGGGCCAACCGCATCTACCGACCGACCCAGATCTACACAGGCCACGCCGAAAGGCAGTGGATTCCGCAAGGGGCCCGCTAAGTTGCCCCCATGTGAGCGGCCGTCATGGTGACCAACCCGGCTCTGGCGCAGGTCGCGCAAGTGGGCCTTGATTTGGAGGGCAGTTTTGAGCTGGCCATGCGGAGCCTGGGGCTAAGCCCAGGGGCTGCGCACCTGCTTTGGCTGCCCCTGCCGATAGTGCTCGTGCTTGTGGCAGCAGTGGTTGGCGTGCTGGTCAACGTTTGGCTGGAGCGCAAGATTTCTGCTGCCGTGCAGCAGCGCATAGGCCCGGAGTACGCCGGCGCCTTGGGGGTGCTTCAGCCCTTGGCCGATGGCATGAAGCTGTTGTTCAAGGAAGATGTGATCCCAGCGCGGGCCGATGGCGTGCTGTTCACCCTTGGCCCCGTGTTGGTGCTGGTGCCCGTCATCCTGAGCTGGTTGGTGGTGCCCTTTGGCCAAAACCTGCTGATCAGCAATGTGGGGATCGGCATCTTCCTTTGGATTGCCCTGAGCAGCATCCAGCCGATCGGTTTGCTGATGAGCGGCTACGCCTCCAACAACAAGTACTCCTTGCTGGGTGGCTTGCGGGCTGCGGCCCAGTCGATCAGTTACGAAATTCCTTTGGCCTTGGCGGTTCTCGCCGTGGTGATGATGAGCAACTCGCTCAGCACCGTCGACATCGTCAACCAGCAAAGCGGGGCGGGCATTCTCAGCTGGAACATCTGGCGCCAGCCGGTGGGGTTTGTGATCTTCTGGATCTGTGCCCTGGCCGAATGCGAACGACTCCCCTTCGACTTGCCTGAGGCGGAGGAGGAGCTCGTGGCGGGCTACCAGACCGAGTATTCCGGTATGAAGTTTGCCCTCTTTTATCTGGGCAGCTACATCAACCTGGTGCTCTCGGCCCTGCTGGTTTCGGTGCTCTACCTGGGGGGCTGGGGCTTCCCGGTGCCCGTGGAATGGCTGGCGGGCTGGTTAGGCCAATCGGTGGATGCGCCCTTGGTGCAGGTGATCACGGCCTCTGTGGGGATCGTGATGACCGTGCTCAAGGCCTATCTGCTGGTGTTCTTTGCCATCCTGTTGCGCTGGACCGTGCCCCGGGTGCGGATTGACCAGTTGCTGGATTTGGGCTGGAAGTTTCTGCTGCCCATTGCCCTGGTCAATCTCCTGGTCACGGCTTCTTTGAAGCTGGCCTTCCCGATGGCTTTCGGCGGCTAACGCCCGAACCAGTCATCATGGGCTTGGCTTCCTTCTGCTGCCCCGTTCCCTTCCTCCGCTCCGCGCCCTCTCCCCTTTCAATCCATGTTCGGGTTCCTTAAGAAAGTCGGCGACTACACCCGGGATGCGGTGGGAGCGGCCAATTACCTCGCCCAGGGCTTGGGGGTTACCTTTGACCACCTGCGCCGCCGGCCGATCACGGTTCAGTACCCCTACGAAAAGCTGATTCCCTCCGAGCGTTACCGGGGGCGTATCCACTACGAATTTGATAAGTGCATCGCCTGCGAGGTGTGTGTGCGGGTGTGTCCGATCAATCTGCCGGTGGTGGATTGGGTGATGAACAAGGCCACCAAGAAGAAAGAGTTGCGGAATTACTCCATCGATTTCGGGGTGTGCATTTTTTGTGGAAACTGTGTGGAGTACTGCCCCACCAACTGCCTCTCGATGACAGAGGAGTACGAACTGGCAGCCTTCGATCGCCACAGCCTCAATTTTGACAATGTGGCTTTGGGCCGTCTCCCCACCAGCGTGACCAGCGATCCCGCCGTTGTCGCCTTGAAGGAGCTGGTTTACCTGCCCAAGGGCGTCATGGATCCCCATGGGGTCGATCCCAGCGCTCCCCGGGCAGGCAAGCTCCCCGAGGAGGTGCTTGCAACCCTGCCCCAGTCGACGCAGGCAACCCAGTCGACGCAGGCAACCGAGGAGACCTCTTCATGACCATCGCCTCCACCACCCAACTGATCTGTTTTGTGGTCCTTGCGGCCACCCTGGTGTTGGGCTCTTTGGGCGTGGTGCTCCTGCCCAACATCGTCTATTCCGCGTTCCTCCTGGGGGGTGTGTTCCTCTCGGTGGCGGGGCTCTACCTGATGCTCAACGCCAGCTTTGTTGCGGCTGCCCAGGTGCTGGTCTACGTGGGAGCGGTGAACGTGTTGATTTTGTTCGCGATCATGCTCGTGAACAAGAAGGAAAACCTTGAGTCCATCCCCGGTTTGGCCCTGCGCCGGGTCCTCTCTGGTGCGGTGTGTGCCGGCTTGTTCGCCCTGCTGATTCGGGTGGCCTTCGTAACGCCGTGGCCCCTGCCGGGACCCGAGCCCGTGGGAGAAGATGCAACGATTCGCATTGGCGAACATCTCTTCAGCGATTACCTGCTGCCTTTTGAGTTGGCCTCGGTGTTGCTGTTAATCGCCATGATTGGCGCCATCGTGTTGGCCCGCCGGGATGTCATTTCCAGCGATATCGCCACGGGAGACCCCGTAGATCAAGGCCTCATTGAGAAGGAGCGCACGCCCTTGCTGCTCGATCGGACGCCCCGGTGACCGTCTGACCAGAGAGTGTCTCCCCATCGATCCGTTGAGCATCCCCCAGAACCCTTTCCGCTCCTACCCCTTTCTGTCCCCACCCCGCTTCGCTCTCCCCTAGCTCGCCCTTGTTCCGATGGACTCCAACATCTCCTCCACAATCCCCCTTGAGGCCTACCTGGCGTTGGCCGCAGTGCTGTTCTGCACAGGTGTTTGGGGGCTGATCAACAGCCGTAATGCGGTGCGGGTCTTGATGAGCATTGAGCTGATGCTGAATGCTGTGAACATCAACTTGATGGCCTTCTCGAACTATCTCGATGGCCAGTTGATCCGGGGCCAGGTGTTCACGATTTTTGTGATCACCGTGGCCGCTGCTGAGGCAGCTGTGGGCCTGGCGATCCTTCTCTCGCTCTACCGCAATCGGGAAACCGTTGATATGGAGCGCTTCAACCTGCTCCGTTGGTAGCCGGCCTGTCCCATGCTGCTTGAGCGGGTCTGGCTGATTGTGCGCTCTGGTAGCCAGGCGGCCCAGCGCCAGGCCAAGCGCTGCGCAGAGGATTTACGCAGCCATGGAACCCATGTGGTGACCGCCCAAAGCGGCCTCTACGCGAACCCCTTTCCAGGTCTGCTGGCCACCGAGGACGCGCTCCCCGATCTGGCCTTGGTGCTTGGGGGGGATGGCACGGTTTTGGGGGCGGCCCGCCATCTGGCTCCGCTAGGGGTGCCGATCCTCAGTTTCAATGTGGGCGGCCACCTGGGCTTTTTGACCCATGAGCGCCAACTGCTCAAACTCAGCGGTGAAGAGGACTGCCTCTGGGACCGTCTCCGTGATGATCGCTTTGCCATGGAGCGGCGCATGATGCTCCAGGCCCATGTGGAGCGGGGTAGGACCTATGGATTGGAAGGTGGTTCAGGCGGCCCCCAGGAGGACCTTGAGGAAACCCATCTCGCCCTCAACGATTTCTATTTCCGCCCCTGCCTCGATGAGGTGTCACCCACCTGCATCCTGGAGTTGGAGATTGATGGCGAGGTGGTGGATCAATACCGGGGCGACGGCCTGATCATCGCCACCCCCACCGGTTCCACGGGCTATGCCATGGCAGCAGGGGGCCCGATCCTCCATCCGGGCATTGAGGCGATTGTGGTCAACCCGATTTGCCCGATGAGCCTCTCGAGCCGGGCCGTGGTGGTGCCGCCGCGTTCCCAGCTCTCCGTGTGGCCCATGGGTGAAACCAGCCGCCGGGTGAAGCTCTGGAAGGACGGGGCCCACGCCACCCAACTGGAACCTGGGGATCGGGCCATGGTGCAACGCAGCTCCCACCCAGCCCTCCAGGTTGTGCTGGAGCAAAGCCCGTCTTACTACCGCACCTTGACGCGCAAACTGCATTGGACCGGCAGCCTTGTCGCCGCAGAGCCCTCCCATAACTAAGCCCCATGGCCCTCGAGATTGAACGGCGCTTTCTGGTCCATGGGGACCAGTGGCGGGAGGCGATCCGTTGGCAGGCCCAGCTGCAGCAGGGCTATCTGGCGAGTGGACCCCAGGGGTTCACCGTGCGGGTGCGAACCGCCAAGCAGGAGGCTTGGCTCACCCTCAAAACGGCAGGCTCGGCCAATGGTTTGGTGCGCCAGGAGTTCGAGTACCCGATTCCCCTGGAGGATGCATGCAGCCTGCTGGATCTGGCGCCGAGCCAACTCAGCAAATGGCGCTATGGCCTCAATTGGCCCGGCGGCGATTGGGTGCTGGATGTGTTTGAGGGCAGCAATGCCCCCTTGGTGGTGGCGGAGGTGGAGTTGCAGGATCCCGAGCAGGTCGTGCCGATTCCCGCTTGCTGCGTGCTCGAACTCACCGGTCGCCCTTCCCTCAGCAATGCGGCCTTGGCCCAGTACCCCCTGGCCGATTGGCCGGAGCATCGACGCCAGCAATTGCTTGCAGGCGACCCGGCCTGGGCGGATGCCTAGGAATGGCTGGTGTCGATGGCGCAGCAGTTGAAGCCATCGCGGCAGATCTTGCCGTTGTCCATGGCCCAATTCAGCAAGGCCACCCGATTTTTGGCACCCGTTTTGGTGAAGATATTGCTCACGTGGTTGTCCACGGTGCGCTTGCTGATCGTGAGGACCTGGGCAATCTCCTGGTTGGTGAGGCCCCGGGCCACCAGCTCAACAATCTCGGTCTCCCGCTCTGAGATGGCCGGCTCCCGGCTGTCGTACGCGCGATCCATCCCCCACCCTGCAGGCTTGGGATCACTGTAGGCATGGCGTTGCCGCATGATGGGGCTTGCTCAACAAGGGTTGGCTTGCTGCTCCAACAGGTCTTGGCCAGCGGACAGTTGGCCATCACATCGGAAGTCACGCCGCCCCGCGGGGGGGATCCCAGCCGAACCTTGGCGGCGGCCAAGGCCCTGAAGGGTTGGGTGCATGCCGTCAACGTGACCGATGGCAGCCGAGCGGTGATGCGGATGAGCAGCCTGGCGATGTGCCGCTTGCTGCTCGATGCCGGCATTGAGCCCGTGCTGCAGCTGGCCTGCCGGGATCGCAACCGGATTGCCCTGCAGGCGGATCTGCTGGGGGCCCATGCCCTCGGTTTGCGCAATGTGCTTTGCCTCACCGGTGATCCCGTGCGCGCCGGCGACCAACCGGGGGCCAGGCCCGTGAATGAACTCGAGGCGGTGCGGTTGTTGCAACTGGTGGCCCAGCTCAATGGGGGTATTGACCCGGTGGCCGGCGAGCTGCCCGATGGGGCGACGGCCCTGTTTGCGGGGGCCGCTGCCGATCCCCAGTCGCCGAGCTGGAGCGGCCTCAAAAGCCGGGTTGGCCGCAAGCAAGCCGCTGGAGCGCGCTTTCTCCAAACCCAGATGGTCACCGATCGCGGGGCGCTCGAACGCTTTGTGGGCGAGATCGCTGGACCCCTGGGGATCCCCGTGCTGGCAGGGGTATTCCTGCTTAAGTCGGCGAAAAATGCGGCCTTCATCAACCGGGTGGTGCCCGGCGCCAACATCCCCCAGGCCTTGATCGATCGCTTGGCCGGGGCGGCCAACCCGGCTGCCGAAGGGGTGGCGATTGCGGCGGAGCAGGTGGCCAGCTACCTGGAGCTAGCCCAGGGGGTCCATTTGATGGCGATCAAGGCAGAAGAGCGAATCCCAGAGATCCTGCGGTTGGCAGGGTTGGGTCCTTTGGCAGGGGTCAGTTCGATCCCGTAAGGGCCAGGTCGGTGCCGAGCAGTTCGGCCATGGCCTTCTGCTGCGCTGATGGGGAGACCACATCCTGGCGGCGCACATCGGTGATCAGCCAATCGAGGGCCGCTTCCTGGAGGTCGAAGTGGTCGCCGTTGCGGTCGACGCAATAGCGGCCAAACACCAACTTTTCCACCAGGCGCACACCCGCACCGATGCGGGAATAGTCAAAGATGATCGAGTTGTCGATCGTGGCGTCTTCGCAGATGTGGCAATTGGGGCCGATCATGGCCGGGCCAATGATGGTGGCTCCGTCTTCGATCCTGGTCATGCCGCCCACGTAAATGGGCCCGGTCACGTTGATTTGATCCCAGTTGGCGGCCACATTCAGGCCCGCATAGATGCCTGGGCGCACTTGTTTTCCAGGAATTTTGACCTGGCGCACCTGGCCCTGGAGCACGCTGCGGATCGCCTGCCAGTAGTCGGGCACCTTGCCGATATCCACCCACTCGAATTCCATCGGCAGGGCGTAGAAGGGAGCCCCGGCGGCCACCAGCTTGGGGAACAGGTCGGAGCCGATATCAAACGCCTGGTCGCTGGGAACGAAATCCAGCACCTCCGGCTCAAAGATATAGATACCCGTGTTGATCATGTCGCTGGCGGCCTCATCCACCTCGGGCTTCTCCTGGAAGGAGCGCACCCGGCCGTCCTCGTCGGTGACCACGACGCCGTAGCTGCTCACCTGGTCGCGGGGGACCCTTTTGGTGATCAGGCTGGCGAGGGCGCCTTTGGCTTTATGGCGCTTCACCGCTTCGGTGAGATCGAGGTCGACCAGGGCGTCCCCGCAGAGCACGACGAAGGTGTCGTCGAAGAAGCGCTGGAAGTTTTGAATCTTTTTGAGTCCACCGGCGGAACCCATGGCATCGCCGATCAGTTCGCCGTCTTCGATGCGGCCTTCAAAGCTGTAAGCAATTTCGACGCCGAAACGCTGACCATCGCGAAAGTAATTCTCGATCTCCTCAGCCAGGTGGGAGACGTTCACCATGATTTCGGTAAAGCCGTGCTCCCGCAGTAGCTCCAGCAGAAACTCCATCACGGGTTTCTGGAGGATGGGGATCATCGGCTTGGGGATCGTGTGCGTGATGGGACGTACACGGGTGCCTTTGCCGGCCGCCAAGATCATCGCCTTCATTGGCGTTTGCTCACGTCGGTCGCAGACACCACCCTAGTCATGGGCCTAGGCGGCAAGCGGTTCAGGAGCCGGCACTAGAGCTGGCCTGAGCGCCAATTGCACGCTCTCACCCACATCCAGCAGTCGTTTCAGGCTCAAGGGGCCAAACAAGCCGCCCGTTTGTTCGAGTTCCACCTTGCCTTGGTGGCAGAGGAACAGCAGGGCCCAGAAGACCCCGACCCGGTCGGCATCCAATTCCGCGGTGGCCCCCTTGGCCTCCACCGCAGCGGCCCAGGCCTCCACCAACTCCTCGAAGCCGGCCCATTGCACGGCTTGGGGCCATTGCAAGAGGAATTGACTCAGGGCCGCTGTGGTTTCGGGCAGCTTTTCCCGGTGGGCGAGGGCTGCCACCTGCTCAATCGCAGCCCGTTCGCTGTAGCGCTTGGGGCGATGGCGGCTGCGGATTTTGCCTTCATCGTCTTCGATTCGCTCGGCAATGTCTTCGAGTTGACGGATCAGCTCCCCCAGGGTGACCGGCCGCTGCAGCGGCGGGGGCGCTACGGGGCGGCGCCAGAGATGCCGTTCGGGCCTGCGCGGCATCTCGAGGCCGGGGTTCATCAGCCAGCCCTGGCCGTCGTCGTCGAAATCAAAGCCGAGGCTGTCGTCCTGGATTGGCTCGGGGGGGAACGTGGCGGCTTCGAGCACTTCGGCCTTCAAGCCCACCAGCACGGAGGCGGCCAGAAAGGCTTCGCTGGTCTCGGCCAGGTCCTGTTCGTAGCTGCCACCGGCGGCGGCCACCAGCCTGGGCACCTCAATCCGTTGGCGCAATTGGTCGAGAAAGCCATCGACAACGGCAATCACATCCACATCCCAGGGGTCGAGTTCCCCTCGGACGGCTGCGTCCTGCAGCAGCCGGATGGCCAGCCTGGCTCCCCCTTCTGCCACCGGTGTTGTGTCGCTCCTTGGGACTGCTCTACCTACGCTAGCGGTAGTGGTCGATGCCCACCACTACCGCTAGCCCAAAGAAGGAGCCCTGAACGGGGTTTGCCGTATCAGGCTCGAGCCTGCTGGTGCGGTCAACGCCTTCATCGCAGTTTCATCCCGGGCAACAAGGGCTTCCATGGAGGCCCGGTAGGTGTCGGTGAGGAGGCGGGGGTAGATGCCAATGCCGATGATCGGCACCAGCAAACAGCCCACGATGTAGATCTCGCGGGGCTCCGCATCGACGAGCTGGGCGTGGGAGGTCAGCTCCACATTCTCTTTGCCATAAAAGATCTCCCTCAGCATCGAGAGCAGATACACCGGGGTGAGGATCACGCCAATGGCCGCCAAGCCCTCGATCACGATCCGGAACGGCAGGGTGTAAGCGTCGTCGGTGGCGAAGCCCACAAAGATCATCAACTCGGAGACAAAGCCACTCATCCCTGGCAGGGCCAGGGATGCCAGCGAGCAGATGGTCCAGAGGGCAAACATTTTGCGCATTTTTTGTCCCACCCCGCCCATCTCATCGAGCTGCAGGGTGTGGGTGCGGTCGTAGGTGGCACCCACCAGGAAAAACAAGCTTGCTCCAATCAGCCCGTGGCTGATCATTTGGAGCATGGCGCCACTGCTGCCGAGGGCACTGAAGCTGCCAATGCCAATCAGCACAAAGCCCATGTGGCTGATGGAGCTGTAGGCAATTTTGCGTTTGAGGTTCCGTTGGGCGAAGGAGGTGAGGGCGGCATAAATGATGTTCACCACCCCCAGCACGATCAGGAGCGGCGCGAACTGGGCGTGGGCATCGGGCAGGATCTGACAGTTGAAGCGCAGCAGGGCATAGCCGCCCATCTTCAGCAGAATTCCTGCCAGCAACATGTGCACCGGGGCGGTGGCTTCCCCGTGGGCATCGGGCAGCCAGGTGTGCAGGGGCACGATCGGGAGCTTCACCCCAAAGGCGATCAACAGCCCCGCGTAACAGAGCAGCTGGAACCCTGGTGGGAAGCCCTTGGCCATCAGGGCGGAATACTCAAACGTGGGAATGCCCCCGCCGTAGAAGGCCATGGCCAGCCCCGCTAGCAGGATGAACAGGGAGCTGCCTGCGGTGTAAAGGATGAACTTGGTGGCGGCATATTGGCGCTTTTTGCCACCCCAGATCGCCAGTAGTAGATAGACGGGCAGCAGTTCCAGTTCCCAGGCCAGGAAGAACAGCAGCATGTCCTGCACGGCGAAGACGGCGATTTGGCCGCCATCCATGGCCAGGAGCAGGAAGAAGAAGAGCTTGGGTTTGAAGGTGACCGGCCAGGCCGCCAACACCGCCAACGCGGTGATGAAGCTGGTGAGAAGGATCAGGGGCATCGAGATGCCATCGGCGCCCACCGACCAGGCCAGGCCGATATCGGGCAGCCACTCGACCCGCTCTACCAATTGCAAACCCGGGTCGCTCGGGTCGTAGCCATTGAGGTACCCGCCCACCGTCAGCAGGAAGGTGATCAAGGCCACGCCCAGGGCGTACCAGCGCACCTGTTTGCCTTGGCCCTCATCAGGGAAGAAGGGGATCAGCAGGGCCGCGGCGATCGGAAACAGGATTGACGCGCTCAGCCAGGGAAACGGCACGAACTAAAACTCACCTTTGGAATGAGTTTAGAAATCCTGTTCCTGGGTGCACTCTGCCGGTGGTGGATGTCACACAGTCCGTTGTGCGACTGCCCTAGCCAAAGGCGCCAAACAGCACCACAAGGGCGATCACTCCGCCAAACACGATCAGGGCATAGAACTGGGCCCGGCCGGTTTCGAAGTATTTGAGGCCTTCGCCGCTGCCCAGGGTCACCAGGCCCGTCAGGTTGACTACCCCATCCACCACCTTGGAATCCACTTCCAGCACCTGCCGAGCCAACTTGCGACTGCCCTGAACGAAGATCTTGTCGTTGAGGGCATCGAGATACCACTTGTTGGCTAGGAAGCGGTTCACGGCGGGGAAGCGGCCAGCCACCGCGGTGCCCAGGTCGATCTTGTGCAGTAGGTAGGCCACGACGGCCAGGGTGATGCCGGCTGCGGAGATGGCAACGGAGGAACCAGCCAGCGGCAGGAACTCAGCCCAGGAGAAGTGGGAGGCCATCTCGGCCGCTTCCTCGGGATTCAGCAGGGCGGCAAAGCGGCTATGCCACGGGGTGCCGAGCAGCCCAATTAACACGGAAGGCACGGCCAGCACCGCCAGGGGCATGGCCATTTGCCAGCCCGATTCGTGGGGATGGGCCGCAAGGCTGTGGCCAGAATCCCCATGGGGTTCAGCCACCTTGCCGGCGGCGGCCATCAGCTCGACTTGGACATCCTTGTTGCCGCCGCGGAAGCTCCCTTCAAAGGTGAGGAAGTACAGCCGGAACATGTAGAAGGCGGTCATGCCGGCGGTGAAGAAACCGGCAACCCAGAGGATGGGAAAGCTGCCGAAGGCCTGGCCCAGGATTTCGTCCTTGCTCCAGAAACCGGCCAGGGGCGGGATGCCACTGATCGCTATACAGCCAATGAAGAAGGTGGTGCTGGTGACGGGCATGAATTTTCTGAGGCCACCCATCAACCGCATGTCTTGGGCGAGCACGGGTTCATGGCCAACCACATCCTCCATGGCGTGGATCACCGAGCCTGAGCACAGGAACAGCATCGCCTTGAAGAAGGCGTGGGTTACCAGATGGAACATGCCGGCGATGGGGGCACCGCAGCCCATGGCAAGCATCATGTAACCCAATTGGGAGACGGTGCTGTAGGCAAGGCCCTTTTTGAGATCCATCTGGGTGAGGGCAATCGAGGCCCCCAAGAACAGGGTGATCGTGCCGACCACGGCAATCACGGTTTGCACCTCCGGAAACGGCACATAAACCGGTTGGAGGCGGGCCACCAGGAACACCCCGGCCGCCACCATCGTGGCGGCGTGGATCAGGGCTGAAATCGGCGTGGGCCCCTCCATGGCATCGGGCAGCCAAACGTGGAGCGGAAACTGGGCCGACTTCGCCATCGGGCCCATGAACACCAGGAGGCAGAGGGTGATGGCAGCCCAGCCGGGCACGCTGCCGCCGGCGATGGCCTCCTGCAGGCGACTGCCAATCTCCTCAAAGCCGAAGCTTCCCGTGGCCCAGAACAGGCCCAGGATTCCCAGCAGCAGGCCAAAGTCGCCCACCCGGTTCACCACAAAGGCTTTCTGGGCCGCATTGGCGGCCCCATCCCGGTCGTACCAAAAGCCCACCAGCAGGTAGGAGCACATCCCCACCAGCTCCCAAAACACGTAGATCTCGAGCAGGTTGGGGCTGATCACCAGGCCCAGCATTGAGCTGCTGAACAGGGCTAGATAGGTGAAAAAGCGCACATAGCCCTTGTCGTGGGCCATGTAGCCATCGGAGTACACCATCACCAGCACGGCAATGGTGGTGACCAGGGCCAGCATCACGGCGGCCAGGGGATCCACCCGGAAGCCCATCTGCAGGTTGAAGGTGCCTGCGCTCGCCCAGTTGAACAACAGTTCTGTGGTGCCCGCTCCGGCCAGCTGCTCGGCCAGCACGGCATAGCTCAACACCGCTGCCCCGCCCACACAACTAATCAGGAAGACAGCAACGGGCGTGCGCAGCCGATTGACGGTGCGGTTGAAGCTGATCAGGCCGAGCCCAACCAAGCAGGCGCCTGCCAGCGGTAGAACCGGGATTAGCCAGGCGATTTCAGCGGCGGAAGGCATGCTGCGGCGCGGCCGGTTTTCAGCGAGTGTAGGCAGCCCGGAGCATTAGCCCAACCAATGGCCCAGGCCCGTGCGGGAAAAGGCCGTGGCTCCCAAGCCAATGAAGCGGTGGGCCCACCAGAAGACGCCCACGGCAATAGCAATGCCCAGCTGGGATGGCCTGAGGAATTCGCCTAAAATCAGTTGTTGGCGGCCATCGATGACGGCCCGGAACGGAACAATCGATGTGGTCGCCTTGAGCTCCTCAAACGCCGCCCCAAACCGGTTGGCCAGCCGCCGATCCCCATTCCACACCGCAAACGCGTGGTGGGCGATGAGGCCCAGGCAGGTGACCAGCGTGAAACTGCTGCCGATCCAGAGCAGGTGGGTGGCGCACCACAGCACCTGGCCCACGGCCTGGGGATGGCGGCTGATCCGGATGATCCCCGTGGCATAGAGGCGAACCTGGGGTTTCAGCACCGCCGGGATTTCCAGAAGGTTGTAGGTGGCCGGATAGAGGAAGAGGAAGCTGATCGCCGTTCCAATCCACACGAGAGGGATGATCCACGGCTGGTCTTGGAGGTTCCAAAGGCGGACGCCGTCGTAGCGGTGGGCCAGGAAATAGCCGATCACCACCACCGCTGAAGGGATGCTCACCGCCGCAAAGAGCAGCCGCCAAGCCCGCTCGCCGATGCGTTCAGCCCCCCAGGCCCTGAGCGAGGCTCCTCCGCTATGAATCACGGCAAAGACAAGCAACAGCCCAAGCATCACCAGGCTGCTGTGGTTAAGGCTGCCCCCGTGAAGGCTGACCTGTTGCAGGTTTGGGGGCGATCCAGCGCTGGCGAGCAAAGGCAAGTTGGGAGTTGTAAACCCCGGGATTCTGGCTACCGGGAAGGCCCCCTAGAGTTTTGGTCTGCGTGGCACCAATGGCAGACCTGCCTTTTACCCTCGACCAGCTGCGCATCCTGCGGGCGATTGCCAGCGAGGGCAGCTTCAAGAAGGCGGCGGACAGCCTCTATGTGACCCAGCCGGCGGTGAGTCTGCAGATCCAGAATCTGGAGAAGCAGCTCAATGTCTCGCTGTTTGACCGCGGTGGCCGCAAGGCCCAGCTCACCGAGGCCGGCCACCTTCTGCTCAGCTACTGCGATCGCATCCTGAGTCAGTGCCAGGAGGCCTGCCGGGCCCTCGATGATCTGCACAACCTCAAAGGCGGGTCCCTGGTGGTGGGAGCCAGCCAAACCACGGGCACCTATTTGATGCCCCGCATGATTGGCCTGTTCCGCCAGAAATACCCGGATGTGGCGGTGCAACTCCAGGTGCACAGCACCCGGCGCACCGGCTGGAGTGTGGCCAATGGCCAGATCGATTTGGCGATCATTGGGGGCGAGCTGCCCACGGAGCTCAATGACTTGCTCCAGGTGGTGCCCTATGCCAGCGATGAGTTGGCGCTGGTGCTGCCCACCAAACATGCATTGGCCCGCCTGCCCGAGCTCACCAAGGACGACCTTTACCGGCTTGGCTTTGTCTGCCTCGATGCCCAGTCCACCACCCGCAAAATGGTGGACCAACTGCTGGCCCGCTCCGGTCTGGACGTGGGGCGTCTCAAGATCGAAATGGAACTCAATTCCTTTGAGGCGATTAAAAATGCGGTGCAATCAGGCCTGGGGGCAGCGTTCCTGCCGGTGGTCTCGATAGAGCGCGAACTGGCAGCAGGCACCTTGCATCGCCCCCAGGTGGCTGATCTGTTGGTGCGGCGTCAGCTCAAGTTGATCACCCATCCAGCCCGCTATTGCTCGCGGGCTTCCGATGCCTTCCGCAAGGAGGTTTTGCCGGTCTTCGCCAGCCCTGACAGCCCCCTGCGGCGTCCCCTGCAAACCCCCCAAGGGGAGCCTTAGAACTGGTCGGATTCCGGCGTCACCCCAACGCTGTCGTCGGCGATGCCTTTGGTGATGAATTTGTTTTCGCGGGTCTCGGTTTGGTAGACGCAGCGCACCTCGGGCTTGTCTTTGACAGAGCCGATGTAGGCAAAGGTGTTCATCCGTTGTTTGCATTGGCGCATTTGGTCAGCCGTGATGGCCCCTTCCTTCTGCAGGACGCTCCAGTTTTCCCGGCGGATCACACAGCCTGGTTTCAAGGATGGCTGGGTCACGAAGCTGCTGCTGGGGTTCATGGTTGTGTACACCTGAACGTCCATCACGAAGGCGCTGGCTCCCCACTGCTTGCAGAACTCCGGATCAGCCACTGCCATGTCGAGCTGTTGGCTGCTGGCGATGTTGCCCTGGTCGCCTTGGGTGTTGCTCGAGAGGCTGGTGCCGATGCCAATGCCCACCACCAGCACGCCTGCCAGCACGGCAATCTTGGCCACATTGAATTGAAAAGGCCCTTGGCCGGCGCCTTTGCCATCTCCAGGGCCACCGCCTTGGCCACCCTTTTGGCCGCCACCGTTGCCGCCACCGTTGCGACCGACTGACCGGGAGGGCTCTTGGCGGGGGTCGTTGTAGCGCCCATCGCGCCCATAGGCGTCCTGGTAGCGGCCACTGGCGTAGGGGCGATTCCGATCCCTGGGATCGTCCCCGTTGGCGCGATAGCGGGAGCGGGTCACAGGGTTTCGGGGCTGCGCGGAAGACCCATCGAATAGTTCAGCACCCGGGCATCCGGGTTGTAGCGCAGCTCCCCGGCCTGGAGCAGCTGGCGGATCAGGCCCTCCAGTTCGGAACCAATGCGCCTGAGGTTGTACTCGCTGAGCTCGGCCCCGGCTTGGGCCCCCACCAGTTCGGCAAAGCGCTCTTGAACCTTGGTGAGCACCGGGGCATCCCAAAGGAATTCGTTGTCGGGATCCACGTCCAGGGTGAGCTGGTCGCTGGATGGCACCAGGTTTTCTCCTTCCACGCAGGCGGTAAACAGCCGCACATGGCGGGTTGTCGACTTCAGCAGGGTCTCGACTGGACGTGTGTCGGCCATGGGCTGGCAGCTGGGGGCACCCGATTCGTCAACTTTAGGCAAGCGCGGCCTTTAAGGTTGTCCTCACAGTTGGTTGATTCGAAATGCGTGTCGTCATCGCCGGTGCTGGTCTTGCCGGCTTGTCGTGCGCCAAATATCTCTGTGATGCGGGCCACACCCCGGTGGTGGTGGAAGCCCGGGACGTGCTTGGCGGCAAGGTGGCGGCCTGGCAGGACGAGGATGGCGATTGGTACGAAACCGGTCTGCATATTTTCTTTGGTGCCTATCGCAACATGCGCCAACTGTTTAAAGAGTTGGATATCGAGGATCGTCTTCAGTGGAAATCCCACTCGATGATCTTTAACCAGAAGGAAACCCCTGGTACCTACAGCCGTTTTGACTTCCCGGATTTGCCAGCACCGCTCAATGGCGTGGTAGCCATTTTGGGCAACAATGACATGCTTACCTGGCCTGAGAAGATTGCCTTCGGCCTGGGCTTGGTGCCCGCGATGTTGCGCGGCCAGGCCTATGTGGAGGAGTGTGATAAGTATTCCTGGAGTGAGTGGCTGAAGCTGCACAACATTCCAGATCGGGTGAATGATGAAGTGTTCTTGGCGATGAGCAAGGCGCTGAATTTCATTAATCCTGAGGAAATTTCCAGCACAGTTGTGCTCACAGCGCTCAACCGCTTTCTTCAGGAGGGTGATGGCTCGAAGATGGCATTTCTGGATGGGAATCCGCCCGAAAGGCTGTGTGAGCCAATCGTGGAGTACATCCGCGCCCGAGGTGGCGAGGTGCATTTGGATTCACCCCTGCGGGAAATCGAGCTCCACGAGGACGGCAGCGTGAAAGCCTTCCGCATCGGCGGTATCAAGGGCCAAGAGGCCCGCACCCTGGAAGCCGATGCCTACGTGAGTGCCATGCCGGTGGATCCGTTCAAGTTGTTGGTGCCGGAGGCCTGGAAGCACCTGCCCTACTTCCAAAAGCTTGATGGCCTCAACGGGGTGCCTGTGATCAACATCCACCTCTGGTTTGATCGCAAGCTCACAGAGATTGATCACTTGCTATTTAGCCGCAGTGAGTTGTTGAGCGTCTACGCGGACATGAGCAACACCTGCCACGAGTATGAAGACCCGAGCCGTTCCATGTTGGAACTGGTGTTTGCGCCGGCCAAGGATTGGATTGGCCGTCCTGATGACGACATCATCGCGGCCACCATGGAAGAACTGAAGCGTCTTTTCCCGATGCACTTCAGTGGTGACAACCAGGCGGTGTTGCGCAAGTCGAAGGTGGTGAAAACGCCCCTCTCGGTCTACAAGACCGTGCCGGGCTGCCAGCAGCTGCGCCCCGACCAGGCCTCGCCGATTCCCAATTTCTTCCTGGCTGGTTGTTACACCATGCAGCGCTATCTGGCCTCGATGGAGGGTGCTGTGTTGAGCGGCAAGCAATGCGCCGCGGCGATTGATGGCAAGTTGGCCGTTGAGACATCAGCGGCGCCTGCCATGGCAACGGTTTGAATCCGGCGGTTCCCTCAGCCTTGTTGACTGACGTGCCTACGGCTTCCACCCCGCTTCCCAGCTTGGAGCAGGCCTATGAGGCCTGCCGGGCGGAAACCGCCGAATGGGCGAAGACCTTCTATTTGGGCACGTTGTTGATGCCCCCGGCTAAGCGGCGGGCCATTTGGGCGATTTATGTCTGGTGTCGCCGCACCGATGAGCTGATGGACAGCCCTGAGGCCCAAGAACGGCCTGTGGCAGAGCTTGCCTCCAGGCTGGATTGTTGGGAGCAGCGCACCCGGGACCTCTTCTCTGGGGTCGTGCGCGATGGACTGGATCTGGTGATGCTCGACACGATTGAGCATTTCCCCCAGCCGCTCCATGCCTACCTGGACATGATCGAAGGCCAGCGCATGGACCTTCAGCAGCATCGCTATGACAGTTTCGAAGATTTGGAGCTCTACTGCTATCGGGTGGCAGGAACGGTGGGTTTGATGACCCAGGAGGTGATGGGGCTGGATGCGGCCTACACCACGGCCCCCTGGAGCGATCGCCCGGATACCTCCAAAGCGGCAGTGGCGCTCGGGATCGCCAACCAACTCACCAATATCCTTCGCGATGTTGGTGAAGATCGTGCCCGGGGCAGAATCTATCTCCCCTTGGAAGATCTCCAGCGGTTTAATTACTCTGAATCGGAATTGTTGTCTGGTGTGCTAAATGACAATTGGCGGGCCTTGATGAAGTTCCAATTGGATCGGGCCAGACAATGGTTTGCTCGATCGGAGGCAGGGGTGCGTTGGTTGGCGCCTGATGCCCGCTGGCCGGTTTGGGCTTCCCTTCGCTTGTATCGGGGAATTCTTGATGTGATCGAGCAGCACAATTATGATGTCTTTAATAAAAGAGCCTTTGTGCCACAGGCGGGCAAATTAATGGATTTGCCTTTCAGCTTTTTGGTTTCCCAGGTGCGCTGATTCCTCGAGTTTGCTGATTAGTCGGGATCGTTTTGCGCAGGCCGGTTTGTCGCTGACTGGTTTTGAGAGCGTCCAATCCATTCCAACAGGATCGGGTTGACCCGTTCCGGGCCCTCGTCCTGGGGGCAATGGCCTAGCCCGCTCAGTACTTGAAGCTCCTGAATGCAGGGGAAGGTGTCGGCCCAGCGCCGGGCTTCTTGGGGATCTTCCCAGGGGTCGTCTGCCCCCCACAGCAGGCGCACGGGTACGGCCAGGTCGACCAGCAACTCGGGGGCCAGGTAGTCGCTGAACAGGTTCACAAAGCCGCGGAAGCTCTCGGTGGCACCAGGGTCGGTGCTGGGGCGGTGCAAGAGGGCAATGAGCTCGTCGTCCAGGTGGGCGCCGCTGGGGTAGGCCCTCTGTAGGACCCGGAGGATGAACCCCGGTTGGGCGAGCAGCCGAAACAGGGGTGCGACCACCCAGCGTTGGCGCACCAGTTGTTTCAAGAGGGGGCGGCTGAGCCGCTCGAGGCCAGGCAATTGGGCAGCCCGTTTGTCATCGAGGGTGCGCTGGGCACAGTCGATCAGAATCACTTGCGTCGGCGGGAGGCCCTCTAGTACCAGCAAGCGGGCTGCCGTGAGGGCCACCATGCCGCCAATCGAATTGCCGATGAGATGGAGTTCCGGCTGCGGTGCCCGGCGCTCGCTGCCGGTGGTTTCGCCTAAGCCAAACAGGCTGATGGCCACATCGGCCACCTGCCGGGCCCAAAGATCAAAGCAGTAGCGAACGGATCCCGGTTGGATCGGCTCGTCCGCCAACCGGGAGCGGGGCTTGTCGCTGGCCCCAAAACCCAGCAAGTCGATGGCAATGACATCGGCCTGGGCTGCCAGGGCTGGCATGGTGTGGCGCCAATGGCCCACCGAGGCTCCAAAGCCATGGATCAGCAGCACCTTGATGGGATTGGCAGGATCACCACCACGCTGAAGATTGATCCTGTGACCCTGCCATATCCAGGGCAGCAGAGTTGGGGCTACGGGCTGCTTCAGACCGCTGCTTTTTGGTTGTCGAGCAGACCCTTTAGCTTGGCCAGTTCCCCAGCCCAGCGGGGATCAGGTGCCCCAGTTTCGATGCTGTCGGCATGCACCACTTTGTTGACAGCTTTGCGGGAAACAGTTGGGGTGGCTGCATTGCTGCCAGGAGCCCCCCTGCCAGTACTGCCGCTGTTGGAGTCGCGACGCTCCGAAATCTCGATGCGCAGGCTGTTGCCGCCGAACTCCTTGCCGTTGAGCTGTTCGATTACCGTGTCGGCCATGGCTTGGCTGTCCACGTTGGCGAAGCCGAAGCCGCGGCAAGCCCCCGTATCCCGGTCGTTGACGGCCTTGAAGCGCACCCCTTCGCCCACGCCAGTGAACAGAGCTTCGAGCTCTTTGGCTTCAAAGGTCTGCGGCAGGTTACCGACGTAGAGGCGAATGCTCATGGAAAGAAGGGGGGGAATACTGTCTGTCTTGAAGGTGAGGGGAAACCTCTGGCGTCAAGCCATTGCACTAGTGAGTTAATCACGGCGCCTTCTCTGGGAATTTCCCGTTACCCCAGCGTTTGGCGCAGGCCCACACCTCGGCCATCCCTTCAGGGGAGGCCTCCGGGGCTGCGGGGAGCCGCCCGAAGGCCCGCTCCAGGGTGAGGTGATGGAGCAGTTCACCGAGCTGGCGGCTTGGCTTCAAGGCGAGGTGGTCCTGTATGGACTTGCCGTCGACGGGGGGCCGGGGGTGAAACAGGGGATCGGCTGGATCGCGCCAGCGATCCAGGGCTGCTTTGGCCCAGACTTCAGGCCAGTACAGGAGCAGGGCCGGGAGGTCCGCCTCCAGCTCATGGTGTAAGCGCAGCTGATCGGTTTCGCTGAGCTGTCCGCTGGGGCCGGCGGTCTGCCAATGGCGCAGGGCATGGCAGCGCTGCTGGAGGCGCCGACTGCTGCGGAGCCCATCGAGGGCTTGCCGGCCAAAGAGGGCCGCCAGGCGGGCCAGGGGCAAGGCCCAGGAAAGCTCTTCGGTGCCAAGGCCCCGGCCCCGGGCGTTTTGTTCAGATAGCTCCTGCAGGCTGCCCTGGGCCAAGGGATCGGCGCCCCAGGGTTTGAGCAGCCCCATGGCTTGGCAGGCCTGCAGCCCGCGGTGACCCCCGGGGGCGGCCGCCAATTTCTCCAGCTCCGCCAGCACCCGTTCGCCGGCCACGTTGCCCAGCAATTCGGCGTGGCGTTCGATCCAAACCTGACTTTGGGGCTCCAGTTCAAAGCCCAGTTCCGAGGCCAACCTCAGCCCCCGGAGCAGCCGCAGGGGATCGGCCACCAAATTGGCTTCCTGCACCGCCACCAGCTGGCCCCTTTGCAGGTGATCCAGGCCGCCTGTGGGATCGACCAGGCTTGCTCCCTCTCCCAGGGGCAGGGCGATCGCATTGACGGTGAAATCCCGCCGCCCCAAATCCGCTTCCAGGCTGCCCCCCTCTTGGGTGGCTAGGTCAATGGTCCAGCCTTGAATTACCAGCCGGGCGATGCCGTGGTCCGCATCCAGCACCACGCAGGTGCCCCCCCAGCGGCGGGAGGCCTCCTTGGCAAAGCCAATCGCATCACAGTTCACCACCAGGTCCAGATCCGGCCGCGGCCCAAGCCGATTGAGTAGCGCATCCCGCACGGCTCCTCCCACCAGGGCGGTGCCCTCAGGAAAGGCCTCGGGGCGGAGCGGCCAGCCGGCAGGATTGAGGCGCTCGAGCACTTGGCCCGCCAGAATGAAGTTCTGGTGTAGCTGCGGCGGCATGTGCATCTGCGTGGATTGCCACTGGGTCGACCGATGTCAGGCCTACCACGCGGTGGAACGGCAGCACGGTGTGGACCATCTCACCGCAGGGCCCGATTTCAGCCCCAGCGAGCCAAGAATTCACGTGCAGGTGCAAGATCTACCGGCAGGTGGAGTGGGTGTGGAATGGGATGTGCGCGCTTGCGCCAGTTTTCTTGCCGAGCCTGGTCGCTGGCAGCGCCTAAGGCCAGGGGTGGTGCTGCCGTCATGAGAGCGCGGCCATGAGCCTGGTGTTGGCGTTGCACAGCTCCAGCGAGGTACTTGGCGTTGGGGTGGCCTCCCTTGATGGCCAGGGTGCTTTTGCTGGCAACCCTGCGGGCCGAAGTCAGGCGTTCCCCTTGGGCCGTTCCCTCTCCAACCAGCTCTTCAATGCGGTGGAAGCGGTGTTGCCGGCCGAGCAGTGGCCACAGATTGGCCGTTTGGCGGTGGCCCTTGGCCCAGGGGGATTTACGGGCACCCGGTTGGCGGTGGTGATGGCCCGCACCCTGGCCGAGCAGTTGGGGGTGCCCCTCGATGGGGTGGGTAGTTTTCTGCTGATTGCCCGGCGGCTGCAGCTGCAGCAGCCGACCTGGTTGGTCCAGACCTTGCCGCGCCGGGGGGTGGTGGCCGGTTGTTATGGCCCGGGGGCCCATGGCTTCAATCCAGACGCCTGGGGTGGCATGGAGGAATTGGCTGCTCCCAAGCTCTACGCGAGCGCTTCGGAGTTGCCTGCCGGGCCCCAGCAGGCCGCGATCCCGGAGCTGCCTGCGGATGTGGACCAGTTGGTGCACCTGGCCTGCCTGGCGGCCTCTGCGGGCATCGAGGCGCCCTGGCAGCCGGTATTGCCCCTCTATCCCACCTCACCGGTGGGGGAGGCCTAAGGGCCGTGGGTACGCCCCGTCGCAATTCCCCACGCCGCCCCTCGGGGGAGCGTCAATCAGCGGGGCGCGTCCCCCCACGTGGGCCAAGGCGCAAAAGCCCGGTGAAGCGGATGGCGCTCATGGCCGGTGCCGCTGGCTTGCTGTGGCTGTCCCGGGGCTGGTGGTGGCCGGCTTCTCCCCCTCCCCAGATGATCCTGGTGCTGGGGGGGGATGTGGCCCGGGAGCAGAGGGGGGCCGAATTGGCCCAGCAGGATGGCTTGCCCGTGGTGGTGACCGGGGGCAGCAATCCCGAGTACGCCCGTTGGTTGTTCCAGCAGCGGGAAGGCCTGCCAGCCCACCAGGTGCAGCTCGATTACCGGGCCCACGACACCCTCACCAATTTCACCTCCCTGGTGGATGAGTTGCAGCGGGCCCGCATTCGCCATGCCCTTCTCGTGACAAGCAGCGACCACATGCCGAGGGCCCTGATGGTGGGACGGATTGTTGCCGGCAGTCGCGGGATCCAGCTCACCCCGGTGCCGGTGCCCTGTGGCGACCGTTGCCACCAGGAGAGCCAGGGCAAGGTGTGGGGCGATGGCGCCCGGGCCATGCTTTGGGTGCTCACCGGCCGCGACATCCGCAGCTGGATGGGCAGTTAGCTGACGTCCTGAGCGAGGCCCTGATCCAAAAGGGCATTGATTTGCCGCTGACAGGCCTCGGTGGCCAAGTCCAGGTCGGGCCGCTTGCGCGAGGCCGGCGGCTGGATGGGGGTGCCAATGCGGATTTGGATTGGCACCAGCCGGATCCCGCCCTTGCCAGGCCCCAGGGCCCGGTGGCTATTGATGATCGCCACAGGCAACAGGGGGGCTCCGGACCTGGCTGCCAGGAGGGCAGCGCCGGCCTGGGGATTGTTGACCCGGCCATCCCCTTGGCGGGTTCCGTCGATGAACACGCCGATGGCCCAGCCCTCGAGCAGCCGATCGGTGGCGGTGCGGATGGCCTCCCGATCGCTGGCGCCCCTCGCTACCGGGTAGGCGCCACAGGCCCGGATAATCGCCCCCAGCAGCGGAACTTTGAACAGTTCTGCTTTGGCCATGAAGGCCACGGGGCGCCCCAGGGCATGGCCCAGCAGGGGTGGATCGAGGTGGGAGCCGTGGTTCGCCACCACCACGACGGCGCCATCCATCGGCACGTTTCGATTGCCCAAGGTGCGGCCCCGAAACAGCAACCGGTAGACCGGAAAGACCAGCAGGTAGCTGATCAAGCGGTAGGTGAGGCTGGGCTTGGGGTTGCTGATCAGGGCGGGGGGATCAGCCGGTTTGCGGCGACGCAGGGCCCGCTTCACCGCGGCAACGGGGCGGTTCATTGGCCGAGGTCACCGGCATTGGCCACCTGGGCGGTGGCGATGCCCTCGCCACTGCGCTTGATCAAGCCGCTGAGCACCGCGCCGGGGCCGATCTCCACGGCTGTGTCGATCCCCAGGGCCGTGAACTGGTCCATGGTTTCCCGCCAACGCACCCCCGTGGTCATTTGCTGGATCAGGCGGACCTTGATGGTTTCGCCGCTGGTGGCGGGGGTGGGATCGGTGTTGCTCAGCACCGGAACCTGGGCATCGGCAAAGGGCACCGCTTCGAGCTCCTGGGCAAAGGCCTGGGCGGCATCGGCCATGAAGGGGGAATGGAAGGCCCCGCTCACCGCCAGGGGAATGGCGCGCTTGCAAGTGAGTTGGCCGGCTACGGCGGCCACTGCTTCCGGGCTGCCGGAGAGCACCACCTGGGCGCTGCTGTTGTCGTTGGCAATCACGACGCCTTCGGTGGCTGCCACAAGTTGGTCCAGTTGACTCCGATCGAAGCCCATCACAGCGGTCATGGCCCCACCGCCCGCGGCGGCCATCAAGGTGCTGCGCTTCTGCATCAAGGCCAGACCCGTGGCGAAATCGAACACCCCGGCCACATGGAGCGCCACCAATTCACCGAGGCTGTGACCGGCCACGAGCGAGGGGCTGCGGCCCTGGGCTTGTAGTTGGCTGGCCAGCAGGCTTTCGATCAGAAAGAGGGCCGGTTGGGTGTTGCGGGTGTCGTTGAGGTCGCTGAGCTCACCGGTGGCCTGGCCTTGGCAAATGGCGAGCAGGTCGCGGCCCAGCAGATCGGAGGCCTGGCGAAAACACTCCAAAGCCCCAGGGAGATCGAGGAGGCCATCGGCCATGCCCACCTTCTGCGAACCCTGGCCAGGAAACACCCAGGCAATCCCCATGGAGCTAGTGCTGTAGCGGTCGGCAGGAGATTAGGGCCCGCTCCAGCGCAGCAGGGCACCACCCCAGCTCAGACCAGCACCAAAGCCACTGCTTGCGAGCAGGTGGCCCGGTTGCACCCGGCCATCCTTCACCGCCTCATCCAGCATCAGCGGGATCGTGGCGGCCGAGGTGTTGCCGTAGTGGGCCAGGTTGCTGAGCACCTGCTGTTGGGGCATGGAAAAGCGCTGGGCTACCGCATCGAGGATGCGCTGGTTGGCCTGGTGCAACAGCAGCCAGTCGAGTTGGTCGGGCGACGTGCCGGTGGCCTCCAGCAACTCGGCCAGGATTGCGGGCACTTCCCGCACCGCGAACTTGTAAACCTCCTGGCCATTCATCTGGATCGGGGCAAAGCCACCTTTTTGGGCTGAAAGCCCATCCAAGAGGGGTTCATGGGTGTTGGTTTGGGCCAGGGTGAGGCAGCCATTGCGGCTGCCATCGGAGCGCATCCGAAAGCCCAGCAGGCCCGTTTCAGGGGATGGGCATGCTTCCACGGCCACGGCGCCGGCGCCATCGCCAAACAGCACGCAGGTGCTGCGGTCGTCCCAGTTGACCCAGCGGCTCAGCTGGTCGGCGCCAATCACCAGGGCCCTGCGCATCGCCCCCGTGGCCAGGTATTGGTTGGCGGTGATCAGGGCAAAAAGAAAGCCGCTGCAGGCCGCGGTGAGATCGAAGGCCACGGCCTTGGTGGCCCCAAGCGCCCCTTGAATGCGCGGCGCTGTGCCGAAGAGGTCGTCGGGGCTGGAGGTGGCCAGCAGGATCAGGTCCAGATCCTCAGCCCGCCAGCCCGCGTGATCGAGGGCTGCCTGGCCAGCCCGGGTGGCCAGGGTGGTGAGGGATTCCTCGGGTCCGGCAACCCTGCGGGCTCCAATGCCGGTGCGGGTGCGGATCCACTCGTCGTTGGTCTCAACCCGGCCGCTCAGCTGGGTGTTGCTAATACTGGCGGCTGGAACGGCACTGCCGCTGCCCACCAGGGCCATCCCCCATGGGAAGATGCCAGGTGCTGGTTGTGCAACGCCGCCAAGCGACACGGGAGCCGGCCAGAAGTGGGCTCAGTCAACCACAGGTGCGCTTGCACTGAGGGCATGCAGGTTGGCCATGACCCCGTGGTTGGCGGCGGAGTGGGCCAGGCGCAGGGCGCTGAGCACGGAGAGGGCCTTGCTGCTGCCATGGCCGATCACGCAGACCCCATCAACGCCCAGCAGCAGGGCGCCGCCGTGTTCGGCATGGTCGAGGCGCTTTTTGATTCGGCGCAGGTTGTTGATCAGGAAGGCCGAGCCCACCTTGCCGCGCCGGCCCCGGGGCAACTCTTCCTTGATCACATCCAGCAGGACGCTACCCACCGATTCCAGGAATTTCAGCAGCACGTTGCCGGTGAAGCCGTCACAGACCACCACGTCGAAATCGCCTGACAGCACGTCGCGACCTTCGCAGTTGCCCGCAAATACAAAGCGCTGCTCCGCGGCGAGCAGGGGGTAGGTCTTGAGGCAGAGCTCGTTGCCCTTGCATTCCTCTTCGCCAATGTTGACCAGGCCAATGCGGGGTTGCTTCACCTGCAGCACATCGCGGCTGTAGATGTTGCCGAGCAGGGCCCACTGGTGCAGGTAGGTGGCTTTGCAATCCATGTTGGCGCCCACATCCAGCACGAGCACCTGCTGGGCCGGATCCCGGGTGGGGAAGAGGGCGCCAATGGCGGGGCGATCAATGCCCTTGAGCCGTCCCAGCCGGAAGATGGCGGAGGCCATCACCGCGCCCGAATTGCCTGCCGAATAGACGGCCGTGGCCTGGCCCCCTTTGACCAGGTCCATCGCCATGTTGATGCTGGCGTCTCGCTTTTTGCGCACCACCGTGGCTTCCTCATCCATCCCCACCGACGGGCCGCTGGGGATGATTTGGATCAGGTTGCGCTCGAGGGCTGTGGCGAGCTCCTGCTGGAGACCCATGGCGGCTACGGCCTGGTGCAGGGGAGCCTCTTCGGCCACAAACCGCACCCGCAGGGGGAGTAACTCCACTGCGCGCAGGCAGCCCTCGAGGATGGGGCCCGGGGCGAAATCACCGCCCATGCCATCAACGGCCACCCAGAGACGGTCCGCGTCGTTGATGGAGCCATCGTGCCCACTGCCCTGTTGCAGGCGGCGTAGGGGGTCAAAGACCAGGGGTTGCAGTACGGCGCCGGCCATGGAGCCTGCGCCGGAAACGGCCGCTCCGGCCACCGATCCCGCCCCTGAGACGGCAGCGCCGGCCACGGACCCGGCAACCCCAGCAACGGACCCGGCAACCCCAGCAACGGACCCGGCCATGCTGCCGGCGGTGTTTGCTGCGGAAGTGGCCGTATCCACCAGGCTGGTCACGGCGGCATTGCGCCGGTACCAAATCACCAGCCGTCGGATCGCCCGACTGGGCTTGGCCCGCTTGGGGCTGGCGGGGGAGAAATCAGGCTCCTTCGGAGACAACGGCGTCAACGATGCGTTGGAACAGGTAGCCAGTGCCCCGAGCCGTGAGGATCAGCTCGGGATTGGCAGGGTCGTCTTCCAGTTTGGAGCGAAGCCGGGAGATATGCACATCCACCACCCGTGTATCGACATGGCGCTCGGGGGTGTAGCCCCACACGTCCTTGAGGATTTCCCCGCGGCTAAAGGGTTCTCCGGAGCGGCTGACCAGCAATTCCAGCAGGCTGAATTCCATGCCGGTGAGCCGAATGCGCTCCTCGCCGCTGAACACCTGACGCTTGTTGGTGTCGATGCGGAGATTCCCCACCTGGATCACGCCGGAGCTGGGCAGGCCAGCCACCGAATCCTTGTCCACCCGGCGCAGCACGCAGCGGATGCGGGCTTCGAGTTCCTTGGGGCTGAAGGGTTTGACGACATAGTCGTCGGCGCCGAGTTCAAGGCCGGTGATGCGGTCGGCCACATCGCCGAGGGCGGTGAGCATCACGATCGGCACGTCCGATTCCTTGCGCAGCTCCTGGCAAACGCCATAGCCATCGAGCTTGGGCATCATCACGTCGAGCACCACCAGGTCGGGGTTGGTGCTCCGAAACAGCTCCAGGGCCTCGACGCCGTCGCAGGCGGTGACCACGTGGTAGCCAACCATGGAAAGCCGGGTTTCCAGAATCCTGCGGATGCTGGCCTCGTCGTCTACGACAAGGATGGTTTCTTTTGCGGGGGCGGAAGCCGTCATCGCCGCAGCCCTGCTGCTACATCGGATCAGACCACTGAAGTGTCTTGAGGGGCAAACAGTTCATCGAACGCCATCTTTCTTCATAGAACGGTGGCCCCAATTCCGATTCCCTTCGCCAAGCCCAACCCCCTGTGGCTAAATCCAGCGCCGTTTTTGTTTGCACCAGTTGCGGGGCCCAAACCCGTCAATTTTTTGGCAAATGTTCCAGCTGTGGCAGCTGGAACAGCCTGGTGGAACAGCTGCAGACGGCCGCACCAGCTGCCGATAGCCGGCGGCGGCGGCCCGTGCCCAACCAGGCGGAGGCAGGGGCGGGGCAGCCGAAGCGCTCGGAGCCGATCCAATCGGTGGGGGAGCGGCCCTTGCAGCGCCTGGCCACGGGCTACGGAGAATTTGATCGGGTCTTGGGTGGGGGGCTGGTGCCGGGCTCCCTGGTGTTGCTAGGCGGGGATCCGGGTATCGGCAAATCCACCTTGCTGCTGCAGAGCTGCCGCTCCATGGCTGGGCGCACCTCGGTGCTCTACGTGAGTGCGGAGGAATCGGCCCAGCAGGTGAAGTTGCGCTGGCGCCGGCTGGCTGAGGTTCCCGGAGCAGAGGTCACAGGAGCTGGAGGTTCTGGGGCAGAAGCTCAAAACCTGGGGGCTGATTTTCAGCTGTTGGCCGAAACCGACCTGGAGTTGGTGCTGCAGGAACTCGAGGCCTTGAGGCCAGCGGTGGCCATCATCGACAGCATCCAGGCCCTGCACGACGCCGAGCTCGGCAGCGCCCCGGGCTCCGTGGCCCAAGTGCGGGAGTGCGCTGCGGCCCTGGCCCGGATTGCCAAACGCCAGAACACCGCCCTTTTGCTCGTGGGCCATGTGACCAAGGAGGGCATGCTGGCGGGCCCCAAGGTGCTGGAGCACTTGGTGGATGCGGTGCTCACCTTTGAGGGGGATCGCTTTGCCAGCCACCGCCTGCTGCGGGCGGCCAAAAATCGTTTTGGGGCGACCCACGAGTTGGGGGTGTTCGAAATGCGCGACCGGGGCTTGGCTGAGGTCACCAACCCCAGCGAGTTGTTCCTCGGTGGTGATGAACCCAGCGCTGGCACGGCCACGATCGTGGCCTGCGAGGGCACCCGGCCCCTGGTGGTGGAGTTGCAATCGCTGGTGAGCACCACCAGTTACGCCAGCCCGCGCCGCACCGCGACGGGCATCGGCACCAATCGCTTGCACCAGATCCTGGCGGTGCTGGAAAAGCACCTGGGCCTGCCCCTCTCCCGCTTCGATTGCTACCTGGCGGTGGCCGGCGGGCTGGAGGTGGAGGAGCCGGCGGCAGACCTGGGCGTGGCCGCGGCGGTGGTGGCCAGCTACCGCGACCTCACCATGCCGCCAGGCACGGTGCTGGTGGGGGAATTGGGCTTGGGCGGCCAGCTGCGTCCGGTGGGCCAGCTGGAATTGCGCCTGGGCGAAGCGGCCAGGCTGGGCTTTACCCGGGCCGTGGTGCCCAAGGGCACGGGCTTGGCCAATGTGGCCGCAGGCTTGGGTCTGCAGCTCTTGGAGGCCAGCACGGTGGCGGCAGCCCTGGTGGCCGCCCTTGGGGTGAATCCCGCAGACGATCGGACGTAGGGAATTGGCCCTGAAAGATCGCCTTTGCGAGGGTTAGAAGTACACGTCGACCGCGCCGCGGCCACTGGTTTTGAGCCAGTTTTGGGCCTCGATGTAGTTGTTCGGTGCCAGCCGAATGGCCTTGCCCCAGAAATCTGCCGCCTGGTCGAAGCAGCGGTCGGCCTCATCGGCCTCACCTTTCTCTTCGGCAATCGAGCCGAGGTGATGGTGAATCACGGCGATGTTGTTGAGGGCCTGGGGCATCTTGCTGTTGAGCTCCAGGGCTTGGGTGTACTGGTCGAGGGCCTTCTGATGTTCGCCATTGCTGGCATACACCAGGGCCATGTTGTAAAGAATGAAGGCCCGGTCATTGGGGTCGTCCTCAAGCGTCAGGGCTTCCTCGTAGTTCTCAAGGGCTTCGGCGTACTCGCCATCGGCCTGGGCGCTCATGCCGTCGCGGTAATAGGCAAACGCCTCCTTGGCGCGCCGGTTGGTGGGCAGCACCTTGAGGATCAGGTCGGCCATCACCGTGAAGCTCTTGTCAATGAAATTGTCGTTGCGTTGGGAGCGGGGCACCGGCGGTAGGCAGAGCGATGGGGCCCATTCTCGCTGATCTGCCTAGCCTTCGCTCAGTTTTTGACCGTTGGCTTGCCCGTGCTCGAGCCCCTCTTGCTGGAAATCGAGGGCATGAAGTGCGGCAGCTGCGTGCGGGCTGTTGAAAAGCGCCTGCTGGAGCAGCCCGGGGTGCAGCAAGCCAGCGTGAATTTGCTCACCCGAACCGCCTGGGTGCAGCTCGACCCAGAATTGGTGCTGGCTGAGCAGGACCAAGCCTTGCCGCGCCTCAAGCAGGCCCTGGCCGGCTTGGGCTATCAGGCCAAGCTGCGCCAGGCGGGCCAGGAGGTGGCCTCCCGCCGGGAGTTACTCCAGCAGCGGCACTGGTGGCAGCAATGGCGCCAACTGGTGGTGGCCTTGGCCTTGCTGCTGGTGTCGGTGCTCGGCCATTTGGCCCTGGAAGGGGTGATTCCTCCTCCGGCGGCGACCCTGCTGGCGGATGTGCGCTTCCACGCCCTGGTGGCCACGGTGGTGCTGCTGGGCCCGGGGCGCCCGATCCTGGTGCGGGGGGTGCAGTCGGCCTGGGCCGGGGTGCCCACCATGGACACCCTGGTGGGCCTGGGGGTAATGAGTGCCTACCTGGCCAGCCTGGTGGCCTTCCTGTGGCCTGAAACCGGCTGGCCCTGCTTTTTCAATGAGCCGGTGCTGTTGCTCGGCTTTGTGCTGCTGGGCCGGTTTTTAGAAGATCGGGCCCGGTTTCGCACCGGCCGTGCCTTGGAGCAGCTCGCTGCTTTGCAACCGGATACGGCCCTGTTGCTAATGGATGGGGGACCGCCGCGCCAGGTGCGGGTGGGGGGCCTGCGGCCGGGGGACCGGGTGCAGTTGCTGCCCGGGGATCGGGTGCCGGTGGATGGGGTGGTGCTGGCCGGGGCCTCGGCCGTAGATGTGTCGGGTCTTACCGGCGAACCCCTGCCCTTGCAGGCCGAGGCGGGCACGGAACTGGCGGCGGGCAGCCTCAATTTGGAAGCCCCGCTGGAGCTCGAGGTGCGGCGCTCCGGCGGTGACAGCGCCATTGCCCGGATCATCCATCTGGTGGAGCAGGCCCAGGCCCGCAAGGCCCCGATTCAGCGGTTGGTGGATCAGGTGGCGGGGCGCTTCACCCTGTTTGTTTTGGCCCTGGCCATCGCCACGTTTGTTTTCTGGTGGCAATGGGGAGCGCGCCTCTGGCCCAAGGTGCTGGTGCGTCAGGTTGCCCATGAGATGGGCCCCATGGCCCATGGGGTGCTCGGATCCAGCGCCGATACCCCCCTGGCGTTGGCCCTGCAATTGGCCATTTCGGTGTTGGTGGTGGCCTGTCCCTGCGCCTTGGGCTTGGCCACGCCCACGGCCATGACGGTGGGTTCGGGGCTTGCGGCCCGCTCGGGCCTGCTGTTCCGGGGCGGCGATGCGATTGAGGCGGCCTCCCAGTTGGGGGCGGTGCTGTTCGATAAAACCGGCACCCTCACCGTGGGCAGGCCCCTGGTGACTGAGGTCCAGCCGTTTGGGGCCACGGCAGCCGAGCGGGTGGTGCAGCTGGCCGCCAGCTTGGAGGCCAGTACCCGCCATCCCTTGGCCTATGCGATCCAGCAGGAAGCCCATCGCCTGGAGCTGCCGATCCTTTTGGCCACTGAGTCCCGCACCGTGGCGGGCGAAGGGGTGGAGGGGCTGGTGGACGGCGAGCGTTTTCGTGTGGGTCGCTTGGCCTGGGTGCAGGCCGACGACGACCCCGATGCCATGGCCTGTCAAACCCGCCTTGAGCTCCAGGGCGCCACGGTGCTGGCGATTGGTGGCCCGGCTGGATTGATGGGGTTGGTGGCTGTTCAAGATTCGCCGCGCCCCGATGCCCAGCGGGTGCTGGGGGAGCTGCGGGCCATGGGTCTGCAGCTGGGTTTGCTGAGTGGGGATCGGCGCCAGCCAGTGGAACGGCTGGGGGCCCTACTGGGCCTGCGCAACGGGGAATTGGCCTGGGAATTGCGCCCTGAGCAAAAGTTGGAGCGCATTGGCGCCTTTCCCCACCGCGGCACCCTGGCGATGGTCGGGGATGGCATCAACGATGCCCCTGCCCTGGCCGCGGCCGATCTCGGCATTGCCGTGGGTACGGGCACCCAGATCGCCCAGGACACGGCCGATCTGGTGGTACTGGGAGACCGGTTGGATGGGGTGCTGGTGGCCCTGCGCCTGGCCCGGCGCACCATGGCCAAGGTTCGCCAAAACCTGGCCTGGGCCTTTGGCTACAACCTGATCGTGTTGCCGATCGCGGCGGGGGTGTTGTTGCCGGGCTTTGGGGTGCTGCTTACGCCGCCCTACGCGGCCCTGTTGATGGCGTTGAGTTCGATCACGGTGGTTCTCAATGCCTTGTTGCTGCAGGATGGGCCCCATCAGCGGGGATAAAACCAGGTGCCAAGCGGCCGGTTTGTGGTGCTCGAGGGCATTGATGGCTGCGGCAAAACCACCCAGCTGCAGGCCTTGCGTGAATGGTTGCCGAGCAGTGGCTTGATGGCCCCCGGCGCCACCCTGTTGGTGACCCGCGAACCGGGGGGCACCGCCCTGGGCCAGGCCCTGCGGCAGCTGCTGCTCCACCCCCCGGGCGAGGCGGCCCCGGAGCCCACGGCGGAATTGCTGCTCTACGCGGCGGACCGGGCCCAGCATGTGGAGCAGACCATTCGTCCGGCTCTCGAGCGGGGCGACTGGGTGCTTAGCGATCGCTTTGCCGGCTCCACCGCGGCCTACCAGGGCCATGGCCGGGGCCTGTCGATGGCGCTGATCGGCCAGCTGGAAGCCATCGCCACCCGTGGGTTGGCGGCCGATCTCACCCTCTGGCTGGATGTGCCCCTGGCGGAATCGATGCGCCGCCGCGGTGATCGACCCGCCGACCGGATTGAAGCCAGTGGCCAGGCCTTTCTGCAGCGAGTGGCCGATGGCTTTGCAGCCCTGGCGGCCCAGCGGGCCTGGCACCGGGTTGATGCCAGCCAATCCCCAGACCAGGTGCGTGGGGCCTGTCGGGCTTTGCTGGAGCAGCAGCTGGGCGTGGGCGGCTTATCAGGCCCCGGCCGATGAGTGGTTTGTTTGCCGATCTGGTCGGCCAAAACCAGGCGGTGGCCCTGCTCGATGCGGCGCTCAAGCACCAGCGCCTGGCCCCGGCCTATTTGTTTGCCGGCCCCAATGGGGTGGGCCGGCGCCGGGCGGCCCTGCGCTTTTTGGAGGGGGTGCTGGCCGGTCCAACCGGTTCGCCAGCCATTCGCCGCCGGCTGGAGGAGGGCAACCATCCCGATCTGCTCTGGGTGGAGCCCACCTACTCGGACAAGGGCCAGCTGGTGCCGGCTTCGAAAGCTGCCGAGCTGGGGCTGAGCCGCCGCGCCGCCCCCCAATTGCGGTTGGAGCAGATTCGCGACGTGTCGCGTTTTCTGGCCCGTCGGGCGGTGGAGGCCCCGGGCTGTTTGGTGGTGCTGGAGGGGGCTGAGGCCATGGCCGAAGGAGCTGCCAATGCCCTGCTCAAAACCCTGGAGGAACCCGGCGATGGCCTGCTGATCTTGCTCACGGCGGCCCCAGAGCAGCTGCTCAGCACGATTCGCTCCCGCTGCCAGCAGATTCCCTTTGCCCGCCTGGCCCCGGCCTTGATGCTGGAGGTGTTGGCGGGCTGTGGGGCCCCAGGGGCCGGGCCTGGGGATGGCGATCCGGCCGAGCTGGTGGAGCTTGCGGCGGGTTCGCCGGGGGCCTTGCTGGCCCATCGCCAGCAGTGGCAAACCCTGCCCGAAGGGATGGCCGATCGCCTGCGGGCCTTGGCCCAGGGGCCACCAGAACCACTGGTGGCCTTGGAATTGGCCCGGGATCTCTGCGAAGCACTCGATGGCGAGCAGCAACTTTGGCTGTTGGATTGGTGGCAGCTGGTGCTTTGGCGCCAATCTCCCGCCCCCGCTCAAGTGCCGGTGCTACGCCGCCTCGAAAAACTACGCAGCCACCTCAAGGCCTACGTTCAGCCTCGACTGGCGTGGGAAGTGGCGTTGCTGGAGCTGGCACGGTTGAGCCATTAGGGAGCTCGAGGCAGTAGCCGGCCCCGTAGACCGTTTTGATGAAGCGCGGTTTGCGCGGATCGGGTTCGAGCTTGGTGCGCAAGTGCCGCACGTGGACCCGGATCGTTTCGATGTCGTCGTCGGGTTCGTAGCCCCACACCTCTTTGAGGATGAGGGAGGGGGCCACGGTTTGGCCGTGGCGCTGGAGCAGGCAGTGCAGCAGCTCGAATTCCAGGTGGGTGAGCCGCACGGCGGCATCGAACCAGATCGCCTCAAAGCGCTCGGGCACCAGGGTGAGGCAGCCGTAGCTGAGGATTTCGTTGTGCTTGGTGGAGAGGGGGGGCCGGTCGCTGCGGCGCAAGAGTGCCTTGACCCGCACCGTTAGCTCCTCGAGGTCGAAGGGTTTGGTGAGGTAGTCGTCGGCGCCGGAGTTGAAGCCACTCACCTTGTCCTTGGTGCCGCCCAGGGCCGTGAGCATCAGGATCGGGATCTTGGCGGTGCGCTCTTCGCGGCGAAGCCGCTGGCACAGGGTGATGCCATCCACCTTGGGCAGCATCAGATCCAGCAGGATCAGATCGGGGCAGTATTGAAAAGCCAGGGCCTGGCCCTTGATGCCGTCATCGGCGCGGTGCACCTCAAAGCCGCCATGCTCAAGGTGGCCCGCCACCAGGTCGCGCATATCGCTGTCGTCTTCGATCAGCAGGATGCAGGGCTTCATGGCATCACTTTGGCTGAAATGCGGCAGGGCAACAGGGGGGATAGCGAACAATGCACGTCCCATCTTCCCGGCTGGTGCGGCCGATCAACCCTGGTAAAACCCACCTGACCCTGGCGCATGGGGGCGGCCCAGGCCAGTGAGGCCAAGGGCTGGGCCCTTGTTGCGGCCCCAGGGGAAGCAGCTGGGCAGCAGCGGGATCTTCAGCTTCTCTTTAGGGTTGCCTGCTTTGATTGTTGCCAAAAAAAACCGCACCCAGGTCATGGATGCGGTTCCTTAGGGCTGACAAAAGCTCCCCGGGCGGGATTCGAACCTGCGACCAATCGATTAACAGTCGATCGCTCTACCGCTGAGCTACCGAGGAATGCAGCTACCGGCGAACCGGTCTGAAGAACTTACCCTTCGGCCCGGCCGCTCTGCAAGGGGGCAGGCTGTTGATGGAGTTGCTGGGCTATTTGCTGAGCAAGGACCTTGCCGCTCTGCCAGGGCCCCATGTGGCCCTGCTCCATTACGGCGGCGCCATCACAGCGCTGCAGTTCCTCGAGCCGGTGGGTGATCCAGAGGGCGGTGAGCGGTTGCTCGGCGCGGTGGCTGAGTTGGTGAACCAGCTCGAGGGCGTCCCTTTGGCTGGTGGGATCGAGCAGGGCGGTGGGTTCATCGAGGAGCAGCAGGCTGGCCTCGCTGGCTAGGGCCCCGGCAATGGCCAGGCGCTGCTTTTGGCCGCCACTGAGGGTGTGGATTGGCCGCTGGGCCAGGCCCGAGAGACCCACCTGCTCCAGGGCGGTTTGGATGCGATCGCTGCGTTGGCTGGGGCTGAGGCCTTCGGGCAGGGCAAGCAACAGCTCACTGCTGCAGCTGGGCAGCAGCAGCTGGTGATCCGGGTTTTGAAACACGAGGGCGGCCTTCAGGGGCGTGTGGATCTCGCCAGAGCGGGGCGCTAGCAGCCCGGCGATCAGCCGCAGCAGGGTGCTCTTGCCGCTGCCATTGCTGCCCACCAACATCCAAAGCCCGGGCTTGGGAATTTGGAAACTGCAATGGTTGAGGGCGGTGCGGCCATTGGGCCAGGCGAAGCCAAGCCGCTCCACCGTGAGGGGAGCCGGGGACGCCACCTAGCTCTCGAAGCTGAAGCCAGGACGCTTGCTGCCCGCGCCCATGGCCGACTTTTCGTAAATCTGAACGGCGACCACCTCACTGGTGAGCAGGCTGATTTGCTTGTCCTCTTCCTTCTCGCAGGTGAGTTCCAGCAGCTTGGGGCCGCCGCGTTCGAGGGCGGTTTTCACCGTGGCGTAGAGCGCCTGGGCATCGACCAGTTCCTTGCGCTGCACCGCAACGGGCATGGGACTGAGCTTGAGGGAGAGCTCGATGACGTACATGGCGATGGGGGGTGCGACCAAGGAAGCGGCCTGGGACCCCACTTTGGCGAATCACCCCCAGAAGCGCTGTTATGGGACCGCTGCTTGGGACGCGCCGTTGAGTACTTCTGCTCAGTCGATGGGGCTGGTGTCGCAGATCGAGCGTCAGCCCCCTACGCTCAGCATGTAACGCTTCATGAAGGCGCTTTCTCATGACGATCGCTGTAGGGCGCGCGCCAGCAGCACGGGGATGGTTCGACGTCCTCGATGACTGGCTCAAGCGCGACCGCTTTGTATTTGTGGGCTGGTCTGGCCTGCTGCTGTTCCCCACGGCCTAT
>Ga0310081_100005_pt1 | contig 51863 bp, 59 predicted proteins | sample LakEriER3TotalB7_FD_194448 | JGI IMG/M metagenome (GOLD analysis project Ga0310081, IMG submission 194448) | Enriched freshwater cyanobacterial communities from Lake Erie, Ohio, United States - ER36.Total.B7 | ecosystem: Environmental > Aquatic > Freshwater > Lake | place: USA: Ohio | collected... | reverse complement strand
TGCCGGGCTACGGCAAGTTGTGGTCAAAGTTGCAGGTGGGCGCGGAGCCGATTTGGCGCGGCCACACCATGGGCAACGACTTTGCCGTGTTCGAGAGTCGCCACCCGACCAACGGCTTGCCGATCTATCTGGTTGGCCATCCGGTCTTTGATCCCGAGCGGATCTATGGCGGCGAGGACGAGGACTGGCGCTTCACGTTTTTTGCCAGCGCCACCGCTGAATTTTGCTGGCACCACTGGAAGCCCCAGGTGCTCCATTGCCACGATTGGCACACCGGCATGTTGCCGGTGTGGATGCACCAGGACGCGGACATCAGCACCGTGTTCACGATCCACAACCTGAAATACCAGGGCCCCTGGCGTTGGAAGCTCGATCGCATCACCTGGTGCCCCTGGTACATGCAGGGGGACCACACCATGGCGGCGGCCCTGCTCTATGCCGATCGGGTCAACGCGGTGTCACCGACCTACGCCAAGGAGATTCTGACCCCCGAGTACGGCGAGCACTTGGACGGCCTGCTCAATTTCGTGAGCGGGAAATTGCGCGGCATCGTCAATGGCATTGATACGGCCGATTGGAACCCGGAAACCGATTCCAGCCTGCCGGCCCCGTTCAGCGTCAAAAGCCTGGCTCCCCGGGCTGCTAACAAAAAAGCCCTCCAGGAGCGCTTTGGCCTCACGGTGAATCCCCGCACCTACCTGATGGGGATGGTTAGCCGGCTGGTGGATCAAAAAGGGGTGGATCTGTTGCTCCAGGTGGCGGATCGGGTGCTCGCCTACACCGACAGCCAATTTGTGGTCCTGGGTACGGGCGATCGGGCCCTGGAATCGGCCCTTTGGCAGATGGCTTGCCGCTACCCGGGCCGTTTTGCTGTCTTCCTCACCTACGACGACGCCCTCTCCCGGCTGCTTTACGCCGGCAGCGATGCCTTCTTGATGCCCAGTCGGTTTGAACCCTGCGGCATCAGCCAGATGTTGGCCATGCGCTACGGCTCAATTCCGGTGGTGCGGATGGTGGGGGGCCTGGTGGACACGGTGCCCCCCAACGACCCCATGGCGGGCACGGGCACCGGCTATGGCTTCGACCGTTTTGAGCCGGTCGACTTTTACACCGCGATCGTGCGCTCCTGGGAGGCCTACCGCAACCAAGCCAGTTGGCAGGAGCTCCAGTGCCGGGCCATGGCGGTGGATTTCAGCTGGGCCCGGTCCGCCTTGGAGTACGACGCCATGTACCGGGAGGTGCGCGGCGTGAAGGAGCCCACCCCCCAGGCGGCCGATGTGCAGCGGTTTTCCCAGGGCCAGGATGCCGATCCCAGTCGCAAAGGCCTGGCATCGTTCCTCAAGCGCCGCTAGGCCAGGGGCGTGATCCCCACCGAGCTGCCCCCGGATTCCCCCTTCAAGGGGCCGCCCTTGCCGGTGCCCTACGAAAACCCCTGGGGTTTGCTAGGCCGAGATTGCCTGGCGGTGGCCGCCAGCCTCAGGCTTCAGGCCCGCGAACTGTGGCGGCGGAACCGCCAAGGTGATCTGAGGCGGCCAGGTTTTTGGCCCAAGGATTTGGCGCCCCTGTTTTGGCCCCTCGCCCTTGCCCTGGCGGTTGGGCTACTCACCCTCTTGGTGGTCGGGGGCACAAAACTGATTGCCCCAGGTCCTGCTGGTGTTGCTCCAGCTGCAGAGTTGAGCCCGGCAAAGCTTGAGAGCGGAACCCTGGATCCCGAGCTGCTGGAGCCCGCAACCGTGGAGCTTGCAGCTGCGGACACCATGGCTGCGGAACCCAAAGTTGCTGAGCCCACCCCCCTGCAAAGCCTGCCTGTCGAGCCGGCGCCCCTAGCTGCGGCGCCGATAGCCGCTGAGGAAAGCCCCAGGCCCGATCCCCTTGAGGCTGCCATGGCCCAAGTCGATCCGGGCCACTGGATCCGGGCCATTGATCCGGATCCGGAGCGGGGCACGCTCCAGCTGGTGCTAGCGGCCCCCTTCACCGCCCTTCCGGAAGCCCAGCAGCTTCAACAGGCCGAGAGCTGGCAAACCCAGGCCCTGGCCTTGGGGTTTGATCGCCTGGAACTCACCGATCGCCAGGGCCGTCCGATTGGCCGCCAGGCGCGGGTGGGTTCGGGCATGATCCTGCTCACCCCCCAGCACCTGTCCTGATGCCGCTCTCCTTGGGCCAACTGGAGCAGCTTTGGGGCGAGCCGGCCAATGGGCCCCTGGCTCCTGAGCAGGGTGCTCAAGAGCTCACGGCGATCAGTACCGACAGCCGGCACCTCGCAGTGGGCGGCCTGTTTGTGCCCTTGGTGGGCGAGCGCTTTGATGGTCACCGCTTCCTCGATCAGGCGATTGCCGCAGGCTCTGGGGCCGTGGTGGCGAGCCGGCTACGGCTTGCTGGGCCAGGGGCCGGGGATGCCTTGGTGGCGCTGGCACAGCAGCAGGGCTGCCCGCTCTGGTGGGTGGACGACACCCTGGCGGCCTACCAGCAACTCGGTGCGGTGTGGCGCTCTGGGCTCCAGGTGCCGGTGATTGCGGTGACCGGCTCGGCCGGCAAAACCACAACCCGGGAGATGATCCGCGCGGTCCTGGAGCCCTTGGGGCCCGTGCTCGCTACCAGCGGCAACGAGAACAACGACATCGGTGTACCGCTCACCTTGCTGAAGGCCGATGCCCAGCATCGGGCCGTGGTGGTGGAAATGGGCATGCGCGGTCTGGGCGAGATTGAACGCCTTAGCCTCTGCGCCAAACCTTCGGTGGCTGTGATCACCAATATCGGCACGGCCCACATCGGCCGCTTGGGCAGCCGCGAAGCGATTGCCACCGCCAAATGTGAAATCACCGCCGGTTTGGCGCCCGATGGCTTGGTGGTGATCCCGGCTGGGGACCCCCTGCTGGATCAGGCCTTGGCTGCGGCCTGGCAAGGGCGGGTGATTCGGGTGGCGTTGGAGGGTGAGGGCTTTGAGAAGCAGGCGGATTGGGTGGGCCGGTTGGATTCAGCCAGCGGCACCTTGGCTATCCGCGGCGCCCAGGTGCCCGTGCCCCTGGAGGGCTTACACCATGGCCGCAATTTGTTGTTGGCCCTGGCGGTGGCCGAGGCCTGTGGCTTGGTGCCAGCTCGCTGGGGTCCCCTGGAATTGGATCTACCCGGTGGTCGCAGCCGGCGGCTCTTGATCGGCGGGGTCCAGGTTTTGGATGAGACCTACAACGCTTCGCCGGAAGCGGTGTTGGCGTCCCTCGATTTGCTGGCGGTCCAGCCCGGACGCCGTTTCGCCGTGTTGGGCACGATGCTCGAATTGGGCGAGCAAAGCCTGGATCTCCACCGCCAGGTGGCCCAGCGGGCTGCAGATCTCCAACTCGATGGCCTGGTGATCGTCGATGGCGGCCAGGAGGGGAAGGTGATGGCAGGGGCCGCCCAAGGCCTGAAGCAGCTCGCCCTTGCCACCACCCCAGCGGAAGCGGCTGGTTTGGTGCAGCCCTGGTTGGCTGCCGGTGACTCCTTGCTGTTGAAGGCCAGTCGCGGCGTGGCCCTGGAGCAACTCATCCCGCTGCTGGAAGCGTCGCTGGCCGAGGGGCCCTGATAGGGTCCAGTCGTGACCCGTCATGATGGTGGCGGAGCACCATTTCACGATGTTGTTGCCCGGGGGCAGTTTCTGTCTGCGGGCGAAGGCCCTAGGTGGTGGTTCACCCGGGGCCTTTCCTTTTGGGCGCGGCTTTTTGGCGCAGGCGATTTTGAGGTTCTAGCTGCCAGGGTGCAATCTGGCGACGACGCCATTCCGCCCTGAGCTCCAATCGTGAACCTGCCTGCCCTGCCAAAGGTTTCCCTGCCGAAAGCCCCTAAAGCAGTTGGGTTCACGGCCCTGGTCCTGGGCTTGGTGGCCTTTGGGGCTGGGGCTTGGCGCCATACCCACACGCCCTTGCCCGCCGAATACCAAACCCTGCAATCGGTGGTGGGCCGTCTGGCCGCCCACAATGCCCTGGGCACCAGCCCCATTGGCCTCTCGATCAACAACGGCTCCTATGCCGCCACCCTGGCCGAGATGCGCGGATACTGCAAAGAAGCAGCCTGCGACTTTTACGCCCAGCTCAATCCCTACAAGAGTTACGGCAAGGATTGGGATGAGATCGGCCGCCAGAGCTACACCCTGGGCGATATCGGCGCCTGGTCCACATCGAGCGGCACCATCGAAGTGCCCCGCACCGCTTTCCGTATCTATGGCCGCCACACCGGCTGGTTGGCCTGCACCGTGGCCCACGAGATCGCCCACATCCAGCGCAACCATATTTTCCTGGCCAGCTATTACGCCAACAACACGATTCGTTCAGCTCCCGAAAAGAAACAAGACGAGCTGAACTACGCCAAATCCCGCCAACAGGAGCTGGAGGCCGATCGTGATTCAGCCGTAATGATGGCGAGGGCCGGCTACAAGGGCCGCATCTGCATCGACGACCTCGTCTTCCTGCACAAATCCAGCGGTGATGGCGGTGCCACCGAGCCCGATTCCACCCACCCCGGCTACGACGAGCGCATCAAAGAGCTCGCTGCTTATTACGCCAAACTGGAAAAACAACCTCCCGCCAAAGTCAGCCCCACCCAGGGGCATTTCACTTACAGCCCCGCCGACAACCTGCTCAGTTTTGTTCCTTCCAAACCCTGACCAACCAAACCCTGTCGAATCGACCGATCCATGCTGAGTTTTCTGCTGAATGTTCTGTGGTTTGTGCTCGGCGGGCTGGTGATGGGCCTGGGCTGGTGGCTGGCGGGATTGCTCTGCGCCATCACGATCGTTGGTCTGCCCTGGGCTAGGGCCTGCTTTGTGATCGGCAGCTTCTCCTTTTGGCCCTTTGGCCAGGAGGCCATCAGCCGCCGGGAACTCACTGGTCAAGCAGACTTGGGCACCGGGCCCCTGGGGCTCGCAGGCAACGTGATCTGGTTTCTGGTGGCGGGCTGGTGGCTGGCGATTGGCCACCTCACCTCCGCCCTGGCCTGTTTCATCACGATCATCGGCATCCCCTTTGGCATCCAGCACATCAAGTTGGCGTTGATTGCCCTGGCACCGATTGGCCTACGGGTGGTGCCCTCCGGGCCGCGCTAGGTCCGGGCTTGAGCCTTGAAAGCTGGGCATCGATCCGGGTTGCCTCACAATGGGGTGATGGCGCCAGGCACAGCAACACCTATCAACCAGCGGTTGGCTGGGATGGCAGCTGAAATCAGCCGGTTGATTCCTGCAGCTGAGGTGCGCTTGTTTGGCTCCAGGGCCCGTGGTGAAGCTCGCCCCGATTCCGATGTCGACCTCTTGATCACAGCCCCAGATGCCTGGTTGGCACAACACGATCGGTTTGTCTTGCTCGCCGATCTCTGGGGGGCTGTAGCGCAGCCGGATCTATCGGTCGACCTGGTACTCCACTCCACCAGTGAAGTGGCCCGACGCGCCCAGGAACCCGGCTCCCTAGTGCATCAGGCCATCCGCGAGGGCGTGCTGCTCCATGGCCAGCTCTGAAGCTTCCCGGCTGCTCCGGGTTGCGCGCCGCGACCTCAAGATGGCTCGCCGGCTCCTGGATCCCGACGTGGAGGAGGCGAGTTGGGGGTGGGCAGCCCAGCAGTGCCTGGAGAAAACCCTCAAGGCTTGGCTCCACATCCTTGCCATCAAGCCACCGGCGACCCATGATCTAGCCCGCCTGCTTTTGTTGCTTGAGCAAGCAGGAGTGGATGTGAGCGGTTTACTGCCTTTGCGGGCCTTTACAACCTTCGCCGTTCAATTCCGCTACGACGACGAACCCGAGGAACTTGGCCTCAATCGTTTCGAGTGGTGCAATCGCGCCGATGCCCTGATTGAACTGGTGCAGAGCCAAATCAGCTAAGTAACCCATAGCACCCACCAGCTCAACCCATCCGCCCAAGCGCTAGCGCAAGTACCACTGCAGCATCAGGCCGAGCTGGCCCACCATGCCCTTGCCGGTGAGCAGCTCGCCTATCAGGGCGGCGGCAAAGCCCACCATGGCGGTTCTGCCATTGAGCAATTCCACCCCCTCCAGCGCTTTGGCGTTCCAGGGCTTGGCGGTGGTCATGCTCTCGCCAAAGCGCTCTACCGGCTCATAGAGGAAAGATGGGTCCCTCTCGGGCGCGGGCGTTGGCAGCTCTTTGGACACGGCTGGACGGACAAGGCAGGGTCTGGACGCTCCAGCCTATGGACCAGACCTCCGCCCACCCGCAGCCCAAACGCCAATCCCTTGCCATTTTAGTACGAGCGTACTAGTCTCGTGGTGCATCTGAATTGACGAGCCGTGGCGCCTGGTCAAATCGATCCCGCCGTTGAGCCCCTCCGCCGGGCCAACCCAAAGCGATTCCGCGATGCCCGGCCTGGCCATCTGGCCGTGGTGGCCATGGCTGGCCGGCCCTGGTTCATCGCCCGTATCTGCGACATCACCATTACCAGGCCCGCCAAGCGCCCCATCCCCAAATTTGTGCAGGTGCTCAACATCGACAACGGCGATATCGAGCGCATCCCCGCCTCGGGGATCGTGGAGCTGATGGTTTAGCTCTCCAGCTTCAGCTCAAATCAGGGCCAGCCCCAGCCCCAGCTTCAGCCCCAGGCCCAGCCCAATGCTCTTTCACCAACTGCTTCGCCCTGGCCAGGGCCAGGGCACCGCTGGGCACATCCTTGGTGAGCGTGGAGCCTGCGCCCACGGTCACGTTCTCCCCCAGCGTGATCGGTGCCACGAGCACGGAATTGGCCCCGGTTTTGCTTCCTGCTCCCACCACCGTGCGGTGTTTCTTGACCCCGTCGTAGTTGGCGGTAATGGTGCCGGCTCCCACATTCACCTTGGCGCCGAGGTCGGCATCACCGATGTAGCTGAGGTGATTCACCTTCACCCCCGCAGCCAGGTGGCTGTTTTTGACCTCCACAAAGTTGCCGATGTGGCACCCCTCGTCGAGTTCGGCGCCCGGGCGGATTTGGGCAAAGGGTCCAATCGAGCACCCTTCAGCGACGCTGGCTTCGCGGATCACTGCGTACAGGGCTTGCACGTTGTTGCCCAGGGAGGCGTTCTCCAGCAGGCATCCAGGTCCAATCCGGCACCCATCGCCCACCGAGGTGGCTCCCCGGAAATGGCACTGGGGTTCGATCACCACATCCCGACCAAAGCGGGAGCCCTCGCTCAGCGTGCAGCTGGCCGGGTCGATGAAGCTCACCCCTTCAGCCATCCAATGGCGGCGCAGGCGCTCTTGCAGCACGGCTTCGCATTGACTCAGCTGCAGCCTGTCGTTGATGCCATTGATCTCATCGGCATCGGCCACCTCCAGATGCATCGCCGGGCCGAGCATGGCGACGGTGTCGGTGAGATAGAGCTCCCCTTGGTCGTTGTCGGTGGTGAGCTGGGGCAGCACGGCTGCGAGCTTGGACCAGTTGAAGCAATAGATGCCGGCGTTGGTGAGGTTGTTGCGGCGCTGCTCATCGGAGCAGTCGCGGTGTTCCACGATCCCGCTCACATCGCCCTGGGCGTTGGCGAACACGCGCCCGTAGCCGCTGGGATCATCGAGCCTGGCGGTAAGCAGGGTCACCGCAGCGCCCGTGCTGCGGTGTTGGCTAAGGAGCCTCTCCAGGGTTTCCGGGCGCAGCAGGGGCACATCCCCATTCAGCACCAACAGATCCCCCTCAAAACCGGCAAGGGGTTCAAGCAGTTGTTGGACGGCATGGCCGGTGCCGTTTTGGGGCTGTTGCAGCACAAACTCCAGGCCGCCCAGGTGGCTGAGCGATTGCTCCACCCGCTCGGCCTGGTGGCCCACCACCAAGAGCCGCCGCTCCGGCTTGAGCTGGTCGCAGCTTGCCAACACCCGCTCCACCAAGGTGGCGCCAGCCAGGGGTTGCAGCACCTTGGGGAGATCGCTCCTCATCCGGGTGCCCTTCCCTGCAGCCAGAACGGCAACGGCGAGCATGGGCTGGGGGCAACTGGCCCGGAATCTACGTGCGCCGCCCCGGATTCCCCTAGGCCCGCATGCGGGCGAGGTCGTCCCAGAAACCCGGGTACGACACAGCGGCGGCCTCTGGCCGGCGCAGCTGGCTGTCGCCCGTGGCGACCGTGGCGGCTACCGCCAGGCTCATGGCCACCCGGTGGTCGGTTTCGCTATCCAGCACCGCCCCCTGCAGAGCCTTGCCTCCGGTAATGGTCATGCCGCCCTCGAACTCCTCGATCGCAGCTCCCATGGCTCCCAGTTGGCGGGCCATCACGGCGAGGCGATCGGTTTCCTTCACCCTTAATTCCTCCGCATCGCGGATGCGGCTGACCCCCTCGGCGCAGCAGGCCGCCACCGCCAGCACAGGGATTTCATCCACCAGCCTGGGAATCAAATCCCCGCCGATCTCAAAGGCCTTGAGCGGTCCGTGGGTGACCCGCAGGTCCCCGACCGGTTCGCCTGCCACATCGCGGCTGGCCAGGATTTCAATGCGGGCTCCCATCTGCTCCAGCACCTCCAGGATCCCCGTGCGACTGGGATTGAGGCCCACGTTCTCCACGATGAGATCCGCCCCCGGCGTGATCGCACCGGCCACCAGCCAAAAGGCCGCCGAACTGATATCTCCTGGCACCACCACCGACTGTCCCCGCAGTTGGGCACCGGGCCGCACCACCACCTCGGTGCCGCCAGGCCCCCCCACGCTGAGATCGGCGCCAAAGGCCCGCAGCATGCGTTCGCTGTGGTCCCGGGATTGGGCGGGTTCAATCACCGTGGTAGGGCCATCGGCGGTGAGTGCTGCCAGCAGGAGCGCGCTCTTCACCTGGGCGGAAGCCACCGGGGTGTGCACCGTGGCGCCCACCAGCCGCTGGCCAGCAACGGCCAAGGGGGCGTAGTTGCCCCCTTGGCGGCCCTGGATCTGGGCACCCATTTGGGCCAGGGGACCTGCCACCCGCCGCATGGGCCGGCCCCGCAGGGATTCGTCCCCCGTCAGCACGAAATGGCGCCCAGCCTTGCCTGCCAACAGTCCCAGCATCAGGCGCATGGTGGTGCCGGAATTGCCGCAATCGAGCACGGCGTTGGGCTCGAGGAAGCCATCGAGGCCCACGCCGTGAACCCGCACCAGCCTCCCCGCCGCGATCTCCGATACCTCCACCCCCATGGCCCGCAGGCAGGCCGCCGTACTCAGGGGGTCCTCGGCTGGCAAGAGGCCTTCGATCACGGTTTCGCCTTCGGCAATGGCGCCAAAGAGCAGGGCCCGGTGGGAGATCGATTTATCCCCCGGAACCCGAACGGTTCCCCGGAGACTGCCACCACTGGCAAGGGGCAGGGGATTGGAGCTGGTGGGGGCGTGAGCCAAAGGGGATGGCCGAGATGACTGGCCAGATCCTATGGAGCCCCTCCCATGCAGCTAGTCCTATCGCCCCTCTGTCAGCCGATCAGCAGGCCCCCGTCGTCGTCTTGGCTGGCTTTGGCGCTGCGCCAATCAAACAGGAGTTCTTCCAGGCTCATCTGCTCCAGGGTGCGGTTGATGCTGCGTTGCAGCTGCTGCTCCAGGGCGCGGGTCACCAGATCGGCGGGGGAATCCTGCTGCGTGGCTGGCGGCTGGGTTTCGGGCAGCCGGGCCGCAGCGAGCACCGCGGCAATGGGGATCAGGGCGGCGGCCCTGCTGAGTCGATAGCCCCCCTGGCGGCCCCGGCGCGCTTCGATCAGGCCCGCCCGCCGCAGCCGCAGGAGCAGTTGTTCGAGCATCGGAGCTGGCAGGTCTTGGGCTTGGGCCAACTCCTTGGTGGAGCGCCAGGCTTCCGGGGCCAGGGCCAATTCCAGGAGGGCCTTGAGGGCATCGATCCCGCTTTTTTTCAGCATCACCCCTTGGCGCTGGGCTTTTTGGCGCGTGATTTTTTGGAACTTGGCTGTATTGGGGCAGCGGTGGCCAGCCGCTCCAGCACATGCTCCAGGGTGTAGCCAAACAGGGCGGGATCCGGTTCGCCCTTGCCGAGGTCAGCGAGGCCCAGTTCGGCCCAGCGCTGATCGATCCGCTCTTCCAGGGCCGCTGGGCGGCCGAGGGCCTCGCCCCAGTCATGGCGTTTCTCAGGGCCCACCTTGGTGGTGGCATCAATGGCCAGGCGGCCCCCGAGGCCCAAGCGCTCACTGGCGAAATCGAGGGAATCGAAGGGGGTGTCTTCCAGCACAAACAAATCCCTTTGGGGATCCACCTGGGCGCTGATGGCCCAGATCACCTGGCGGGGATCGCGGATGTTGATGCTCTTGTCCACCACCACCACAAACTTGGTGTAGGTGAATTGGGGCAGGGCACTCCAAAAGGCCATGGCAGCCCGCTTGGCCTGGCCGGGGTAGGCCTTGTCGATGGCGATGACGGCCAGCTTGTAACTCAGCCCCTCCATGGGTAGGAAAAAGTCGACGATTTCCGGGATCTGCTGGCGCAGGATCGGCGTGTAGATCCGGTTCAGGGCGATCGCCAGCATCGCTTCTTCCTTGGGGGGGCGGCCGCTGAAGGTGGTCAGGAAGACCGGATTGCGCCGCTGGGTCACGCAGTGGAAGCGCACCAGGGGCGAGGCCTCTTCTCCGCCGTAAAAGCCCATGTGGTCGCCGCAGGGACCATCTGGTAGTTCTTCGCCCGGGGTGATCGTGCCTTCAAGCACCACTTCGCTGTGGGACGGCACTTCCAGGTTCACGGTTTTGCACTTGGCCAACCGCACCCCTTCGCCGGCATAGAGCCCGGCAAACAGCCATTCGCTCAATTGCACCGGGATGGGAGTGGCTGCGGCCATCACCAGCAGGGGGTGAACGCCGATGGCCACGGCCACTTCGAGCTTTTTGCCCATCTCGGCGGCCTTGCGCAGGTGCCTGGCTCCACCCCGCACACTCAGCCAGTGCACGGTCATGGTGTTGATTGATTGCCTTTGCAGGCGGTAGACCCCCACATTGGGCACCCCGGTTTCCGGGTCTTTGGTGATCACCAGCCCCAAGGTGACCACCCGGCCCGCATCCCCTGGCCAGGGGCGCAGCAGCGGTAGGGCATCGAGATTCACCTGGTCCCCTTTGAACACCTCCTGGTGACAAGGCGGCGTGAGGTCCAGGTCGGGCCGCGCCTTGAGTAGGTCAAACAGGACGCTGCCAAAGCGGGCCACCTCCTTGAGGCCCTTGGGCGGGCGCGGTTGCTGCAGCAGGGCCAACCGCTCGCCCAGGGTTTCGAGCTCCTGGGGCTCTTCCATGCCCATGCTCCAAAGCACCCGCTCCACGGTGCTGAGCAGGTTCACCGCCACCGGCATCGGACTGCCGATCACGTTCTCAAACAACAGGGCCGGGCCGCCCATGGCGAGGACCCGGTCGGCGATCGCCGCCAGCTCCAGATCGGGATCCACGGACGCAGTGATGCGGCGCAGTTGGCCGCGGGATTCCAAGAGCGCAATGAAGCCCCTCAAATCACGGCGGCTGCGCTGGGGGATCGCCGGGGCTGGCATCAGGGTTGATCAGTGGTTCCTACTGTGGCGCACCCTCCCATGGCTGCGCCCGTGCAGATCTCCTATTTCCCCACCTCGGAAGCGGTGCCCCAGGTGCGGCCCCCTGCCGAGGGCGGTCCCGATGCGGCCGTCGTGATTGATGTGCTGCGGGCCACCACCACCATTGCCTGGTCGCTGGAGAACGGTGCCGAGGCGATTGAGGCCTTCGCGGAGCTGGAACCCCTCGATGCCGCCGCCGCCGCCTGGCCCCAAGACCTGCGCCTGCGCGCCGGTGAGCGGGGCGGCAAGCGCGTGGATGGCTACGACCTCGGCAATTCGCCGCTGGCTGTGACCCGGGAGTTGGTTGGTGGCAAGCGGATTTTCATGAGCACCACCAACGGCACCCGCTCCCTGGCGGTAGTCAAGCCGGTGCCGCTGTTGGTCACCGCCTGCCTGCCAAACCGCAGCGCCGTGGCCCACCGCCTGTTGGATCGGGAGTGCCAGCAGGTGTGGATTGTGGGCAGTGGCTGGGAAGGGGATTACTCCCTCGAAGACAGCCTGGCGGCGGGGGCCGTGGCAGCTGCTGCCATGGCCGCTGCTCCCATGGCCGTTCCACCCCATGGCGGCGTGGTCTGCGGCAACGATGAAATGCTGGCGGCCCTGGCCCTGTGGCACCAGTGGGCCAACGACACCGAAGGCTGTCTTCGCGCCGCTAGCCATGGCCAGCGGCTGATGGGCATCGGTAACCACGATGCGGATTTTGCCTGCTGCGCCGCCGTCGACACCCTGACGATCGTGCCCTTCCAGGCCGAGCCGGGGGTCCTGAAGGCCAGCTAGGCAGTTCCTTTACAGTTGAGCCAACGGTTTTGGGGTTGCGGTGGGCAGTTTTTTGGCAGCAGCGGTGCAGCTCACCAGCACCTCCAATCCCGATGCGAACTTTGCCGCCGCCGAGGAGCAAATTGAACTGGCGGCCCGCCGGGGAGCCGAGTTGGTGGGCCTGCCCGAAAACTTTGCCTTCATGGGCGAGGACGCCCAGCGGCTTGAGCTGGCTCCAGTTCTGGCCGAGCAATGCAGCCGCTTTTTGGTCACGATGGCCCGCCGCTATCAGGTGACCTTGCTAGGGGGCGGCTTCCCCGTGCCTGCGGGCCCAGGCCAGACCTACAACCGGGCCGAATTGGTGAGCCATGAGGGCCAGGTTCTGGCCCAGTACGACAAGATCCACCTCTTTGATGTGGATTTGCCCGATGGCAACACCTATCGGGAGTCGGCCACGGTGAAACCTGGGGATGTTTTGCCCCCCGTCGTGGATGTGCCCGGGCTTGGCCGGATCGGCCTCTCCATTTGCTACGACGTGCGTTTCCCCGAGCTCTACCGCCACCTGGCAGCCCAGGGCGTGGATGTGCTGATGGTGCCCGCCGCCTTCACGGCGTTCACCGGCAAGGACCACTGGCAAGTGCTGCTCCAGGCCAGGGCGGTGGAGAACACGGCCTACGTGGTGGCACCGGCCCAGACCGGTCTCCATTACGGCCGCCGCCAGAGCCATGGCCATGCCCTGGTGATCGATCCCTGGGGAACGGTGCTAGCCGATGCCGGGGTGGCTGTGGGCTTGGCAGTAGCGCCCGTGGACCCTGGCCATGCGGATCGTGTTCGCGCCCAAATGCCCAGCCTCAAGCACCGTCGCCCCGTGCTGTTCTGAGCAGTTGATGCGCCCGTTGCCCCCGCTCGCCAGGCTCGGCCGATCTCTGCTGCTCGTTGCCGTGGTTGCAGGGCAGCCAGGGTTGGCCTCGAGTTTGGTGGCTTGGCGTTTGAGCCGTCAGGGCCTCGAGCTCAGAACGATCCCTGATGTCCAGCTGAAGGCCTATCTGCAGGCCGGCTCTGCCGGCCAAGGCCCGAGGGTGTGGGTGGATTTTCCGGGGGAACCATCTCGAACCCGCAGCCTGGCTGGACCATCACCGGTGCGTGAAGTTCGCATTGGCAGACCAAATTCCGACACCACCCGACTGGTGGTCGAATTTGCTCCAGGCATCGAATTGGATCCCCAGGAGCTTCGCCTCGTGGGCACATCCCGGGATCGCTGGCGGATGGAGTTCAAGACCCTTGCCAAGAGCTTCGGCAATGGTCAAGGAAATGGTCTAGCCCTGTTCCTGGGGGAGGGCGACTTTGATGCCCCCACTGGGTTGATTCCGAGGCGGGAGCCCCAGTTGATCACAGGAACCCTGTTCCCCACGTCCTCGGTGCCCCTGTCGCCAAGCAGCCTGCCGGTGGTGCCGGTTGGTCGCTTCAAGGTGGTGATTGATCCCGGCCATGGCGGACCCGACCCCGGGGCCGTCGGGATTGGGGGCTTGCGGGAAACCGATGTGGTTCTCGATGTCTGCTTGCAGGTGGCGCAGCTGCTTCAGGCCCGGGGGGTGCAGGTGCTGATGACGCGCACCACAGAGGTTGATGTGGATTTACCGCCCCGGGTCGCCCTGGCGAACAGCAGCCGGGCCGATGCCTTTGTGAGCGTGCATGCCAACGCCCTCAGCCGGTATCGCCCCGATGTGAATGGCATTGAATCCTTTTATTTCGAGGAGGCTGGCCGCCCATCGCGAACGTTGGCTGCTGCCCTGCAGCAACAAATGCTCTCGATTTCGCCCGGGAGTCCCGATCGGGGTGTTAAGCCTGCCCGGTTTTTTGTGATTCGCCGCACGGTGATGCCGTCAACCCTCGTGGAAATGGGATTTGTCACCGGTGCCCTTGATGCCCCCCGGCTGGCCGATGCGGCGTACCGACGCCGGATGGCCCTGGCCCTGGCGACGGGCATCCTCAATTTTCTTCAGGCCCAGTGATGGCAACTCCAGAGGGCAAGAGCCCAGCCATCCCCCATCCCCCAGGCAGCCTGCTGGTGGGTTTGTTCGATAGCGGTCTGGGGGGCCTCACGGTGCTGCGTCGCGTGCATGAGGCCTATCCCCATACCCGCTGCCTCTATTTGGGCGATACGGCCCGGGTGCCCTACGGGCAACGCTGCGTGGAGGACATTCGCGCCATTGCCGCCGAGGTGGTGCATTGGTTGCGGGGCCAGGGTGTGGGGGTCCTGGTGATGGCCTGCAACACATCGAACGCCCTGGCCCTGGATGTGGCGGTGGCGGAGGCCGGTGTCCCCGTGGTGGGCTTGATCGACAGTGTGGCGGCCCAGATTCAGAGCGATCGGGTGGGCGTCCTGGCGACCCCGGCCACCGTGGCGAGTGGCGCCTATCGCCGCTCGATCCAGGCCTGTCGGCCCCAGGCCCAGGTGCTCGAGGTTGGCTGCCCCACTTTCGTGCCCTGGATAGAAGCCGGTGATCTCGATGCCCCCGGATTGCGGGATGCCGCCCAGGAGTACGTGGCGCCGTTGATTTCCGCGGGTGTGGACACCGTGGTGTTGGGCTGCACCCACTACCCGATGCTGCGCCCCTTGCTCCGTTCCCTTCTCCCCGCTGGGGTCACCTTGCTTGACCCCGCCGAGGCAGCGGTGCAGCGCCTTGGCCCCCTGCTGGCCAGCCTGGGTGATGCCCCGGAGGCCGATTTGGCCTTGGATGCCGTGATCCCGGCCCAGCAGCGATCGCGGCTTTGTGTCACGGGTTGTCCGGAGGCCTTTGCCGCTGGGGCCAGTGCATGGCTGGGCCATCGCCCCACCGTTAACCAGGTGGACCTGCGGTCTGCCGGCAGGGCCTTCTAGTATCCGAGCACAGCGGAGATGTTGTGGCAACGGTTGCTGAGCTGCTACAGCCCGTTGAGGCTGATTTGGACGCCCTCTTGGCTGATCTGCGCAGCCTGATTGGCGCGGGTCACCCGATTCTCCAGGCCGCCGCAGAGCACCTGTTTGCCGCCGGTGGCAAGCGGCTGCGGCCGGGCATTGTTTTATTGATCTCCAGGGCCATCGCCCCTGACGGTGACCTAGGCCCCCGCCACCGGCGCTTGGCTGAAATCACCGAGATGATTCACACAGCTTCGCTCGTCCATGACGACGTGGTGGATGAGGCAGCCACCCGGCGGGGGGTTGACACCGTCCACAGCCGCTTTAACCACAGGGTGGCTGTGTTGGCAGGGGATTTCCTGTTTGCCCAGGCCAGTTGGCACTTGGCCAATCTTGATGACCTCGACGTGGTGAAGCTGCTTTCCCGCGTGATCATGGATTTGGCCGATGGCGAAATTCGCCAGGGATTGTTCCGCTACGACACGGGCCAGAGCTTCGAGACCTATCTCGAAAAAAGTTATTGCAAAACCGCCTCATTGATTGCCAATAGCACTCGTGCTGCAGGGGTTTTGAGTGGCCTTGAGCCTGAGAAACTCGATGATTTGTACCGTTTTGGCCGCCAGTTGGGCCTGGCCTTTCAGGTGGTGGATGACATCCTCGATTTCACGGGGAGTGACCAACAGCTGGGCAAGCCAGCTGCCAGTGATCTGGCATCCGGCTATCTCACGGCCCCTGCCCTGTTTGCCTTGGAAGAACGGCCTGCCCTGGCCGGCCTGATTGAGCGCGAATTCAGCGAAGCCGGTGATCTCGAGCAGGCGCTCGAGTTGGTGCGGAGCTGCGAGGCCATCCCCCGGGCCCGCGCCATGGCGGAAGGCTTTGCCGCCGAGGCCGCCGAAACCTTGGCCTGGCTGCCCCCCTCGGAGCCCCGGAGTGCCCTGCGCGCCCTGCCGGATTTCGTCCTCAGCCGGCTCTACTAGGTCGGTTGACCTAAAGCTTGATCTCTTCCAGGCTGCCTAAAAACAGGGTGATGCCCGGATAGGCATCGGATCGCTTCTGGCCGTGGAGATGGTCTGGCGGCACCACGTACACCTGGCAGCCCGCAGCGAGGGCGGCCTGGGCTCCGGCCGGGGAATCCTCAAAGGCCCAGCAGGCTTGGGGATCAACGGCCAAGCGGGCGGCTGCCAGTAAAAACACATCCGGCTCCGGTTTGCCGGCGGTCAGTTCGGGATCATCCCCATGCACCCGGGTGCTGATGCGCTTCAGCCAGGGGTGGGGTGCGGCTTTTAAGGCAACGGCGTCCTTGGAGCTGCTTGTGGCCAGGGCCATGGGGATGGCAAGGGCTTCACAGCGGGCGATCAGGGCCATGGCCCCCGCCGTGGGCTTGGCGTGGATCAGCAGGGCTTCCGCGATTGGTTGGCGCACGGCCAGCAGGGTTTCGCGGCTGGGTTGGCTCAGGCCCTGGTCTCCGATCCAGTCGATGACTTGCTCGGCGCAATCGCCCCTGCGCCGGCCCCGCAGTTGCAGGAATTGTTCGGGTAAAAGATTGCAGCCAAAGTGCTTGGCCGCGGCTTGCCACGCCCTGGCGTGCAGCGGCTCGGTGTCGAGCAGCAGCCCATCGAGATCAAAGAGGCAGGCGGCGGGAAGGGCCATACCCCCCCATCCTGCAAGAGCGCCTGACCCGCCCCGCATTCAGCGCTTGAATGGACCCATTCCATCAGCAGCACCGGTTGACTCCATGAGCGAGGCCGCTAGCCCCAAAGCCGACAACCCCACCATTGAATCGGTGTTGCAAGAGCAGCGGGTCTTCGAACCGCCCGCCTCTTTGGCCTCCACGGCCCGGATCAACTCGATGGCGGCCTATCGGGACTTGGCGGCCAGCGCCGAGTCCGATCCCGATGGCTTTTGGGGTGAGATGGCCCGCCAGCACCTGCACTGGTTTGAGCCGTTCGACACCGTGCTCGATTGGACCAATCCCCCCTTTGCCAAATGGTTTGAGGGGGGCAGCACCAACCTCTCCTTCAACTGCCTGGATCGCCACCTGGATGGTCCCCGGGCTGAAAAGCCAGCCTTGATTTGGGAGGGTGAGCCGGGGGACGTGCGCACGTTCACCTACCGCGAATTGCATCAGCAGGTCTGCCAGGCGGCCAATGCCTTGAAGGCCCTTGGGGTTGGCAAGGGCGATTTGGTGGCCCTCTACATGCCCATGGTGCCGGAAGCCGCCATCGCCATGCTGGCCTGTGCCCGGATTGGGGCACCCCATTCGGTGGTGTTTGGCGGCTTCTCCGCCGATGCCCTGCGGGATCGGCTCATTGATGGCCAAGCCAAGGCGGTGATCACCGCGGATGGGGGCTTCCGCAAGGACACACCCGTTGCGCTCAAGCCTGCTGTGGATGCGGCCCTGGCTGGAGGGGCGGTGCCCTCTGTGCAGGCGGTGCTGGTGGTGGAGCGGATCAACAGTGGCGCGGCGATGCAGGCCGGCCGCGACCATTGGTGGCACGCGCTGGTTGGCGCCCAGGCCGCCGATTGCCCAGCCGAGCCGATGGCCAGCGAAGACCGGCTGTTTGTGCTCTACACCTCCGGATCCACGGGTAAACCCAAGGGAGTGGTCCACACCACAGCGGGCTACAACCTCTGGGCCCACCTCACCTTCCAGTGGATTTTTGACATCCGCGATGACGACATCCATTGGTGCACAGCGGATGTGGGCTGGATTACGGGCCACAGCTACATCGTGTATGGCCCCCTCTCCAATGGCGCCACCACGCTGATGTACGAGGGGGCTCCCCGCCCGAGCAAGCCCGGCGCCTTTTGGGAGGTGATTGAGAAGCACAGGGTGACCCTCTTCTACACAGCACCGACGGCGATTCGGGCCTTCATGAAGAGCGGCCGGGAGGTGCCGGACCAGTACGACATGGGCACCCTGCGAATCCTTGGCACGGTGGGGGAGCCGATCAACCCAGAGGCCTGGATCTGGTACCAGGAGGTGATTGGTGGGGGCCGTTGCCCCATCGTGGACACCTGGTGGCAGACCGAAACCGGTGGGGTGATGATCAGCCCGCTGCCGGGGGCCACCCCCACCAAGCCGGGGTCGGCCACCTTGCCCTTGCCAGGCATCGTGGCCGACATCGTTGACCACGATGGCAACTCCCAAGGGCCCGACCAGGGGGGCTACCTGGCGATTCGTCGGCCTTGGCCCGGGATGATGCGCACCATCCATGGCGATCCCGACCGCTTCCGCAAGAGCTATTGGGAGGAAGTGCGCCCCGCCGATGGCTCCTCCCTCTATTTCTCCGGTGATGGGGCCCGCCGGGACAGCGACGGCTACTTCTGGGTGATGGGCCGGGTTGACGACGTCATCAACGTCTCTGGACACCGCCTGGGCACCATGGAGATTGAATCGGCCCTGGTCAGCCATCCAGCGGTCGCCGAGGCGGCAGTGGTGGGCAGACCCGATGACCTCAAGGGAGAGGCGATTGTGGCCTTCGTGACCCTGGAGGTGGGACGGTTGGGCGACGAGGCGCTGGTGGCGGCCTTGCGCAGCCACGTGGGCCAGGAGATTGGCGCCATTGCCCGGCCGGATGCCATCCACTTCACCGACGCCCTACCCAAAACCCGGAGCGGCAAAATCATGCGCCGCATCCTGCGCTCCCTCGCCGCAGGTGAGGAGGTAACGGGCGACACCAGCACCCTTGAGGACCGCTCGGTGCTGGAAGCCCTGAGGGTTTGAGGCCAGGCCCCTAGGGCTTGGAAACCAGCCCAGACCACTGGCCAATCAAATCCGCTAGCCGATCCACTGCCCGCTGCTTGGCGGGGTCATCCGCCCAGCTGCCGAGGAGGTTCTGGCGTAGCCCGGCACTGGCCGGGGTGAGGTGGTCGCCTGGCAATTCCCTGAGCTCGGAGGCATCCTCCGGCCTCGATTGCAGGGCCCCGAGCAGGCGGGAGCTTTGGTCGATGCCGTCGCGGGAAAAGCGCACGAGCAGGTTGCGGGGTTGGAGGTAGCTGGATTCCACCTGCAACAAGGTTTCCTGGGGCGATGGGCTGAACTCACTGCGGAAGCCAAATTGTTGGCCCATCTCCGCCAGCAGCGGTACCGAGCGCTCGGCTGAAAAGTTGTTGAAGCTCAGGGCCGCCAGGCCGTCGCAGCCCCTGCCGCCATCGGGGGCGAGCAAGTGGAGCTTGCAGCCCAGGCTGTGGCCGAGGCGGAGGCAGGGGCGGCCCTCCGGGGCGGGTAGCTGGCTGCGCAGGCTGCGGAATTGGCGCCAGGCCGCATTGGCTTGGCCCTGGTGGTCAAAGCCCGGCACATAGCTCCAGGTGGCGATTTGCCAACCCCGCAGGGCCAAGGCCTCCAGGAGGCGCCGATAGCTCAGTTGGGGTTTGGCGGCCAGGTAACTGCCCCCAATGAATTGGATTTGCCCCCGGACAAGCCCTTTGTTCAGGCCTTGGCTCGACTGCCCGCCATCGGGATGGTTGGAGGGTTCCAGTAACCACAGATCCCCCTGTTGCCGCCAGCGAGCCATGGCCATCAGGTCCGCAGGGTTTGCAGGGCAGCCTTGGCTTCCCGCAGGTGGGCAGGACCGTCCAGCAAGTTGTTGAAGATGTGGCGAATCACACCGCTGCCGTCGATCACGTAGGTGACTCGTCCAGGCAGGAGGCCCAACACACTCGGTACGCCAAAGGCCTTGCGCAGCCCATTGGCCTGGTCCACAAGCAGGGGGTAGGGCAGTTGGTGGCGGGTGGCAAAGCGCTGGTGGCTGCTGGCATCGTCCCCACTCACGCCCCATACCTCGGCGCCAAGGGATTGCAGTTCGGCGTAGTTGTCGCGGAAGGCGCAGGCCTCCATGGTGCAGCCAGGGGTGTCGTCCTTCGGATAGAAGAAGAGCACCAGGGCTTTGCCGTCTAATTGGTCGCTGCGGCGCTCGGTTCCGTTTTGATCGCGCAGGGCAACCAAGGGGGCGCTATCTCCAACGGCAAGGGGCATGGCGGCAGCAGACACGTTGAAGATTCTTGGCGTGCAGCCTAGGCAGCGGGTTTGCCCTGGTGGCTCGGTTTTGATTTGGTGGACCAGGATTTGACCTGGCCCTTGCATCACCTGGGACCATGGGGCAGTGCTTGGGGGCTCTGATGGGAGAACAGCCCGATCTTTGGCAGCAGAACGACCTGCTCGGCTTGATGGCGCCTCCACCGGCTGCGGTCGAGGACTTGGGTCACCAGCCCGACCACCTGCCGGATGCCCAGCCCACCCCCGCGCCAGTCGTTGCCGTTCCAGCTCCAGCTCCCGCTCCAGCTGCAGTTGTGGCACCCAAGCTTGAATTGCCGGCATTAGCGCCCCGCCACCAGAGCCCGGCAAAGGATGCACCAGGGGTCCTGCTCGTCATCGACACCGAAACCACGGGCCTCGATCCCAGCCATGGCCAGTGCATTGAAGTGGGGGCTGTGCTGTTTCACGTGGCCAGCCGATCGCTGTTGGCCCAGGTGTCGTTCCTGCTCCCCGCTTCCCGCAATCCAGCCCAGCACGTCAATGGCATTGCGGCTGAGGTCACCCAGCTGCCCCAGCCCTGGCAGGCAGGCCTGAGCTGTTTTGAGGCCATGCTGGATCAGGCGGATGCCGTGCTTGCCCACAACGTGGCGTTTGATCGCCAGTGGTTTGGCATTGGGCCCCTGCCCGCCATCGAGAAGCCTTGGATTTGCTCGATGGCCGATATCCAATGGCCAGCCGATCGGCACCTGCGCCCAACCCCGTCGGTGCGGGATCTGGCCCTGGCCTACGGCGTGCCTGTCTGGGCAGCCCATCGCGCCCTGACGGATTGCATCTATTTGGTGCAGGTCTTGGAGCGCTGCGTTGATCTCGAGGAGCTTTTGGCCGCGGCCCAGGAACCCCGTCAACTGTTTCGCGCCAAGCTGTCCTACGCGGAGCGTCACCGGGCCAAAGAAGCAGGCTTTCGCTGGAACGATCCGGTGGCAGGGGCGTGGAGTCGCCGGCTGAGTGATCGCGAAGCCCTGGCCCTGCCATTCCCCGTGCAGCCCGTTGAGGCGGCTTAGGCATAAAAAAACCGGCTGGGGGAGCCGGTGGAAAACGACATGGACTGTTGAAAATTGATCCTCAACCGTTGAGTGTTGAAGATCGACCGTTAAATCGGAGCGACAGGATTTGAACCTGCGACCCCCACTACCCCAAAGTGGTGCGCTACCAAGCTGCGCTACGCCCCGGTCAGAAGGAAGCTACCACAGCGCTTTACGCCGTTTCAGCCGGGCGAGGAGTCGGGCGGTTAGGCGGTCGCGACCAAGGCTTGCATAGCCCCGAAGCCGCACCTGCCTCGCCAGCAATCTGAGTTCGGCGAGGGTCATATTGGCCAGCCTGAGTTCGGGCAATTTGCGCCAAGCGGCGGCAGCCGGGGGCAGGTCGGAGCCGGTTCGGTTGCTTGAAAAACCGAAGAGGGCGCTGCCGGCCATCCATTCCGGCACGAGCACAAACAACACAGCCAGCAGGCCGTAGAGCTCAACCAAACCCTTGGGCAGGGGGTGAAGTTGGCGTTTCGCTTGGGGATGCTCTGGTTCCGTCAAGGCTTCACAACAGTTGGGCGTTAGACAGTTGGGCGTTAGTGCGGGATTGCCCGCTGGCTGGTGCGGGCTTTTGGATGGACGGCCGGCTCGGGGCCTCACGCCACAGCATCTGCCCATCGATCGATGGGTTCAGCCTGACAAACCAAAACACCACGGCAAAGCAGAGGCCCAAGGTGGCCAGAAGCCCCACAATCACCGTGCGGTCGGGTAAGGGATTCATTACGCCTGCTGACTGCGCATGCAGTCGACGCGATCGGGGAGTTGCTCCAGGGTGAGCACATCGCCACGGATGATCACCCGCATGCGGTCATCGCCGTAGCGAAGTCCAGGCAGATCTGAGTTTTCCCGAAACAGGGTGGTGCGAAACCGGCCGCTGAGCACGGAAGCCTGGGCATCATTGCGCTCAATTATGAGTGCACCTTGGGTGGGGCACAGAAACGTTTCGCTGGTGCCGTAGTCCTCCCACCAGGGTGATCCCATGGCCAGAGCCGTCAGGGTCGCAAAGACCAGCATGGTCAGGTTCCCTTCCCGCTAAGCCAGGTGAATCGGGCTGTTGTCACCCCGCAGGACGCAGTGGCTGATGGACCAGTCGTAGGCATCCCAGACCCTTGGATCGAGTTTGTAGTTGGAACCCTCAAAGGCGCCGAGCCTTTGGCCACTGGGCTGGGCAGAGCAGTAGGGACGAGCTCCCGGTTTGGCCAGGTATTGCTGGTGATAGGTCTCGGCAAAGTGAAGGGGCTGGTTGGTTTTGATCTCCGTGGTGATGGCACCAAAACCCGCGGCAGCCAAGAGGGCTTGATAGGCATCACGGCTTGCGGTGGCAAGGCTGAGTTGGGTGGGAGTCTCCACGTAAATCACCGAGCGGTATTGGCTGCCCCGATCGTTGCCCTGCCGATCCCCCTGGGTGGGGTCATGGCATTCCCAAAAGAGCTTGAGCAGATCGCTGAAGTCGACCTGGGCTTGGTCCCACACCACGCGAACCACTTCGCTGTGGCCCGTGCGGCCTGAACACACCTGGTCGTAGCTGGGATTGGCGAGTTGTCCGCCGGCATAGCCAACGGCCGTGGTGATCACCCCGGGCAGCCGCCAAAAACCCTTTTCGGCCCCCCAAAAACAGCCGCAGCCGAACACCGCTTCCTGCTGCCCGTCCAGGGGTTGGGCTTCGATCGGTGTGCCGAGAACGGCATGCAGGGTGGGACTCGCCCCATCGCCTGCCTGGCCCCGATCAGCCTGTTGAAACAATCCGAACACGGCGACAGCTTTCAGTGGGGCTGAGCCTAAGCAGCCCTGTTAGGCCTTGGGTTCGAGGGCGATGTGATTCAGCAGGGTGGTGGTGAAGGCGAACAGCAAAAACGGCAGCGACACCACCAGGATTAGGCCCACGCCGACAAGGGCAAACATGGGTTTGCTGGCTCCCATCAGCCCAAGGCCTGCGGCCAAGCTTGCGAAAATGACCAGCATCCAGATCAGGATTTGGGCGTAGATGTCCCCGAAGGTGAGGGTGCAGCGAAGGTGGTAGGCCTTGGCTGATTCAAGCGATGGGCTAACGCCTGCTGAGCTGAGACTGGCTGAGCTAACTCCGGATTGCATGGCCGCGGCGCGCTAACGACACCTCCAGCTAAGCCATCAATGGAGCTGCTGTCAGGTCAGCTCAACAACTGTTGAGGCCGATCGCATGGTCCGCATTGCATGGTGCGCTCCGCACGGTGCCCGAGGAGCAAACCCCTAGCCCACCACCCGCAGCTGTTCGCTGGCCTGCTCCCGATCCCACAGGCGTCGGTAGGTCCCACCTTCGGCCAAGAGGTCATCGTGGTGACCCTGCTGGACCAGGCGGCCGTCTTCCATCACCAACACCCGATCGCAGGCCGCAGCTGCCGAGAGTTGGTGGCTGATCATCAAGATCGTGCGTCCCTGGCCTTCCTTAGATTGTTCGGCGCGGATGCTGCGCAGGATGGCGGCTGCCGTGTTGTTGTCCACGCTTGCCAAGGCGTCGTCCAGCACCAGCAAGGGGGAATCCACGAGTAGGGCCCTTCCCAAGGAGGTGCGTTGCCGCTGGCCTCCGCTCAAGGTGATGCCCCGCTCTCCCACCAGGGTTTCGTAGCCATCGGGAAAGCCCTTGATGTCTGCCTCGAGGCGGGCCTGTTGGGCAGCCCGCTCAACCCGGGAGAACGGCGCCTCCGGGTCCCCGTAGCGGAGGTTTTCGGCCAACGAGGCCGTAAACAGGAACCCCTCCTGGGGCACCAGTCCCACCAGCCCGCGCAGGTCAGACAAGGTCAGGCGGGTGATGTCGTTGCCATCGATCCAAAGTTGGCCGCTGGGCACTTCCACCATGCGACCCAGGGCCCTGGCCAGGGTGGTTTTGCCGCAACCCACCGGCCCCACGACGGCCACAAGCTCACCAGGGGCCACCGAGAAACTCACGTCCAGAAGCGCTGGCCGGGAGGTGCCCGGATAGGAGATGGTGAGACCGCGGGCTTCGATGCTGCCCCGGCCTGGATGGTCGACCCGCACCGGTTCGAGGGGCGAGACAATCCGGGGCTTGCGCTGCAGGATTTCCTCAATTCTCTCCAGGCTCACCTGGCCGGTTTGGAAGGTGTTGAGGGTGAAACCCAGCAGGGCCGTGGGGAACACCAACCGTTCCACGAACAGGATCAGCGCCACGATGTCGCCGATGCTCAGCCGGCCCGATTCGAGTTGGCCGCTGCCAAGGGCCAACAGGATCAGCAAGCTGATCGATGAAATCCCTTCCAAAAGGGGGAACAGGGTGCTGCGGGTGCGCGCCAGGTTGAGGGCCGCATCGCGATAGACCCGGTTGCGTCCGGCGAAGGCGGTTTGTTCCGTCGCCTCCTGGCCATAGATCTTGATGGCGCTGATGCCAGAGAGGTCTTCCTGGATGAGATCGCTCAAGGAGGCCAGGGCCTCTTGCTGGCGCCGCTGTTGGCGCATCATGCGGCCGCCAAACAGGCGCACCACCATCAGCATCAAGGGGTAAAGCCCAACGGCGGCCAGGCTCAGCCAGGGGTCAATCGCCAGCATCGCCGGCAAGGTAAGGGCATAGGCAAGGGCCGTGTTGGTGAGGCTGAGGATGGCGAAGCCGAGCAGGCGCCGCACGTTTTCCACATCACTGGTCGCCCGGCTGATCACCTCACCGCTGCCGGTGGTTTGCACCCAGCCGGGCTCCTGTTTCAACAGGTGGTCGAAAATCTGCTGCTTGAGATCGGCCTCCACCTGGCGGCCCACCCCAAACACCAACATCCTGGAAATCAGCCGTACGCCCCCCATCACGGTGGCCAGCACCACGATCAGCGCCGCCGCATGCAGCAAATCGCGCAGGGCAAATCCGTCCTGCAGGTCGTCGATCACCTGCCTGACCAGCAGGGGAATCGAGACACTGAGCACGTTGACAACCACCAACGCCAAGGCCCCCAGAAGGACGGCCTTTCTGTGGGGGCGCAGGTAGCGCCCGATGAGATCGGCTCGAAAGGCGCCCACGTTGGCCGTGATCACAACTGCAGGCCAACCTAGGGAGCCCCATCCACGTCAAGCTGATTCAACGCGTTGCGTCCCCGATGCCTGTTCCCGCCCTGTCAGCCGATCAGACCCATCCCCTCTATGCGACCGATCGCGATGCCATCGATCGGCTCCTGGCAGTCGAAGCGCCAGCGGACGACCATCTCGTGGATGCGGCCCGGCTATTGATGCGTTATGAGGGCTTTCCTGGGGCCCTTGATCTCAAGGATGACCTGGCCAAAGCCCTGCGCCTATGGGGCCTTAGCCGCGACCAACTGCACCTGCGTACCCGCCAGATTTGGGCCGATGGTTTCCGCCCCGCTCCGGTTGGTAATGAGGCAGCCAGCGAAGCCGTGGGTTCAGGTTTTGATACCTCAGACCAGGAAGGCAGCTAATCCCGACCACTCATCCAAACCACCCATCCAGCCCACGGTGAGATTCGTAATCCGTCTCTATTGATGGCCAAATCCGCCGTCTTCGGGTGATAGTGGAAACGTCCCCATCACCCGGCCCGGTGTGCTTTGCACCCGGGCTTTTTTCTGCCCATTTTTGGGCGACCAGTTCCTGAATCCCATCGTTAACCATGACCGCTTCAAGGAGCTGGCCCGCCCTGCTCAACCAGCTTTTACTGCGGCAAGACCTCACCGCTGGGCAGGCGGCAGGCCTGATGCAGGGATGGCTCGAAGCCCAGATTGACCCCGTGCTCACCGGTGGCCTGCTGGTGGCCCTCAGCGCCAAGGGAGTCAACGGCGAAGAACTGGCTGGGATGGCCCAGGTGCTGCGCCAGGCCTGTGCGATGCCGCCATCGCGACCGGCGCTGCATCTGGTGGACACCTGCGGCACGGGGGGCGATGGGGCCAATAGTTTCAACATCTCCACGGCGGTGGCCTTCGTGGCTGCTGCCTGTGGCGCCTCCGTTGCCAAGCACGGGAACCGCAGTGCCAGCGGCAAGGTGGGCTCAGCCGATGTGCTCGAAGCCCTCGGCATTTGTCTTGGGGCACCCCAGGAGCAGGTGGTGGCAGCCCTGGGCCAGGCAGGGCTCACCTTCCTCTTTGCTCCGGGTTGGCATCCAGCCCTGGTGGGGCTGGCACCCCTGCGGCGCAGTTTGGGGATTCGCACCGTGTTCAACCTGCTGGGCCCGCTGGTCAATCCGCTGCGGCCCGACAGCCAGGTGTTGGGGGTGGCGAGGTTGGAGCTGCTCGATCCGATGGCCGAGGCCCTCGCCCGCCTGGGGTTGGAGCGGGCCGTGGTGGTCCATGGGGCTGGCGGTCTCGATGAGGCTTCCCTGGCAGGTCCCAACACCCTGCGTCTGGTGGAGGCGGGCCAGATTCGTGCCGCCGAACTTGACCCTGGGGCCCTTGGCTTGCAGGTTGCCCCCATCGAGGCCCTCGCCGGTGGCGATCTGGCCCTGAATCGCTCCATTCTTGAAGCTGTTTTGCAAGGCCGCGGCAGCCAGCCCCAGGGGGATGTGGTGGCCCTGAATGCGGCCCTGGTGCTCTGGGCGGCAGGCGTGGTCGATGCCGTGCCAGAGGGATTGGCCTTGGCCCAACGGGCCGTGGCCGACGGCCTTGGCTGGCAGAAGCTCCTTGCCCTGCGTCAGGCCCTGCCCGCCCCCGTTGCGGGATGATTGGGCGATCTGTACTGCCTCTTTTGAGCGAGTCTGCCGCTGCGGCTGTTCTTGTCCTCTCCGATGGCACGGTGCTGCGCGGTCAGGCGTTTGGTGCAATGGGAACAGTCATTGGCGAAGCGGTGTTCAACACCGGCATGACCGGTTACCAGGAAGTCATGACCGATCCGAGCTATTCGGGTCAGCTCGTGACCTTCACCTATCCCGAGCTCGGCAATACGGGGGTCAATGCCATTGACCAGGAAGCTGATCGGCCCCACGTGCGCGGGGTGATTGCCCGGCAGCTGGCCCCCGCCGCGAGCAACTGGCGCTCGGAAGGGGACCTGCAGCAGTGGTTGGATCGCCATGGCGTTGTGGGCATTGCCGGGGTCGATACCCGCGCCCTGGTCCGCCATCTCCGCGACGGTGGCGCCGTGAATGGGGCCATCAGCAGTGATGGCACCACCCCCCAAGCGCTCCTGGAGCAGGTGCGTTCTGCCCCCTCCATGACCGGGCTCAACCTGGCGGCCCAGGTGAGCACCCGGGAGTCCTACACCTGGACCAAGCCTTGCCCTGCCGCCTTCGATGCGCGGCTGCAGAGCAGCCCAGAACGCCCATTCCATGTGGTGGCGATCGATTTCGGGATCAAGCGGGCCATCCTCGAGCGCCTGGTGGCCCATGGCTGCACGGTCACCGTGCTGCCGTCAGACAGCAGCCTGGAGCAGGTGTTGTCCCACCAGCCTGAGGGGGTGTTCCTCTCCAATGGACCCGGCGATCCGGCTGCCGTGAGCGAGGGCATTGCCCTGGCGGCAGGTTTGCTGAAGCAGGCCAACCTGCCTGTCTTCGGCATTTGCCTTGGCCATCAGATTTTGGGCTTGGCCCTCGGCGGAGCCAGTTTCAAATTGGGCTATGGCCATCGCGGCCTCAACCATCCCTGCGGCACGCCAGGCCAGGTCGAAATCACCAGCCAGAACCACGGTTTCGCCCTTGATGCCGGTTCCCTTCCAGCTGATCGGGTGGAGATCACCCATCTCAACCTCAACGATCGAACGGTGGCAGCTCTGGCGATGCGCCAGCAGCCAGTCTTCGGGGTTCAATATCACCCAGAGGCCAGCCCCGGGCCCCACGACGCAGACCACCATTTCGGCCGCTTTGTTGCCTTGATGGAGGAGCGTCGTTAGGGCGTTTGGTGCAGAGATGGGGCGCTTCTGGTGCGACGTCTGCAGCTCCACTTTTCCTCCCTACAGTTCATCCCAGACCTGATCTGGGGGACTCGAGCTATTAACGACCTGCAGCGATTGACGGTCTCCCTGCGTGGTGGCTTTGAACAGCAGGCCAAGTGCCAGCTGTTCAGTTTCACCGGCCAGCTGGACACCTATTCCGACAAACAATTTGTTGAATTTCTGGGCGCCCATCGCCAAAACAGCAAACCCTTGCTGATCGATCTCACCCATATCGATTTCATTGATTCGTCTGGTCTTGGTGCGTTGGTCCAGATGGCCAAGCACTGCCAGGACGAGAAGCAGCGATTCCTGGTGGTAGGCAACGCCCGGGTCAAGCAGACGGTGAAATTGGTGCGTCTGGAGGAGTTTCTCCATCTCCAGCCCGACCTCGACACGGCCCTGGGCAGCATCTCTGCTTGAGCAGGCTCGCTGCTTGAGCATGCTCGCTGTATGAACAGGCTTGCTTGCTGGTTAGCCTCGCCGCTTGCTTTGTTGTTACCCGAACCTGTGCCACCTGCTTCCCCCCCAGGCTGGTTGGCCTCCTCAGGGTGGTTAGACGGTCTTAAACCTGCCCCCCCCAGTGGAGAACTGGGCCCGCTGCAGTTGGCCTGGCTAGGGGATGCCGTTTGGGAATTGCACCAACGGCTCCAGCGTTGCCGTCTGCCTGCCAAGTCCCAGCTGTTGCATGCCGAAGTGGTGCAGGTGGTCAAGGCTGCCGCCCAGGCCGAGGCCCTGGGCCGCCTGGAAGGCCTGCTGCGCGAGAGCGAGATCGACATGGTTCGCCGCGGCCGTAATCGGGCAGGTCGGGGCCCTCGCAATGGGGACCCGGGTGCCTATGGCCAGGCCACGGGTTTTGAGGCCCTGCTCGGCTGGTTATTTCTCCATGACCCCCCGCGGTTGGCCGAGCTGCTAGATCACTTGAAGGAAAACGATCCATAACACCTGCCAGGATTTTTTATGAGCCCTCGATTTGAGCGCGGACCAGACAAGCGGATGGGCGCAGGTGGCCGCGGTGCGGGCCGTCCCCAACGCTTCTCGGGCCCGAAGCCTGAATGGAAGCGCGACGCCGATGGTGGGGGCCGGGAGAGACCGTCCCGTGATGCTGGTTCCCGTGAGGGTGGACCTCGGGATTCCTGGTCGCGCGCTGGCGGTACCCGTGATGGTGGCGGACGGGATGGTGGAGCCCGTGATGGGGGCGGCCGGGAAGGCGGACGGGATGGGGCCCCTAGAGACGCCAGCCGTTTCAAGGTTCGCCGTGAGGCAGGCGGAGCTAGGGATGCGTTTCGCCCAGGCAGTCGGGGCGAACGCCGTCCCTTTGAGCGGCGCAGCGGTGATGGCGAGCGCCCCTACGGAGATCGCCCCTCCGGCGGTAATGCTTCCGGTGATCGGGTGTACGGAGCCCGCCGCAGCCCAGATCGGCCCCAGTTCGGCGATCGGCCCCGATTTGAGCGTCGCTCTTCGGATGCTGGCCCGTCGGAGCGCGGCTCCTTTGAGCGCGGTCCCTCTGACCGGGGATCCTTCGATCGCCGTCCTGGCGGCCGTCCCACTGGCCGTCCCGCAGCTCGTCCTGCTGGACGCTTTGGTTCCGGCCGTTTTGGGGCCGGCCGGACGGATGGGCCCAGGCCCGATCGTCGCAATTTTGTTGCCCCCCGCCCTGACGGCGGCCGAGATCGGACAGGCTCCCGGCCGCTGATCGTGGCCGTGGAAGCCCAGGGTTCGGCGGGTGAGGCCGAACGCCATAGCAATGAGCCGGCGGCCGATTTGATTTGGGGGCGCCACAGCGCCCAGGCCGTGCTGGAAAGCGGCCGGCCCATCCACCGCATCTGGTGCACGACAGAGATGCGCTTCAGCCCCAAGTTCCTGCAATTACTCAGGGAGGCCAAAGCTTCAGGTGTTCTGGTTGAAGAGGTGACCTGGGCCCGCCTGGGCCAACTCACCGGGGGAGCCGTGCACCAGGGCATCGCCCTGCAAACGGCCGCAGCCGAAACCCTCGACCTGCCCACCCTGATTGAGGGCTGTGCCGCCATCGGAGAGCCCGCCCTGCTCATGGCGGTTGATGGCCTGACCGACCCCCACAACCTGGGGGCCATCGTGCGTAGTGCCGAAGCCCTTGGCGCCCACGGGCTTGTGCTGCCCCAGCGCCGGAGTGCAGGCCTAACCGGATCGGTGGCCAAAGTGGCGGCCGGAGCCTTGGAGCACCTCCCGGTGGCCAGGGTGGTCAACTTGAACCGTGCCCTCGACACCCTCAAGCGGGAGGGCTACCGGGTTGTGGGTCTTGCCGGCGAAGGAACCGTGAGCCTGGAGGAGGCTGATCTTGATGGCCCGTTGGTGATCGTCACGGGTTCCGAGTCCGATGGCCTTTCGATGCTGACCCGTCGCAATTGCGACCAACTGGTCCGCATCCCCCTGCGCGGGGCTACCCCGAGCCTGAATGCCTCCGTGGCAACGGCCCTGCTGCTCTATGAGGTGGCCCGCCGTGGCTGGATGAATGGCCTGAAGGGGTCCCAGCCAGCCCCCCGCATTGTTCGGCCCCAGTTACCAGCCCCTGCCCTTAGGGCGGTTGGTGGGGAAGCCACGACCGAGGGAGTCACCACCGAGGAATCCACGACCGAGGAAGCCACGATCGACTCGGTAGCTGAGTTTGATCAAGATGATTTTGATGCAGCTGAGCCTGACGCAGTTGCGTTTGATGCGCCCAGCACCCCCGAGGCCAGCACCCCCGAGGTCAACGCCACATCACCCCAGGAGCCTGGCGCAACCCCTGAGGAGCCGGTCAGACAAGTTGCAGTCCAAGTCGTAGATCAAGGGTCTGACCAACCCGTTTTGGACCTGGATATGGCGCCCCCAACTCCGGCTGGGTTTAAGGGAGACATCCAGTTGTGAACACCTGCGCACCCGAAGGACACCAAGCCGGGCACAATGGATTGATCGCTGTTTCTGCTCCATGAACGCCTTGCTTGGCCCTGCGCGTAGCTGCGCCAATGGTTTGGGCCTGGCGTGGTGGGCCCGGGTTGAGACCCGTTCGCCCGATGTGACCTATTGGTTTGGTCCCTACCTGCGGCGGCGGACCCTCGAAACCCAACTCCCCCCCTTCCTTAATGACCTCAAGGCCGAAGGGGTGGCGTCGCTGGACTACAGCGTCGTACGGAGCCGCCGCCAGGAACCGCTGACTGAGCCAGGCTGATAGCGTCCAGTCCAACTGGTCATTGGTTGGATGGGGATCGCTGAATGGCGGCAGCAACTCAGCAAGGGCGAGGTTTCGGCCCGGGAGCTCACCGACCATCACCTCCAGCGGATCACTGACGTTGATCCCAGCGTCCATGCCTTCTTGGAGGTCACCCAGGATCGGGCCCGCTGCGATGCCGATCGCATTGATGCGGCGCGAGCCGCCGGTGAGACCCTCCCGCCGCTGGCAGGGATCCCCTTAGCGATCAAAGACAACCTCTGCACCCAGGGGATTCGCACCACCTGCTCCAGCCGGATGCTGGAGAATTTTGTGCCCCCCTATGAGTCGACGGTGACGGACCGGCTCTGGAAGGCCGGGGCCGTGCTGCTCGGCAAAACCAATCTCGATGAGTTCGCCATGGGCAGCTCCACCGAGACATCGGCCTTTGGTGCCAGTCGTAATCCCTGGAACCTGGAGAAGGTGCCTGGGGGCAGCTCGGGCGGCAGTGCGGCCGCTGTGGCTGCCGGCGAGTGCATGGCCTCGCTGGGCTCCGACACGGGCGGCTCGATCCGTCAGCCGGCGGCCTTCTGTGGTGTGGTGGGCCTGAAGCCCACCTACGGGCGGGTCAGCCGCTGGGGCTTGATTGCCTTTGCAAGTTCCCTCGATCAGGTGGGTCCCTTCACCCATTCGGTGGCCGATGCCGCCGAGTTGCTGCAGGTCATGGCCGGTGAGGATCCCCGCGATGCCACCTGCTTGAAGGCCCCCGTGCCAAGCTATGCCGCCGCCCTTCAGCAGCCGATCGCTGGGTTGCGAGTGGGCCTGGTGCGTGAGTGTTTTGAAGCCGAGGGCCTGGATCCCCAGGTGAAGGCCTCGGTGATGGCTGCTGCCGAGCAACTCCAGGCCCTGGGGTGTGAGTTGGTGGATGTGAGTTGCCCCCGCTTTAACGACGGCATCGCCACCTACTACGTGATCGCCCCTTCGGAGGCCTCCGCCAACCTGGCGCGCTACGACGGGGTCAAATATGGGTACCGCTCCCCAGGCGCCCAGGGATTGGCGGAGATGACCGCCCGCAGCCGCGCCGAAGGCTTTGGCGATGAGGTGCAGCGCCGGATCCTCATCGGCACCTATGCCCTCTCGGCCGGCTATGTGGATGCCTACTACAAAAAAGCCCAGCAGGTGCGCACCCTGATTCGCCGCGATTTCGATCGGGCTTTTACCGCTGTCGACGTGCTGCTCACCCCCACCTCCCCCACCACCGCCTTTGGCTTTGGGGCCCACAGCGAGGATCCCCTGGCGATGTATCTGGCGGACCTCCTGACGATCCCGGCCAACATGGCCGGCTTGCCCGCCATCAGCCTGCCCTGTGGCTTTGATTCCCAGGGCCTGCCCATTGGGCTGCAGTTGATCACCAATGTGCTCGAGGAGCCCCGTTTGCTTCAGGTGGCCCACCACTACGAAGGCGCGGCCCGGGTAATGGAGAAACGGCCTGCGGCTGCCCTGGTGCCCTAGGTCTGGCACCACATCTGGTGTGGGCTGTCCGTCGCTGGCAGTTTTCCCACTGGATCTTGCGTTCCTCCCCTAACCTGGTGGCCCCCCTCGGCGCACCGCTTGGCCTTCGTCCCGCTCCACAACCACAGCGATTACAGCCTGCTGGATGGGGCGACCCAGTTGCCAGCGATGGTGGATCGTGCCGTGGAGCTTGGGATGCCCGCCCTGGCCCTCACCGACCACGGTGTGATGTATGGGGCCATTGAGCTTCTCAAGCTCTGCACGGCTGCCGGGATTAAGCCGATCATCGGCAATGAGATGTATGTCATCAATGGATCCATTGATGACCCCCAACCCAAGAAGGAACGGCGGTATCACCTCGTGGTGCTGGCAAAAAATGCCACCGGTTACCGCAATTTGGTGAAGCTCACCAGTATCAGCCATTTGCGCGGGATGCGGGGACGGGGCATTTTTTCGCGGGCCTGCGTCGATAAGTCGCTCCTCAAGCAATACAGCGAAGGCCTGATGGTGGCGACGGCCTGCCTGGGAGGGGAAATCCCCCAGGCGATCCTGCGGGGCCGGCCCGATGCGGCAAGGGATGTGGCCCGCTGGTACCAGGAGGTCTTCTGCGACGACTTCTACCTCGAGATCCAGGACCACGGGGGCATGGAAGACCGGATCGTCAATGTGGAGATGGCGCGTATCGGGGCTGAGCTTGGTATCCCGTTGATTGCCACCAACGATGCCCACTACCTCAGTGCCAACGATGTGGAGGCCCACGACGCCTTGCTGTGTGTGCTCACCGGCAAGCTGATCAGCGACGAAAAACGGCTTCGCTACACAGGTACCGAATACATCAAGGGTGAGGCCGAGATGCTCTCCCTCTTTGGTGACCACCTGGAACCCGAGGTGATTGTTGAAGCCGTGGCCAACACGGCCAGGGTGGCTGAGAAGGTGGAGGCCTACGACATCCTGGGCCGCTATCAGATGCCCCGCTTCCCGATCCCCGAGGGACATACGTCGGTGAGCTATCTCACTGAAGTTGCGGAACAGGGACTGCGGGATCGCCTCAAGATTGGGCCCGAGCAAGCCTTCGATGCGGTCTACGGAGAAAGGCTGACCTTCGAGCTCGAGGTGATGGAGCAGATGGGCTTCCCTACCTACTTCCTCGTGGTTTGGGATTACATCCGCTTTGCCCGGGAGAGTGGGATTCCGGTGGGACCGGGCCGGGGATCGGCGGCGGGCTCCCTTGTGGCCTATGCCCTTGGCATTACCAACATTGATCCGGTCCAAAACGGTTTGTTGTTTGAGCGGTTCTTGAACCCCGAACGCAAGTCGATGCCGGATATTGATACCGACTTCTGCATCGAGCGCCGCGCCGAGGTGATCGACTACGTCACCCAGCGCTATGGCGAAGCCAAGGTGGCCCAAATCATCACCTTCAACCGGATGACATCCAAGGCCGTGCTGAAAGATGTGGCAAGGGTGTTGGATATTGCCTACGGCGATGCTGATCGCCTGGCCAAACTCATTCCTGTGGTTCGTGGTAAACCGGCCAAGCTCAAGGAGATGATTGGCTCCGAATCACCTGCTCCAGAATTCCGCGAGAAGTATGAGGGTGACCCGCAGATTAAGCGCTGGGTCGATATGGCTATGCGCATCGAAGGCACCAACAAAACCTTTGGAGTCCACGCCGCTGGCGTGGTGATTGCGGCTGAACCCCTCGATGAGTTGGTGCCCCTGCAGCGCAACAACGACGGCCAGGTGATCACCCAGTACTTCATGGAAGACGTGGAGGCGATGGGCCTGTTGAAAATGGACTTTTTGGGCCTTAAAAATCTCACCATGATCGAGAAGACCGTCGATCTGGTAGCCCAGAGCAGTGGGATTCGGGTCGACCCCGATGATCTGCCCCTCAATGATGAGGGCACCTATGCGTTGTTGGCACGGGGGGATTTGGAGGGCATTTTCCAGCTCGAATCGAGTGGCATGCGCCAGATCGTGCGAGACCTCAAGCCATCATCGCTGGAAGATATTTCTTCAATCCTTGCCCTCTACCGGCCGGGTCCTTTGGATGCGGGCCTAATACCAAAGTTCATCAACCGCAAGCATGGGCGGGAAGCGATTGATTTCGCCCACGTCAAATTGCAGCCGATTCTGCAGGAAACCTACGGAATCATGGTCTACCAGGAGCAGATCATGAAGATCGCCCAAGACCTGGCTGGTTATTCCTTGGGTGAAGCGGACTTGCTCCGCCGTGCCATGGGTAAGAAGAAGAAAAGTGAGATGGAGAAGCACCAGAGTCAGTTTGTTGATGGTGCCACCCAGCGGGGCGTTGATCCCCGGGTTGCCGAATCCCTGTTTGAGCAAATGGTGTTGTTTGCTGAGTACTGCTTTAACAAAAGCCATTCCACGGCCTATGGCGCTGTGACCTACCAAACCGCCTATCTCAAGGCCCACTATCCAGTGGCCTATATGGCGGCGCTGCTCACGGTGAACGCCGGAGCGAGCGACAAGGTGCAGCGCTACATCGCCAACTGCAACGCCATGGGCATCGAAGTGATGCCGCCTGATGTGAATGCATCGGGGGTCGACTTCACCCCCGTGGGCGATCGCATCCTGTTTGGCCTTTCAGCGGTCCGTAATTTGGGGGATGGGGCGATCCGCCAATTGATTGAGGCCCGCCAGGGCGACGGGCCCTTTGGCTCGTTGGCCGAGCTGTGCGATCGCATCCCCGGCCAGCAGCTCAACCGCCGGGCCTTGGAGGCGCTCATTCACTCCGGCGCCCTCGACAACCTGGAGCCCCATGGCAACCGGGCCCAGTTGATGGCCGACCTCGACCTGGTGGTGGACTGGGCCAGTTCCCGGGCCAAGGATCGGGCCAGTGGCCAGGGCAATTTGTTCGATTTATTCGCAGCTGCTGACGCTGGTTCCCCAGACGGCAGCGGTCCGGGTGATCTCAGCACGGCCCCGAAGGCAGCACCGGTGCGTGACTACCCCCCCACTGAAAAGTTGCGGCTGGAAAAGGAGCTGGTGGGCTTTTACCTCTCGGACCACCCCCTCAAGCAGCTGCACAAGCAAGTCAAGCTGCTCTCACCGATTGCCTTGGGCCAACTGGAGGAGCAGCCAGACAAGGCCAAGGTGAGTGCTGTGGTGATGGTGTCTGAGCTGCGCCAGGTGAACACCCGCAAGGGGGATCGGATGGCGGTGTTGCAATTGGAAGACCTCACGGGCTCCTGTGAGTCGGTGGTTTTCCCTAAGAGCTATGCGCGCCTGGCCGATCACCTGATGGTGGATGCACGCCTGCTGGTTTGGGCGTCCGTGGATCGACGCGATGAACGGGTGCAATTGATCGTCGATGACTGCCGCAGCATCGATGACCTCCAATTGTTGATGGTGGAACTGCAGGCCGAGCAGGCCGCCGACATTGCCATCCAGCACCGGCTGCGGGAGTGTTTGCACCGCCACCGGCCGCCCCAGGATGAGGTGGGTTCCAGGGTCCCAGTCGTTGCCCTGGTGCGCCACCTCGATGAAATCCGCTTTGTGCGGCTTGGTCCCCAGTTCTGCGTGGCCGATGTCGCAGCGGCGCTGGATACCCTTACCTCCGCAGACTTCCAGGCCAGGATCAGTTCCCCCCTGGTGGCTGCCTAAAGCTTTTGCACGCCTTGAAGCTAGGTTCCGGTTGATTCTCGAGCTTTGTCTGAAACTTTTACGTTGCCTGAAACTTCAACTCCGTTCGAAAATTGAGCTTTTTCAATTACTTGAACTACATATTTTACCGGACCTTTTTCCGTGACTGGTATCCATTCTGGTCTTTTCTTGTAATCCAGTGACGGCTCTGAGTTGAGGATTGATGCCCCATCACGTCGCGATATCTGGTTTAAATGTCGGTAGAGTTTGAGACACAAAATGCTAGAAATGACTCCAACCAGTGCCCCACCGATTCCATCGCTGAAATAGTGTGCACCACTCAACACTCTTGTGGCCATGCAGCCAACTGCCATGACGATCGCTGGAGTTTGTAATTTCGGAAACTGAAGAAGTAGGATTGTGCTGCCTCCAAAGGCAACCGCTGTATGGGAGCTTGGAAAGCCAAGTCCAGAGCTGCTGAATGGATCGGTCAGCCAGCTTCTGTAGATATAAGAGAATTCGCCATGGGGGCGCAGCCTCCGAACGAGCAGTTTCCCGATTTCAGCAACTGCTCCGGACAGTAAAGGAGAGGCAAGCAAAAGCCATTCCTCACGGTAGAGATGTCGTCTCCATCCCGTCATTGTCCCTGGCTTGTCAGGGTTGGCTAGGAGCCGAGCTGTGATCGCAATGAGAACCCAGGTACCGAGGAATCCCCAGCCCCTAAATAGTTGTATGAGATCGGATTTCTTAGTATTGCCTAACTTGGGAATGCTTTCGATTTGAAAATCAAAAAGATGGGCAAGTCCGAGGGCGATTGCCCCTGTGAAAAGCATGCGAAACAATAGCTTGCTTGGCATCTTTCTTTGAAAAATTAAATTATACCAAAACTTTTGTTCTTCGCATTGTGCTGAGGATCACCTTTCTTGGCGAGTCCGGCGATAATGGTTATGGAATTTTAGTTCAGCGATCGGCCGAATTCTGTCGCATTGCTTTCAACGAACTGCGCAAGCGGCTGATGTTGACGCCGATTTGTTCGTTGCCAAGCAGGCTGCCTGGGGTGTCCTCCCAGCTGGCCGAGAGCACGCCGTAGCTCAGGCCGACCACACCCAAAAGAAAACATCCACCAGAGGCTGCCAGGGTGACTCCCGTTGGAACCTCGGCAATGTGGCGGGTTACGAGCAGGTAGCTGCCAATAAACACGCCCATACCCATCACCGTAGGCACCCCGGTTGCGATGGCAATCCGCCTGGCCATCCGATTAGAAACCGCCTCGGGGATCACCTTTTGGCGGTTTGGGTATGGTTGGCGGCTTGGGCTTTTGACAGCTTTCGCCGGCTTCATCGGGCCCATACCTTTAGGGGCTGGGGCGTTAGGGCCCGTGCTTTTAGGGCCTGGACCTGTGCCGGCCATCGCGTTAGGGGTCAGCGTGCGTTTGGATTGAGCGAGGCCTTGATCAGCCGCGGATGCCGAGCTTGGCGATCAGGGTGCTGTAGCGCTCTTGGCTGATGCCCCGCAGGTAACCGAGTAGGCGCTTGCGGCGGCCAATCATTTTCAGCAGGCCCTGGCGGGATGAGAAGTCGTGCTTGTTCTTCTGCAGGTGCACCGTCAGTTGGCTGACCCTCTCGCTGAGCATGGCCACCTGGACTTCTACCGATCCGGTGTCGGTGCCATGGGTCTGGTGACCGTTGATCAGTTCCTGCTTTTGGGTAATGGTGAGCGGCATGGGCTGGGTAGTAAAACGCAGGCTGCACCCGCGGCGGGCACCTACGAAGCAAAAAAAGAGCTTACCGCCCTGGGGGGTCAGGCCACGTCGCGCGATAACCAGCGCAGGCATTCGCGGATCCAGTCCTCTGCGCTAGCACCGGCGCCTCCAGCCAGTCCCAGGCCAGCGACCCCGCGCATGGCCCGCTGGATTTCCAGGGCCTCATAGCCCAGGGCCCCCAAGGTGAGATGCACCTCGTCGCGGCTGGCTCCCTCCAAGTTGATTGCAGGGCCGCCATCCCCATCGCCATCCCCATCGCTGTCCCCTGCGCCACCGTCTTCGAACGAGCTGGCATCCAGTTGGTTTGAAAAGCGTTTCTGCAAGCGGCTGCGTAGTTCCACGGCCAGGCGTTCGGCCGTGCGTTTCCCCACCCCAGGGGCCTGGCTGAGGCGGCGTAGGTCGGCGTGCACGATCGCTTGGATGAGCTCGCTTGGGGCCATCGCCCCAAGCAGGCCCAGGGCCATTTGGGGCCCCACGCCGCTCACGGCCACCAATTCGCGAAACAGGTCGCGCTCATGCCTGTCGCTGAAGCCATACAGGGTGGAGGCGTCTTCGCGGATCGAGGCATGGATATGCAGGGCCGTGGGCGTGCCTACGGCAGGCAGTTGCAGCCACTGCCTGTGGCTTACCTGCACGTCGTAACCGACGCCATGGCAGCGCAATTGCAGCCCGTAGCGCTTGTCGAGTTGCCATGGATCGGCGAGTTCCCCTTGCAGCCAGCCGATCATGGGAACAGTGAATGGCTCCCCATGCTGCCCGCCTCCCCCCCCCGCGGCCCAGGCTCTGCCGGGCTCCTTGGCCTGGTCCCACCGGCGGTGACGGTCCCAATCGTGGCGTTGGTGCTGTTGATCTCCCTGGTGCTGGGCGGCTGCAGCGGTCGGGGCCAACCGGCCGCGTCCGTGGTTCAGAGCGCCTTGGCTTTGCAAATCCAACTCACCCAGTCGGCGATTGCCGAGGCGCTCAAGCTCAAAACCCCAGGGGCTCCTGAGGTGAGCCATGTGCGGGTGGCAAGCACTGATTCCGTGCGGATCGGGGACGGCCGGGGCGTGCACCTCAAAGGCGACTTCGACTGGCGCCTGGCCGGCGACCCGGTGCGGGTGGATAGCCCGTTCGATATTTATTTGCAGCGGGGTGAGCGGGGCCAGAGCTGGCGGTTGGCCCGCCCCCAGGGTTCTGAACCTGGCACCGGGCAGGTGTGGATCACCGATCCCCTGCCGCTTTAGGGCTGCTGAGGCTGATCCAGGTGGCGGCCAGCACGAGTCCTGCTCCCGCCAAGGTCCAGGAATTGATTGATTCGCCAAAAACGAACCAGCCCCAAAGGCCCGCAAACAGCACTTGGGAATAGCTGATCGCTGTGGCCCGGGCCGCCGGCAGGGCCATGAGGCCCCGGGTGAGGTACACCTGGCCAATTTGGGTGAACAGGCCCACACCTCCAAGCCATAGCCAGTCCTGGCCGGTGGGCAGCACCGGATGGAGCCACACCAGGGGCAGGCTTAGGGGTAGGGCCACCAGAGGGAAATAGAAGACCACCACCAGCGGATGTTCGCTATGGGCCAAGGAGCGCACACTCACATAGGCCAGGGAGGTGAGCACGGCTCCAGCGATGGCAATCGCCACGGCCCCACTGGGCAGGGTTAGGGCGCCCCCAAAGAGGGCGGCAGGCTGGGCCACCAGCAGCACCCCGAGCCATCCCACGGCCATGGCGACCAGCACCCGCTTGCCGAGTTTTTCGCCCAGGCCGAGCCAGGCCAAAAGGGCTGTGAAGGTGGGATAGAGGTATTGGAACACCGTGGCCGAGGCGAGCGGCAGGCTGGCCAGGGCGCTGTACACGCAGAGCAGGGCTCCGCTGCCCAGCACGCCCCTGCCGATCAACAACCCCTTGCGGGTCCCCCAGGGGGTGATGCCGGCGCGCTTGAGCAGCCACCAGCTCAAGGCCACGCTCACCACACTGCGGGCCAGAACCACCTCCGCCGCGGGGATGTGGGCCCCCACCTTTTTCACGCACAGGCTCATCAGGCTGAAGCTCAGCGCGCTGGCCACCATGGACAGCGCTGGCCGATGCCGCCGGTCAGAATCAAGACTTGGAGCGATTGATACCCCCGCGTTGAGCCTTCCCCGCCTCCACCCCCGCACGATTGAGGCCGTTAAGGAACGTGCTGACATCGTTGATGTGGTGGGTGAGCACGTTGTGCTCAAAAAGAAGGGGCGTGAATACGTCGGGGTTTGTCCCTTCCACGACGACAAATCGCCGTCGATGACGGTGTCGCCAGCCAAGCAGTTCTACTACTGCTTTTCCTGTGGTGCCGGCGGCAACGCCATCAAGTTTTTGATGGAGCTCCAGCGCAACAGCTTCAGCGATGTGGTGCTGGAGCTGGCGCGCAAGTACCAACTGCCGATCGAAACCCTCGATGGCCCCCAACAGGAGCGCCTGCGCAAGCAGCTCTCCCGGCGGGAGCAGCTTTACAAGGTGCTGGCCCTGGCCGGAGGCTGGTTTCGCAGCCAGCTGCGCAGTCCTGAAGGCCAGGGGGCCCTCACCTACCTCACGGGTGAGCGCGGGCTCAGCGAGGCCACGATCGATGGTTTTGAACTGGGGTACGCCCCGGAGCAGTGGGATGGCTTGCTCAAGCATCTCCAGCAGGTGGAAGGGCTGGGGCCTGAGTTGCTCGAGGCCGCCGGCTTGGTGGTGCCCCGCAAGGGTGGCGATGGCTTCTACGACCGGTTCCGCCATCGGGTGATGGTGCCCATCAAGGACCGCCAGGGACGGGTGATTGGGTTTGGTGGGCGCAGCCTCGATGGCGGCGAACCCAAATACCTCAATTCCCCGGAAACCGAGGTGTTCGAGAAGGGCAAGAACCTGTTTGGCTTGGATAGGGCCGCCAGTGCCATCCGTAAGGACGACCGGGCGGTGGTGGTAGAGGGCTATTTCGATGTGATCGCCCTGCATGCGGCAGGCATCACCAACGCCGTGGCCTCCCTGGGTACGGCCCTCAGCAGCCAACAGATCACCCAGCTCTGCCGTTGCTGCGATGGTCGCCGGCTGATTCTCAACTTCGACAGTGATGGGGCTGGGGTCCGGGCGGCCCAGCGGGCAATCGGCGAGGTTGAGCAATTGGCGCTCCAGGGCCAGCTGGAATTGCGGGTGCTGCATTTGCCCTCAGGCAAGGACCCCGACGACTTCCTCAAGGACCACGGCGCTGGCGACTACCGCGCCCTCCTGGATCAAGCCCCCCTTTGGCTGGATTGGCAGATCGACCAGGTGTTGGCGGATCGGGATTTGGGTAAGGCCGACCAGTTCCAGCAGGCCGTTTTCAGCCTCGTGGCCCTGCTGGGCAAACTCCCCCAGAGCGCCGTTCGCAGCCACTACCTGCAGCGGGTGGCCGAGCGCCTGTCGGGGGGACAGGCCCGCATGGCGATCCAGCTGGAGGACGACCTCCGCCAGCAGGTCAAGGGCCAGCGCTGGCACGGCCGCTCCCAGAAGTGGGAGCAGCCTGGGGAGGCGGGGCTGCGGGAGCGGGCCGAGGCCGAGTTGTTGCGGTTGTATCTCCACTGCCCCTCCTACCGATCCACGATTCGGCGGGAGCTGCGCCAGCGCGATCTCGAAGACTTCGCGCTGCAGCATCACCGGCTGCTCTGGGCTGCCATTAGCGGCTTGGAAGAGGACAACCTCGGCGTGGGCCGGATGGAGGCCATCAACCGCGGCAACGACCCCGGTGATGACTTGGGCGATCTGGACCTACCGCGGCTGCTGAGCGACCAATTGCTGGTGGAGCAAAGCGCCCTTCTCACGCGCCTCACGCCCCTGCTGGAACCCAACGAGCTGCAGCTGATGGGTTTGGCCCAGCCCTTGCTGCAGCTCCGGGGTGCCACCGCGGCCCTGGAGCGTCAGCGCAGTCTTAAGCGCTGCCGCCACCTGCTGGATGCCTGGAGCAGCCAGCGGCTGGAAACCCTCGAGCGTTGCATTGCGCTGCTGCTGGAAGAGGAGCGGCGCGAGGCCGATGCCTCTGCCTCAGGTCTGGCACCGGTAAGCGATATGGAAAGCCGGATTGACAGACTGTTTGCGGACCTCAACGGCGATGCCCTGCGCTTCCAGGATCTCTATTACAACGAGCGCCGCTATCTCACCGAACTCGACAGCCGGCGCTGCGCTGGCTACGAAGAAGTGGTGCAACAACCTAGTTCTGACGCTGTCTCGGCCTGAGCATTTGACCTTCTGGTTGTTGTCATCGACTTGGTAGCTCCTTCGTGCTCGATCGCCCTATTGAATTGCTGGGCGTAACACCAACAAGCCGTTTAATCGAGAAACTAGCTGGCACCCTTTGACCATCCTCGCTGCACTTCTGTGCCTGTGCTTGTGCATTTCGCGTCCATTGTTCGATTTGCGTCAAGAGTGGTTGGGGGAATCCTTCGCCTGTGCCGTCGCTGTCCTGCCGGTCTTTATCCAGCTAACCAGTTCCCATCTTGCTTTTAGGTGCTTCCTCTTTTTATCTTTTCTCTGCTTGAAACGCCTAGTACTTCCCATAGACTCCCTCCATGGTGCTTCTAGTTTAATTAGTAAGCCGTCCAACTGACCTCCTATCCTTTACGTTATGCACAACCTGCAAATTCTGGCCTAGAAGTTCTGGATTTGTAGCTTTCGCTGCACTTTTGCTCCATACCCATCTCTTTCTCTGCCATGTCCGCTGGCAAGCGTTCTCAAATCAACCTCACCTGTCCCCCAGAGCTTCTTGATGGGCTTAAGCGAGAAGCTCGCAAGAGGGGCTTGACAATCACTGCCTTTGTTCATGAGGCCATACGCCATGAAATGTTGGCGAGCTCCCTGGAGTCGGCTGAGGCCCCTGTGATTCATCAAGAGCTTGATTTGCTCGCTAAGCGACTGGAGGCCCTTGAGGGTCTATTTAGTAAAGACGTGCTTTAACGGCCGTGATCATGGGCTCCCGCTCCGGGCCCTTGGTGGTCGCTGTCAGCTTTGGGTTTAATCGTTGAGCCGTTGATCGTTTGGGTCGAGCCAGCAGCGCGGCAGCTCTTCTCCGGCATGGAAGCGACCCACCACCGTGGGCTTCGTCAGAAGCCAACCAGAGCAGAGACAGTTTTGGTTTAAGGACGTCCGCGGATCGCTTCTTTGTTGTGCCTTGGATGTGAGGCAGGGGGCGCCATGGTGCTTCGGCTTAGCTTGGGTTGGCGATACGGGAGTGGCCATGACCTTTTTTGAGGCGCTCTGGCATGGCGAAGGCATTGGCGATGGGGCCGACTTCGAAGAAGCCCTCGCCAGCTATGTGGCGGTGAAGCCTGAGGAGGGAACCTGGCAGGAGGCCTGCGCCGAGCCCGGGGCTTCCCCTTGCATCAAGCGCTATGGCTCTTTTGACGCCTACCTCGACAATGCCGATGAGCTGGAAACCATTCCGGTCACAGCGGCCATGATTGAGGCTGCCCTGGAACAGCTGGTGTGAGCTTCAGGCGTAATCCTGTTTAGGCGTAAACAATCGGGATCTCGCCCAGGCGGGTGGTGGCGGCCCGGGATAGGCGCGAGCGCTGCATTTGCCAGGGGGGCGTGAAGCCACAGGCAGCCCATTGCACCGATCCTTGCCCGTAGCGCTTGTTCAGACGATCGATGGTGGCCATCAGGCTTCGGCGGCGTTGCTGCTGCTCTTCCGGGAGGGGCACCAGTAGATGGTGCTGGAGGGTGTCCTCTCCCACCAGCTGTTGCATCAACACCCCGGCCTTTTGCAGGGGTTTGTGGGGGTGAAAGAGCTGCTCCGCCAGGGGGAGGGCCGCAGCGAGCAGCACGGCGGTGTCGTTGCTCGCGACCGCCAGGCTCACGGTGGCGGCCCGGCTGTAAAAGCTGGTGCCATTGAACGGACTACTACGCACAAACACGGTGATGGCTCCGGTGCGTTGCCCTTGGCGCCGCAGCTTTTCCGCCGCCCGGCTCAGGTAGGTGGCGATCGCCTGCTTGAGCTGGGGGAGTTCTCGAATGGGCTGGCTGAAGCTGCGACTCACGCAGGTTTCCCGTTTGGCGGGGGGAACCAGCTCCATGGGGATACAGGCCATCCCCTGCAATTCGTGTTGCAACCGCAGGCCCACCACGCCGCATTTGCGGCGCAGTTCGCCGCTGGACATGTCGCGCAGGGCTTTGGCGTTGGCAATGCCGCGCAGTCGGCACCAGCGCGATAGTTTGCGGCCGATGCCCCAAACATCTTCGATGGGCACCGCTTCTAGGTAGGGGGCGGGATCGATGACCGCGCCTAGATCGAAAACCCCCTGGTGGGTGGGGCTTGATTTGGCCAGTTTGTTGGCGAGCTTGGCCAGCACCTTGCTGGGGGCTATTCCCACGGCCACTGGGAGGCCCAGCTGGCGGAGCACCGTGTGGCGCAACTGTTGCCCCCAGCTGGTGAGATCGCCCCCATCGCGGGGGCGGTGCAACTGGCCGAAGGCTTCATCAATTGAGTAAATCTCCAGCTCTTCCACCCATGGCTCCAGGGTGGTCATCATGCGCTGGCTCATGTCGGCGTAGAGGGCGTAGTTGGAGCTGCGCACGATCACCCCCTGGCGCTCGAGGGCATTGCGCACCTTGAAGTAGGGCGTGCCCATGGGAATGCCGAGGGCCCGGGCTTCGGCACTGCGCGACACGATGCAGCCATCGTTGTTCGAGAGCACCACCAACGCCCGGCCCATCACCGACGGGTCGACCACCGCTTCACAGGAGGCGTAGAAATTGTTGCCATCGATCAGCACGGTGGCCCGGCCGCTGGTTGGGCCGGTCCCCGGGTCCTTAGAGGGCATGGATGGCGTGGCTCGCTACCCCCCAGAGGCAATGGTCCAGGTCGTCGTTGAGGGGGGTGGCTGGATAGGCGGGATGGGCCGCTTCCAGGTGCCATTGGCCCTGGTGCTGCACCAGCCGTTTCAGGGTGAAGGCGCCTTCGATCACGGCCACAACAATCTTGCCGGAGCGAAATTCGAGGCTGCGATCCACGATCAGCAAATCCCCGTGCTGGATGCCGGCGCCGCGCATGGAGTCGCCGCTGACGCGCAGGAAAAAGGTGCTGCTCGGATGGCGAATCAAGGCTTCGTTGAGGTCGATCCCGGTCTCGATGTAGTCATCGGCGGGGCTGGGAAATCCCGCGGCCACGCTGTCACTGGCGAGGGGCCGCAGGCAGCGCCTGGGCTCGCTGCGGAGCGGGCCGAGGGCCTCAAGCTGGATCCAGGCAGGGGCCAAGTCGTCCATCAATACCGCGCTGGAACAAGGGGACCATCACCCGCAGGCTAGTACAGATGTATTGCTTTTTGGCGCTTGCTGGCTGGAGGGGCCACCCTGGGGGCGCTGCTTTGCTTTGGGTTCTCCTGTGCTGAAAGAGGTTGGGGGCGCTGCCCTGTTGGGTCTGTTGCCGGTGCTGTCAGCTCTGGTGGCTGTGCCAGCGGTTGTGGCGGTGCCAGCTGTTGCTGTTCCAGCTGGGGCGGCGGAGCCAGAAGCGGCGATTCGGGCCACCTATCTCTGCCAAGGGCGCTTTGATGCGGTGCGGCTGACGGCCTTGTTTTTTAACGGTGAGCCCCGCGAAGTGGTGCTGCTGCAGGGGGAGCAGGTCACCCGCCTGCCCCAGCAGCCCTCGGGTTCAGGCGCCCGTTATGGCGCCGGTAACCAGAGCTTTTGGCTGAAGGGTGACCAAGCCACCTGGCAATTCGCTGCAGGCGCAACCTATTCCTGTGGGCCTGAATCGGTGGGTGCAGCGGGGGCCGTGAAGCGCCGGTAGAGGGCCACGCCGGCACCGCCCCACGCCCCGGTCCAGACCAGAAAGGTGATCAGGGTGCCCAGTTGGCCTCCCTCCAGCGAATAGACGCCGGCTTGAATCAGGCCGGCGTCGATCAGGGAGCCACCGATGCCCCAGCCGAGCACCCAGCTGAACAAAAAGCCAATGGCCTGGAGGTTGCCGGTCATGGCTAAGAGATTAGGCGGGATTGCCCCGGAGGGCCCCATAGAATTGGTCCCATTGGAGTGGCGATCGTGGGTTCCGGGCGCCAGCTCTTCTCCTGGATCGCGCCAACGGGGTTGGTCCTGGTGTTGTTTTTGGTGCTGCACCTCGGCGGGGTAGCCCTGGCTGTGACCAATCCCGGCGTCTTTGAGGCCTACGCCATGGCCCTGCACGCCAAGCCCTGGTTGCCCGCCGTGGAGCTAGCCCTGGCTGGGGTGGCGCTCGTGCATCTGATCCGAACGGTGGCGAAGGTGATCGCCAATCGCCAGGCCGGTAATGACGCGGCCCTGGTGAGCCGCCGCGCCGATCCGTTGGCGGCCCTGGCGGCCCGCACGGCGCCCTGGAGCGGCGGCGTGCTGCTGGTGTTTCTGGTGGTGCACCTCAACCAGCTGCGCTGGCCCCGGCCCGGGGCTGGTCTGGAATTGGCGCGCTTGGCTGAGGTGCTTGCGGCTCCCTGGGCTGGGGCGCTCTATGGGGCCGCTGGATTGGCCGTAGGACTGCATCTGTTCCATGGCGGCGAGGCCGCCCACCGCAGCCTCGGACTGTTGGAGCCGGCGAACGCTGGCCGGATTCGTAGGGCAACCCGGGCTTTTGCCCTGGTGGTGGGTGGGGGCTTTGCCCTGGTGCCCCTGGTGCTGGCCATCCAGGTGGTGCGATGAGTCCCCGTTCCGCCGGGTTACCCGATCCCCGCATTCCCGCGGGCCCGATCGCCGATGCCTGGCGTCGCACCCGCGATGGCCTGCCGTTGATCAGTCCGCTGCGGAAGCGCCAACTCCAGGTGTTGGTGGTGGGCAGTGGCCTGGCCGGGGCCTCGGCGGCGGCCACCCTGGCGGAGCAGGGCTACCGGGTGAAGCTGGTCACCTTCCACGACAGCCCCCGCCGGGCCCATTCGGTGGCAGCCCAAGGCGGTATCAACGCCGCGAAGAATTACGCCAACGATGGCGACAGCATCGAGCGGCTTTTTGCCGACACGCTCAAGGGCGGCGACTTCCGGGCCCGGGAGGCCGGCTGCCACCGCCTAGCCGAAATCAGTGGCGGCATCATCGACCAGTGCGTGGCCCAGGGCGTGCCCTTCGCCCGGGAGTACGGCGGCACCCTGGCCAACCGCAACTTTGGCGGCTCCCTGGTGAGCCGAACCTTTTACGCCCGCGGTCAAACTGGCCAGCAGCTGCTCTATGGGGCCTACCAGGCCCTGATGCGCCAGGTGGCAGCCGGCCAGGTGGAGCTCCTCACCCGCCGGGACATGCTCGAGCTGGTCACGGTGGATGGGGTGGCCCGGGGCATCGTCTGCCGCCACTTGCTCACCGGTGCCCTCGAAACCCATACGGCCCACGCGGTGCTGCTGGCGAGCGGCGGCTATTCGAACGTCTACTACCTCTCCACCAACGCCCTCAAATCCAATGCCAGTGCGATTTGGGCGGCCCATCGCCAGGGGGCGCTGTTTGCCAATCCCTGTTTTACCCAGATCCATCCCACCTGCATCCCCAGTGGCGACGCCTTCCAAAGCAAGCTCACCTTGATGAGCGAGAGCCTGCGCAACGACGGCCGGGTGTGGTTGCCGTCTAAGCGGGATGACCCCCGAGCGGCGGCGGCGATTCCCGAGGCGGAGCGCGATTATTTCCTCGAACGCCAATACCCGGCCTACGGAAACATGGTGCCCCGGGATGTGGCTTCCCGCCGGGCCCGGGAGCTCTGCAATGGCGGCCAGGGGGTGGGGCCGGGGGGGAGGTCGGTCTATCTGGATTTCAACGACGCCATTGCAGATCACGGCCGCGCCACGATTGCCGCGCGCTACGGCAACTTGTTTGAGATGTATGAGCGCATCACCGGCGATGACCCAATGGCTGGGCCGATGCGGATCTATCCAGCTCCCCACTACACGATGGGGGGGCTGTGGGTGGACTACCACCTGATGAGCTCGATCCCCGGCCTGTTTGTGCTGGGCGAAGCCAATTTTTCCGAACACGGTGCCAATCGTCTGGGTGCAAGCGCGCTGATGCAGGGGCTAGCCGATGGTTATTTCATTGCACCGGCCACGGTGACCGCCTGGCTGGCGGGCCACCCCACCCCAGAGATTGGCCCTGAGCATCCCGCCTGCCGCGAAGCCGAAGCCCGGGCCCATGGGCGCTTGCATGGCCTGCTCGCTGCGGGCGGTAGCCAGCCCGTGGATGCCTTCCACCGGGAGCTGGGCCATTTGATGATTGAGTACTGCGGTATTAGCCGCTGCGCCGGGGGTTTGCACACGGGGTTGAAGCAGGTGGCCCTCCTCGAGGCGCGCTTCCACCAGGAGGTGCGGGTGCCAGGGGAGGCCACGGGGCCCAATGGCGAACTGGAGAAGGCCCTGCGGGTGGCCGATTTCTTCTCCCTGGCCCAGTTGATGCTGCGCGATGCCCTGGCCCGGGAGGAATCCTGCGGGGCCCATTTCCGCGAAGAGCACCAAACTCCAGAGGGGGAGGCCCTTCGCGACGATGGCAGCTTTGCCCATATCGCCGCTTGGCAGTGCCAACCGGGCAGCGGCGAACCGACCCAGCCAGCACCAGCGGCAGAACCCGTGCGCTACAGCGAGCCCCTGGAGTTCACGCTGATGCAGCCCAGCACCCGCAATTACCGATGAGTGGCACCCTCTCGCTCAACCTGCGGATCTGGCGCCAGGCGAGTCCCGATGGCCCAGGTCCCGATGGACAAGGTGCCTATGGGAGCTATCGGCTCGAGCAGATCTCCAGGGATCTCTCGTTGCTGGAGGCCCTCGACGTTCTCAATGAGCAGTTGATTGGGGCCGGCGAGAGGCCGGTGACCTTTGAGCACGATTGCCGCGAGGGGATCTGCGGCAGCTGCGGCTTCTTGGTGAATGGCCAGGCCCACGGCCCCCAGCGGGCCACGACGGTGTGCCAGCTCTACCTGCGCCAATTCCAGGATGGCGACACCCTGGTGCTGGATCCCTGGCGGGCCAAGGCCTTCCCCCTGATTCAAGATTTGGCGGTGGATCGCGCCAGCTTGGATTCCCTGATTGGCGCGGGGGGCTATTGCTCGGTGAACACCGGCAATGCCCCCGAGGCCAATGGGATCTTGATCGGCAAAGACCAGGCGGCCTCAGCGTTTGACACGGCAACCTGCATTGGCTGTGGGGCCTGTGTGGCCAGTTGCCGCAATGCCTCGGCCAGCTTGTTTGTGGCCGCCAAGTTGGCCCATCTGGCCCAATTACCCCAGGGCCAACCGGAGCGGAGCCATCGGGCCCGGGCCATGCAGGCCGAGATGGAACAGCAGGGGTTTGGCAGCTGCAGCAACAACCTCGAATGCGAAGCCGTGTGCCCGAAACAAATTTCGGCCGATTGGATCAGCTGGATGCACCGCGAAGGCAGGCGCCATCCCGCTTGAGTGCGGGCACCCCGGTTGCGAGGGGTGGGGCAGGGACCTCAAGAAAGCGAGCCACAAAGCGCTCGAGGGGCATGGGGCCGCAGCGCCGTTGCCAGCCAAGACCGCCGGCATAGCGCCGCCAGCAGGCCACGCTTAAGCGCTGGCTTTGGGGCGAAACCAGCCGCAGCAGATAGCGGTAGTCCAAATGGATCGCTGGTGGGGCCGATGCCAGGGAGTTAGCAGAGGTGGGGCTCAGGTGATTCAGCAACTTCGCCGGGCGATCGCCACTGGCCATGCAGCGCTGGAGTGCCTGGGCAAAGATCCAGGCCACTGCCGCCGGATAGCCAGCCCGCTCCAGAACAAACTGCTCGATTGTGGGGCCGGAAAAGCCCACGCAGTCGATGAGGCCAGGGGCCTGTTGAGAAGGGGCCGGCTGGCCCGGGGATCCGAGATCAAGGGAAGCCAAAGAGAGCGGAAGAAACCATCAACTGGTTCCCCCGCTGTCTCAAGGTTGGCTGGGTTGCTCGAGTTGGTCGGCCAAGGCCAGGCAGCGATCCATCTCTTCCCACAGCAATTCCCGCCGGCTTCCATGCACCGCATAGGAGCGGTGATAGAGGTCGCGGGCTTGGTATCGAAGGGCGTCACGGATGCGACGCCAATCATCTGGCGCAAGGGCGCTGGTCATTCAGCCGGGGATCGAAGGCTGGCAGAACAGCACGATCAACCAGATGCCACCAATAAAGGGCACAAGCTGGATGAAAAACCATGGCCATGGCTTGCCCGAATCGCGCAACCGGCGAATGGATAGGGGCAGATGGGGAAGAATCTGAGCAATGGCATAGACGACCGGAAGGGCCGACAGGCCAGGGACGGACTCGGCGGTCGCCGTAGCCAGCGCTGACAAGACCAGAAACACGATGATGTCGGCCAGTTGGAACCACCAGAAATCAGCTCTGGTGGACTTGCCGCGGTAGTCGAAGGAACGGCTCCAAGCGGTGGTGAAGGACTGGATCATGGGCATCGACTGGAGACTCCAATGCCCTTTGATACTTCACCGTGCTGCACTTGCAACAAACTGTTCAGCAACCGATAAGAAACCGTCAGGCCACCGTGGCCATGTGGCGCATCAAATCGATGCACTTGCAGCTGTAGCCCCATTCGTTGTCGTACCAGCTCACCAACTTCACGAAGGTGTCCGTGAGGGCAAGACCAGCTCCGGCATCAAAGACCGAGGTGCAGGATTCACCCAGGAAATCGGTGGAGACGACATCGTCTTCAGTGTAGCCAAGGATGCCGGCCATGGGACCCTCGGAGGCTGCTTTCATGGCGGCCTTGATCGCTTCGTAGCTGGCCGGTGTGGCGAGGTTCACGGTGAGGTCCACCACCGACACATTCGGGGTGGGCACCCGGAAGGCCATGCCCGTGAGCTTGCCGTTGAGCTCAGGAATCACCCGACCCACGGCCTTGGCGGCGCCGGTGGAGGAGGGAATGATGTTTTGGCCGGCACCACGGCCCCCGCGCCAATCCTTCACCGAAGGTCCATCCACGGTTTTTTGGGTGGCGGTCGTGGCGTGCACCGTGGTCATCAGACCGCTCACGATGCCGAAGTTGTCGTTGACCACCTTGGCGATCGGCGCCAGGCAATTGGTGGTGCAGCTGGCGTTGGACACGATCGCCTGGCCGGCGTAGGTGTGGTTGTTGACACCCATCACGAAGATCGGGGTGTCGTCCTTGGACGGGGCACTCATCACCACCCGTTTGGCGCCGGCCGTGATGTGGGCGCGGGCGGCCTCGTCGGTGAGAAAAAAGCCCGTGCTTTCCAGGACGTAATCCACACCGATGGCGCCCCAGTTGAGGTTGTTGGCATCGCGCTCGGCGCTGATGCGGATGCGGTTGCCGTTCACCACCAACTGGCCGTTCTCAATCCGCACGTCACCGCTGAAGCGGCCATGGGTGGAATCGTGGCGGAGCATGTAGCTGATGTAGTCAACGTCGATCAGATCGTTGATGCCCACCACCTCCACATCGCCGAGGGTGCAGGCGCGGCGGAAGGCAAGCCGGCCGATGCGACCAAAACCGTTGATGCCGATGCGAATGGCCATGGATACTGAATTGTTGGAAGTCAGGATAGGGGTTGCACCTCCGCCGGAAGTCAGGCGGCGTGTTCCTCAGGCACCGTGGTGCTCAAGCACGGGGTCTTCAATCACCCTCGTCTTCAAGCAGCAATTGCTGGAAGGCCGTGTAGAGCTCCCCATGTTCCTTGGCGGTGCGGGGATCGGGTTTGCCCAGGCTGGTTTGCTTTTGCTGGCCCCGCTGTTGCTGGGCCGGATTCCCGCCGGGCTGTTGACCGGGAGCTTGACCAGGTCTGGGGGGCTGTTGCAGGGGCTTTTGGCGGCTTTCAGCCTCCTTGAGCCGCGCCATCAAATGGGGGGGCACGGTGCCATCCGGGCTGACCTGCATCAACTCCCGAAACAGGGCTTGGGGATCGTCC
>Ga0310081_100003_pt1 | contig 66727 bp, 82 predicted proteins | sample LakEriER3TotalB7_FD_194448 | JGI IMG/M metagenome (GOLD analysis project Ga0310081, IMG submission 194448) | Enriched freshwater cyanobacterial communities from Lake Erie, Ohio, United States - ER36.Total.B7 | ecosystem: Environmental > Aquatic > Freshwater > Lake | place: USA: Ohio | collected... | reverse complement strand
TTTGGCGGCGGCCCCTGCCCCCCCCCCCGGGCCGAGCACCCACCACTGCCCCTGGCGGTTGGGCTTGAGATCAGCCCTCACCCCCTCTAGGCTGACCTGAACAACCGGAAACCCCTGGCGCAGGCTTGCCAGGGGATCAAGACTCACCGCGGCGCCGGTGGCGGTGAGGCTGGAACCATCCCATCGGCCCGGAGCCAGCCGGGTGGCGCCAACCCTCAAACCACCCCAGCCCAACCCCTGATACGGGCCCAAATCGAAGGGATGGCCCATCACCCGGCTCACCTGGCGATCGAGCACGGGCTTCCAGTGGCCATAAACCGAGTTGAGGGCCCGATCGAGAGCCCAATGGCCGAATCCCAGGCCAACGGCAACCACCCCAACAGCCACTGCCGTTGCGCCCATGGCCTTGGTGGATAGCCCGTTGCCGGGTTGGAACCCTTGCTCCGGCACCTAAGCCATCCCCCGGGGCCGTCCATGCCTACGTTCGGAGCAATATAGGAACCTGCCCAGAGCTGAGGTTCGTCCATGGCCACTGATCCCATACTGTTTGTGGCCGGCCAATGGCTCGGAGCGGCCAGTGGGGTCTTGGCCCTGGCCACAGGGGCTGGATTCATCGCCCGCTGGGGGGTGCGCTTTCGGTTGGTGGGCGTCACGAGCTTCACCGCACTCCTGGCGATCTCCTGCCTGGCCTTTGCCGTGAGTTACACCCCTCGGGTCACCATTGAGGGGGCCGTGAGCGTCCCCGTGGTGTTCGACAACGGCAGCGACCTGGTGGTTGCCGCTGCCCCCGACGACCTCCCCCAATCCGCCTTTGCCCCCACGGTGCAACAGCTGGCCGAAAACATCCGCACCAACGGCCGCAACGCAGCAAACGGCCTGGTGCGCGTGCGCCTTCGCCGCGTGGAAGCCCAACAGAGTGGGGGCAGCAAGCCGGTGGTGCTGGCAGAAGCCACCCGCAGCCTGGCCACCGGCGCCGTCACCCTGAATCAAGGCTGATGCCCCTGGTTCTGCCCCCCCACTTCAAATCCGAACGGCGGCAATTGGAAGGGGCTGGAATCGATAGTTGGCAACAGTTGGCCGATCTCCACGACGACGACCTGCGTCGATTGGGCCGCAGTGGCGGGGCCAGCGAAGCCCGCTTGATCAAGCTGCGGGGCCAAGCCAGGTTGGTGGTGGAGGCAGGGGTTGAGCCTGCAGAAGCAGCCTTGTTGCTCTACGCAGGTATTGCCAACTGCCAGGGCCTAGCCCAGGCCAATCCCCATCAACTGCTGATCCAGATGGGACGGCTCCAGGCCAGTTTGACGGGCATGGCAGCCCCAAGGCTGGATCTCATTACGCTCCAGAGCTGGATACGTCGGGCCCAACTCCGCATGACCCGCCGGGCAACAAACTGACCCCTACTGCCAGCCGGGCTGCTGCCGGCGTCCCTGGAATGGATTTCTTCTTGGGGCCGATCCCTTGGTCTCTCTTTCCCTAGCCCTGAATCCCCAGTTCAACGAACCCCGAGCGAGCAACCCACCCCGACGCATCGGCCCTGGGCCAAGCCATGGCCCTAGGGCCTGGGGCCCATGTGTTGCTGGGGCTGCCCTTGGGATCCTGTTGGCGAGCTGGGTGACCATGGCCGGCGCCCAGGCCCAATCCCAACTGCTCGAATCGGTCAAACAAAACCCTGCCTTAGCCAAGCAACTCTGCGCCGAGCTGCGCCAAATGAATGGCTCCGGCATCGCCTCCACCTCCAACCAGGCCATCCAGACCATTGCCCAGCAACGTCAGCTGAGCTTCACCGACGCAGAGATCCTCACCACCTACGTGGTGGGCCTTTACTGCCCGGATGTGCGCTGAGTGAGCGGCCATGACCATTGGATGCGTTGTCGGGATGGCACGGGCCTGATTAGTCGGATTTGGACCCCCGTGGGCGATGGGCCTTGGCCGGCCCTGTTGATGCGGCAGCCCTACGGACGGGCCATCGCTTCGACGGTCACCTATGCCCATCCGAGCTGGTACGCCCAGCATGGATTTGTGGTCGTGGTGCAAGACGTCCGGGGCCGGGGCGAATCCGAGGGGAATTTCCAAGGCTTTGCCCAGGAAGCCTCTGATGGGGCCGATGCGGTTCGGTGGGTACGCCAACTCCCCAGTTGCAATGGCCGGGTGGGCACCTATGGCTTCTCCTATCAAGGCCTGAGCCAACTCCTCAACGACGGCATCCATAACGACGGGGACGATTCTGGCGGCGATGGCTTGCCCGATTGCCTGGCGCCGGCCATGGCCGGGCTCAACGAACGCACCCACTGGGCCAGCGAGGGCGGAGCCCACTGGTGGGCCCTGGGCCTGGGCTGGGGCTTGCAACTGGCCGCCCAGCGCTGCCAGCGGCAAGGCGATGACGAAGGCTGGCAGGCGATCCGCGATTCCCTGGAGCGGGGCAGCTTCCTGGGCGAAGGCATGGCCTTGCTCGAGCGCCACGACCCCACGGGCATGGCCCTGGAGTGGTTGAACCGCAATCCCACAGATCCAGCAGGGTGGCGGGTTCACACCCCCTCAGACGCCCTGCTGCGCAGACCCATGCTGCTGCTGGGTGGCTGGCACGATCCCCACCTCGGTGGCGTACTGGATCTCTGGCACCGCTCGAGGGCCGCAGGCGGCTCCCCCCAACTGCGCATCGGCGCCTGGAGCCACCTGCACTGGCCGGGCGGCGCCGACGCGATGCAGCTGGCCTTCTTCCAACAGCACCTGCAAGGCATCGCCCCCGGCAACGAGCCATGCGGCCCAGAGCAAACCGCCGCCGTGGCCCTGCAGGCCGAAGCCCATGGCCCCTGGCTTGTGCCGGCAGCAACTCCCCCCAGGGCCTGGAGCCTCCAGGGCCAAGCCCTGCTGGACTGGAAGCAAGCTGGCCCAGATACAAACCCATCCGGCACGGCAGCCTCCGATAGCAACACCCGCCACCTGGTGCACGATCCCTGGCGGCCCGTACCCGGGCGAGGGGGCCATCTCGATCTCAAACCCGGCCCGTGTGAGCGCTCCGACCTCGACGAGCGCCTTGATGTGGCCTGCTTCACCAGTGCTCCCCTCGAAGCGCCTGAGTTGCTGCTGGGTCGATTCAGCCTGGAGATCAGCATCAGCGCCGACCAGCCTGGCTTTGATTTGTGTGGAGCCCTCTCCGTGGTGAAAAAAGCCCCATCGCCCCCCCAAGGCGGCGCCCAAAACGATCACGTGCAACAGCTCTGCACTGGCGTGGCCCGCTTCCTTGGCAGCGGATGCCTGCGCAGCGAAACCAGGCGGCTCCAGTTCCAACCGGTGATGGCCAACCTCCAAGCCGGAGACCACATCCGGTTGTCCCTGGCGGCCTCGGCCTGGCCGCAGGTTGCCCTCAACCCAGGCGATGGCTCGATGCCCCTCGGCGGCCCAAGCCCAAAGCACCGGGTGATCAGCCTCAGCCTGGAGCTCGCCACGGGCCACTTGCGGCTTGAGCCCATCGTGTAGCCAGGGCAACTTGAGGCAAACTGAGCCCACCTTTTAAAACCCCAGGCATGCGGAGCCCCCTGCGCCCCTTCTCCAAGCCCTTTTTTGCGGCTGGGTTGCTGGCGACCAGCCTGATCGGCAGCGCGTGCTTCGCCCCGATCAGCTCCGCCCAAACCAGCGCACCTTCAAGCGCGACCCCCGGCGCCCAGAGCGCTGCAGCTGCGCCAGTCGCCCTGGGGGTTCCCCAGGCCCGCGCCGCTGCCAACGCCATCCTGGAGGCCATCAGAAAGGGCGATGCCAATGCCCGCTACAACCAATTCTCCGATGAGCTCAAGGCCGTAACCAGCCCGCAAATGGTGCAAAACACCATGCGCACCCAGCCCAAACTGCTCAGCTGGAAGCTGCTAAGCGTCAACACCGGTCTGCGAAACACCACGGTTGAAGCCAGCCTGATCACCTCCAAGGGAACCCGCGATGTCTTCATCGTGCTCAATGGCGCCGGCAAAATCGTGGGCTACCACTTCGATCGCACCGACGAAGCCTCCAGCCAAGTGGCTCTGAACTTCGTCAAAAGTCTGAGCAGTGGCCAGTACATCAGTGCCCGCAGCTTTTTGAGCCTCGACCTGCAAAAGGAAATCAGCCCGGAGCTTCTGCAGCAGAAATGGCAGGAATTGCAGCAGCTCACCGGAAACTTCGTGAAAGTGACCAAGGCCGTTGAAGCCAATTCCACCGCTACAGCCAAGCTCGTGATGGTGGTGACCCAGTTCAACCGCCTCACCGACAGCCTCTTTGTGATCCTCGATGCCAACAACACGATCACCGGCGTCGACTTCCCCATCGATCCATCGAAACCCCAACCCGCCCAGTAGCCAACAGGCTTTACTAATCCCCGCCAGCTCGATCAGTTGGCGGGTAATAAAGCCGCCTAAGCTCGCGGCGAAAACGTTGCTGGTACATGGCCTTGCTCAGCCTCGATTGGATGGCGCAAGACGGCCAGCGGCTTGCCGAATGCCGGCACGACCACCCCTTCTCCATCCTTGGGCCCCAAGCCCTGGAATCCGGGGGTTGGGTGGTGCGGGTGTGGATGCCCGAAGCCGAGCGGGTGGAGCTGCTTGTGGACGGCCAGTCCCTGGCCACCGAGACGCCCAATCACCCCTGGGTCTTTGAAGCGCAGCTGGCCACCAACCCAGGCCATGGCTACCAGGTTCGGGTGCACCGTGGCGGCATCGAACACGTGCAGCACGATCCCTGGGCCCAGCGCGAGCCATGGATGGGGGAACTGGATCAACTGCTGTTTGCCGAAGGTAACCACCACCACATTTGGCGCCGCATGGGTGCCCACCTGGGCGAGCAGGGCGGAATTGGGGGCGTGCAGTTTTGCCTTTGGGCCCCCAACGCCCGCAGTGTTTCCGTACTCGGAGATTTCAATGGCTGGGATGGCCGCCATCACCCGATGCAATCGCGGGTTGGCGGCTGCTGGGAGCTTTTTATTCCAGGCCTGAAAGTCGGCCAGATCTACAAATACGAAATCCGGGCCCAGAACGGCCATTGCTATCAGAAAAGCGATCCCTACGGATTCCGCCATGAGGTGCGGCCCAACAACGGGTCGGTGGTGGAGGCGATTGCTAACTACAGCTGGAGTGATGCCGGCTGGATGGACGAGCGCGACAACTCCAACCCCCTGGATCAACCCATTTCGGTCTACGAAATGCACCTCGGTAGCTGGATGCATGGCAGCGCCGATCGTCCCTTCATCGAAGCCGATGGCACTCCGCGGCCACCGGTACCCGCCGCCGATCTCAAACCGGGAGCCCGGCTGCTCACCTACCCGGAATTAGCCGATCGGGTGATTCCCTATGTGAAGGCTCGGGGCTTCACCCACATCGAGCTGATGCCAATCTCCGAGCATCCCTTCGATGGATCCTGGGGCTATCAGGTCACCGGTTGGTACGCGCCCACCAGCCGCTTTGGCTCCCCGGATGAATTTCGCGCCTTTGTGGAGCGCTGCCACGCCGAAGGGATTGGGGTGATCCTCGATTGGGTGCCAGGTCACTTCCCCAAAGATGCCCACGGCTTGGCCTTTTTTGATGGGGCCCATCTCTATGAGCATGCCGATCCCCGCATCGGCGAGCACAAGGAATGGGGCACCCTTATTTTTAATTACAGCCGCAACGAAGTTCGCAACTTCCTGGTGGCCAATCTTGTCTATTGGTTCGAAGAATTCCACATCGACGGCATTCGGGTCGATGCGGTGGCCTCCATGCTCTACCGCGACTACCTACGCCCCGATGGGGAATGGCTGGCCAATGACCACGGGGGCAGGGAAAACACCGAAGCGGTGACCTTCCTGCAGCAGGCCAACCACGTGCTGTTCCAGCACTTCCCTGGAGCCCTCTCAATTGCCGAAGAATCCACCACCTGGCCGATGGTGACCCAGCCCACCGACATGGGCGGATTGGGATTCAACCTCAAATGGAACATGGGCTGGATGCACGACATGCTCGATTACTTCGAGCTAGATCCATGGTTCCGTCAGTTCCACCAGAACAATGTGACGTTCTCGATTTGGTATGCCTTCACCGAGAACTTCATGCTCGCCCTCAGCCACGACGAAGTCGTGCATGGCAAAAGCAATTTGTTGCACAAAATGCCCGGCGACGATTGGCAAAAGTTTGCCAATGTGCGGGCCCTACTGGCCTACATGTGGACCCACCCGGGCAAGAAAACCATCTTCATGGGCATGGAATTCGGCCAACGGTCCGAATGGAACGTGTGGGGTGATCTCCAATGGGAACTGCTCCAGCACAGTGCCCACCAGGGCCTCCAGCTCCTGGTGGACGACCTCAACAGCTTCTACAAATCGGAGCGGGCCCTCTGGGGTGACGACTTCAGTGAATTCGGTTTCCAGTGGATTGATTGCAACGACAACCGCCACTCAATCATCAGCTTCATGCGCCGTGAGAGCACCACCGGCCGCTGGCTCGTGGTGGTGGCCAACTTCACCCCCCAAAGCCACTCCCATTACCGGGTGGGTGTGCCCCTTCCAGGCTTCTACGAAGAGGCGTTCAACACCGATGCCGAGCGCTATGGCGGCACCAACCTGGGCAATCTCGGTGGCAAGTTCACCGATGAATGGGGCATCCACAGCTACGAGAACTCCCTCGACCTCTGCCTCCCCCCCCTCTCTGTTCTGGTGTTCCGCCGGGATGAGAAGCGCAGCCAAGGGATGCTTTCCCAGGTCTGTGACGAACCCGCGGAGACCGCCAACTGAGGCTTCAGGTTCTGGAGCTTTCTCAGGTAGGTTCGCCTCTGGCTTTGTCGTTGCCCATGTCCGGAACCGCCCCCCTGCTGCTGCGCGCCGCCCGAGGTGAGCAGGTGGAGCGTCCTCCGGTTTGGATGATGCGCCAAGCCGGCCGCTACATGAAGGTGTATCGCGACCTGCGCGATCGCCACCCCGGTTTCCGCGAGCGCTCAGAAAATCCCGATCTCTCCTATGAGATCTCGATGCAGCCCTTCCACGCCTTCAAACCCGATGGCGTGATTCTGTTTTCCGACATTCTCACCCCCCTACCAGGGATGGGAATCGACTTCGACATCATCGAGAGCAAGGGTCCGATCATCGAGCCCGCCATTCGCTCCCAGGCCCAGGTGGATGCCCTGCGGCCCCTCGATCCCGCCGCTGCCCTTCCCTTTGTGGGTGAAGTGCTCGGCCGGCTGCGGGCCGATGTGGGCAACGAGGCTGCCGTTTTGGGATTTGTGGGGGCCCCTTGGACCCTGGCTGCCTACGCCGTGGAAGGCAAGAGCTCCAAGAACTACGCGGTCATCAAGGCGATGGCGTTCCAAGAGCCAGCGATGTTGCACCAACTGCTGGGCCACCTCGCCGATTCGATTGCCACCTACGTGCGCTACCAAATCGACTCCGGCGCCCAGGTGGTGCAACTGTTTGATTCCTGGGCCGGCCAGCTCTCTCCCGTTGATTACGACACCTTCGCCGCTCCCTACCAAAAGCGGGTGATCGACCAGGTCAAGGCCACCCACCCCGACACCCCCCTGATCCTCTACATCTCTGGAAGTGCAGGCGTTCTCGAGCGCATGGGCCGCACCGGTGTCGACATCGTGTCCCTGGACTGGACCGTGGACATGGCCGAGGGCATCGCCCGGCTGCCCGAGGGCGTGGGCGTGCAGGGGAATGTGGACCCTGGCCTGCTGTTTGGCACCCCGGATGCCATCCGCGAGCGCATCTTCGATTGCGTGCGCAAGGCCAAGGGCCGCAAGCACATCCTCAACCTGGGCCACGGAATCCTCCCCGGCACCCCGGAAGAGAATGCCCGGGTGTTCTTCGAAACCGGCAAGGCGGCCAATGAGCTCATGGGTGCTGCCGTTTGACGGCAAACCCAGGCCCACCCAGTGGAGCCAAAGCCCGCATCCTGATCACAGGAGCCAGTGGCTGCGTTGGCCAGTACATCACCGAAGAGCTGTATCGCAACAGCGATGCCGATCTCTTGCTGTTGCTCCGCGATCCAGCCAAGCTTCAGGTGGTGTCCCCGCAGGATCCCAGGATCTCCCTGCTGATTGGTGACCTGCGCGACCTTGGCCCCCATGCCGAGGCCATCGCCTCCGCAACCCGAATCATCCATACCGCCACGGCCTGGGGCGATCCCGCCAGGGCCCAAGCGGTGAATGTGGATGCCGTCAAAGAGCTGCTCCGGCTCACCAATCCAGCGGTGCTGGAGCAGGTGATCTACTTCTCCACCGCCAGCATCCTGGATCGCAACCTCCAGTTGCTGCCAGAGGCACAGGCCCATGGCACCGAATACATCCAAACCAAGGCCAGCTGCCTGGGCCAGCTGGAGCAGCACGCCCTCGCCCCGAAGATTGTGGCCGTTTTTCCCACCCTGGTGTTTGGGGGGAAACTCGGCCCCGCCGGCCAAACCAACAAAGGCGATCGCCACCCCACCAGCTACCTCACCGCAGGGCTGCTGGAGGCGGTGAAATTCCTCTGGTTGGCCAAGTGGTTGCGGGCGGAGGCCAGCTTCCATTTCATCCACGCCGCCGACATCGCCACGGTGTGCGGCCACCTGGCCACCAGGCCCCACCAAGCCAATCACGAGCCAGGCCAGGGTCCCCTAAGGCGGTTGGTTTTGGGCCAAAAAGCTGTCACCGTCAATGGCACGGTGGCGAGCCTGTGCCGCTGGCGCGGCGGCTGGTATCCCCCCATCGCCGTTGACCTGCGGGGCTGGTTGATCAATGGCCTGATCAAGCTGCTGCGGATTGAAATCACCCCTTGGGATTTGTTCTCCATTCAGCAGCGCCATTTCATCCATGAGCCGGTAAGCCCACCGGAGCGTTTTGGCTTGGTGAGCCTGGCTCCAACCCTGGAAGCGGTCTTTGAGACGGCTGGTCTCCCCCGGCGGTGCCCCTAAATGTTGCGATCCTGGCTTTTGGGGTCACGAAAGCCACGATCAGGACCTAATTTTGCTGGGTTGCTCCCGCTTTGAAGCGCCCTCCCATGCGCCGTATCTTTTCCCTGATTGCTCTCTGCCTGGCGCTCGTTCTGGGTGCCGCCCCCAGCTTTGCCGCCGACGTGGCCCACGGTGGTCAAATCTTTTCCGCCAACTGCGCCGCATGCCACATGGGTGGTGGCAACGTGGTGAATGCTGAGCGCACCCTGAAGAAAGATGCCCTCGAGGCCTACTTGGCCAACTACAGCACCGGCCCTGAAGCTGCCGTTGCCTACCAGGTGACCAACGGCAAAAACGCCATGCCCGCCTTTGGTGGCAAGCTCAGCGAAGGCGACATTGCAGACGTGGCTGCCTATGTGATCGACATGGCTGGCAAAGGCTGGGCCTGATCGGCTTTGATCACTCCCTGGGCCCCGGCGCAAGCCGGGGCTTTTTTATTGGGCGCGCCGAGCCTCTAAAACCGCCAGATAGAGATCCTCCGGCACCTCGCGGATGTCGTATTCACTGGGGGTCACCCCATGCACATGGCGGTGCACCGCCATCCAGCAATTGCGTTCGGGATCCTTGCCTGTGGCATCGAACTCCCGGGAGGCCTCGGCAAGGGCTTGAATGAGGGCTGGATCATGCATCACCCCCTTCTAATTCAGACACTTCCAATGGAGACCATGGCGCCGATCCGATCACTCAAACTGGGCCAAGGGGTAGGGCGTTGGCTTGCCCTCGTTGGCGCCGCCTGGCTAGCGACCAGCCAGACCGGCCTGGCCCAGGAGCGGATGGCGGGCTCCTGCCCCCTGGTGGTGGCACCAAAGAACAGCGACCTCCAGCCCAGGCGCATCCAGCCCAGCCAGGTGGCAGCTAAAAACGCTGGCGGCTGCCTCTCCCCAAGCGATGCCATCTACGGACCCGATGGTTGCCCCCTCAAACTCTGCGGCGCCAATGCCGGGGTAATTCCCCTGCCGGCGCCCTAGGGGAGCGAGGGAAGTGGGCTAAACGCGTCACGTTCGGCGTTGAATTGAGCCGGTTTTCACCCCATCGCCAGCCGGTACTCCCAACCTGGGGACGGGGCACCGCACCCGATGGTTCGGTCTCCCGGCATGGGTCGACTGCCAAACACCCATACGGTTGTGCCACCCCTCCAGAACTGGAGATTGAGCCATGAATCCCACCGCCGAACTGTTCACTGAAAAAGCCTGGGGTGCCGTGGTGGGCGCCCAACAGTTGGCGCAACAAAAACGCCAACAACAAATGGAAAGCGAGCATTTGTTCGCCTCCCTGTTGAGCCAACAAGGCCTGGCCGGACGCATTCTTGAAAAGGCCGGCGTGGAGCTGGGCACCTTGAGCCAAAAGGTGGAGGCCTTCATCGCCGCCAAGCCCAGCCTGAGCGCCCCGCCCGAGATGGTGTATCTGGGCAAAGGGCTCAATAGCGTGCTGGATCAAGCCGAGGCCCTCAAAACCAGCTATGGCGACAGCTTCATCGCCATCGAGCACCTGCTCCTGGCCCTGGCCATCGATGATCGCTGCGGCAAGCAACTGCTCTCCCAGTGCGGTGCCACCACCGAAAAGCTCAAGGATGCCGTTCAAGCCATTCGAGGTAGCCAAACCGTGAACGATCAGAACCCAGAGGGCACCTACGAATCCCTAGAAAAGTACGGCCGGGATCTCACCGCGGCGGCCAGGGAGGGCAAGCTGGATCCGGTGATTGGCAGGGATGAGGAAATCCGCCGCACGATCCAAATCCTGAGCCGGCGCACCAAGAACAACCCGGTATTAATCGGCGAACCAGGCGTAGGCAAAACAGCAATCGTGGAAGGCTTAGCCCAGCGGATCGTCAACGGCGATGTGCCCCAGGCCCTCCAAAACCGCCAGCTCATATCGCTGGACATGGGATCCCTGATCGCCGGTGCGAAATACCGGGGTGAATTCGAGGAACGGCTCAAGGCCGTGCTCAAGGAAGTCACGGCCTCCCAGGGCCAGGTCGTTCTATTTATCGATGAGATCCACACCGTGGTGGGCGCCGGTGCCTCCGGCGGAGCCATGGATGCCAGCAACCTGCTCAAGCCGATGCTCGCCCGGGGCGAACTGCGCTGCATTGGGGCTACCACCCTGGATGAGCACCGCCAGCACATCGAAAAAGACCCGGCCCTGGAACGCCGTTTCCAGCAGGTGTTCGTGGATCAACCCACGGTGGAAGACACCATCTCGATCCTGCGCGGACTCAAGGAACGCTACGAGGTGCACCACGGTGTGCGGATCGCCGACAACGCCCTGGTAGCTGCAGCGGTGCTCAGCAGCCGCTACATCGCCGATCGCTTCCTACCCGACAAGGCCATCGATTTGATGGACGAATCGGCGGCGCGGCTGAAGATGGAGATCACCTCCAAGCCCGAGGAGATCGACGAGCTGGATCGGCGCATCCTGCAGTTGGAGATGGAGAAACTGTCCCTCGGGCGCGAATCGGATACGGCCAGTAAGGACCGGCTCGAACGCCTCGAAAAGGAGTTGGCCGATCTCAGCGAACAGCAGAGTGCCCTCAATGCCCAATGGCAAAAAGAGAAGGGTTCCATTGATGAATTGAGCGCGATCAAAGAAGAGATCGAACAGGTGCAGCTGCAGGTGGAGCAGGCCAAGCGCAACTACGACCTCAACAAAGCCGCCGAACTCGAATACGGCACCCTGGCCGAACTCCACAAGCAACTAGCCGCCAAAGAGGAGGCGCTGAATGCAGCCGGAGCCGATGGCGCCCGCGACAAATCCCTGTTGCGCGAAGAGGTCACCGAGGACGACATCGCCGAGGTGATCGCTAAATGGACCGGCATCCCCGTGGCCAAGCTGGTGCAAAGCGAGATGGAAAAACTGCTGCAACTGGAAGATGAGTTGCACAGCAGGGTGGTGGGCCAGGCCCAGGCCGTGACCGCCGTAGCCGATGCGATCCAGCGCTCGAGGGCCGGCCTTTCCGATCCCAACCGCCCCATCGCCAGCTTCCTCTTCCTCGGCCCCACGGGGGTTGGTAAAACCGAGCTCTCCAAGGCCCTGGCCTCCCAACTCTTCGACAGCGATGACGCCATGGTGCGTATCGACATGAGCGAGTACATGGAGAAACACGCCGTGAGCCGGCTGATCGGGGCCCCTCCGGGCTACGTGGGCTACGAAGAAGGCGGCCAGCTCACGGAAGCCGTGCGTCGCAGGCCCTACGCGGTGATCCTGTTTGACGAGGTGGAAAAGGCCCACCCCGATGTGTTCAATGTGATGCTCCAAATCCTCGATGACGGCCGGGTCACCGATGGACAAGGTCGCACGGTGGATTTCACCAATACGGTGCTGATCCTCACGAGCAACATCGGCAGCCAATCGATTCTGGATCTCGCTGGAGATCCAGGCCGCCACAGTGAAATGGAAGCCCTGGTGAATGGGGCCCTACGGGGTCATTTCCGCCCCGAATTCCTGAACCGCCTCGATGAAACGATCATCTTCCACAGCCTCAGACAGGAGGAACTGCGCGAGATCGTGGAACTGCAGGTGCAACGGTTGGCCAAACGCCTAGACGACAAAAAGATTGCCCTTGTGCTCAATGCCGATGCCCTCGATTGGATCGCAGCCGTTGGCTACGACCCGGTCTATGGCGTCAGGCCGCTGAAGCGGGCCATTCAGCGGGAACTGGAAACCCCCATTGCCAAAAGCATCCTGGCGGGCACATTCAGCGCAGGCCACACGATCGCGGTCGATGTGGCCGTTGAAATGGCCAATCATCTGGCGGTGGGTGGGGAGGCAGCGGGCGGCAAGCAGAAGCTGCGTTTCCAGCAGATGGATCCCAGCAAGCTTCCAATGCTGGTTTAAACGGGAGCTCAGGGGGTCAGGCCATCGATCCGCTGAGCCAATTGCACGTCCAGGTTGGACAGGCAGCCCGTGTCGTGGGTGATCAGGTCAATGCTCACCCGGTTCCACACGTTGCTCCATTGGGGGTGATGGTCCATGGCTTCGGCGATCAGGGCCACCTTGGTCATAAAAGCGAAGGCCTCCACAAAGTCAGCAAAGACCAGGTCGCGGTGCAATGTTCCAGCCACCAACTGCCAGTTGGGCAAGGTGGTAGCTAGCGCAGCGAGATCTGAGCTATTGAGGGGCTGGGCAGGCATGGGGGTTCAGGGCCGGTCAAAGGTCGTCAAGGTCAGTTAGGGACCGTCAACGGCGAGGTCATGGAGCCGATCAATCATTAGATCCAGCTCCGTATCACCATCGAGCGGGTCAAGATCCTCAACCGTGAGCAACGCCGTGCGGCGTTGCACTTCTGCAGCCAACCGTTCGGGATTGCGGCGCGCCAGGGTCGTACTTGGTCTGGAAGCTGAACTCCCAAGGGCCAAATCAAGCGATGGGCCTTCTGCAACCAGGCTCTGAACCAGGCCGCGCAACTCCAAAACACTCTGATGGAGTTGGGCCAGGTCAGCGCGGATGGCCTGGAGTTGGGCAGGGACAGAATCTGAGCCTGGGAAAGAATCCAAACCTGGGAAAGAATCCAATCCTGGAGAACAATCCGAATCTGGAACGGGATGACCGGTCAAGCGAAACTCCCGAGATCCTGGGCCAGGGATCGGGCCCGATCCACCAGGTTGGCAACGAGGACAGGGTCTGCCGCGGACCGTTCGCCCCGCTCAACAGAGCGGTAGTGATCGGCAATCAACCAAGCCGCCGTAGTCGGATCGTCTCCAAATCGGGGGATCAAATGGAGATGGAGATGGCGTGCACCCTCGCCAAAAGCAATCGCGTACACCCGATCACAACCCGTGAGCTGGCGCACCAGTTGGCTGGCCTGTTGAACTGCCGGACCCCAGGAAGCGGCCTCATCGGGGGTGAAGTCGGCAGGTCCACCGACATGGCGCAGGGTATCGAGAAACAACCAACCCAACAGGGGTGAAGGATCGGGGTGATGGCGCAACACCCAAAGCGTTGTCCGAGCAATCTCATGGCGGTTTACAAAAGACCCAGCCAAGCCGTGCAGCTCGCAGACACCGCAGCCTGCAGGGGTAGTCCTAGGGAACAAAACGCAAAGCCACCTCGAGAACCGCAAAGCCCAGCAGGCCAGCCAAAGCAAGCAAGGAAGCCGAAGGAGGCAAAGCGAAACCGCTCAAGTCAAGGCAATCCTAAAGCAAATCTAAAGAAACGAGCGCCCAGGTGAAAAGGGCGCTGGAGCGGGGGTTCACCAAAAACCCTTGCCCTTGAGCCAGAGCCCCAGCAAGGCCAAAGGCACACAGAACACGCCCAAAATTTGCAGCTTCACCACCAAGGGAGAAGGGGGTTTCGCAGCAGCCATCGAGGAAAACGAAGAGAAAAAAAGGGGGGGAACGCAGACAAGGCCGTCTAAGACCTTCACAGCCGACAGGTTCCCATCAAAAAAGCCCCATGGCGCGAGCCATGGGGCATCAGGCAAGGGCTGGAAATCAGCCGAGGCCAACCTGGCTGAGGATGCCTTGGCCGGTCAGAAGCTCGGTACCCAGGCCGATCACAAAACCCAACATGGCAAGACGGCCATTCCAGGTTTCTGCAAAACCTACGAAGCCAAAACGGGAGGTGTTGTCGGCCATGGTGGTGGATGACGATGGGATGCAGCTACTGTAACAGAAGATGAAGGAATATTGCGCTCCCTTGCGAACCCCTAGTCAATGGCGAGCTCACCGTTGTCATCCCAGGTGAGATGGGATGCCAAATTACCCGTGGGGGCGGCAGAAGAAGGACGGGAAATGGGCTGGAAGCTGTCGTTGACAAGCGGGATGAGCTTTCCGATCTCCTGGACGATTTGATCAGTCTTGGGTGGGGGCCCTGGCTGGTGGCAGCTGGGATCGCCAACGAAAGAGTCGGGTTCTGAAGGATCACTCAGGCGTTGATGGGAGGACATGGACCCAAAGACGTGCTGATCAAACCCTAAAAAGGCCAGGCCCCAAACCCCAGTGCCAATGGCGCCGCGAAGGCGCCGCAAGGGCGATGCGCCCATCCCTGGAGGCAAGGAAGTCGGGTGAAGGTGGGACGGTGAACTCTGGAGAAGAAACGGCGATGGCAATACCCAGCCAGAACGTAGGAAGCGGAACAAACCAAGAGACAGAGCACTGTCTTGACTCATTCCTCGGCGTATTGGAATATCTCAGTGAAGCCACAGGGCTGTCCATTGAGGACATTGCCGATCTCTTGTCGAGCGAGGAGGGGCCAGTGGGTGCCATGGTGCTCGCAGGGCACCTGCAGGCCGCGACAAAGCCACAAACGGATTAAGTCAAACCCGGGCCATAAGGCGCAGCTTCCGCAGGAAAAATGTCATCACGGTATTTCGTCCTGTCATGACATCAGCTTGGAGATCCATACCCAATCGGAAGTAGCAACGGTCATTACCGCGTTTAAAGGATTGGGTACTGGGCTGGACACTCACCTCGTAGGCAGGCGAAGCAGTCACCATGGCCTTGTTCTGCTGCAATGCATCTGCAGAGATTGCTGTGACCTTGCCAGTCATCAAACCAAATTCGGAATAGGGGCATCCAGTGACCCGCAGGTAGGTTTTTTGACCGACCCGGATCTTGCCGATCGATTGGGCAGGAACAACCACCTTCGCTTCCATGGGGGCATGGAGGGGGGCAAGCCGGGCAATCACCTCGCCGGCGCTCAAAACCTGACCAGGATGGTTAAGCGACGTGGCGACAACTGACCCAGATATCGGGGAGCGAATCGAAGCTGTAGCAAGTGCTCGTGTGGCATCGATCAAGCGGCTATCGAGACCGGCCTTTTGACGAGCAAGCTCGGCGAGGGTGTTGTTAAACCCATTAACCCCTTGACGCAATTTAGCCTGCTCAACAAGTTGCCGTGCCCTTTGTTGGGCAACACTCAAGCGCGCCTGTCTCAGTTCACTCATCGATTGGGAAAACCGGGCTGCCTTTTCCTGGCTAAGTAGTTCTGGTACAGCACCAACTTTGGCAAGGGATCCATAGCGCCGAGATTCGCTAGCGGCAAAGACCAGCGATGCTTTTGCCTTATCCACATCACCGAAGCTCGAGCCAATCTGGGCTGTGGAGAGCAAGTCGGTAGAGCGAAGCTCCACATCCAGGTCTTTTTTCTGCTGGAGGGTCTGGCGCCATTGCAACTGAAGTTGGTCAAGTTCAGTCACGAGCTGCTGGTGGGAAGCTTTAAGACTGGATTGGTCAATCACAGCTAAGACTTGATTGGGCTTGACCAGTTGATTGGGTTGCACGAACACCTGCTGGACCCGGCCAGCTAATTGGCTCTGCACCACGATGTTTTCGCCAGTCGGCCGAACAACGCCAGTGGCACGCACGGTTTCCTCAATGGGCCAAAAACAAGATGCCACAACAAGAAGACCTGCAGAGATCAGGACCCGGCTGCCGATCGAATGGGACCAGCTACCAGGGGGTGGAAGAAACTGATCAGAAGCAGCGTGGACCAGGTGATGATGGGAAGTAGTGGTTATGGGGTGCTCCATTAAGCAGCAACCAAGAATGGTGAAACATGGGAACTCTCGCGCAGGGCGGACGGGTAATTCTGCTCCTTAACACGACCACGCTCTAAGTAAATAATCCAGTCGGATCGCATAATCACTGAGGGGCGATGGCTAATCAGAAGAGTTGTTAAACCTTTCCTCTGGGTCAAGAGGTTGTCCATCAACCTGGCCTCAAGAACAGGATCGAGGGCGGAGGTCGATTCATCGAGAATCAAAACAGAAGGTCTACCAATCAAGGCTCTTGCTATGGCAAGACGCTGACGCTGTCCTCCGGATAGGTTGGCACCAAACTCGCCAAGAATGGTTTGATAGCCCTCAGGGAGCTCACGGATAAAGTCGTCGGCCAATGCGAGACCACAGGCCTCAACAACCTGCGAGAAGTCAATATGGGGATGGGCAAAAGAAAAATTATCGTAGATACTTCGGTTAAACATGATGGAGTCTTGGGGAACAAGAACAACCTGCCTACGAAGAGAGTCAATATCAAGATCAACGCTGCTATAGGGGCCATAGTGGATCGAACCCTCTTGAAGGGGATACAATCCGGCAATGAGTTTGGTAATGGTACTTTTGCCGCAGCCCGACTCACCAATCAATGCAGTAGTTAGTCCACCAGGGATACGCAGGGAAAGGGAATCCAAGAGGGGCCGACGGCCAGGATGGGAGAACGTGACACGGTCACAAATCAGGTCATCGCGGCCAGTAAGACTAACGGAATGCTTGCCGGCGTTAGCAAAGGATTCAGGCTCCCGTTCAAGAACATCGGCCATACGCTTGATCACAACATCAGCGCGAAGAATCTCCTGACTAATACCGCTAAGACCAGCAAGGAAACCCAAAACATTGGCACCCATGCCGTTAAAGGCCAAAAGCTGACCAATGCTGAGCTGCTGGTCGATAACAAAAGAACTGCCATACCAAAGCAGGGCAATGCTGGTGAAACTGCCTAGAAGACCAGTAATTGTGGACTCCTTAAGATCGAGCCTAAGGGCGGACCATGACATATGGGCTAGCCGACCAAAATTACGCTGATATTCCTCCCAGGCCTGAACAGTAGCCTCACTGGTTTTCAAGACACTGATACCACGAAAGAGTTCAACGAGAAAGCCTTGGTTATCGGCTGACTTGACCAGAAGCTGGCGGGAAAGTTTCTGCTGAGCCGGCAAGAAGCAAAGGTTACTGACGAGTACGATCAAATAACAAGCAAGAGCTGCAAGTGTTAGCGAAGGGTTGTAAGCCCACATGAAGAGAAGGGAAACGATCGCGATACAAAACTGACTCGGAAGACCAAGGACCACCTGGGTCATCAGGGAATTAAGGTGTTGGATGTCGCTAATTCTGCTCACAACCTCTCCACTTCGGTGACTCTCGAAATAGCGAATCGGCAAACCGAGCAACCGCTGTCCATAGTGCATCACCATCTGAAGCTGCAACTTTTGGCCGAAATACCCGACCATATGACCTTGAAAAAAATTGAGTAGGCCGCGAAAACCAAACAAAAGCATCAACCCAATACTCAGACTAGCCAACATGCCGTTATCACCACGGAGCAGGACATCGTCGGTAAGAACCTGCATTAAAAGGGGCATGCCTAAGCCAAAAATTCCGATCAAGGCATTAAGCGAAATGGCTTGGGTCAGTAGGGGACGGAAGGGAACAAGATAATGCCGAAAAATCCTGAGGCCTTCAGAATGATGGGTAGTTCTACCGAGCCGTGCAGGATCAGGCTCAAGAAGTAGAATAACTCCATCATTCCAATGGAGCAAAAACTCTGCAACGGAATACTCGATTAGGCCAACAGCCGGATCAGCCACAATCAGTTTATTGCCCTGCCTTTGGTGCAAAACAACCCAATGATTTCCATCCCAATGACAAACCAAAGGGAGAGTAATCGAATTGAGGTCATCTAAAAGTTCTGGGCTGGCCTTCGCTGCCCTGGCATTAAACCCTAGGGTTTCCGCACCACGACGCAATCCCAACAAACTAGTACCCGTAGATGTGGTTCCTACCGCATCACGTACAAGGCCAAGCTTGAGAGAAGAACCATGGGAAGAGGCAATGGTAGCAATACAAGCAGCACCACAATCTTCCTCATCAAATTGGCGCACGCAAGGGTAGGCTGAAGACCTACCCCCGAATGCCTGCTTCCACAGCCTATGGGGAGTTGACCAATCGTGACTGGAAAACCAACTACGCAAGGATAGGGGCATTGAAGTTTTTAGATTTATACAGTCGCGAAGTTAAAAGCAGTATTGGAAACTGCCAAGTTAACATTGTCTAGGATGCCAGCCAGGACAGCAGCAGTAGCCACCGTGTTCACCTGAGTAATCGGGGCAACAAAAGTAGCTGGAGACACGTTAATGCTCAGAGCAATATTTGCGGCCGAAGGGAAAGCAAAACCGCCACTGATGATCTCAGCTTCAAAATCGGATAGAAGTCGCATGATTAAGTAGTAGAGGGAAGGGAAAAAGAAAGCCGGTAAAACCGGCTTTCAGACATCCAAAAATTTGGACGGTTTACAATGAGCTAAAGCCCAAAACAAAACGAAAAATGATTAGCCAATCAATGCAATATTAGACAGGGAGTTGGTGATTGAGGCGGCAACCAAGGGCGCTCCCAGGAAAGCAGGAGCACTCACAACGTTATTGGTAGCAGCGTTAAATTGATTAACGTTGTAGGTTTGACGCAGTGAGGTCAGGCTGATTCCAACAATTGTGGTGGTGTCACCAAGACCCCAGCCGCCGCCGATCATTTCGGACTGGGTGTCGTCAAGCATGGAGAGGTAGGTCATGAAACCAATGGCTATGAGTGAAGGGCTAGGCCCGTATTTAGTGTGACAAGCAAAAAGTTATCGAAGATGAAAAAAGCTGGTATGCTTGATTTGTGCAGCACAAAAAATCAAGGTGCTGGAGTGCCGCAGGTGCACGGCAGAACCATGCAAGCCACATTAAATACCAGACAACTGATTGCCTTGCATGTTGAAGATAGAATTACCGTTGCCTCCGAAAATCATATTTATGGCCAAATTTAGCTGGAAGACATTCACAGACATCAAGCTGCCAAAAGATTGAAATCCAAAACCGCCTATCAAAGGACCAAGTTGCCCCGGCTGGCAGTCACGTCCAGATCTGGATCGGCGATGAGATCCAGCATCGTCGTCACGTCCACGCCTACCACCAGAAATTTGTTCAGACTGGCAGTCAGCAAGGGTCGTAAAATGAACAGGGTCAATTAAGGACCCAACAAGCGTGTGATCGAAAGCCATTAAAATTTAGGGTAGGAGAAGATGACGATAAAAAACCTAAGTAGTCCACACAAGAAAACTCATGTGCAAACTACCGAGAGGCTAGTTGGGCAGGAAGAAAGACAAACCACGAAAACAGGGATGTACACTGGGCGTCCTTGCAATTCGACTGGGCTGCTACGTTTTGCTGTCCATCAAAAGGATCCGAATTATCAATACGGAAGTCAACTGGCAATTTGCTCATAATCCCTGCCCCGGAGATAGAGCCATCGGCAGCATCGAGGATGATGGCTGAACGCAGCGCCTGGATCGACCACATTCTTAGGGTCCAGTAGGGGACATAACTACGGGTTTGTTCAGTAAGGTAGGTCTCACCAGCTGGTGAGTAGAGAAAGTTACTGAGTCGAAGAAAATCGATGTTGTAGCTTTTATTCAGACCGGCGCGAACCTCTTCTGCGGTCCAACCTGAGCGCTTCAAACCACCCTGAAGGCCACGGTCAGTAATTTCACCAGTTTCAAGGAAAGTCTTCATCGCCTCCTGAGGTGTAGACCAGACTGCACCACCAGTAACCCAACGAATAGGGTTTTCTGTTTCAGCTGAAGCTGCAGCAGAAAGAAGCACAGGAGACAACAGGGAGGCGGCAAGCAAACCCTTGATCAAACGTTTGTGAATTGACATTTCAAGAAAAGAAGACACTTCAATATAGAAATGGGAATTCAGATCAAGCTAGTTTGACTTAATAGTGCAGCGGAAACGAGACGAGGAAACTGAAGATTGCAACAGCTGACAGCTTGCCACCTAGTGCTGGACAGGTAGATGACGGCGGGGATGCTGACCAAGATGATCAGCCGCAATCGCTAAGAGTTCGGCCTGCGTAACGGTATGGGCATTCAGGGTAGTCTTGTCAAGAATACGATCAAGCAATCCAGGATGATGATTTGCCAGATACTTGAGCAAAATCTGCCTCATATCACTCTCGCCGTGGCCATGGCCAAGAAGGAGAACCGCATCGGAATCCTGAATGGCTTGTACTAAAAGGTGCAAATAGTCAAAGTCAAAAGGAGCTTTTTGACCTGAGAGGTCCCGCTCCCGTCGATTATGCAAACGTTGATGGGTCGACCAGAGTCCAAAAGGTTTAAGACTGAAGTTCTCAGTACCCAAACCCTTGGAGTAGAAAGCCTCTGTGGAATGATGCGTCAAGTGCAAAACCAGATAAGTTCCATGATCGCCCAAGAGAGGTGAAATTGGAGCTTCAGGTTGCTGAGGCGTATGGCCTGCACTCTCCAGAAATCGACGTACAGCCATCACAGCATCACCGTCAAGTTCAGTACGGCTTGGATGGTGGCCAAGGTCTATCCAGATAAACTCACCGGATGACCAATTAATTTTAAAGCGATTGTGTTCCAAGGGATGAACTGTTGCACCAAGGCTAGAAAACAATGCTTCTACATCATGAATTCGGATTCCATGCTGCAATGGGTGAGCAAATATGGCATGAAGGGTCCGAAGGTTGGAAGCATTCATGGTCAAAGAGACAAGCGTATTAAATCAGACAAAAGCATTCTTATGCGAAAACTCACCGGAGGACCTAGATGCAAGCAACAAAATCAGATACGGGACAGAAAAGAAGCAGGAACACTTCCAACAAGAAGCAAATCGCAAAACAAAATGGAAGAGTCAATAGGGTAAAAATCGGCTAGTCCGACCGGCACTCCACAAACGGATGCCGCCTCCCATGAAAAAGCAGAAACGATAACGAAGGTAAATGGGAGAGTCCGGAGGCAATAGAAAGAATTTCTACAAATAGATATTGCTAGGCCTCTGAACGCTTCGACACATCAAGATCATAGGCGTCCTTATCTTTAAGATAGAACTCGAGTGCCTCTAAAACGATGGTACCAAAAGCTTTACCCTCCAAGATGCCTAGCAACTTGAGCGCACGATGGGCCTCATCTGGCACCGAGATTGTGATTCGCCGCATATCAAGTTAAGCTTTCAAGGTGAGCATAGGAGCACAACGATAAAACCCAAGGGTTTGCAGCAGTTATGCCTCGGGCGGAAAGGATAATTTCAATGACAACAACTCAATGCCCCACGGTCAATACCCCATGGAGAAAGCGGCAGTTAAAAAAAGGAGAAGCGTCGGGTAAACACAACAGAACAGACGCTGAAACGAATAAGCTTAAAAATACGAAGTCAATGATAGAGATGTTAACCCATATAATTGCCGGTGCAGCAGATCCGATGGTGCAATGCCGCGAGGATTAAAAGCACAGCATGGCTGCTGCACAAATAAGGCAGTTAGCAGTACGAAGAAGGGGAATTGCTCCCATAGGCTTAATTTGCCTAATCACCAAGAAGCAGAATCCATGAATGAACGCATTCGAGTGATGCAACGGCAACCAAGGAGAATATCTATCACACTGAGTTACCACGTTCACGAGGCCCTACTGTCGCGCTCTGAAGAGGAGGGACGGTCGGTATCCAATCTGTGTGCATTTTTACTCGAAGATGCCCTGCGTGAGCCAAACCGCCAAATCCAAGCCCCCGCATTTGGACAACCAGTGGCTGCCAATGGAGGGAAAAGCAAGCCCGTTCGGGGCCTCCATACCTACTAGGGAGGAACCACGAGAAGGCCTTGGTTGAAGCTCTGCCGCCAAGGCCTACAACTGTGAGGTCTAAATAGGCAGAGAGGGGAGGCGAGTTGACAACACAAATCAGCCTGTCTCCATCAAGAAGCCGGAGGATTGAGACATGGCTCTAAACGCCGACGCAGTTTCGATAATGCATTACGCTCAATACGCTGAACCTTATCCTTACTGAGGCCGAGCTGGATCGAGACCTTGGCGAGGGAGGGCTTGCCTTCCGTCGCAAACCGCATCCGCAGCACCTTCCTCTCCATGGGATCGAGATTACCAATGTGCGTGTGCATCCATTGGTAATCATCATGGATCGTTGGACCCTCAACGCTGGCAACGGTATCAATCAAGGTCATATCCTGACCATTGCTACCAACCTGCTGGTCCAAAGACTGAATGTGGCAACGTTCAGCCGTATGGAGGACAAACCGGAGCCGCCGCTCCGATTGCCCTAGCTGGCTTGCTAATTCAGATTGGCTCAGGGACTCTTCAGAGGCAGCTTGAAGCTGACCTGCTTTCACAGCTAGATCGGTCACACTGACCGGGAGGCGAATCGAGCTGCTGTGCTCGTGCAGGTAACGGCCCACAGCTTGCTTAATCCACCAATAGCCATAGGTCGAAAACTTGTAACCCCTGGAGGGATCAAACTTTTCGACAGCTCGAATGAGGCCAATATTTCCGGCCTGAATCAGGTCCATGGCATCCTGATTGAGATGCTGGCTTCGGCGGGCATAGCGGCTCACAATGGTGACGACAAGCCGCAAATTGGCATTCACCATCCGGGTATGCGCCCTGCGCCCGCGACGGATAACAGAAGGTGTTTGTTCATCGGCATCCTGCCACTGGCGTACCAGGCTTCCCAAGTGCACCTCCTCTGCATCCGCCAGAAGGGGTATGCGGCCAATTGTCTTGAGGTAGTCACCGAGGGCATCGGCCATACAGAGGGTTGCGTAGAGCCCCGGAATCCTCTGTTGAAAGTCGAAGGAATAGGAGCACTAGCTGCCCAACTGCGGCACCGATGCCGCAACCTCAGGACTCAAACTGCAAATGCCAGGCTGAATCAATCGGTAGGCTTGTTAGAGAGACGATTTACTCAGCACGTGTTGCCAAAGATTGCCCCGACCCGAACGGAAAAGGCCAGTACAAGGAAAAAATAACGGATCGCAGATGGGCCCAAGGATCGAACCCCTGCATCACGTCAATCGCCGTATTGGGCGTCAGCAACCGGGTCAACAGCTGAACCAGCCGTTGACACCCCATAGGCCATTGACATAGCCCTCCCCTTAGGGCATGGCTGCCCCTTCGCATCAAATCGGCAATCGGAGCAGGAACGCTTAGGGGACAACGACCGGAAGGCATTGCAATCAAACACGGCAATTGAGCCCAGCAACATTGATCAAAAAAGGGCTGATTCGGTGCAGATCTGCGGCATCAATTGGGGCATTACGTCACGCGTTGCCGGTAGGGCCCATCCCAAAGCGAACTCTTCCCAAGATGGACGTATGCCGACCAACTGCAAGGGACAGGCCATGGCGAGGCAGAAAACAACCAGGCAGTTGCGAGATCCCTCGCGAGATCAGTTGCGAGATCCCTCGCGAGATCAGTTGCGAGATCCCTCGCGAGATCAGTTGCGAGATCCCTCGCGAGATCAGTGGCGGGATCGGCGCGCAGCTGGGCAAGAACTCAGCGAAAAATGTCTAGCACTTGGGCAAGGGTTCCTGCGCAGCAACACCATGGTGGTGGCCTTACCCCGCGGCGGGGTGCCCGTCGGTCTTGAAGTTGCGAACGCCCTCCAAGTTCCCCTATCCACCTGGTCGGTACGAAAACTTGCCCGAGCCCAAGCTCCAGAAGTTGCCGTAGGCGCCATTGCTGCCGGAGGTGTCGAACTCTGGGACAGCAGTCGTGAAGACATACCGATCCAGGAAAGGCGCCAAATCCTGGCAAAAGAATGGCAAGAGCTCAAGCACCGCCAGCAATACTTTGCTGATGGACCAATCGAACGGCTGAACGGAAAAAATTTAATCGTGGTTGATGACGGCATCGCCACCGGCATGACCGCCGCTGCAGCACTTCACTCGCTTCGAGCGGCAAGCCCCAACAAACTTATTTTAGCCATCCCAGTGGTAGATCAGAAGCTGATCGCGCCTCTACAGGATCTCTGTGATCAGTTGATCGCCTTAAAAGTTGTCTCAAACCTGAATGCGGTAGGCGAATACTTTGAAAACTTTGACCAACTCCACGATGCAGACGTGATCAACTTACTCGGAGAGGCAAAGCTGAGCATTCACAGCAAGGTGTGAGGCCAATAGAAATGGAGTAGAAATGAAGTAGAAATGGGCAAGAAGAATTCAATCCCCTCACCCAAGCCAGCATTTATTCCACAGCCAGGATTTACTCCACTGGGATTGCCATGGCTTTAACTTGCGACTCCTCAGCCTTTGGAATATCCAGCTCCAAAATACCATCGTGATAATGGGCCTTCAAGCCTGAACTTTTAACATTGGCGGGCAGGGTAAAGCTGCGAATGAAATTACCGTATTCACTCTCAACACGATGGAAGCGGAAACCGTCCTCCTCGCGATGCTGCCTACGCTCGCCTTCCAAGGTTAAAACTCCATTGTCGAGGGTGACATGAACATCTTCCTTTTTCACACCAGGAATCTCAGCCTTTATTTTAAAGGCATCATTCATTTCAACAATGTCGACACGGGGGCACCACTCACTATTGGAAACAACGTCACCTGATCGGCCAAAGGGGTACGCCATCGAACGGTTGTAGCGGTCAAGCAAATCCTCCATTCCCCGAAGGGGCTCCCAGCGTGTGATGGCCATCGGATAAATCCAAAAACTCCACACCCAATTTAAAGAGGCACTATCAATGTCTAGGATCCACCCCTGCTTCACATGGATGGCAGTTCGATGCAAATGCGTGATATCAAGGCGTATCGATCAACCAAGAACAAGAAGTGAAATTTGATCCCTACCATTAGCTTTTGCCACAAATAAAGCACGATCTGAGCGTGTAAAGAGATCGGTAAAGTCACGGTCAGATTCACTTAGACTTGTAAGCCCACCACTGAGATGCAGGTGATAACCAGAGCCAGTAAAAATGCCAAGCATGCGCTTGGCAGCATGGCGTAGTTCCTCACCGATGGCCATCGCTTCCTCCGCCTTTCGGTTGACAAAGAGCAGGCCAAAAGCTTCGTCATAGAGCCGCACGAAAAGATCCTCATCGCCGAGATAGCTCTCACACAAATGACAAAAATCGATCAAAACTTCATCACCAGCCTTGTGGCCCCAGCGAAGGTTGATTTGACTGAAGTTGTCGAGGTCAAGTTGAAGCAAGCACAACGGTTTGCCATCGCGACGAGCCAGGTCAAATTCCCTCGCACCAAGCCGAAACAACAAGTCCCGGCGCGGCAATCCGGTAACTGGGCAAAGGGTGGCGCGGTAACGCCACTCAATTTCGCGCATCGCCAAATGAGCAAACCCTTCGAGTTGCCGTGCATGACGCTCCGTAAAGACATGGGGCTCACGGTCGAGCACACAAAGGGTCCCAAGGGGGAAATTACGGGGGGTTTGCAGCGGTGCCCCTGCATAAAAACGAATCCCTGGCTTGTCGATCACCAGGGGATTCGTACAAAAACGCTCGTCATCATGGGTATCAGGCACAACCAATACCTGATTTGCCGCTATGGCATGGCTGCAAAATGCCATAGTCCTTGGGGTACCTAGGGTGTCTAAGCCATGGCGGCAGACAAAACGTTGATCGTTTTCAGCCACAACGGTGATCAGACCCATCGGCATACCAAGGACATCGATACAAAGCTCCAGAACTTGATTGAGATGGGGATAATCGATGCCCGAATCCAGTGCATAACGCTCTAATTCCCGCAGGCGCTGATTTTCGTTCAGCGGCAATGGATAGTCGGGATAGGCCACGGGCAACGCCTTCTTCAGGCCAAACAAGATCACTCCAGACTGATGACCAGTTCTGGAGTGATCGCTAGCTAGCCCCATACGCCGCACCGCCAAACCGGATGGGAAGCAGATGCCACGCACATGGAGCCTCAAAGCCCAAGCAACTTGAGACCCTGCTTAGGTTTCGTTCAAGTCACCATGGCCTGGACATGGAAGAAACAGGTGTGCCAAAGGGCGACGTCATCGCCCCGAAAATAGGGACCCACCCCGGGCCACGGGCCCATTGGATGGGGATGAGGCAGGTTGTGGTGCCTTCAGCTGGAGCCCAACTCCCAGGCCTCCTGGCCATGCCAGCCCAACCATGCGGCCTTGTGGTCTTTGCCCATGGCAGCGGCAGTAGTCGCCATAGTTCTCGCAATCGGGCCGTGGCAAAACACCTCGTCCAGGGTGGGCTCGCGACACTCCTCTTTGACCTGCTGACCGAGGAAGAAGATCAACCCAATGGGCAGATGCGTTCAAAGCGATTTGATATCGAACTCCTCACAGCACGCATGATTGGGGCGATCGATTGGCTCGCCACCCAAGAACCCTTAGCCCATTTGCCCCTAGGCCTCTTCGGAGCCAGCACCGGATCGGCAGCCTGTCTGCGAGCGGCAGCAACCAGGCCCCAACATGTGCGGGCGATTGTTTCGAGGGGCGGACGGCCCGATCTAGCTTTTGATGTGCTTGCGGCAGTACGGAGTCCGACACTGCTGATCGTCGGATCCCACGATGTTGATGTGCTCGAGCTGAACGCTTGGGCTGCCTCCCACCTCCAAACCTGCCATGCAATTAAGGTCGTGGCTGGTGCCGGCCATCTCTTTGAGGAGCCTGGCTGTTTAGAAGAGGCTGCCAGGCTGGCGAGGGAATGGTTCCAAGCCCAGCTCTAGGCATGGCCAAAAGGATCTTAAAAACCCATTGGGGCATCCTTCAAGCGCACAGAGCTCATTCCTCTTCAGTGCCTGATGGGATCAACTTGATCTGCTTGCGCCCCAACTTAATTTCAAATTCATCGCCTGGATTGAGCTCCAACAAAGCCGTGTAGGCCTTACCAACGAGCAGGTTGCCATTGCCTTGAACCGTGGCCACATAGCTCAAGCTAGGGCCCGCCTTGCCTTTTCCTTTGCCACCAGGATCACCCAGACTCACACCCTTGGCTTCAAGCAGCGCTTCATAGAAGGCGGTGAAGTTCAGGCGCTCAGTGCCGTCTTTCTTGGAACTCACGTAGCCACAGCTACGGACTAGATCAGATTTGGAGATGTCTCCGGATTCCTTGACTTGAGCAAGGAGCTCAGAACCGATCAGAGCCATGGGGAACATGATGAATTACTAGAAAAAATAGCGGATGCCTGTCATTACGCCACCCCCATGGCACTCCATAGGATCGAGGTACTGCTTCCCTAGCTACCGGCGGGCCATGAGCCAATACAACTCCACCCATTTCGTCCTATCCCAGCTGGAAGATGGCTGGATGCTGCAAAGCGACCATGTGACCAAAATTCAAAATGGGGATTGGATTTTGGATCGGGAAGAACTGGAGGAGTTCAGTGCCTTACTCCAATCTGTACTGACCAGAGGCTGAGCTCACTCCCATTGGGAGTCCAAACCGCTTAGACCAGAATCAACACCTAAAGCTCCCCTAAAAACCCATGCTTCGCAAAGTCCTGCCCTTGCTCGCTGGTGGCCTGGTTGGTTTGGCCCCGACCGTCTCAGGCCACCGCCCGGCGGCGGCAGAAATCATCTGCAGTACGGGGTACTACCTCTCCGTGGGTCAATGCGTCCTGGTGCCAGCCCAACCGTTTGTGGTGGCTCCCGTGGGTGTGGTGGGCGGAGGACCGGTTTACCGGGGCGGTGCCTACTATGGAGCCATCGGGGTAAACGGCTATCGGGGCCGCTACGGGGGAGGGGCCGTATCTGGACCCAACGGCTCCTACGGGGTCCGTGGTCCTGGGGGGGCCACCTACGTCCACACGGAAAGCCATGGCAATTACTACCGCCGCTAACAGCAGCGCTGCTGCAACAACGCTGTTGATCGCCTGAAACCAACCCAACCCAGCGCTCCCGGGTGCACCCTTGGCAGAGCTGGTAGCTTCGGGATGGAGGATAATGAATTTTCTGACCCGATTTCCTGGCATCTCTGGCTGAATTCATTGGCAGCCGTACTGGACCGGTCACTCTCATGTTGCTTGCGGAGATCCTGAAGGATTTAGCTGAAGAGAAATTGTCGGGTCTCAGCCACGATCAGCAGTTCCTCAAGCGCATCGGCATGCGGTGGTGACAAAAGCTGAGCCACCGTCCTCGAAGCGTCAATCCAAAGGCGGGCTTGTCTTGGCTCGTTTTGGCCTACGGGCATTGCGGGTCACAGCGAGCACCGTGGCTGTCGTAGCCCTGGTTCAAGAACAGTGGGTGCCTGGGGTCTCATTTGGGGTTGCCTGGCTATTGCTCCTCAAGGCCCCAAGTGTCTTTCGCGTCCTCAAAGACGACACGACAACTCGGATCTAAATTGCGGCACATTGGCAAGGAGAGTCTCGGCTAAGACAGCCCTGCGTAGAACGGGCATAGTTGCAACTCCTTTCATGGCCCAAGCCCACATGCATCACACCGGTGGGGAACAAACCATCGGGATGGAAGCCGCCGTACACCTGATCGCCATGGCGGCGAAAGCCCTACTCATCCTTGGTGGCGCGATTCTGATTGGGGAAGTGGTCGTCACCTCAGAGCGAAGGCTCCATGGCCAACAAAAGGGCTCCAAACAGATGGTGGCAGACGATGCCATCACAGGTCGCTGAGAGCGGCCTCAAAGCTGCTATGCCACTTGGCCTCAAGTAACCGCGTCATCATGAACTTACGCGGTTATTTAGGCTTACGGGTATTAGTGGGCTTACGCGTAAGCAGCAAGTTCTTTCATCTTCGCCTGCAAGCCATTACTTCTGAATTGCACGAGCTCTTGGTTGCACGAGCTCGTGAGCGACCAGAGCTTCATTGACCCGATCTTAAGACGCCAAAAAATCAATGCTCTCGCCTGAGATACTTTAAACCCTTGCTTTGCAAAATCATCAAGCCCTAGTCTTGCCTCATTCGCAAAGGAGCTGACGCGTGACTGGCCTTGGCCTACGCCTGGGTGATTGAAAAAACTTTTTATGAATCCTGGCTAGTTAGTTGCGGTGGCGACGCACAGGGGGATCCATTGGGGAAGCCAGCAGGATCTGACGAATGGGGCAATTTTGGCAGACCAATGCGAGCGTTTCATTGATTGAAAGGCCCCGCTCCAGAACCCCCAGGTGGGCCACACAGTAACGACTAATTGGCTGACCAGTAGCTTGCACGGCCATTTCAGCCAGGGATGGATCATGGGTATTCATGACTATCTATCAAACTCCTGATCCAAGCCTAGGAGATTCCAAGCACAAGCCGGCGAAAGCGGCAGCACCCTTGAGGCCTAACAAACAGACAGCAAACGGGGATGGCAAGAATATTAATTACAAAAACAATCAAATAATTCCAAAAAGATCAAATAATTCTCAATCGGAATCAAAGTAATGATCTCCAAAACCGGCAGCAAACGCCAGCAAACAATCCTGGCCCCGTCCCATGGGCTCAAGGTTTCGAAGCCCAGCAGAACAACCAGCCCCACGGGCGGCAAAATTGGTGGCCAACGGAACGTCCACTGAACGTCCACATAACATCCACATAACGTCCATGAAACAGTCAGCTAGGCGCCGCCCATCGCTCGCCTCAGCCTTGGCCTTCACCGCTCTGATAGCGCTCACATGGGCCTGCGGCACAACAACCACAGGCATCGATGAACGCTGCGCCGACCTTGCCGCCACGGGCTACACCGAGGTGAAGCCAATGCAGGAGCTGCTTCAGCTCACCAAGCAACCCAGCGATGGCAGCGCCGCCAGCATCCGTCAGCGCACGATGGCCTTGTGCGTCAAAGAGGCCGGTTGATCCACAATGCAGGGATGGTGAATCGACAAACCCTGGGTCTTTTGGCCTGCTGCACCTTGGCTTGGCCATGGGTGAGCCCTGCGGCAGCCCAGCAACCGGTGCCAACCCAGCAAGCGCTCCCAGCCCAGCCGCCCCAAGGCCAGCAGACCGAAGGCCAGCCGCCCCAAGGCAATGGCATGGGCATCACCATCGACGACCTCGCCGGGCCCAATGGGCCTGGGCCCGCCAGATCCAAGGGCAACCACTGGAAGGTGGAGCCGGGCTATGGCTGGTGGGGACCAGGCGATGGCTGGGGGGGCGGTTTTGATGATGGCTTCCTGTATTGAGCCCTGCCTTACTGACCAAGACTGGGCAGCCATCCAACCGCTAAAACCAGGCAAAATTGGGGCACCTTTGGCATCCACCATGGTCAAACAACTTTTGCGGGTCAGGTTTCAAAAGCAACCATGGGCCCTCCTGGTGGCCACCAGCTGCATCCTTGGGGTCACCATCCCAGGGGCCCGGGCCCAATCCATGCAAGACGACCTGATTAATCACTACTGCACCAAGGCGATGAACGCCGATTTCGCCAAGGCGGGCAAAACACCCCCAGCCGGGATGGTGGCCTACACGTGCAATTGCGTGATTCAACAGGTGAGCGCCCGGGCCACCATTGACCAGGCAAAGGCCATCTGCCAACAACAGGCCACCGCCAAATTCCCAACCCCCTAAGGCACCCCACCAATGGCCCTCCCCATGCCAGTTTCCACACCAAAAACCTTTTGGGCATCTCCACCAAATTCCTGTGCTCAGCCCTCGTCGGCGCCGGCCTTGGTGCTGTTTCGGTGGCCTTCTCAGCCATCGCTCCGGCACCGGCCCAGGCCTACTGGTATGGCTATGGCTGGGGCTGGGAGCATCCCCGTGGTTGCTGGGGAGGTCCTTGCTGGAACCGCCAAGTGGTGGTGGAACCTGCCCCCATCACCATCAGTCCAACGGCACCCATACCCGTGGTGCAGCCAGGCCTACCGCCCATCAGCAACCCCGGTGGCGCCATCGCAGTGCGCAACGTCTGCATCGCCTCGGTCCCGATGCGGACTGGGCCCAGCATCGCCTATGCACCCATCGAAATTCTCACCGCCGGAACAACGGTGCAAGTGATCAATTCCCTGCTTAACACAGCAGGCTATGAGTGGAGTTTGATTCAGGTTGGTGCCACCAGTGGCTACGTGCCCGCCGCTTCGATTTGCCTTTAAGGCCTCCTAAATAGGGGCTCATCAGCAGCAAACCCGCCATAAGCCAACCTGGGAATTTCCGCAGTCTTGGGATTTTGGAATGCCGTTGATGTCAAGTCAGATTGGCTTGCGGGGCTTTCGATCGCGGGACGTTGCAACTCCCGCTCCAGCATGGTGATCCGCATCTCGCGCAGACAAAATTTGCAACCACCGGTTGTTTGCAAATGCTTCTCTGGAGTGATCGAAATCTCCTTCACCGGATGGACACGGCACTTGATCTTGACAGGGGATTTATAGCTCTTATAAATAATGGCGGAATAGTCGTACTTATCGCCAAAACGCGACTTGGCCCTCTCTAAAAAAAGCTCGTGACCAATTGGGTTTCCCATGGCTCACCAATCCCAGCCGAGGCTAGGTGTAAGAGGAAAGGATAGCTCGACCCAAAGGGCATTTGTTACCAAGTGCTGCTGTTGTGCTCATGCGGGCCTTGGGGGCAGGGCCGCCAGCCCTTGCACATAGGCGTCCAACGACCCCACATTGATCCAGCCAGTGGCGATCACTTTGGTGCAATCCGGGCTCACCCGGCCCCGATGCACGTGGGACATCCCGGCGGGGAAGATCGCCATCTGGCCAGCAATAGCCTCGACATGGTGCTCTTGCCACAAAAATTCCGTACCCGCATTCTCCACATCGTTGCAATAGAGGATCCAGGCCAGCACACGCTTGATCGGGTCTGTGGCGTCATCGGCAGTGGTCCAATCGCAATGCCAATTTTTAAACCCTTCGCCAGGCAAATAACGCTGCAGGTTAAAAATCGGATTCACGAATAACGAACGTTCCGGACAAACCTGAAGGAAGATGCGTCGATCCGCCAAGTACTGCTTCAGACAGCGCGAAACGGCGAGCATGATCGCGTCGCTCAGGCTGTGGGCCTGGGAATCACTGCGATCAAGCCACACCAGGGAGATGTCGGTAGACACCTTATCGGGATTGGTGGCAGCCACCCCTCCAAAGCTGGCGCCCGAACTGTGCAGGTCGGGGCGCTCCTCAAAGAAGTCCATCACCCGGGCACCCAATTCGGCCAAATCCCCGTCTTGATACGTGGCGATCAGTTGCATCTCAAGCCCCTCGGCTAGGCCATGGGCCAACCTAGGCAGCCAGTTCCCCGTCCCCCATGGTTCCCGAGAACCCCCAACGTCCGCCCTGGCTGAACTGGGTCATTTTGCTGATCTTCCTCTGGAGCAGCTACCAGTTGGCCGGCTTCTGGATGGCGCGCCTCCACGGCAGCTAAAGCCCTGGGCCCTTACGCAGCGGGATAGCAGTTCGGCACGAAGAATTGCTCGTTCAGGGGAGGGCGCTCCACGGGTTTGGCCTTGGGGCGGGCGGGCAGCTTGATCGCCGCTGGCGTCATGTCCTGGTAAGGCACCTTGCTGAGCAGGTGGTTGATGCAATTGAGGCGGGCACGACGCTTGTCATCGGCCTCCACCGTGAACCAGGGCGCTTCCGGAATGTTGGTGTGGGCCAGCATGTCGTCTTTGGCGTGGGAAAACTCCTGCCAGCGCAGCCGTGCTTCCAAATCCATGGGGCTCAACTTCCAGCGGCGGGTGGGATCGTCGATGCGGCTCTGGAAACGGCGTTCCTGCTCCCCATCACTGACCGAAAACCAATACTTGAGCAGCACAATTCCCGATCGAACCAACATCCGCTCAAATTCAGGGCAGGAGTGCATGAATTCCTCCACCTGCTCGGGGCTACAAAAGCCCATGACCCGTTCAACGCCAGCCCGGTTGTACCAACTGCGGTCGAAGATCACGATCTCGCCGGCCGAGGGGAAATGCTCCACATAGCGCTGGAAGTACCACTGGCTCTTCTGCTGATCGGAGGGGGTTGCCAGGGCCACGACCCGGCACCCCCTCGGGTTGAGCGGATCGGTGATGCGCTTGATCGTGCCGCCCTTGCCGGCCGCATCGCGCCCCTCAAACAGAACGATCAAGCGAAAGCCTGAGGCCTTCACCCAATACTGCATTTTGACCAACTCCACCTGAAGCCGGCCGAGCTCTTGCTCGTAAAGCTCGCGGGAGAGTTTGTTCACTGCGGTTCACTCCCTGGGGTTATGGCAATCCTGGAGGCTTCTTCCTGGGCAGGAAGGCCCGAACGAAGCGGACCAAACCAGCAACAACCAGAACCAACGCCCCCACCGCTACCGCAACAAGCAGCACCACCGCCACCACTTGGAGCAAACCCAGGAGCAACAGCTGCACCCCCCGAATCACGTTGGCCAGGGCCGTGCTCAACAGCAAGAGGGTGTCGAGGCGCTGGGGTAGCTGCATCAAACCCACCACCAAACCCGCTCCGGCCGCACCGATCAGAACGCCAGAAGCGCCCTGCTTCCAGCGCAGGGGAGGCCTTTTGCGGCGAAAAACCTGGCGCTCCCCCTTCGAGCCCTTCGGCCGTTTGCCAGAGGGGGGGCTGCCACGGCGGGATTGGGACTTCATACCTCCAGGGAATAGCCAGCGCTTCGCATCCAGCGCTCAAATTCCGTCAACACCAACTCATTGGGGCAATCGATCAACGAAATAGCACCCACGGTGCATTCCCCCTTGCCCCCGTGGTGCAGGGAGAGGTGGAAAGTGTCGCCACTGAGGCCACACACTTCGGGATCGCTGCGCACCACCACGGCAAGGGTGGCGCCCAGGCCAGCCACCCGGATTCGCAATTCCGACCAGCTCATCGTTGCCATGGGTTCAGTTTGGGGAGTGCTCTCGGAACGTCAAGGCCGGGCCCCTGGAACCTGCCCCCCTGGGGCCTGGGGCTGGGCTGATGGGGCGGGGATGGTGGGTTGTTGGGTCTGAGGGCGCTTGGGCTGGGGCAGCATCAGGGCGAAGGCGGTAGCCACAGCCAACACCAGGGCCCCTCCCAGGGGAGCCGCCAAACGCTGGGGCAAAGGGGTGCGTTCCAGAACTTCCCTGAGCTTCAGGGGACGAGAGACGGGAATGGCGAGGGGGAGCTGCAGGCGGGGGTCCATCCGCAACAGATCGAGCACCCGCAACAGATCCGAAAGCTCAGCGTCATCCAGGCCAATCTGCAGCGGTGGGGTATCGCTCTGGCTGCTGCGCAGCATCAGGAGGTGCCCTGAGGCGCCGTCAGGGCCGATCTCAACCGGTTGATCATTGCTGCCAAAGCGGCGGGCTACCCCGCTCACCAAGTAGCGGGCATAGGGCACCACCACTTGCATCAAGGCCACCAGATGCTCCTTACGGCCTTCCAATTGGGGCCTTCCGGCCCAATCCAGGGTCCAGCTGGTGATGATGCCGACCGCATCGTCAGGCTGCCCTGCGGACACGTCCGGAAAGCCCTCCACCTGGAGGCGGCAGCTGAGTTGGTCGTAGCGAAGGGTTTGTTTCATCAGGAGCCTGCATCCAGGAGACTGGCCTTAAGCCGCTCAAAGCCCCCAGCGCCTGATGCCAGGGCCAAAGACTGGACCAAGCGGTGGGATTCAGTCACGCAACTTTTGGGATCGAGCAATTTCTGAACGCCTCCTCGGCGAGGGTTCATCCGCTCCTTCACCAGCTCGGACAAGCGGTCATGGAACAAGATCCACCGTTGGGCCAGGACCTCAGGTGCCTCCGCCCGGGAGAGCAACCCCCGCAACACCGGATAGAGACGATCCGCTAGGGCGCAAAGGATCCGAATCAGGGCATCCCCATCGGCGGCCGCCAGCTCGCCGCGCCGGGTGGTGCGACGCAGGGGGTTATGGCAACGGCTTTTCCAGAGCTCCACCCGGTTCGGGAAGCGATCGGTAAAGCCCATCTGCTCGCTCATCCAGACCATGGCCTCACCCCCATTGAGGTCAAGGGCTTCCACGCTGAGCAACAACAAATCCAAGCGTTCAATCCCCCGACGCGGAAGTCGGAGGCTGATCTCCAGCGAGGGGGAATCGTGGGGCATGGCTGCGATGATGCCAGCAATAGCGCCCCACCGTCACGCCCATGGCCATTTCCACGCGTGAGAACTTGCGTGAGCTGGACCTGCGGCAACTGGTCCGGGACGTGCCCAATTTCCCCAAGCCAGGCATCCTGTTTCGCGACCTCACACCGCTGATGCGCGATCCCGAGGGATGGCAAGAAGTGATCCGCCAGCTCACGAGCCTCTGCGAACGGGTGCAGCCGGATCTGATCGTGGGCATTGAATCCCGGGGCTTCATCGTCGGAACAGCCCTGGCCACAGCCGTTCGCCTTGGTTTTGTGCCCGTGCGCAAACCCGGCAAATTGCCGGGCTCCGTCACCGGGGTGGATTACGCCCTGGAATACGGCACCGATCGGCTCGAGATCAGCAGTGATGCCCTCGAGGGGGGCCAAAAGGTTCTGGTGATCGACGATCTCCTGGCCACCGGTGGCACCGCGGCAGCCTGCGCCCAACTGGTTGCAGCAGCGGGCGGCGACCTCTGCGGATTTGGCTTTGTGGCCGAATTGGCCGCCCTCAACGGCCGCCACAAACTGCCCGCCGACCAGCCGATCGAATCCCTGATCATCTACAGCTGATCATCTGCAATTGGTCATCGACAACTCGTCCTGGCTCTCCTGCCAGGCGAGCACCGCATCGAATTGCTCCAGGCTGAGCAAACCATACCGCCACAGCACCACGGGCAAGGGCGCCTGCTCCAGCTGGCACTGCCGCATCCCTAGGGCAAGGGCACCCTCACCCAGGTTCAGCCGGTGGCGTAAGAAGCCAAGTAAAGCGGGCTCAGGCGATGGCTGGGGCGCGGTGCTGATCACCACAACGTCCTCCCATGGGAGATCCATGCTGATCAGCGGCCCAGCATCTGGCAAGGGCCATGGGTCATCGCCGCCAAACTAAAGCGCCTGAAGATGGGCACCCGCGCCAGCAACACCAGGCCCAATCGCCGCAGCGGCAGCAACAGGGGCGCCCGATTGGAGAACAGCCGCACCAGCAGGTCGGTGGCCGCCAGGGTGAGTAGCAAATCCGGCCAACGCCTCAGCCCATAGGCAGCGGGGAGACTCTCGGCGGCCAGGCGCCCAGCCGTTGCCCGCTGGGCCAAGCGGTGAAGAACAGCCACATCCCGCCAGCAGAGATTGAGCCCCTGGCCCCCCACCGGGTGGCAGCGATGGCCGCTCTCACCGAGCAACACACAGGCCCCCCGGTGTTGGCGCCGGGCCAGCTGGAGCGACACGGGGAATGCCCGCGGCTGCTCGAGCAAGCCATCCGGCTGGAACCGGTCGGGCAAGGCCCCAGCCAAGGCATCAAGGAAGGCGGCATCAGCCAAGCTTTCCAGCTGGCGGCAGCGCCCCTGGGGGGCACTCCAGACCACATGGAATTGGCCGTCAGCAAGGGGCAGCACCGCAAAGGGGCCCTCAGGGCGCAGCATTTCCCAGGCCTGGTCGTCGTCCGAACCCCGCATCGCCACCGTGGCTGTCAGACAGTTCTGGCGATAACTCCATTGCCAAAGGCCTATGCCCAGGGCCTCCCGGGTGGGGGAGTGGGGGCCATCGGCCGCCACCACCAGATCCGCACGGCCGGATCCCGATACCGGGGCCCCGGATTGCCCCAGCTGGGTGGTGATGGCTGGATGGGCCTGCAACCGCTCAAGCAACACCCCCATCAAGGGCCGGTGCTGGGCAATCCAGCCCAGAGCGGCACCTTTGCCCTGGGCCAAGGGCGCGGCCAAATCGGGGAGGGCGAAGGCCACCGAGGCCCTAGCGCCGAGATCGAGCAACTCCAGGCGCCGAAAGGGCACCATTAAGGGATCGCAGGCCTGCCAAAGCCCCAGCCGCTCGAGCAGCTTCCGGCTGGACTGGGTGAAGGCATAGGCCCTGGTGCGCTCGAGCAGGGCTGGTGAGCCGAGGGGATCGACGATCGTCACCTGCCAGCCGGCATCGGCCAGGGCAAGGGCCGCCAGGGCACCGGTGGGGCCGGCACCCATCACCTGGGCCTGGAGTGGCTGGGGCATGAACAGAACCTTGGGACACAAAAAAGCCGCAGCAAGTCAGCTGCGGCGCCGGAAAGACTGGTTTCAAGTCAGTTCACTACAAGCCGACGGGCTCGAACGAACTCAGATCCTCAGCCGATGCCGAGCAGGCCGCGAGTGAAGGATTCGCCACCCAGGGCGATCTCCGTGGCCAGCAGGGCAATGAAGCCGAGCATGGCCATGCGGCCATTCAGCTTTTCAGCCCGCTCATGGAAGCCCCAGCTGCTCTCCACATCCACCACTTCCATGCGAGGTTCGGTGGCAAAAGCGTTGAGGCGGCCGCCGTCTTCGGTGGTGACGGTGGCACCGCGGATGGTGGGAGCTGGGGATGCTGCTTGGGTCATGGCCGGCTCGTAACGAGTTGTTACTGGAACTGTAACGCAATGCTGCGGGGCTTTCAGTGCAAACGCATAAGACACAGCTCTTCAAAGGCAGGCCGCAGCAGATAGGGGTACTCGCCGACCCACAATTTCAACTGGGGAATCCAGGCATCACTGAGAGCCCCAACGCGGGAAAAGTCCTTGCGCTCACTCAGCACAAGCAGGCGAACCACCATGCCAGGCCTGATCTTTTCGTACTTTTTGTTGAACGGGCATCGCACCTTGCCCAGGTAGCCGTCCTCATCTTCGAGCTCCAGGGTGAGCCAGGTGCGGTGGTTCTCCACCAATTCTAGGCGGCCCTGCTTGTTGGCCTGCTCGCGGCGGCCCTCCACCACATCCGTGGTGTACACATCGCCCACCTGGCCATCAAAGATGGCTCCTGCTGGATAGCGGCGCAGGGTGGCGTTCTTCTGACCTGCCTCGAGGATCGGTCCCCAGAGCAGGTAGAGGGCAAACACCACGCCCGTCACCAGAAAAACGGATCCGAACTGGCTGCTGAACAGCAGGGTCTGACTGATCAGCAGGGTGACCACGGCCCCAATCACCGAAATCAGCACCCGGCGCAACACCGCTTCAGGGCTGCCGGTGCAGGCATTGAACTGGGGGCCCGTGGCCACCGCTGGAATCAGCCTGGGCAGCTCGCCCGGGCGCAGGGGGATCAGCATGGGGAGAGGGTCCTCAAATCAGGCGTTCGAGGCCGTAGACAAGCCCCCCCAAGCTGCGCACCTTTCGCACGGTGAGCAAGACCCCGGGCATGTATGCCGAGCGGTCGATGGTGTCGTGGCGCAGGGTGTAGGTCTCGCCGGGAGCCCCAAACAACACCTCCTGGTGGGCCACCAGGCCTGGAAGGCGAATCGAATGGAGGCGCAGGCCACTCTCCCTTTGGCCGCCCCGGCAACCCTGGAGAGTTTCATGCTCCTCCACCTGGACCGGGTTGAAGCTCTTGCCCAGGTCCTCCATCAACTCGGCCGTTTTGATGCAGGTGCCGCTTGGGGCATCGGCCTTGCGGTTGTGGTGCAGTTCGGTGAGCTCGGCGAAGTCGTAAAAACGGGCAGCGGCGGCTGCGGCCTGCTGCAACAGCACCATGCCCACGGAAAAATTGGGGATGACGGCCCCCCCCACGCTGGCCTTATCGGCAAAGACCGCCAAATCCTGCAACTGCTGGGGGCTGAGGCCGGTGGTGCCCACCACGGGATGGACCCCGTAGGCGATGGCCGCCCGGGTGTGCTCGTAAACCACCTTGGGATGGGTGAAATCCACCAACACCGCAGCGCCGCCCTGGCGGGCGGCCTGGCTGGCCGCACAGAGGCAGCCTTCGAAATCAGCGGTGATGGCCACGTCCAAGGCGCCCAAGCCCAGCTCCAGGCCCACGTCGGCCCCTTCGCTGCCTGGGGTGGTGTCCACCGCCCCCACCAGCTCACAATCGGCCGCCCCAACCACGGCTTTCACGACCTCAGCCCCCATGCGGCCCAGGGCACCAGCCACCACAACCGGGATTGGCACCGGAACTGGAGTTGTCATTGCGGATCAACCATTGCTGCAGAGCCTATGGGCCAAGCCCGCGTAAGGGCTTAAAGGTTCTTAAGCTGGTCCCAATTGCCCAGTTAGCGCCGATGTTCACGCAGGTCCGCTCCGCCAACCGCCGAGTCAGCCCCGCAGACGTGAACGGTCGCGCCGTGATGAAGGCCGTCTATTTGGTGTTGGAGCCCCAGTACCAAAACTCCCTCACCCAGGCCGCCACCTCGCTCAACGACCAGAACGGTCCCATGGCGATCGAGCTGAGCGGCTACCTGATTGAGGAACTCCGGGATCCCCAGAACTACGCCGACTTTTGCGCCGATGTGGCCGAAGCCGATGTGTTCATCGCCTCCCTGATCTTCATTGAAGATCTGGCCCAAAAGGTGGTGGAGGCCGTTGCCCCCCACCGCGACCGGCTCAAGGCCGTCGTGGTGTTCCCCTCCATGCCGGAGGTGATGCGCCTCAACAAACTCGGCACCTTCTCAATGGCCCAGCTGGGCCAGAGCAAGAGCGCCATTGCCAGTTTTATGAAGAAGCGCAAGGAGGCCGGTGGTGCTGGCTTCCAGGACGCCATGCTCAAACTGCTCAACACCCTGCCCACGGTGTTGAAGTATTTGCCGGTGGAGAAGGCCCAGGATGCCCGCTCCTTCATGCTCAGCTTCCAGTATTGGCTGGGCGGCACCCCGGACAACCTCCGGAATTTCCTGCTGATGCTCGCGGACAAATACGTCTTCCCCGAAGGTGAAGACGGCCGTCCCGAGCTCGCCATTGCCGATCCGGTGGTCTTTTCAGACCTCGGCATCTGGCACCCCATGGCCCCGGGGATGTTCGAAGACCTCAAGGAATACCTCAACTGGACCGCGAGCCGCACAGAGCTCTCCAATGGGGCACGCAAGGGTCCGGTGATCGGCCTGGTGCTCCAGCGCAGCCACATCGTCACCGGCGATGAAGCCCACTACGTGGCGGTGATTCAAGAGCTCGAGTACCGGGGGGCCACCGTGATTCCCGTCTTCTGCGGCGGCCTCGACTTCACCAAGCCGGTGAATGCCTTCTTCAAGGACCCCCTCAATCCCGACCAACCCATCGTTGATGCGGTGGTGAGCCTCACGGGCTTTGCCCTGGTCGGAGGTCCCGCCCGCCAGGACCATCCCAAGGCCATCGAGGTGCTCAAGACCCTCAATCGCCCCTACATGGTGGCCCTGCCCCTGGTGTTTCAAACCACCCAGGAATGGGAGGAGAGCGATCTGGGCCTCCACCCCGTGCAGGTCGCCCTGCAGATCGCCATCCCCGAGCTGGATGGCGCCATTGAACCAATCGTGCTCTCCGGCCGGGACGACGCCACCGGCAAGGCCCACACCCTCCAAGACCGGGTGGATGCGATCGCCGAACGGGCGATTCGCTGGGCCTCCTTGCGCACCAAGCCCCGGGCCGAGAAAAAGCTGGCCATCACCGTGTTCAGCTTCCCCCCCGACAAGGGCAACGTGGGCACCGCGGCCTACCTCGATGTCTTCGGCTCGATCTACCGGGTGCTCGAAGAAATGAAGGCCAAGGGCTACGCCATCGACGCCATGCCCCGCACGCCGAAGGCCTTGATGGAAGCCGTCCTGAGCGATCCGGAAGCCCTCGCCGGCGCCCCGGAGCTCGCCATTGCCCACCGCATGAGCGTGGAGGAGTACGAGCGGCTCACCCCCTATTCCGAACGGCTCGAAGAGAACTGGGGCAAACCCCCGGGCAACCTCAACTCCGACGGCACCAACCTGCTGATCTACGGCCGCCACTTCGGCAATGTGTTTGTGGGGGTGCAACCCACCTTTGGCTACGAAGGCGACCCCATGCGGTTGCTCTACTCCCGCAGTGCCAGCCCCCACCACGGGTTTGCCGCCTACTACACCTACCTGGAGAAGGTGTGGCGAGCCGATGCAGTCCTGCACTTCGGCACCCACGGCTCCCTGGAGTTCATGCCCGGCAAACAGATGGGCATGAGCGAAACCTGCTACCCCGATTCCCTAATCGGCGGCCTGCCCAACCTCTACTACTACGCCGCCAATAACCCCTCCGAGGCCACGATCGCCAAACGGCGCGGTTACGCCTCCACGATTTCCTATCTCACCCCACCAGCGGAAAATGCTGGCCTCTACAAGGGTCTGAAGGAACTCGGCGAACTGGTGGGTTCCTACCAGCAGCTGCGCGAAAGCTCCCGGGGGGTGCAGATCGTCAATGCCCTCGTCGAAACGGCACGTCAATGCAACCTCGACAAGGACGTCAACCTGCCCAATCTGGATTCCTCTGAGCTCGACCTCGAGGCCCGGGATGCGGTTGTGGGCGCGGTTTATCGCCAACTGATGGAGATCGAAAGCCGGCTGCTGCCCTGCGGCCTCCACACCATCGGCAAGCCCCCCACCGCCGAGGAAGCGATCGCCACCCTGGTCAACATCGCAGCCCTGGAGCGCGAAGAGGATGGACTCCGCTCCCTGCCAGCCCTGCTGGCAGAAAGCCTGGGCCGCACCATCGACGACGTCTACAAGGGCAATGACGACGGCGTCCTCGTCGATGTGGAGCTGAACCGCACGATCACCGAGGTCTGCCGCGCTGCCGTTGGCGCCATGGTGAAATCTGTGACCGGCGCCGATGGCCGCGTCGACCTGCGGGGCCAGTTCGGCTGGTTCTTCAACCTCCTGGAGCGCTTTGGCTTCAAACTACCCAGCCCTTGGCTGGGCGCTTGCAACGCTGCCGGCTTCCCCGGGGTTGACCAGGCCGAACTCGACAAGCTGTTTGGCTACCTGCGCTTCTGCCTGGAGCAGATCTGCGCAGACATGGAAATGGAAAGCCTGCTGCGGGCCCTTGATGGCGAGTATGTGCTGCCCGGCCCTGGCGGAGACCCGATCCGCAACCCCGGCGTGCTGCCCAGTGGCAAGAACATCCACGCCCTCGACCCCCAATCCATCCCCACCCGGGCAGCCATCGCCGCCGCCAAGGTGGTGGTAGACCGCCTGATTGAGCGGCAGAAAGCCGAGCAGGGCGCCTGGCCCGAAACGATTGCCTGCGTCCTCTGGGGCACCGACAACATCAAGACCTATGGCGAATCCCTGGCCCAGATCCTCTGGTTCATCGGCGTGCGCCCCGTGGCCGATTCCCTCGGCCGGGTCAACAAGCTCGAACTGCTTTCCCTAGAGGAGCTCGGCCGGCCCCGCATCGACGTGGTGGTGAATTGTTCCGGGGTGTTCCGCGACCTGTTCATCAACCAGATGGGCCTGATCGACCAGGGCGTGAAGATGGCCGCCGAGGCCGATGAGCCCCTCGAGATGAACTTCGTGCGCAAGCACTCCCAGGAGCAGGCCGCTGCCCAGGGCATCTCCCTGCGCGATGCCGCCACCCGGGTGTTCTCCAACGCCAGCGGCAGCTATTCCTCCAACGTCAACCTGGCGGTGGAAAACAGCACCTGGGAAGAAGAGAACGAACTGCAGGAGATGTACCTCTCCCGCAAGACCTTCGCCTTCAACGCCGACAACCCCGGCGAAATGAACCAAAACCGCGAGGTGTTCGAATCGGCCATGAAAACCGCCGATGTGACCTTCCAAAACCTGGATTCCGCCGAAATCTCCCTCACGGACGTGAGTCACTACTTCGACTCCGACCCCACCAAGCTCATCCAAGGGCTGCGGGACGACGGCAAGGCCCCGGCCAGCTACATCGCCGATACCACCACCGCCAATGCCCAGGTGCGGTCCCTCAGCGAAACCATTCGCCTGGATTCCCGCACCAAGCTGCTCAACCCCAAGTGGTACGAGGGCATGCTCAATTCGGGCTACGAAGGGGTGCGCGAAGTGGCCAAGCGGCTCAACTTCACCCTGGGTTGGAGTGCCACCAGCGGCGCTGTTGACAACTTCGTCTACGAGGAGGCCAACGAGACCTTCATCAACGACCCCGAGATGCGCAAGCGGCTGATGGAACTCAACCCCCACAGCTTCCGCCGCATTGTGGGCACCCTGCTGGAAGTGAACGGCCGCGGTTACTGGGAAACCAGCGACGAAAACATCACCCAATTGCAGGAGATCTACCAGGAGATCGAAGACCGGATCGAAGGCGTCACCAACTAAGTCCCGGTGCTGCTCGCCCTGACACCCCCTGGGGCATCGGGGGCGGCCATCCCAACCACCCTGGTGGCCATTGCTCTGATCATCGTGGTGGCCCAACTGCTCGGTGAACTCGCCCAGCGGCTTCACCAACCCCGGGTCATTGGCGAAATTGTCGGGGGCATCGTGCTTGGCCCCAGCGTGCTCGGGGCGTTCCTACCGGGCCTGGAGGACCACCTGTTTGCCCCGGCAGTGCGCAGCCAATTGAACGTGCTCGGTCAGCTGGGGCTGGTGCTGTTCATGTTCCTGATTGGGCTTGAGCTCAACCCCAAGCTGCTGCAGGGTCGCCTGCCGTTGGCCAGTCGGATTACGGCCGTGGGGGTGGGGATGCCCCTGGCCCTGGGGATCCTGCTGGCTTTGACACTCGAAACCTGGCAGCCCCAGTTGCTCCCCGGCGACCACGCCCTTGCCCCGTTGCTGTTCATGGGCACGGCCCTGGCGATTACGGCCTTCCCCGTGCTCGCCAGGATTCTGAGGGAAAGGAATCTGCTCAGCCAACCCCTGGGCGCCTTGGCGATCACGGCAGCCGCCATTGAAGATGTGGTGAGCTGGGTGTTGCTGGCCATTGCCGTGGCCACGTCCCGCTCGAGCACGGGGCTGGGGGCCCTTACCCCCCTGGTGGGTACGGCCGCCTGGAGCTGGTTTCTGCTCGTGGGCTTGCGCCCGCTACGCCTCTGGCTCGAAGCCCGCTACCGCGATGGGCACCAGCTGGGTCCCCTACTCCAGGCCAGCCTGTTTGGCGGAGCGCTGCTAAGCGCAGCTGTCACCGAATGGCTGGGGGTGCACCTGATTTTTGGGGCGTTTCTCTGGGGACTGGCCATGCCCCGCTACGAGCCCCTAAGGCGCCGCCTGGAATTGCGCCTCGATGCGGTGGTCTTGCAATTGTTGCTGCCGCTGTTTTTTGCCATCAGTGGCCTGAGCACCCAGATCGGCAGCCTCAACACCCCTGCCCTTTGGGGAGCCGCAGCCCTGGTGTTAACCGTGGCGGTGGGGGGCAAATTCATTGGCACCTGGGCCGTGGCCCGGGCGAGCGGCATGCCCGAGCGGGAGGCCCAAGCGATGGGCTGGCTGATGAACACCCGGGGCCTCACCGAACTGGTGATCCTCAATGTGGGCCTGGAGCTCGGGGTGATCAGCACCGAACTGTTCACCATGGGCGTGCTGATGGCCCTGGTCACCACGGTGATGGCCGGGCCCCTACTGGGCCAGCTCGGCTACAAGCCAGCCAAGGGAGCCTCTTAGCGCCAGCCTTGGGCAAGGCCCTAGCGCCACAACGCATCGGCCATGCGGGCCGTTTGCACCATCGGGCCCACATCGTGGACCCGCAGGATGCGGGCCCCCTTGGCAATCGCCTGGCCGCCAACGGCAGCCGTGCCCCAAAGGCGGGCCTGGGGGCGGGGCTGATCGAGCACATCGCCGATAAAGCGCTTGCGCGAGGCACCGATCAACACGGGGTAACCCTCGGCCACCAGCAGATCCAGCTGGCGCAACAGCTCCAGGTTCTGGGCCGTGGTTTTGGCAAAGCCCAGGCCCGGATCCCAGATCACTTGGTCCGCTGCCACCCCAGCCGCCAGGGCTTGGTCGGTGGCTTCCAGCAGGGCATCTCGCACCTCCAGGGTCACGTTGGAGTAGGTGGCCAGCCCATCCATCGCCTGGCTGCTGCCGCGGCTGTGCATCAGCACATAGGGGCAGCCGCTTGCCGCCACCACCGGGACCATGGCCTGATCCGCCACGCCGCGCACATTGTTGATCCAGTGGGCACCGGCGGCCAGGGCCCGTTCGGCCACGGCAGGGTGGAAGGTATCGATGGAGAGCAGGGCCTGGGGATGGGCCTGGAGGATGGCGTTGAGAGCAGGGGCTAACCGCAGCCACTCCTGGTCGGCATCGAGCTCCAGGGCCCCTGGCCTGGTGCTTTGCCCGCCGAGGTCGAGAACATCGGCCCCGGCCGCAAGCATTCGAGCCGCCTGCCGAAAAGCCGCTTCCGGTCGATCAAAGCGGCCGCCATCACTAAACGAATCGGGGGTGACATTGATCACCCCCATCACCCAGGTGCGGGACCCCCAGGCAATCAACCGGCTGGAGCTTGGTAGTTGGCGATCCGCCCAAAGCTCAAGGGATCGAGGGACGCCCCGCCCACGAGCACCCCATCAATGTCGCTCTGGCCCATCAGATCGTCGATGGTGGCTGGAGTGACCGAACCGCCGTACTGGACGATCACACCCTCGTAACCCACCCATCCCCGGATCAGGCCACAGATGCGATTGGCTTCTTCCGCGGCGCAGGTTTTGCCCGTACCAATGGCCCAAATCGGCTCGTAGGCCACGATCAAGCTGCTGGGATCCACCGCATGGAGCCCCTGCTCAATCTGGCGATGGATCACCCGCTCGGTTTCGCTGGATTCCCGCTGGTCCAGGCTTTCGCCCACGCAAAGGATGGGGATCAAACCGTGCTTTTGGGCCGTGCGGGCCCGCAGGTTGATCTGTTCATCGGTTTCGCTGTAGTACTTGCGGGGTTCGCTGTGGCCCACGATCGCGTGGCACACCCCGTGTTCCTCGAGCATGGCGGCAGAGATCATCCCGGTGTAAGCCCCCTTCTCCTCCCAGTGCACGTTCTGGGCGGCCACGGAAACCCCAGCCCCGGCCAGGTGGCGCGACAGGGTCGGAATGGAGGTAAACGGCGGGGCGATCACCACCTGCCGATCCGCAGGCAGGTCTTCGATCAGGGGGCGGAAGGCAGCCGCAAAGACCCGCGTTTCTTCGCAGGTCATGTGCATCTTCCAGTTGCCGGCAATCACAGCCTTGCGCACCTGCTTAACCCAAGCGTCGTGAAGGGCAACCTAATGGGCCGCGGGAAGACCCCACCCAAGGGGCCCATCTCAGGCGCACTCTCAGTGGCGCGCTGGTGGGGTCATAACGATCTCGCGGCCATCAATCTGCACGGCATCACCCAGGCCCAATTGGCGCCCCCGGCGGGTTTCGATGGCGCCATTCACCCGCACGTCACCGCGCTGGATCCGCAACTTGGCCTCCCCTCCGGTGCCAACGAGCCCCTGAAACTTTAGAAATTGGTCGAGTTTCAAGGCCTGGTAAGCGCTGATAACGTGCCGGCATGCTCGCACCTTCACCGGCCGGCTTTCGCGCCCTCTGGCCGTTGTTGAAGCCCCACCGCCGTCGGCTGCTGCTGGGTGGGCTGTGCATGCTCGTTTTTGTGGCCTGCTGGCCCCTATTGGCCTGGTTAGCCGGTCAATTGATTCCCGCCATTGGCGCCGGCGATCTCCCGGCCGTGGCCCGCACCATTGGGGCGGCCTTGGTGGTTTTCATGGTGCAAAAAGCCGCCCAATTCGGCCAGGACATCCTCCTGGCAGGGCCAGCCCTGCGGGTGAGCCAGGAGCTGCGCCGCAGCCTGTTTGCCCGGCTGCAAACCCTGGATTTTGGGGCGCTGGAGAAGCTATCCGCCGGCGATCTCACCTACCGGCTCACCGAAGACGCCGACCGGGTAGGGGAGGTGATCTACAAGACCATCCAAGACACCACGCCCAGTGCCCTGCAATTGGTGGTGGTGTTGGGCTACATGGTGTGGCTCGACTGGCCCCTGGCCCTGGCCACCCTGCTGCTGGCCCCCGTGGTGGCCCTGCTGGTGAGCAGCTTTGGCGCCCGGGTGATGGGCGCAGCCGAGCGCAGCCAAAAACAGGTGAGTGACTTGGCGAGCCTCCTTGGCGAAGCCATCGGCGGCCTGCCCCTGGTGCGGGCCTTTGCCGCGGAACCCTGGCTCCAGGAGCGATTCAATACTGAAATCGACCTGCATCGCCAAGCCCGCTACCGCACCCTGCGCCTATTGGCCCTGCAGCACCCGGTGGTGGGCTTCATCGAAGCGGCCGGCATTCTCACGGTGCTGCTGGTGGGGGCAGCGCGCATCCAGGCCCAGGGCTTGGACAGCCAGGGATTTAGCAGCTACGTGGCTGCCCTCCTGATGCTGATCGATCCGATTGGCCACCTCACCACCAACTTCAACGAGCTGCAACAGGGTCGGGCCTCGCTCAAGCGCCTGCGGGCCATTGAAAGCGAACCCGTGGAACGGCCTGACAGCGCACGGGCCCAACCCCTCGGTGCCGTGCGCGGCGAGCTGCTGCTGGATCAGGTGAGCTTTGGCTACGACCCCACCAGCCCCGTGCTGCATAGCGTGAGCCTCCAAGTGCAACCCGGCCAGGTGGTGGCCCTGGTGGGACCTTCCGGAGCTGGCAAGAGCACCCTCTTTTCCCTGCTCTTGCGCTTCAACATTGCCCAATCGGGCCAGGTGCTGCTCGATCAACAGAACCTGGTGGAACTGCGCGCCCGGGATCTGCGCAAGGCCATCGCCCTAGTTCCCCAACAAAGCAGTGTGTTTTCGGGGACGGTGGCCGAAGCCATTGCCTTTGGCCGGCCGGCCAGCCCCGAGCAGATCCGGGAAGCCGCCCGGGTGGCCAATGCCTCTGGCTTCATCGAGGCCCTGCCGGAGGGCTATGCCAGCCGCATTGAAGAGCGGGGCAGCAATTTCTCGGGCGGCCAGCTGCAACGGCTGGCGATCGCCCGGGCCGTGCTGGGTGATCCTGCGGTCCTGCTGCTGGATGAAGCCACCAGTGCCCTCGATGCAGAGGCCGAAGAGGCGGTGCAAATGGGGCTGCGTCAGGCCATGAAGGGCCGCACCGTGGTGGTGATTGCCCACCGGCTCTCCACCGTGCAGGAAGCCGACCAAATTCTGGTGCTCGACGGCGGACGCATCGTCGAACGGGGCAGCCACAACCAGCTGATGGCTTCGGCCGGTCGCTATCGCGAGCTGTGCGAGCGACAATTCATCCACCTACAGGCCTGACTGGGCGAGAAAGCAAATGGGCTGGGACTACCGCGTCATTCACATCAATGTCGAGGGAGGTAATCCACCGGAACCCCCATCGCCAAAAACCGATAGTGAACGCCTCGGAGGGGCCCTGAGCCCCGAATTTCTCAAAAAGGAATTCCCCCAGCAATATGCAGCTGAGGCGAGGAAACCCCGCCATCCCGCCGAGCAATTGCAGTTTTTTCTCAATGCCCTCGGCAAGGAGAACTGGGAGCTGGTGGAGGCTCCCCAGGTGGGTCCGTTGCTGATGTTTGTGTTCAAGCGGCCAAACACTGACCCGGCACCGACATCGGAGCCCCCCACCGCCGCCCCCAGGCGCAAAAAGAGCGAATAGACCCTGGCGCCCCTGCCATGGGGGGCCTACGATGGTTCCGCATGTCCTGCTACTGACGTGGAAACCGACAACCAACCCCCCGTGCTGACCTTTGAAGGGCAGCGCTACGACCTCAACACCCTGCCAGATGAGATGAAGGAGTTGGTGCGGGGCATGCAAGTGGCTGACGCCCAGTTGCGCATGCATGAAGACACCCTCAAGGTGCTGGCCGTGGGCCGCCAATCGATGGCCATGCAACTGAACGAGAAGCTCAAGGGCATCACCCCAATGCCCGAGTAGGAGGTGCCCGAGTAGGAGGTGAGCGCCTAGGGGTGCCCCTAGCTCACCACCTCTTTGGCCTCTTTGAGCACGGCCTCGGGAATCTCGAGGCCCAGGGATGCTGCCGTGGTGCGGTTCACCAGGAGCTCGGTTTTGGTTAGGGGCTCAAAGGCCAGCTTGGCTGGGGATTCACCGCGCAGCACCTTGATCGCCAGTTGACCGGAGGCATAGCCGTCGTCGTAATAGGCCCAACCAATCGTGGCCAAGCACCCCGGCAGCTTGATGTCGTCGGCATCAACGGAGAAGACAGGGATTTTGCTCTCCAAGCCCACCTTGGTGATCGAACCGAAGCCCTGGATAGTGGCGTAATCGCCAATCTTGACGAAGGCCTCCACCTTCTTTTCGGCCAGCACCTGGGCCGCCTGGAGCACCTCGCCTGAATTGGCCACCGATTGGGCCACCACCGTGATGCCCCGCTTGGCAGCTTCTTGGCCAAGGATCTTGGCCTCGTACTCCGAATTGGGCTCGCCAGGGTTGTAGATCAGACCCACGGTTTTGAGCTCAGGATTGAAGGCCCTGGCCAAATCCAGCTCCCTGCCCACCGGATTGGTGCCAATGGTGCCCACCACATTCGGCCGGTGTTGACCCACACCCCCGGGAGGGGTGCCCGCCCCGGCCCCCCACGGGTTGGAGCAGTAGCAGAAAATCACCGGGGTGGAGGCGGGTGCCACCTTCATGGCCGCCTGCAGGGGCGGGGTGCCCACCGCCAGGATCATGTCCACCTGGTCACCCACGAATTGCTTCATCACCAAGGTGGTGTTGGACAACTCACCGGCGGCATCTTTTTGGATGAAGTTGACGGTTTTACCGCTTATGTAACCGGCCTCGGCAAGGGCCGCTTCAAAGCCCTGGCGGGTGAGGGTGGGCGGCGGCGCATCCACCATTTGCAACATGCCAATGGTGGGGCCCTTCACCTTGGGGGCTCCCAATTTCCCGCAGGCTGCCAGGGCCAAGGTGCTGGCAGCTCCGGCGCCCATCAGGCCAAGGAAATCACGGCGAAGCAGGGCCATCCGAAGACTGGGCAGCTGAATTCACCATTGTGGCCGAGCCGTAGAAGCCCCGCAATGCCTCTGCGCTGAGCCCTGCCCGTTCGGCAGCGGTCCAATCCCCGTGCAAACGGCCTTCATGCAGCATCACCAGCCGGTCGCCATAGGTGAGGGCCTGATCCAAGCTGTGGGTCACCATCAAGGTGGTGGTGCCGAGCTGGCGCACCAGCCGTTCGGTGAGGGCGATCACCGAAGCCTCGGCCCGGGGATCCAGGGCTGCGGTGTGTTCATCGAGCAACAGCAGCTCAGGGCAGCCCAGGGTGGCCATCACCAAACTCAGGGTTTGGCGCTGGCCTCCGGAGAGTTGCCCCACGGGCTCGTCGAGGCGATGGGCCAGGGGCACCCCCAGGTCGTCCAGCAAGGTGCGGTAACGGCGCCGATCGGCCCCACTCGGATGGAGCCCGACCAGGCCTCCCCATCCCAAGGCGGGTCGGTGCCTGCGCTCGGCCAGACGCAGGTTTTCTGCCACGGTGAGGCCGGGGCAGCTGCCCTCCAGGGGGTTCTGCATTACCCGGCCAATCCAACGGGCACGGGCATGGTCTCGGCGGCGCTCCAGGGCCCGATCCCCGAGGTGAATGGTGCCTGCGCCGGCCTTCAACGTGCCAGCCACCAAGTTCAAGAGGGTGGATTTCCCCGAGCCATTGCTGCCAATCACCACCACAAACTGCCCCTGGGGACAGTGGAACGAGAAATCCCGAAACAGTTGCCGCCAATCCCCACCGGGCAGGGGATGGCCCCAAGCCAGCTGCTCAACCCGCAAGCTCATCGGTTTGTCCCCCCTGGATCCGAAACCCCGGGAAGCCTCAGCCGTCCAAAGGCCAAGGCAAGAAGCAACAGCAAGGCCGTGGTGAGCTTGAGATCCACCGGCTCCAGACCCAATTGCAGGGCAATGGCAATCAAGGCACGGAAGAGCACGGCGCCCAGCACCACCGCCCCGAGGGCCCAGGGAATCGACTTCGGCCGCAGCACCGACTCCCCCACGATCACCATGCCCAGGCCGAGGATCAGCGAGCCAATCCCCATGGTCACGTCGGCGAAGCCTTGGTAGGTGGCGACAAGCGCCCCCGACAACGCCACCAGACCATTGGCCGCAGCAATCCCCAAGGTGAGACCCCGGCGTTGGTTGATGCCATTGGCGCGGGCCATGGTGGGGTTGTTGCCCAAGGCACGCAGGGCCAGGCCGAAATCCGTGGCCAAAAGGAGTGCCGACACCAGCACCAATCCCAAAACCACCAAGGAGAACCCAACAGCCCAACGGCCATCAAGGCCCATGCCCAAATCCGGGAGGTGCAGGATCCCCGCCGGGGTATCGGTGAGGGGGATGTTCGAGCGCCCCATCAAGCGCAGGGTGATCGAATACAACCCGGTGGTGGTGAGGATGCCAGCGAACAGTTCATTCACCCCCAAGCGGGTGTGGATCAGGCCGGTCACCATCCCGGCCAGAAAGCCAAAGAACACGGCCATGGCCAGGGAAAGGGGCACGGGGACCCCCTCGCTGATCAGCATGGCCGCCGCCCCACCCCCCAGGGCAAAGGAGCCATCCACGGTGAGATCGGGAAAGTTGAGGACGCGCAGGGTCAGATAGGTACCCAGGGCAAGACCCGCATAGGCCAAGCCCTGGTCGTAGGCACCAAGCCAAAGGGAGAGCATCGGCCAATTCTGACCTGAGGGGTCGAGCAGGGGCAGGGGGCCCTTAAAAGGGACGCCCCTCAGGGCCCCCTGGGCGATTCCTACCGGGGGGGCCTGGAGGGCGAAGACCGTATTCCGCCCTAACAGCCTCAATACGCTGGTGGAATTTCTCGCGGTTCTCCCATTTCGCATCGCGCTCGCGGCGATGGCACTCAAACAGGGTATGAAGATTGCCAGCCCCGTTTACACATTGTCTTGAAGCCTGCAACAACCTGAACTCCTCATCCAGTTTCTGCTGCTCAAGCTGTTTCAAAATCGGAAAGGCCCGCTGGCTTTCTGAAGAAGGAGGACCAGCAAGGGCAGGAGATCCGAGCCCACTAAAAGACAGGATCCCGATCAAAGAGAATCGCCAGAGGAAAGGCAATCTCCAGATCAAGGGAAAGGGCCCAGCCAAAACGGTTGCCAAGACTGGTAGGCCGGCAATCTTCAACGCAGTTCCACAACAACTGTCCCTTCGACTAACCACGAGAACGCACGAGAAAGCAGGAAACCTCCGATGCCAATAACTTACAAAAAAACTATGCATCAATCGTGACTGGCCCTAGTCCAGCTGCGGATCTTCAGCATTGAGCTGGCCAATCAAGCTGACCCCAAAGCCTTCCCCCCCAGGGGTGCTCCGCCGGCCAAATTCGAGGTACCCTCCGTGGCTGATCGCAATCCGCTGGACAATCGTGAGACCCAAACCGCAATGGCCGTCGCCGCCGCGGGCAGGATCCAAGCGATGAAAGGGCTCAAGGGCGCGGCCAATGGCCTCTGGGGCAATGCCGTCGCCTGAATCGATCACGGTGATTCGAAACCGATCTCCGTCCAACGGCTTCAGCTCCAGCCGAAACGGTGGCCGGCCGTAGGTCATGGCGTTGTCGAGCAGGTTGGTCACGGCCCGACCCATGGCCACCGGCTGAACCAGCGCCATCAATGGCTCGACATCGAGCTCTAGGGAAGCAGGCTCGTAGGCAGCAGTCTGCTCAAACAACAGGGCGTCTAACGGCACCTCAATTCGAGACTCCCTGGAACCACTCCCGACAACCAGCAGGAATTGCTGGGTCATCCGTTCGAGAGCATCGAGATCGCCATGGAGTTTGCCCAGGCCCTCAGCCTGGAGAGAGGTCACCTGGCCTTGGGTCTCAAACAAGGCAATTCGCAACCGCAACCTGGTGATCGGGCTGCGGAGGTCGTGGGCAATGCCCGCCAAAAAGGTTTGACGCTCCCGCTCATTGGCCGCTAGCCGCTCGAGCATGGCGGAAAAGTGAACAACCAGGCGTTGAACAGCGGCCAAACCCTGCTGGGGCAGGAGGGGGTGGGCGAATGCAGCGGAACTGGCATCGGTGCCAACCTTCGCCATCGCCTTCTCAAGCTTGGCCATGGGCCGCTGAATCTCAAACCAAAGGAAGAGGGCCACCGCAATGGCGGCTCCGCTCATCAACGACAAGCTCAAGACGAGGGGATCCGTACTCACCAGAGCGGGCAGGGGCATGGGCGTAAACATCCAGACCTGGTCGAGGGGCGAAACCAACCGAATCCAGGCGCCCCGCGCTGGATCATTCACCGCCACAAGCTGGGGACAATGGTCCAACCGCAAACAGAGCAAGCGACGCAGGTCTTGGACTTGCCGATTCAGGGAGCCATCGACGGAAGATGTTGCCCACGAAGATGTTGCCCCTGAACCAGCTGGAGGGCTCAAGGCTTGAGGGAATCCCACCAGAATGCGAAAACCACTCAGCCGGGAGACCGCCTGGGGTGGATAGCTCTCCAAAGCCAATTCACTCAGGCTGATCGTTTGAGAAAGGTTGGTGGCAAGTTGTACAACTTGAGCTTGGGCAAGCCGATAAACAAAAAGCCCCCGGAACAGCACCATGCTGCCCAGGAAGGACAAGGCAAAAAGTCCGAGAAGTCGCCAATAGGGTCTAGCACGAGGGGCTGAAATCAAACCGATCATCGGCCCTTTGTTTTACCCTCAGGAACAAAGACATAGCCATAACCCCATACCGTTTGCAGAAAACAAGGACGGCGAGGATCAACCTCAATCAACTTGCGCAGGCGAGACACCTGCACATCCATGCTGCGGAGGTCCGTCTCACTGGTCAGACCCCGAGCAATTTCAATCAGCCGCTGCCTTGAAAGAGGACGATGGGGATTTTGAACAAATGCCAAGAGCAGACTAAATTCACCACTGGTGATAGGCAGATCCTCCTGGCCCTTACAAAGACTGCGTTGGGAAAGATTTAAAACAAAATCGCCAAAACAAATTGGCTCCTCATCAGCTAAAGGAGCCGCCACTGGGGTTGACAGCCGGCGACGCAAGACAGCAGCGATCCGGGCGGTTAACTCCCTGGGCAGAAAGGGCTTGGCCAAATAATCATCCGCGCCCTGCTCAAGGCCAATGATGCGATCTACAGGGTCACTCTTAGCCGTGAGCATGACGACAGCCAGCGGATCATGTTGATCCCTCAATCGCCGAAGGAGTGATAGGCCATCATCACCGGGCAACATCAAATCGAGCACCAACAAATCTGGGCGCTGCACATTCAAAAGAGAAAGACATTGGTCGGCCGTTTCCAAACAGCGAACCTCATAGCCGTCCTTGGCCAGATAGACCCCAAGCATCTCGCGAAGTTCAGGGTCATCGTCAACAAGCCACACTTTTGCAGCTTTAGCCATGGGCTCTGATTAGCCTGTGTATAGCAGTCTTGATGGCGATAGTGCCGTGCTGCATTGGACTTAAGTAAACCATAGCCGCCCATCTCACACATCTGGTCATCAATCGGGAAGCTTGGGTCACACTTGAGTCACATCCTCCGGAAAGGATGCCAAGGCAATTCAAAGCGCTGCTTCAACAGCTCCCCAGCCCCATGGCAACCCAAAACCCAGTCGGTATGCCTTTGATCCAGAACGGATCACCAGCCGCAAGGGGCCAACAACCAGCTGCAGACCAAAGGCCACCACAACGGACTCCAGCCCAGCCCCCCCTAGAGGCCAATCTCATTGGCACCAATGGGGCTGACAACTTGACCGGGGATGCCAGCAACAACGCCTACAGCGCTGGGTCAGGTGACGACCTCCTGATGGCCTCCACTGCCAACGACAGCATCTCTGGCGGCAGTGGCTACGACATCCTGGACTATTCCAGGGTGAATGCAGACCTCAACTTGGCCCGCGGTGGAGTCCTCACCAAATCGGGTGACCTCGGCACGGACACCATCACAGGATTCGATATTGAGGAGATCCGCGCCAACGCCAGACGGGTCAACACCATCGATGGCAGTACGGGGACAACAGCCTCCTTGGATGTGGACCTGTCCAAAGACAGTCTGACGATCAACAACCTGCCCTTCGTGGGCACCGCCCAGCTCGTTGTCAAAAACTTCACCGACGTGAAGGGTTCGGAAAATGCCGATGTCATCACCGGCAGCAACGGTGCCAATGCCCTCAACGGAGCAGGCGGTGATGATGTTCTCAATGGCCTAGGCGGATCAGACCTTCTGACCGGGGGCGCAGGCAACGACATCTTTGTCATTGGCCGAGGCGATTCCCTGCTCAATGGCTTTGATCGCATTACCGACTTTGTTATCGGCTCCGACAGGATCGATGGCTTGACGGCCCAAAGCTCAGTTCGCCAACTGGCAGGTGTGCAGAGCCTGGGTGCCCGAGACATTGGCCAAGTTCTGAACAACCAGACATTTGGGGCCAATAGTGCGGCCACATTCACCCTTGGCACGGGCAGTGGCAGCCGCACCTTCCTGGCCCTCAATGACAACCAGAATGGTTTTCAAGCCAACTCTGACTTAATCGTTGAGATCACAGGCTTTAGAGGGAATCTCAATAATCTGGCAATTATTTAGAAGAGATAACAGCGAGGAATTCTCATGCGTTGAGAATTCCTCATTAATCGATCAACATTCAGACCCTTGGGTCCTTCGCCCTAGGCGAGGGGCTCCAGATCCTCAAAGCGGAACACCTGGCGGCTGGCCGGGGCCTCGCCATGGGCTTCGGTTGCTACCACCCGCTCGCTCAGCACCCAGGGACCAGATTCGGTGAGGGGCACAAAGGTGTCGGTGAATAGGCTTTTGCCGCCCTTGCTTTCAGCCGTGGTGGGGTCGCTGTATTGGCTGCTGTAGCTGCGGCTCAGGTAGCCAGAACCGGTATCGGTGGTGCTCTCGGTGTAGATGGTCACCACGGTGCCGTGGATGTGGCGGTGCACCATCGTCACCACGGAATCCTTGATGCGATAGCGATCACCGCTGTTTTTACCGCCCACGACCACCTCGGTGCCCACGGCATCGGTGTCGCCGGCGGTGAAAGTGTTGGCGCCGTGGGTTTGCTCAAAACTGCGGCGCACCCGGTGAATCGCCACTTCCCAGAGCTGGGAGGCCAGGGCCTTGTTCACCTCCTCATCCGTAATACCTTCCACCTTGGCCTTCAGGTCAGCGCCCACCTCGAAGCTGCCCCTAACCAGGCGATCGTCCTGCTCCCAACTGCAGCTGCCCTTGTAGCCCCCAAAGCCCGGCTCCCAGGTGTAGCGGTTCTCGTAGGCAGCGCGAAACGCATCGGTGCAATCGCTACCCGAAGGAATGGCCAGGGGGCTGGGGGCAACGGTCATGGCAGGGCAACGGCAGGGGCCTAACCCTACCCAGGCTTGGCCGCACCAGATCCCCCTAGGCCAGGGTGGATGTCTTGGAGGGCGTGGAGCTCCAGTTGGTGCTGCTGCAGGGAGGTGATCGCCTCCACGGCAGCCCGGGCACCAGCCAGGGTGGTCACCGTGGGCACGGTGTAATCGAGGGCAGCCCGGCGCAGGTACTTGTCGTCGTGGGCAGCCTGGCGACCGATGGGGGTGTTGATGATCAGCTGGATCAGCCCCGAACGGATCGCGTCTTCGATATTGGGGCGCCCCTCATGCACCTTGAGGATCGGCTCCACGGGTAAACCAGCCGCGGCCAACACCGCAGCCGTGCCGCTGGTGGCAATCAAGGCAAAACCCAACTGCACCAAAGCCTTCGCCACGGGCACCAGGGCCTCCTTGTCGCGGTCGTGGGTGGAGAGGAAGCAGGTGCCCGTAATCGGCAGGGCTTCACCGGCGGCCAGCTCGGCCTTGGCGTAGGCCAGGCCAAAGGTCTTGGCGATGCCCATCACTTCGCCGGTGCTGCGCATTTCCGGCCCCAACAGGGTGTCGGCCCCGGGGAAGCGCTTGAAGGGCAGCACGGCCTCCTTCACCGATTGGAGGGGGGGGATGGGTTCGGCGTTGAGGCCCAGCTGGGCGAGGGTTTGTCCCGCCATCAACTGGCTCGCCACCTTGGCCAGGGCTACGCCGGTGGCCTTGGCCACAAAGGGCACGGTGCGCGAGGCCCTGGGGTTGGCTTCGATGATGAACACGGTCCGCATGCCTTGGGGATCACCCTGCACGGCGAACTGGAGATTGATCAGGCCCCGCACCCCCAGGGCCAGGGCCAAATCCTTGCTCCATTGGCGGATGGTGGCCAGGGCATTGGCGCTCAGGCTCACCGTGGGCAGGCAACAGGCCGAATCGCCCGAGTGGATACCGGCCGGTTCGATGTGTTCCATCACGCCGCCAATCACCACCTGGCCATCGCGATCACAGAGGGCATCCACATCCACCTCGGTGGCGTTCTCCAGGTATTGGTCAATCAGCACCGGGTGGTCGGGTTCCACCTGCACCGCTTCCACCATGTAGCGGTTGAGCTCGGCTTCGTCGTAGACCACTTCCATGGCCCGGCCACCGAGCACGTAGCTGGGGCGCACGACCACGGGATAACCCACCCGATCGGCCACGGCCCGGGCCTCGGCTTCACTGCGGGCCAGGCCGTTGCGGGGCTGGCGGATCTCGAGCCGCCTGAGGATGGCCTCGAATTGCTCCCGATCTTCGGCGCTATCGATCGATTCCGGTGAGGTGCCCCAGATCCGGGTGCCGGTGGCGCTGCCCAGGGGGCCCTCCAGCCAACGCAGCAGGGGAATGGCCAGCTTCAGGGGCGTTTGGCCACCGAATTGCACGATCACCCCTTCGGGCTGTTCCACCTCAATGACGTTGAGCACGTCTTCGAGGGTGAGCGGCTCGAAATAGAGGCGATCGCTGGTGTCGTAATCGGTGGAAACGGTTTCCGGGTTGCTGTTCACCATCACGGTGGCGAAGCCCATGGCCTGGAGGGCAAAGGAGGCGTGGCAGCAGCAGTAGTCGAATTCGATGCCCTGGCCGATCCGGTTAGGACCGCCCCCCAGGATCATCACCTTGCGGCGGAGCTCCGGCTGCACTTCGCTCTCCGGGGGGATCAGCTGCAGCGCACCGCTGGCATCGATCCGCTCAAGGGGCCGCTCATAGGTGGAGTAGTGATACGGGGTGCTGGAGGCAAATTCAGCCGCACAGGTATCCACGGTTTTGAAGACCGCATTCACGCCGAGACCCTGGCGATGGGCGCGCACCTCCAGCTCCTTGGCCCCGGTGGCCCAGCCAATCTGCCGATCGGAGAAACCAAGTTGCTTGAGCTCCAGGAGGCTTTCGCCATCCAGATCAGCGAGCTGACGGCCGCCCAAGAGCCGGCCCTGGGCCTCCACAATCCGCCGCAACTTGGCGAGGAACCAGGGATCAATGGCTGAGAGGGCGTGGATCTCGGCGTCGCTCCTGCCCGCCACCATCGCGGCCCGCACGGCAAAGATGCGATCCGGGGTGGCGGTGCGCAGGGCCCGCTCCAACGCGCTGGCCTCCATGGGCTGGTCGGGGCGGTCGCAACCCCAGCCGGCATGGCCAGTTTCCAGGGACCGCAGCGCCTTTTGGAACGACTCCTCAAAGCAGCGGCCGATCGCCATGGCCTCACCCACGGATTTCATCGACGTGGTGAGCACCGCCGGAGAGCCGCGGAACTTCTCAAAGGCGAACCGGGGGATCTTCGTGACCACGTAATCAATCGTGGGCTCAAAGCAGGCCGGCGTGGCCCCGGTGATGTCGTTGAGGATTTCGTCGAGGGTGTAGCCCACCGCCAACCGGGCCGCAATCTTGGCGATCGGAAAGCCCGTGGCCTTGGACGCCAACGCGGAAGAACGGCTCACCCGGGGATTCATCTCGATCACCACCACATCGCCATTGGCGGGGTTGATGGCGAATTGGATGTTGCTCCCGCCGGTGTCCACCCCGATTTCGCGGATGATCGCGATCGATTGGTCGCGGAGGCGCTGGTATTCCCGATCGGTGAGGGTTTGGGCGGGAGCCACGGTGATCGAATCACCGGTGTGCACCCCCATGGGGTCAAGGTTTTCGATGCTGCACACGATCACCACGTTGTCGGCGGTGTCACGCATCACCTCCAGCTCAAACTCCTTCCAGCCGAGCAGGGATTGCTCAATCAGGATCTGGGATACGGGGCTGGCCTCGAGGCCGCTCTTGCAGATGGCCCGGAATTCCTCGGGGTTGTAGGCAATCCCTCCCCCCGAACCGCCCAGGGTGAAGGCCGGGCGAATGATGCGGGGGTAGCTGCCGATGACCTCGCCAACGGATTCCGCCTCCTCCATGGTGGTGGCAATGCCCGAGGGGCACACGGCCACCCCAATCCGGGCCATCGCGTCCTTAAAGAGGAGCCGGTCTTCGGCCTTGCGGATCGCAGCCAGGTTGGCGCCGATCAGCTCCACACCGTGCTTGTCGAGGGTGCCGTTTTCGGCCAGGGCCACCGCCAGGTTGAGGGCCGTCTGGCCGCCCATGGTGGGCAAGAGAGCATCGGGCTTCTCTAGCTCGATCACCCGGGCCACCACCTCGGGGGTGAGGGGCTCGATGTAGGTGCGATCCGCCATGTCCGGATCGGTCATGATTGAGGCCGGGTTGGAATTCACCAACACCACCTCAAACCCTTCTGCCCTCAGGGCTTTACAGGCCTGGGTACCGGAATAATCGAACTCGCAGGCCTGGCCGATCACAATCGGCCCAGATCCCAGCAGCAGGATGCGACGCAGGTCCGTGCGGCGGGGCATGGGCGAGGAGAAAGGCCAAGCCTGACTAGCCTCTCATGGGCCCCGGGAGCTCTGGGGGAGGCGAACCTCCGAGCCAAGGGTCGCTAACCTTTCACTTACACGGTTTAGCCCTGCTACTGCCCATGAGCGAACTCCAGCGCCTGAAGGGGCTGCTGCCCCCAGAGATGCAGAGCTGGGTGTTTGTTGAGGCCGCCGCTTCGGTGGAGCCCCCCTTGATCACGCTCGAGGAAATCGGCCGCGATGAAGTGGAAATCCAGCTCGATCTTGAGAAGTGGGATGCCCTGGCCCTCGACCACCGCAACCTGCTCTTCTGGCATGAGGTGGGCCGGGTGCAAAACGATGCCGTCCCCAGGGATGGCTGGGAGATGGCGGCCCTGGCCATTGGCCTGGGTGGAGCGATTGGCGAGCTGTGGGTGCAGGACGGCCTGCTGCTGGTGATGGCCCTGGGCCTCTCGGGCTTTGCCGGGTACCGCCTCTACCTCAAAAACAACTCCGAGAAGCGGCTCCAGGATGCGATTGCCGCCGATGAGCGGGCGATTGATCTGGCCACCCGCTTTGGCTACACCCTGCCCAATGCCTACAAGAGCCTGGGCGGAGCCCTCAAGGAGCTCGTGGAGCAGACCCGCAAGAAGAAAAAACGCACCTTCTACGAAGACCGCCTCGAGGCACTACGCAAGAGTGCTGGGAAGGCCCGGGCTGAAATGGCCCAGCAGCAGGGTTCTCGCCAATCGGTAACGAGTGAAAACGTGTATGGATAGTGAAACCCTTGCTCGGCTGGCAGCCGAAGCCTCCGACGACCGCAAGGCGGTGGACATCCGCCTGATCCGGGTGGATGAGGTGTCGTCGTTGGCCGATTGGTTCGTGATCAGCAGCGGCCTGTCGGATGTCCAGGTGCGCGCGATCGCCCGCTCGGTGGAAGACCAAATCGAGGAGGCCACGGGCCGGCTGCCCCTGCGGCGCGAAGGCCAAAAAGAAGGGAAGTGGATGCTCCTGGATTACGGCGAGGTGATTGTGCATGTGCTCACCCCCAGTGAGCGCAGCTACTACGACCTGGAAGCCTTCTGGGGCCACGGAGAACAGCACCTCTTCGTATGCTCAACTCCTGCCATCACCCCCTGAGCACCGGATGGATAGCCCTTGCCCGGTTCCTCCCGAGCAACGGCCGCTGCAGGAATACGAGCAGCTGTTGGCCTCCTGGTTTTTTGTGTGGCCCTCAGCCAGCCTGGCTGGCCTGGGCAAAGCCTTGGCTGCGAGCTGGCTGCTGCTGTTGCCCATCGCGGTGCTTGTGGCCAGTGGCAGCTGGGTGCTTCGCTCTGACCCCGTGAAGGTGGCGGCCGCTGGAGCGGTGGCTGCGATTTTGATGCCCCTTTTGCTACTGGTGCGCCAGTGGCTGGGTTGGCGCTATGTCCATCGGCGCCTGGTGTCCGAGAAGGTGGAATACGAGGAGTCCGGCTGGTACGACGGCCAGGTGTGGGAGAAGCCCCTGGCCTGGCGCCAACAGGATCTGCTCGTCGCCCAACACCAGGTCCAACCCGTCCTGCTCAGGCTGAAGCAGAGCGCCGCAATCGCGGTGGGGCTGATGCTCTTGGGAACGGGGCTCTGTCAGGCTCTTTGACACCGGCGATCGGGATCCAGGCCCTTCATGACCCTGTCAACCAACTTCGGTGGCACCAGTCGCAATGGCAATCCGCCCCTTGAGGTGCGGCTGTTGCGCAATGGCATTACGGAATCACGCCACCGGGTGCACGCCACCGTTTGCGATGGCCGCGGCCGGGTCTTGATGCGTGCTGGCGATCCCCAACAGCTCAGCTTTGTGCGCTCGGCCCTCAAGCCCTTCCAGGCCACGGTGTTTGTGGCCAGTGGTGCCGCCGATCAATGCCAATGCGGCGAGCGGGGTCTGGCCATCGCGTGCGCCTCCCATGCCGGCACAGCCATGCATGCCCGGGAGGCCTTCAAGGTGCTGTGGGGCGCCGAAATCGAAGCGGAACAGCTGCAATGCCCCTGCCCAGAGCACGGCTCTAGCCCCCTGGAGCACAACTGCTCCGGCAAGCACGCGGCCTTCCTGGCCACCTGCCGGCGCATGGGCTGGAGCACCGAGAGCTACCTGCAACAGGACCATCCCCTCCAGAAAGAGGTGCTCAAACGGGTGGCGGAATTGCTGGGCCTGCCGGCGGCGGAATTGGTGTCTGCCCGCGACGACTGCGGCGCGCCAACCTTGCAACTGCAACTGGCCCAAATGGCCCTGCTCTATGCCCACCTCGGCGGAGGCACCCAGCCCGATCTCGAGCGCCTGAGCCGGGCCATGCTGGCCCACCCTGAATTGGTGGCCGGGGAAGGCCGCTTCGATACGGAGCTGATGCGCCGCGGCCACGGCCAGGTGCTGAGCAAGGGAGGGGCCGAAGGCATCCAATGCCTCAGCCGGGTGGGCGAGGGCATGGGGGTAGCGATCAAAGTCGAAGACGGCTCGGCCCGGGCCAAGCATGCGGTGGCCCTGCACCTGCTCGAGCAGCTCGATTGGCTGACGCCCATGACCCTCGAGGAGCTGCGCGGCAGCTTCCTCAACCCGGCACCGCACCTGCGGCTTGAGGTGATCGGCGAACTCCGCTTCGATTAGCCCTTCGGTCAGTCTCCGGTGCTCGCCAAGGCAGCGACACCCTGGCTGGTATGGTTTGGGGGTCGACGCGGGGTAGAGCAGTCTGGTAGCTCGTCGGGCTCATAACCCGAAGGTCGCGAGTTCAAATCTCGCCCCCGCCACCACTTTCTTAAAACCCCGGCAGACCCCTGTCGGGGTTTTTTGCTATGAGCCCCCAGCCCTTCCCCCAGCCCGACGCCATCGTCGTGGGATCCGGCGCGACCGGTGGGGTTGCCGCCATGGTGCTGGCCGAAGCGGGGCTCCAGGTGCTGGTGCTCGAGGCCGGTCCCAACCTGACGGCCCAACAGGCCTTCGGCTCTGAGCCGCTCAACAGCCTGAAGCGGGTCGCCAACCTGGCCAGCGGCAACCACGCCCTCCAGCGCCACCATCCGGGCTACTGGAAACACAACCCCGACCTGTTCGTCGATGAGCGGGCCAACCCCTACTCCACCCCGGAGGATGCCCCCTATCTGTGGACCCGGGGGCGCCAGGTGGGGGGCAAAAGCCTCACCTGGGGTGGCATCACCCTGCGGCTGTCGGATTACGAGTTCAAGGCTGGGCAGCGCGACGGCCATGGCCCGAGCTGGCCGATCGATAGCCAGGACCTGGCGCCCTACTACCAGCGCCTGGAGCAGCTGCTACAGGTGCATGGCCACTGCGACGGGCTCGCCCAACTGCCCGATGGCGACTACCAATCCCCCCTGCCCTTCACCCCAGGGGAACAACACCTGCAGGCGGCGATTGGCCGGGAGCTCGGCCTACCGCTGATCCACTCCCGGGGCTTCAGCCTCGAGCCCCGCCAGCCCGCAGGCCAAACCAGGGCCCCTGGCAAAACCTGGCCCCGCTCCAGCAGCCCCGGCCGCACCTTGGCCCGGGCCCTGGCCACCGGCCGCACCCAGCTGCGCAGCAACGCGGTGGTGAGCCACCTGGTGATGGATGCCCGCCAAAACCAAGCCAAGGGCGTGGTGCTGATCGATGGGGAGACCGGCGCCCAGGAACGGCTGGAGGCCCCCCTGGTGGTGCTCTGCGCCTCCACGATCGAAACGCTGCGGATCCTGCTGCACTCGGGCGAACAACAGCAGAGCCGCGGCCTGATCGATCCCTCCGGCCAACTGGGCCTGCACCTGATGGATCACATCTCCAGCAGCCGCTTTTTCTCGATTCCGGAAGTGCCACCCCCTGGCCAAGCCTGTGAGCTCTCGGGGGCCGGCAGCTGCTTCATCCCCAACACCGTGAATCTCGATGGTGCCCAGGAGGATTTCCGCCGGGGCTACGGCCTTTGGACGGCCCTGCAACGCTTTGATCCACCAGCCTTGCTGCAACGCCGCCGGGGCGAGGCGGTGGGGTTTCTGATTGGCCATGGCGAAGTGCTGGCCGATGCCGCCAATCGGGTGACCCTGCACCCGGACCGGTGCGACCGCTGGGGCCTCCCCATCGCCCACATTGCCTGCCGCTTCGGCGATAACGAACACCGGATGCTGCGCCACATGCACCAGCGCATGGAGGAGGTGGTGGCCGCCGCCGGGGGCCAGATCCGCCCTATCGAAGACCTGTTTGTGTTGCCCCTGCTGGAGCCCTGGATCAAAACCAGCCTGGCCGTGGGCAGGGGTGCACCGCCACCGGGTTATTACATCCACGAATTGGGCGGGGCCCCCATGGCGGCCCACTCCGAGGGCGGCGTGGTGAACCCCTTCAACCAATGCTGGGGAGCCAGCAACGTGCTCGTGGTGGATGGGGCTTGCTGGCCGACGGCCGCCTGGCAAAGCCCAACCCTCACGGAGATGGCCATCACCTGGAGGGCCTGTGAGGCTGCCGCGGCCCGGATGAAGCGGGGGGATGCCAGTTAGGGGGGAGTGTCAGGGGCCGCTCACCGGGCCCGATTCCGGTGTCGATGGCCACACTTCAATCGGGCCAAGGTCCACACAATGATCGGGCGACCTTTCCAAAGGGTCGGGCAAGGGAGAACACAAGCGGGGGTTGGCGCCTCCGCTTTTTTTTGGCCTTAGGGGCGCAGGAACAAACCGTTGAGGTAGTGCTGGGTGACGCACTGATCGGCGCAGCCATTCTGGAAGAGGAAATTGGCCAAGGCCGAGGTGACCAGCCGGTATTGATCCCATTCGGGATGGTTGCTGAGGTACTGGCGCATGCCGACGTAGAGCAACTCAGGCACCTCAGCCTCCAGGCTGATGCTGGGGGCCTGGGCCGTGGCCGGAGCGGGAGCCTCTCCTCCAACGGGGGCACGCTCTTCTACGGGGGCATGGTCTCCAACGGGAGCCTGGACCGTCAGTGGCGCTTGGTGAGGAGATGGACCTTGCCCGATGGGTGCTGTATCGAGTTGCTGTTGTTCCGGACCCATCGTGCGGTGTCTTCGCTGCGCTGATGAAGCCAGTAGGGCACGGCCAGGGGGCTCCCGTCAAAGCGCTCAACAGCCAGCAAACTCAGCCCGAGAAAGGGTGAGACAACCAGTGTCCGGAGGCACTGGTGGGGAGCATAGGCGAATACCGCAGGTCCGCCAAGGGGGGGCTACGAATCCTGTCAAGCCTGGAATGAACAGATCACGACATTCCCCGATGGGCCTGCGATGGCTGGGCATTCGAGCCAATTGCTGTGGAAAAACCCCAAAATCCCTGGGGAAAACCCCTGGGGAATGGGGAAAGCCGCGATCCATCAGAACGGCTAATGCCCCCAAATCCCACAAGACTTGGGTCGAGACGAGACAGGCGGGCAGCTACAAAACCTTGCTGTTTTCCACTTTGGTGTCTTGGATCACAGGCCACCCGCCTGGCCTCACGTAGGCCCAGGCCAACCAGTTCAACTCGATTGGCGCAGGGTGCGGGGACCGAGCGGGTGGTCGGCGTGGGGGTAGGGGGGATGGTGATGCTCGTGCCCCGCGCTAGGGGCATGGTCGTGGCCGTGGGGATGGTCGTGGCCGTGCTCGTGATCATGGGCATGGCCGCCCACCGGTAGGGGCACCCCATCGGGCTGGCAGGCCCCCGTGCATTCGCGTTCGCAGAGGTCACAGCCATCGGTGAGGCCCTCCACGTGGTGGTGGTGGCTGTGCTGGGGAGCACCCACCTCGGTTTCAAAGCCGAGCACCTGGGAGCGGTATTTGCACAGCGAACAATTCATGTTCGTGTCGCCGCGCACCACCTCCCCCACCCGCTCCACAAAGGTGCCCAGCACCAAGGGGTGATCGCCCAGGTAGGAGGCCTTCACAAACTCCACCCCGGGGTGGTCGGCCGCCACCCGTTCGGTGTGCTGAACAATGCGGCTCACCAGCACCCCTGAAAACAGGAAATAGGGGAACACCACGATCCGGCGGTAACCGAGTTTCACCACGTGGCGCAGACCCGGTTCCACCAGGGGAAAGGTGACCCCGGAATAGACCGTTTCCCCCCAGCCAAAGCCAAACCCTTCAACCAGCATCCGGGTCACCTTGGCGACGTTGGAATTGGCATCCGGATCCGAGGAGCCCCGCCCCACCACCACCAGCAGGGTGTCGCTGAGATCGGAAGCCGCACCAATCGCCTCGCGAATCCGGGCCCCCGCCGCCTGGATCATCTTGAGATCGACCCCAAGCTCCCGGCCGTAGTCGATCTTGAGGCCGGTTTCGGCCGCATAGGTATTCAGCACCGAGGGGATGTCGTTCTTGGCGTGGCCAGCGGCAAACAACATCGCCGGCACGGCTAGCACATGGCGCACGCCCCGTTGCCGCAGGGCTTCGAGCCCATCGCGCAGGATCGGCCTGGCAAATTCCAGGTAGCCGTATTCCACGGGCACCTCGGGCATCAGGGCCTGGAGCTGCTGGGCCAACTGGGCAAATTCAGCCACCGCCAGACGGTTGCGACTGCCATGGCCGCAGACCAAAACGCCGATCGGACCGTGGGGCCCCTCCCGCAAAACCGCTGACGACAGAGCTGAAGACAGAGCTGACATAACTGCTTACACCTGGGATGGACCCTATTCCCGCCCGATCAAGACCCAATCCAGGCCCAAGACAAGCCGCGGGTCAACGGGAGGAGCGGGAGGAACGGGAGGAACGGGAGGAGCAGGAAGTCGTCAAACCCACACCACCCAAAGTCAAGCAAAATACAGAAATTCGTTACACTCGGTTCGCACTTCGTTGCATTTGAACCATGACCCGTTCCGCCCAAGCCGACGAACGTTGGTTTCTCAACGCCGCCGCCGCCCAAATCCACTCCGAACAACTGAAGACCGCCGAACGCTTCAACGGCCGCGCCGCCATGCTCGGCTTTGTGATCGGCGTGATCACCGAAGCCCTCACCGGCCAGGGGATCCTTCACCAGATCGGCCTCGGCCAACTGCTCAGCCAGGGCTGAGCCCCAACCCGCCCCTCCTGGGGCAGGGCAGGCGAAGATGGGGGCCAAATCAGGCCCCCCTAGGGCCAGCCCCTACGGCCCCATCCATGGCCCTGCGCCTGCCC